>Ga0116186_1000268_pt1 | contig 65191 bp, 57 predicted proteins | sample AD_JPNNA4_MetaG_FD_89806 | JGI IMG/M metagenome (GOLD analysis project Ga0116186, IMG submission 89806) | Active sludge microbial communities of municipal wastewater-treating anaerobic digesters from Japan - AD_JPNNA4_MetaG | ecosystem: Engineered > Bioreactor > Anaerobic > Digestate | place...
ATCATCAACTTCTGATTGAATTTTTTCAATAATCTTGTCATTATATTCTTCCATTTTCGCCACCATTAACCTTTCTTTTTGCTTTATTCATATATAGAATATATGGAATTTATCTTAATCTACTTCATTTGCCAATATAATATCACATTGTAGTATTAATGCAATAATTACGAATTGAGTAATAGAGAAGCGGGTCAGATAGAGTACAATAAAGTTCGCAACTTTGCCCAGGGAAGGAAAGAATGGGCGAGCCACCGGGACTCCGATATAATGGATGTTGCAAAGACATTCACAAGGAGGAGAACCCAATGGCTCAACACAAGGATACCACGGATATCCAGGAATTGCTATTCCGGTTTATGGGAACGGACGATCCCATGCTCAACATGCTTGAATGGCTGTGCGGCAGAATGATGGAGGCAGAGGTTTCCTGCAAGCTTGGAGCGGAAAAACACGAGCAGAGCCAAGAGAGAACCGGTTATCGCTGCGGTTTCAGGACTCGGCGTTTGGACACCCGCTTGGGCACCATGTACCTCTTGGTACCGAAGGTGAGGAATGGCGGCTACATCCCGTTCTTTGTCACGGAACGCAAGCGCAGCGAGGCGGCCTTAATACAGGCGGTACAGGAAGCCTTTGTGCAGGGGGTCTCCACCCGCAAGATGGAAAGGCTTGCGAAGAGTCTGGGAATAGAAGGCATCTCCCGCAGCCAGGTCAGTGAGATGGCCAAGGGGCTCAATGAACAGGTCGAAGAGTTCCGCAACCGTCCGTTGACAGCCCGGGCATACCCGGTACTGTGGGTAGACGCGTTATACGAGAAAGTGCGATATGGCGGCCGCGTGGTCAGCATGGCTATTCTGCTTGTGTGCGGAGTAAACGAAGAGGGCAAGCGGGAAGTGCTGGCGATTGAGCCGATGTTGGAAGAATCACGGGAAAGTTACGGACAACTGTTTGAGAAATTGAAAGAGCGTGGTTTGACCCGACCGTCCCTGATTGTTTCAGACGCACACAAAGGATTGGTGTCTGCTATTGGCGAGTGTTTTCCCGGCGCCGCCTGGCAGCGTTGCAAGGTGCATTTTATGCGGAACATCCTGGCACACGTGCCGCAAAAGGAGAAAGAGCGCTTTGCCGGCCTGCTTAAAAGCATTTGGATGACAACTGAACCGGAGACCGCCAGGCAACGGGCGCAGGAGCTGGCAGACGGGTACAGGAAAAAGTATCCCAAGGCGATTGAAATACTGGAAGACGGTTTGGAGGATTCGCTGACTTTTCTGTCATTTCCTTCGCTGGATGCCAGAAAAGTCAGCTCCAACAACATGCTGGAGAGGCTGAACAAAGAAATTCGCAGACGAACCAGGGTGGTGGGCATCTTCCCCAACCCGGAGTCTCACCTGAGATTGGTAACGGTTTACCTAATAGAGTACTCGGAAGACTGGTCGATCACAAGATCGTATCTGAGCGAAGAGTCGCTAAAATCGATAGACAAACTGGCAGCATAACATGATTAGCGGAGTCCAAAGTTGCGAACTTAATTTGACAGTACCTCATCTGCCGCAGCGGATAGTGAAATTTTGCGGTCTGCCGCAAAGTGATATTCCGTTCGCGTTTGTGTTAAACGCGAACAGAGTTGAAAAAACCTTGTCTTGCGACAAGGTTTTTTCTGGTGGACACACACGGACTCGAACCGTGGACCTCTCGCGTGTGAAGCGAGCGCTCTAACCAGCTGAGCTATGCGTCCTTTTTAGAAAAGAGCCGGAAAACGGAAATCTAAAAAAATCAGAACTCCGGTTTCCGGCTTGGTGACCCGGACGAGAATCGAACTCGTGTTACTGCCGTGAAAGGGCGGTGTCTTAACCTCTTGACCACCGGGCCGGGTGGTAGCGGCAGCTGGACTCGAACCAGCGACACTCCGGGTATGAACCGAATGCTCTAGCCAACTGAGCTATGCCGCCAAAGCCGTTAAGGGCTTTGCCATTATATTACAGGCGCCGCGATTTTGTCAACAGCGGCAGGTAAGGGGTTCTTTTCATTGCGGTAAGGTAAGGGGTTCTTTTCATTGCATTGACGATGTGAGAGTTTCTGTAATCAGGTACATTGAGAGACATATTACAATACTCGTAGAATGTACTCAGCACTTGGATATATTTCACCCTGTGACTTTGAAAAAAATCTTGCACAAAAGTAGTTTAACTAAGCGTCCATTTTTTCTTGACAAGTCCATATGATATCAATTTTCGGAGTCTACTTTTCTCAGCGCAGTCCAATTTTCAGATTATCACAGGAATTTTACCATATTCCCATAATACAACCATATCATCAAATGCATATATGTAGTCAGCTGTACCAACATTAGAAATTTTCTTTGCATTGAATTTATCAAAATCTATAACGTTTCTGTAAACATCTTTATATATGATGTTATTATCACAAATAACAATCTGGTCGACTTGGTTAACCGCAAGATGTATTTCTTTGGTTGTCATTTTTGTTTGGTTGTAACAGTTGATAGAATATCTATCAGAAGTATTATTAATGAAATATATCAAATCATCGACAATGAATATATCAGATGCATTAAACAGGTTTTCTTCTTCTGTGCCGGTAGCAAAATCAAGCCTGTTAATATTATTACTAATATTAAAATAATATAAATAATTGCCATTAATAACGTAACGAAAAGCATTCTTTTTCACAAGGACCCTATTATTTGGGCACTTAATATCTGCTCGATAAATATTCCCCAAATCGTCTTTTAAGGGATATGCAATATTCGCCTTATCATATAGTTCAATTGCAGTATCAGTACAATAATAAATCTGATTACCCGTAATAGTAACAAAACCGCAATCATCGAGTAACTTTGTCTGTTGGGAGCCATCGGTTTTTATTTTGTAAAGTGAATTAATAATAATATTATTGTCGGGATACGCCATGTTTTTCTCAGATTTTACATAGTAGATCCAATTACCCACTACGTTGATATTGCTAATGCTACCGCGATCTATTCTTTTCCGATGTTTGCCATCAATTGTTGATTTGAACAAACCATTTTTATAAGCACAAGGTGATTGGTAAAAATAAAATAACCAGTCGCCTTGCTTCGCAACATAGCCCCGGTTCATAATATTTTCCGATGTATTTCCAATTTTATTTATGACATTATCTAAATCAGCACTTTGATTACATGCTGTAAATCCTAAAAGCAGCACAACTATTAATACCAATCCTTTACAATGATAATTATTAGTTAATTTCATAATTTAAGATTATATACCTTTCAATAGAATAGGAGAATATCATTTTATGATCCGCCCCGTTAATATGTCCAAGGCAGATAATCTATTTTACACCATTTTGGCGACCATACTTTTTTTGTAGGTTTATTGTCTTGATAAGAGTATTCATACCAGTAAGACCAAGGTTTGAAAAACCAGTCCCTTCCAACTCTTGCCTGATAACCGCCCCATAAAAAATTAGTATAAGATACACCTGCTGTACATGCCACTACTTTTACTTTATTCTTTTTTGCCAATGCCCAAGCTAGATTTTCACCTTCATTACCATCTCCGCCTTTACAGCTAAATAAATAAATGTAACCCGTTATCGTTTTATTCGCTAATTTAGAAACAACATCCTTTGTATTAATAGTCTCGTTATAAAAATTTAATTCTCCAGTCCAACCATGTAAATACAAAAAGACATACTTGATATCACCTGACATTTTATTCCATGCATTAGCAAAACTACTCATAGTGCCTACTTTAAAATAGTTCACATCAGTTATTTTAAAATATGCTGATTTCTCTGCAAATTGATTGAGAGGTAATTGTGAATCTTTATGATAATATGCGAAAACATAAGTTCTTGAATGTCCCGTTTGATCAATATAATCTACTGGATTATTGCCACAATACGTATTAAGATTTAATCCATTGACCTGCTCAATCCCATCCGCATTAATGAATCTACCCAGAACTGGGTGATAGTACCGGCTCTGAAGGTAATACATCTGCGTTTCGGTATCATAATAATATCCGCGGTAACGCAGCGGGTTGAGCAAGCCGATGGTATTGGCCGCGCTGCCGGTTGTGGAAAGCAGCTTGCCCCATGCGTCATACGTGTAACTGACGATGACAGCGCCATTTTCGTCAGCGATACCGGTAATGTCGCCCTGCAGGTTCTTGATGTAAAGGTACGTCGCGCTGTCGTTGAGCGTGAAACCTATCGGGCTGCCGTTCCCGTCATAGAGGAAGTACAGCACGTCCGTGCCATCTGTCTGGCTGACCAGTTTGCCGTCCGCCCAAATGTAATCGTAAGTGACAAAGTTGAAGTTGCCCTGGTCGTCAACCACCTTCTGCGCTCTCAGACCGTCGGCATTGTACCTGTAATCAATATAGACCTCCATCAAATCATCGTCAATACCGGCCAGCTGCCGGCCGGCTGTCCAGGTGTAATCCAGCCCGTCAAAGCTGATCAGGTTGCCGATGTCATCATAGGTCAGCGGAGAACTGTTGAATGATGTCAGCTTGTCCTTCCAGTTGCTGTCGCCAAAGGTGAAACTTGTCGTCTGCTCCGGTGTCCCCAGGGTGTCCGTCGTGTAGGCATACCTGACCTTCGAAGTCATGTTGCCGCCATTGTCATAAATGTAGCAGTAGGTTTTGTTCTGTACCGCGTCGTTGACACGGACAAGCTGGCCGGCCTCGTCATAAACGTAGGTATGCTTCAAAGTGCCGCCGAGGCTGTCGGTCAGGATGTTGCCGTTGGCATCATAGGTATAGGTGTACTCCACATTGACCGCGGAGCCTGTGGTCGGCGTGACAATATTTTCGAAACTGCTGACCAGCGGTGTCGTTGTATCACCGGTGCCGTCATGATAGGTGTAATCAACCGCAACGGAACCGAGATTGTTCTCGCCGTCTTTTACGGTGACGGAACTGTTGAGCAGCCGTTCGAAGAAATCGGTTGTCGATGACAGTGCCAAGCTGGTGCCGGTGCTAGTGATGTTGTTGCGTTTCACCGTTGCGCCAGTAGTCCTTCTGGCTTCTGCCTCAGTCGGTGTTTCTTCCGCGCCGTCCGAATAAGTGTATGCAAAGCCATTGGCAGTCTGCACAAAGTTGTCGTCTTCGTCATAGCTTGACGAATAGAGGAGGTCACCCTGCCCGGTCTGCGGAATGGTGTAAATCTCATAACCGCTACCGGTGAAATAAGTGATTTGATCGTTGATATTGTCGGTGACAGAGGTCAGCCCGTTCGTGCCCGAATAGGTGTATGTGTAGCTGTATGTCGTCCCGCCGTCGAAGCTGATGCCGGTCACATTATTGTATTCGTCAAAATCATAGGTAATTGTCTGGCCGTTGCCGAAGGTGACGCTTTCCGCCCTGCCGCGGTTTTCGCCGGTACCGTACTCATACTCGGCAAGGCTCTGTGTGCCGACACTGACTTCTGTCTGGCAGCCCCAAAGGTCATATTCAAAGGAATAGGCCACCGTATTGCCCGCAGCAATCCCGGTGAGCCGGTCATCGGTGTATTCGTAAGTATTTGAGAGGGCCGCACCGGTTGAAAGGTTGGACACAGCCTGCGACACACCCGCCAGCGCGCGCATGGCATTGTAGGTGTAGCCAACATCATTGTCAAGGCTGTCCGTGACACTTGTCAAAGTTCCGTTTGCCGTATTGTAGTTGTAGTCCACCGTATTCCCGGCCGCATCGGTGGCGCTTGCAGGGTAATTCTTGTCTGTTGTGTAAGTGTTTGAGGTGACCATTGTTTTTTCAGTGTTGCTTGCTGTTGTCGTCAGCAGGTTGCCCATGCTGTCATAGCTGTATTCATAACGAAGATATGCCAGCCGCCCGTCGTCAAAATAGACCGTTGATGCCGCGTTGTACAGACAAACCCTTAATTCCATATTGGGTGCCTGTTCTGATATTTCAGCAGTCACCTGCAGTTGACTCCAGCCGTCTCCGGTATCTTTCACAAAGCTGCTGTTGACGGTATCAACGGCGTTACCGTTAGCATCTTTTGTGATTGCCTGAATCTTTGCGCCGGCATCTGCTCCGGTAATGGCTTCCGGAATATGGACATAAAATGAGAACACATATTTAGCCGGAATGAGTTCTTCAAAACTCTGCGAAGCGTAATAGTTGCCTGCCGAATTACAGGTGATTTTAAGAGAAGTTGAACCCGATTGTTTTATACCGGTGTCGATGCTGCCCTCGTTCGGAAGGGTCCAATCGGAATCGCCGGATTCAAACCCGGGATTCAGCAGCAGATTGCCGGGATCTGTCTCTGCCGGTATCGATTGATTCGACGCGCCGCCGATATCAAAATCGGTATAAGCCACGCGAACATCGGTGAAATACGCCGTATTGATCTGATAGTCATAATCAAGGGAAACCGTTATCTGGCTGCACGGTCCTTCCAGGGTGAAGCTGTCGGCCACATACTGCCAATAGTCCGCATAAGGGATAAAGTCCAGCGTTTCTGTTACATTCACGGTCTGGCTGTTGATATCCGTATAGCTGTAAGACGCTCTTATGCGGAATTCCGCATTGCTGTTTGACGCCGCATCGGCTTTTGCCCAGCAGCCGATATCAATCACATCGCCCTCGCCCCCGGTGACGGCAAACGACTGAGAAATTGATTTTTGGGCGGTTGGGCTGCCCGTTATTTTCATCACATCAACGGGTTCCTCAAACTTGGTTTGTGTTGTTGCGATGTCCGCTGATGTCAGGTTTGTCCCTGTCCAACTGTCCGGCATATTGTTGGTGACGTCGCTCATTTTGCTGTTTAACAGCACATTGTAAGGGGTTTCCCAATCACTTAGCTCAAGCTTGGCATTGTCGAAATATGCGGTACCGGTGCTGTTATACAGCCAAAGATATATCTTGACTGTCGGGGTTGAAGAGGTGACTTCCACATTGACGCTCAGCCGCTGCCAGGTTTCATCCGTGTCGGTCAAAAAGCCGCTGGAAATGTGCTCCACTGTCGTGCCGCCGCTGTTCTTGGTTTCAATGCTGATTTTTGCGCCGTCATCGCCGCTGTTGACTGCGTTCGGCACATTCACACAGGCCGAAAAGGTATAGGTGCCCGCATCAAGGCCGGTAAAGCTTTGAACAATACCGATCGTATCCTTCGCTGTGCAGTTCATTTTGTATGATGCGGCTCCTGTACAGGCAACGCTGCTGTCCGTACCGGGCGAATAGCTTGAACCTTGCTCGATGCTCCAGTTGGAAGACCCGTTTTCAAAACCGGAATTGATAACAAGATTGTCGTTTGATTCCTGTATCGTCGTGCTGTCGGATAGCAGGTTGTAGGTGATTTCGTCAATTTCGGTATCCGCATAGGTCGTTCTTTGATAATCCCCCTCTTCGGTATATGACCCGATTTTGCGCCCGCAGCGATCAAACTGAGCCACCTCAAAATGCCCATAGCTGTCTTCGAAGGTGCGTTGATAAGGGCTGTCATAGGTGATGTCAACCGTATTGCCGGCAACGGGCGTTGAGGTGCCCAGTTCAGCCCATTCCGCAATTTGCGTTACGGCAAGCTTGCTGTCATAGGTATAGGTGAACCCGTAATTGCTGATGTCCTTTATACTCTCTATCAGCGGCGCTCCGGGATGATTGGCGACATAGCTGTACGTCGCCGTTTGACCGTCCGGATAGGTTGCGGTGGTGAGTCTGCCAAGTGTCGCCGGTGTGCTTCCGTCCCCTTCGTAGCCGTAGGTTATTTTTAAATCAACATCATTCGGGGCAATGCCGACTTTGACGGCTGCGTTTTGCGCGTCATAGGCCTGTATCTGTGTCAGACGGTTGGCGCTGTTGTAGGTGAATCGGTATTCTCTGCCGACGCCGTCAACGATTTTATCGATTTCATGAAACTTGCAGTTTTGGCTGTCCCGGTAGACAATCTCGATGTGCGGCGCTGAAGTCACATGCTCATTTTCTGCCGCGGTTATCAGGACCATCCGGCCCGCATAATCAAAAGTCAATTGCTGGCCTGACGGTTCTTCAACAATGATATCCGTAAAATCGTCTTCGCCTGATACGGATTCAGGCACCCACATGGTCAGGCCTTTTGGCGGACTGTTTGAGTCATACTGCTCCACCCATTTTTGAAGCCCGTTTTCCACGATGTCCGCATAAACAAAATATGTGATTGAGCCGGTTTCATCAATGTACAGATACAAGTCGATACCGGCGCCGTTTTCATTGACAAACAGATCATCCGCAAAGCCGACAAAGCGGTGATAGTTTGTCAGCCAAATTTTTCCATAGTCCTCAAATTCGAAATTAAGATAGTATGAAGAACATCGTTGAAGCAAATCCGCACACGCGCTCGAGTAATACTGTTTGATGCTGACGGGCATAATATTGCCGTCAATGCCAAGCTCGTCTCTTTCAATATACATTCCGCCCGTGAAATCATTGATCGAGACAGTGCCGGCCCGGCCAGCCGAATGCGTGTGATATTCATATTGATCGCTCAGGCCGGTTGTTTCCACATAGCTGAATTCAATAACCGGCGTATACTGCGATTCCGAAGTGTAAAGACTGATGCTGTTAAGCGATGAATCAAAGGCGCGCAGCATCACACCATGCGGATAAGCGGCTCCGTTAACAATATCCTGATTCCTCGGGAAAGCCTTTGTGATATCAAAATGCAGCTGCCCATACTCATCAACGGGCGCCACAGCATAATCGATCGGCACCGCGTCATTCGTTGGCATGTTGTTGTATGTAACGGACTCAAACCAGATGCTTGAAACCGTATAGGCCGCTACAGTCATTGGCTGAGAGGCATTGTTTGAATAGACATCTAATGTGGCATTCGTCACCACGGCTTTACTGGCCCACAAATATGAGCCGGGTCTGATATATGCCCAGCAGGAGCCCTCGCTTTGATTGCCGACTGTGGCATAGGTATAGGCCCCGTGATCAATGTTTTGCTGCCCGGTGATATCGGTTACATAGGTATCCATAATTGCGTTGTTTGTACCGGATGCAATTTTCACAACCGGGTCAATCACGACGGGATAGGCGCGCTCCTTTGCCTGCAGCCAGCTGTCTGACGGAATGTAAGTCAAGGCAAAGGTGCCGTCTTCATTCTTCTCAAACTCAACTTGAATATCATCGGAATAGGTGTTGGTATCGTCAACCATAAACGGGGCGGGCAGGGTGAAGACCGCCTCTTCGCCGGTTGCGTAAAACGCAATGCTGCTGTCTGTCTGCATCGCCGCCGTCATGCCCGGCGCCGATACCGTGAAAGAGTATGATGCTCCCGGCTGAGGCCGACCGGTTAACACGATGTTTTCTTTCACTGCGTCCGGCAGAACCGAATATTCATAATCCACACCGCTTTGGACGGAAGGGTACGTGACGGCAGAGCTTTTCTTTTCAAGTTCCGCAGCCTGCTGTGTATCTGACATCTTGCTGTCTGCCTGAGTTGCTTCCACTTCCGCATTGATATGGCTGCGAAACAGCGAGGTTTCGACGTCTTCAATCTGAAACGAAAGAGTATATCCGTCTTTTGTCACCCGGACAGATTCGCCGTTATCCGACAGGCTTTCCGGCAGCTGAACACTGAAATCATTGCTTTTGTTTTTCAGCACGGATTCACCGTCAACCGTGGCTTCCACCAGCGTGTTGTCGATATCTTTCCATGTGCCGTTTTGTTTAAAATGAAGCGGGGCGGCGGAAACTACCGCGCTGTAAGACCCGTCCTCCCGCCGGTATACCTTTGTATATTCATCCCGCAGAGCCGCGCACTCGCCGGTTATGGCGCTTTCGGCGGTGTCCTCTGCCGCGGTAGTTGAAGCAGTGCTTGTCTGTACGGTTGACGCCAGCACGCTTGCCGGCACGGCCTGAATAACCAACACAACAATCATGATGAAAGACAGGATTCTTAGCGTTCTTCTCATAATTTTGCCTCCGCTATACACATCATTCGTTAAACTTACCAATAAATATTACACAATCCATTTTTTATTGTATATTATATTTTAATAATTGTAAAGAGAAGATTTATTCAACGGTGATATACGCGCAAAACTATGATAAAATAATCGTAATGAAACATCAGCCCCCTTTTTCAAGGGTGTGATTCTATACGATGGAGACACTATGCGCAAACTGACGGCTTCTGTTCTTTGCCTGCTCATCCTCGTTCTGGCGGCCCTTTCCGGCTGCGGGGCGGGCGGCGGCAATACAACGACGACCGCGCCGCCGGCCGAGCCGGTCCATCAAAAGCAGGAGGGCGAGCCCGGCATGCCGCAGCTGCTCAGCGACCATAAAGACGGCAGACGCTGCGACTTATTTTACCCCGCCGTCGGCATCGCATGGCTTGACGCAGGCGTCGAAACGCTCGCGCAGAGCATGGTGTCGGCATTCAACAAACGCGCCGGCATTGGCAACACCGCGAAAGACCCCGCCGTAATGACCGGGGACTATACGCTCTATCTCGCCTGCGAAACCGGCCCGACGCCCGCGGCGCTCGACAAGAGCGATTACCTGAGCGTGGTCTTTGAAACCGAGACCGTCATTCCATCCCAAAACCTCCGTCTGCGCGAAGTGCGGGCCGCCGTGTTCGACACCGCAACCGGCGAACGGCTGGAAAACGCGGACCTGTTCCGCGCCGGCTACCCCAAAAGGGCCGCGCAGCTCGTCTCCGCTTATTTCAAGGCAGATAAAACCACGGCGAAATACGCCGCGACGCAGGACTTTAAAAAATACACTTCCGCGGCCGAAGGCGACTTTACGAACGTCGCGTTTTCGGGCGATAAAATCCTCTTCTTTTTCGACGCGGGCACCGTGCTGCCCGCGAGCGCCGGCTGCCCGCGCGCGGAAACCCCGGTGAAACGGCTGGGCGGTTATCTGAAAGCGAAGATCGCCTCCTACGGCATCGCCGACGGCGAAAAACTCATCGCGCTGACCTTTGACGACGGCCCGAGGAAAAACACGCCGGCCGTGCTCGGCCTGCTGAAAAAATACGGCGCCCGCGCGACTTTCTTTACCATCGGGAACCTTGTCGAAACGCATAAAGAGACGGTCAAAACCGCCGCGGCGCAGGGCTGCGAAATCGCGAACCACTCCTATTCGCACCGCGACCTGACCAAAATCAAATCGATCCCGGCGATGAAAAGCGAGGCGGAGAAACCCAACAAACTCATCATGCAACTGACGGGGCAGACAAGGGTGCTGTTCCGCGCGCCCTTTGCTTTTTACAATAATAAAGTGCTCGAAAATGTCGATATGCCCTTCATTTTCTGGAACGTCGACCCGAAGGACTGGGCCTACAAAAGCGCGGCGAAGCCCGCCTCCGTGCAGAAAATCGTCAACAACGTCGTCAACGTCGCCGGCGACGGCGATATCGTGGTCATGCACGATATCTACGCCAACACCTCGGACGCCCTGGCGAAAATTATCCCCGCCATGCAGAAGAAGGGCTACCGTTTTGTCACCGTCAGCGAGATGTTCGAGGCCAGGGGCATCGAACTCGAAAACGGGAAGAAATACTATTCGGCACACTGAAAAAAACAGCATCTGCCGGCGCGCGGATCAACCAAATCTCCGGTGAGGTATGCGCGCCCGCGGTTTCTCTGCCTGATGATGTTATGGAATTTCATCCTTCCTTCTTGGGGTGAAAACAATCCTGTTCCCAATTCGCTGGATTATTTTGGATATATTCCGTTATCAGATAAAAGTCTTCTTCGTCGCGGATAATGTGGTCGTGAAACGATTTTTGCCATATTGAATACCCGATCTGTTTGGTGACGGAACCCTTCCATTGTTTGATAATGCGTGATACCGTAGGGGCGAACTGCGTTCGCCCGATTTCATTATGGATAAAAATGATCATATGGACATGGTTTGGCATAATGATAAAACAGTCAACCGACACCCCGTCGTATGTCACCGACAATTTTTTGATTTCCGATTCAACGATTTTACCCGCAGCGGTTAATTGCGGGCGGTTTTCCTGCGGACGAACATCATCCTGCGGGCGAACAAAGTTCGCCCCTACAAAATGGTGTTCGCTCGGTTCAATTACGCTTAATATTTCGTGCCTGTCCTTTACGCATATTGTCACAAAATATGCGCCGTTTTGGGAATAATCATATTCCGCCAATCTGTTCGGTTTTCGTTTCGGCAATTTCTCCATGAGTTTCCATTTCGTTTTCATCACGCCGGCGCGCTTTGCACGCGCCAGTGGTTGTCCTGCCCCCCGGTGTCAGACGAGGTATTCTTTCAGCCGCTCGAGCAGGCGGAAATCCGCGCTGACGCTCAGATACAGCCCGTCCTCTCGGTACTCCTCGCGGTAAATAATACCGTCGCGCCGTATTTCCGCCGCCGCGGCCGCCGCCGCGTAAGGGATGAGCAGTTCGGCTTTGCGCTGCGTCGCAGGCAGCGCCGCGCTGACGGCTTCGAGCAGCTTGCCGATGCCTTTGCCTTCGAGGGCGGAGATGATCACCGACTTGCCGATGACGGGCAAGTCCGCCGCCGAGGGCAGCAAATCGCATTTGTTGAGCACCGAAATCACGGGCTTGCCGCCGCAGCCGAGTTCTTCGAGCAGTTTTTCGGTCACGGCGAGATGTTCGGCGCACTCGGGGGAGGAAACGTCGCAGACGTTGAGGATGACCGTCGCGTTGACCGCCTCCTCGAGCGTCGACTTGAAAGCTTCGACCAGATTGTGCGGCAGGCGGCGGATGAGCCCGACCGTGTCGACGAGCATCACGCGCCGGCCGTCGGGCAGCACCAGCGCGCGCGCCGCCGGGTCGAGCGTGGCGAAGAGTTTGTCCTCCACCAGGACGCCGGCCTGCGTGAGGGTGTTCATCAGCGTCGATTTGCCGGCGTTGGTGTAGCCGACGATGGCGACGGTTTCAAACCCTTCTTTGCTGCGGCGCGCGCGCGCGAGGCTGCGCCGTTTTCCGAGGGCTTCGAGCTGCGTTTCCAGGTTTTTAATCTGCCGGCGGATGTGCCGCCGGTCGGTCTCGAGTTTCGTTTCGCCGGGGCCCCGGGTGCCGATGCCGCCGCCCAGCCGTGAAAGTTCGGCGCCCTTGCCGGTCAGGCGCGGCAGGCGGTATTTCAGCTGCGCAAGTTCCACCTGAAGTTTGCCCTCGTTGCTTAAGGCGTGCGCGGCGAAAATATCGAGGATGAGGGTGGTCCGGTCGATGACGCGCAGGCCGGTTTTGTCCTCCAGGTTGCGCTGCTGCACGGGCGTCAGTTCGCAGTCAAAAATCAGCAGGTCGACCTCGTTGTTTTCGCAAAACTCGACAATTTCCTCGAGTTTTCCGGCGCCGACGCAGGTGCCGGCGTCGGGTTTCTCCCTGCTTTGGGAGATTTTCGCGGCGACTTGCGCGCCGGCGGTGTGCGCGAGTTCCTCGAGTTCGTCGAGGGAAACGGCGCAGTCGTACGCGCCGGTGTCGATACCGACGAGCAGGGCGACCTCGGGCGTCGTTTTATTTTCGTGCAGCTGCATGTCCGCCTTTCAATAACCCTCGGGGTTCAGACTTTGCCAGCGCCAGGAATCTTCGCACATTTCGTCGAGGGTTTTTTCGGCTTTCCAGCCGAGCAACTTTTGGGCTTTCGAGGGGTCCGAGTAGCAAACGGCGATGTCGCCTTCGCGCCGCGGTTTTTTGACGACCGGCAGTTTTTTTCCGCAGGCGCGCTCGTAGGCGGCGATGACCTCGAGCACGCTGCTGCCCTTGCCGGTGCCGAGGTTGAACGTTTCGCAGCCGGGCGTTTTCATCAGGCGTTCGAGCGCCTTGATATGGCCGTCGGCAAGGTCGCTGACATGCAGGTAGTCGCGTATGCCGGTGCCGTCGGGGGTGGGGTAGTCGGTGCCGGTCACCTCCACATGGGGGTGCTTGCCGACTGCAACCTGCGCCACAAAGGGCACCAGGTTGTTGGGCCTCCCGTTGGGGGCTTCGCCGATGCGCCCGCTCTTGTCGGCGCCGATGGGGTTGAAATAGCGCAGCAGCGAGGCGCGCCAGTCTTGATCGGCCTTGCACAGGTCGGCGAGGATGCGTTCGATGAAGTATTTGGTCGTCCCGTAAGGGTTGGTCGTTTCGCCGGCGGGCATGTCCTCGGTCAGAGGCGAAACGTTGCTTTGGTTATAGACGGTAGCGGAGGAGCTGAACACCATTTTTTTGCAGCCGCATGCGCTCATCGCGCGGCAGAGGCTCAGCGTGCCGCCGACGTTGTTTTCATAGTACTCGAGCGGTTTTTCGGTGGATTCTTTCACCGCCTTGAGCCCTGCGAAATGGATGACCGCTTCGACGCTGTTTTCGCGGAAAACGCGCTCGAGTTCTACCGCGTCGCGGATGTCGGCGCGATAGAAAACCGTCTTTCTGCCCGCGAGTTCCTCCACGCGCGCGACGCTCTCCGGGTTGCTGTTGGAGAGGTTATCGACTATAATGACGTCATAGCCGCCCCGCAGCAGCGCAAGGCAGGTATGGGAGCCGATGTAACCGGCGCCTCCCGTGACAAGGATGGACATGAGCTTAACCCAGCTTTCCCGGCGGCAAATTCAACGGCGCGCCGAACAATCATTATTATATAGGATAAGGCCCAAAATGCAAACATGGCCGAACGGAGGCAGACATGGTCACCTACAACGAAATCCGCAAAGATAAAGACGTCAAAGCCTACATTGCCGCCGGCAACGACGTGCTCGAGGCCATCGGCTATACCGAGCACGGCCTGGCGCACTGCACGCTGGTCGCCGAAACCGCGGCCAAAACGCTCGCCGACCTCGGCTATGACGAGAGGACCTGCGAACTGGCGAAAATCGCCGGTTTCATGCACGACATCGGCAACATGATCAACCGCAACAACCACGCCATGAGCGGCGCGATTCTGACGCTCGAAATACTCAAAAACAGGGGCATGCCGGCCGACGAGGCGGCCGCGGTGGCGACGGCCATCGGCCATCACGACGAACCGACGGCGGCGGCTGTCAGCCCTATCGCCGCGGCGCTCATCCTGGCCGATAAAAGCGACGTGCGGTCCACGCGCGTGCGCGACAAAAAGACCATCGCCCTCGACATCCACGACCGTGTCAACTACGCGGTGCACAAATCCACCCTGGCCATCGACGCCGAAAAGAAGGTCATCACCCTGACGCTGAAAATCAACACCGACATCTCGCCGGTGATGGACTATTTCGAGATTTTCCTCCAGCGCATGAAACTGTGCCGGGAGGCCGCCGGCTTTTTCGGCTGCGGGTTCTGCTTTGTGATGAACGAAACGAGGCTGCTGTGAGCGGGCCGGACACCGCGGCCGTCGCGCGGCTGCTGGCGCGGTATGAAGTCCGGCCTTCCAAAAGGCTGGGCCAGAACTTCCTGGTCGACCCCTCCGTCTGCCCGCGCATGGCGGTTGCCTGCGGAGCGGACCGGGACACCGCGGTGCTGGAGATCGGGCCCGGCGCCGGGGCGCTGACGCTGGAACTGGCCAAAACGGCCGGCAAAGTGCTCGCGGTCGAGGTGGACCCGCGCCTGGCCGATTTGCTCGACGGTTTGCTGCCGCCGGGCGGCGCCGTCGAGGTCGTCCGCGCGGATATCCTGGCGACGGATGTCCGCGCCCTTCTTAAGGAAAAAGCGGGCGGCATGCGCGCGGTGGTCTGCGCCAACCTGCCCTATTCCATTACCACGCCCGTCATCATGAAACTGCTCGAAAGCCGCGCCCCGGTCGAATCGATGACGCTTATGGTGCAGAAGGACGCGGCCGCGCGGCTGTGCGCGCGCGTCGGCGAACGGCTCTCGGGCGCCGTTACCGTCGCGGTCGATTACTACGCGTCGGCGCGCCGCCTCTTCGACGTGCCGGCCGCCGCGTTTTACCCCGCGCCCAAGGTGGACAGCACGGTCATCCGGCTCGATATCCGGGAGAAACCGCCCGTCGAAGTGGGGGATGAAGCGGGCTTTTTCCGTTTTGTCGCGGCGGCGTTTGCCCAGCGCAGGAAAACAGCGGTCAACGCCCTCAGCGCGGGGCTCGGCCTGCCCAAAGATGCCGTCGCCGCAGCGGTGGCCGGGGCGGGATTTGAACCGATGGTCCGCGCCGAAGCCCTTGATATGCAGGGCCTCGCGCGCCTCTACGCGGAGGTGGAAAAGCGCCGTCAACAAGGCCCGCCGGCTTGACAAGGTTTTTTCGCCGTGCTATCATTTTGACCGCAAGCGCGGATGTAGCTCATCCGGTAGAGCGCCACCTTGCCAAGGTGGAGGTAGCGAGTTCGAGCCTCGTCATCCGCTCCAGCAAACAATCGGGACGGTTCTTTTTGTGAAGAACCGTCCCTGTTCACAAGGAGAGTTGTTTTGGCAAACGCGCCGCAGGGCAAGGGCAGCTTTGAGTTTGACCATCTGATCAACTTCCGCGACCTCGGGGGGCACCCCTGCGCCGGCGGGGGCCGAACGCGCGTCGGCGTGCTGTTCCGCTGCGGTATGCCGCGCAACCCGTCCGCCCGCGATATGGCGAAACTGCGCGAACTGGGCGTCCGGACGGTCATCGACCTGCGCGGCGACCTCGAGGCGCGCGAACGGCCTTCCTCGCTGGCGAGGGACGGGTCCGTCGACTACAGCCAGATTTCGCTGCTGGAGATCAACCCCGCCACCGCCCCCGCCGCCGTGCCGCTGCTGGATATTTACAAACGCAGCCTTGAGGAATATTCCGCCAACTACGCCGCCGCCTTCACCAAACTCGCCAACGCGCGCCTCCCGGCCGTTTTCCACTGCTTTTTGGGCAAGGACCGCACCGGCATCCTCGCCGCGATGCTCCTGTCGCTCGCGGGCGTCGGTCGGGAGGATATCGTGCGCGATTACAGCCTGTCGGAAGAAGCCCTGCGGCCGTTCATCCTCGGCGAGATTGAGCGCAACACCGGCCTGATCTGGGAGAACAACGACGAACACCTGGGTTCCCCGCCGTCCAACATGGCCGGCTTGCTCGACGAGCTCGACAGCCGCTGGGGCGGGGTGGAGAATTACCTGTTGCGCGCGGGCGTCAGCGCGCGCAACATCGATAAAGCGGCCGCGCTGCTGTGCGGGAGATAGAAAAATTAGGAAAAAATAAAGTTGACTTTACTATTTCATAAAAAAGACGCCGTTTTTCAACGACGTCTTTTTTATGCGCCTGTTATGCCTGCGGAGGCGCCTTCGCCTCTTCGCGCTGCTGCTGCTCGAGTTTCTCGCGCCGCCGCACCGCAAGTTCCGCCTCCATCTGCTCTTTGAACTTGCCGTGGACGTTGAAGAACATATAGGTGATCGCGACCAGCAATTTCGACGCCGCGGGGATGAGCGCGAAAATCATCCAGATGCCCTTAAGGATGCGCGGGCTGGTCTGGGGGATGAGATTGCCGTACTGGTCTTTCAGCGCCACGTAGCCGATGATCTGGTAGGCCATGCCGGTAATCCAGCCCTGCAGGCTGTTGTTGAGTTTGCCGAACCAGTTGTTCGCTGCGCTGACGAGGCCTTCGCTGCGCACGCCGTATTTCCACTCGATATAGTCGAAAGTGTCGGCGGTCATGACACGGCCTGCGACGCCGTTGGAGGAGTTGGGGATCTGCATGATCGTCAGCGCGACGGCGAGGTAAATGACGTTGAGCGCCATGCGCTTTTTCCCGAAGGGGACGTAGCCGATGAGCCACATAATGACGAAACACGCCGCCGCCCAGAGGTGGCCGGCGATATAGACGTTGCGTTCGCCGAAACGCTTGATGACCTTCGGCACGAAGGGCGTGATGAAATATTTCGGCAGCCCCGTCAGCAGGCTCGCCAGGAAGCCGTTGGCCAGCGAGCCGGTGTTGTTGAGCCAGAAGAAGTTCTCCGACGAGGTGCGCAGGTTGCCCTGCAGGCCGCCGAACACGTTGGCGATGATGCCGACCAGGAAAGGCCGCGTGGTGACGGCGAACTTCACCGATTCCCAGATGCTCGCCTCTTTCATCTCCTTGCGCGACGGCAGCGGGAAGCGCTCGCGGGTGTTGAGGAATTTGTAAATCGTCGCGATGACGCCGAGGACGAAGAAAATATAAGCGTAATTCCTGTAAATATTCTGCATGCGCACGCCCGGGAACATGCGCGGGATATAGGTCACCACCACCGAAAGAACGGAGGGGATCCAGCCGCTGAAGTAACTGAAAAACTGCTGGATGGTCATCAGCCAGTTGCGCTCGTTGGGATTGGGCGTGATGAAGTAAATCATCAGCCCCCCCGCGCTGCCGTAGGAGCCCGCCAAACCGCCGAGGATGCAGGTGACATACAACTGCACCATAATCTGCTGCGTGGTCGCAAGGCCCGGCAGGACCGTATAGTTCAAAAACACGGAGATCATCGACAGCGGCAGCATGATGACCAGATACGGGCGGAAGTGGCCCCATCTCGTCCTTGTCCGGTCGATGATAAAACCCGAAATCGGGTCGTCGAGCGCGTCGTACATGCTGGTGAAAAGCGCCAGGTTCGCGTACTGCTTGCCGCTGATATTGAAGAAGTTCATCCAGTAGAACTGCATGTTGACGGGGTTGCTGCTCCCGCCGATAAAATCCGCGAGCAGGTAGGCGAAAATCTCCTTCGGGCGCAGGTACTTTTTGTTTTGCTTGGCGAGCTCCTCGATTTCTTCCTCGATGAGTTCGTCCTCACTCAGGCCGTCCGCGGCCTTGAGTTCCTCTTTGGACAATCGGCGCACCTTCCCCTTTATAAAACTGTCATCCAGTATACAGGAAAAACCGGGCGAGTTCCATACGCTTTTAAGCGGCCGTCACAGGCAGTCGGCGTAAAACGCCGCGATATATTCCTCGACGTCGCGGCGCGTGCCCCGGAAAGGCGCCGGCGTTTCCATCTTCAGCGAGACGGTGGCCGCCGCGAAAAGCAGGGCATCCTTGACGCAATGTGTCAGCCGCTCGTTGATATAGGCGGCGAAGGTCGTGTCACCCCGGCCCGTCCTGCCCGAGAGGTTGCGCGGCCGCAGGGGACAGGCGAACAGGTCCCTGCCGTCAAAAACGATCGCTTCGCTGTTGTGGGTGACCATCACCTCGCCCGCGCCCCAGCCCGCGAGCATGCGCGCCGCGGCCGCGCGGTCGTCCATGCCCGTCATGATCTGCGCCTCGGCGGCGTCGGTCTTGAGGTACTTGATAAAAGGCAGCATCTCGCGCTTGTCGGCCCAGTCCTCGAAATACAGCGAGCCGTCCGCCTCGTTGACATGGCGCAGGCAGGCCTGCACGTCCACGGCGGCGGCGCTCTTTTTTGCGAGCGTTTTGATCATTTCGTTGCCGAAATCGCCGTACACCAGCCCCGCGAAATGATAGATGTCCGCCTCGATGTCCGCCGGCACGTCGGCCGCGACGAAGGGGTCGCCCTTGCTGACGCAGGCGCTGACGCGGCGTTCCTTGTCCGGCGTCAGGTAGCGGTTCGACATATCCGTCGAACGCAGGGAGTCCAGGCAGTAGACGTCTTCCGGCGGCAGGGTGAACTCCCCGAGGCGTTCGCGGTCTTTCGGCGCGACCTTGGTCAGCGCCGCGACATGATGGCCCAGCGCGTAAGCCGACGCGGAGGAGTACAGCACGGCGCCGCCGGCGATGCGCGTCTGATTGCCCAGGCAGTCGGTGTCGGCGTCCACGGTAATGTGGCCGATGATGACGGATTCGTAATGTTTCAAGTTCGGTACCCTCCCGGTTTGATGTTCATCCGAGGCCCGCCCGGTATTCCTCGGCCAGGTCCTCGCGCACAAGGTTTTTCGCCAGGTTCAGCATCAGGATTTCGCGCGCTTTCATGAAGTCGACGCTCATGAAATCGCCCGAGATGATGTTGGCGCTGTCGAGGTAATGCGGGTTTGCGGCGATGGAGGTGATGAGCTGCTTGAAAACGGGGCGCGTTTCGCGCACATCGAGCTTTTTCGGCGAGGCCATCCCCATCGGCGTGCCTGTGTTGGGCGTCAGCTGCGTCTGGAACCAGAACAGCCCGCCCGTGCTGTACCGGTCGAAAAACCGGAGCGCCTCCCGTGCGAAATCGGGCCCGCTCATGCCGTGGACGTCTTTGTCCCACGGGAAAATATACTCGCAGTTGACGCTGTAACGGTACTGCGCGCGGTAGTTATACAGAAGGTAGCGTTTGCCGGAGCGGCGGATATCCCCCATAGTGACCCTCGATATGTCCTCGACACCCGTGAGGGCGTACTTCTCCGGCTCGAGGTGCTTGGCGACCAGCGCGTCGACCGCCTGCGGGTCCGCCTTGTAATTAAAGGCGAAGGGGCCGTACTTCTGGGGATAATATTCGCGGATGTCGAGGATGACGAACTCCGAATCGTTGGCTTCCATCATCCTGCGGACATTAATGATGTCCTCCTCGACGGGCCTCCCTTTGGCGAGGCCGTGGCGCATAACGAGCCGGCCGCGGTAATCGGTGCCGACGCGCACGCAGAAGTGGCGGACGCCGTGCATGAACTGCGCGAACATGTCGCCGTCCTGGCAGCAGGCGATGGCGCTCATGCGGCGGCTGCCGGCGTTGTGCGCGCCCGGCATGACGAGTTTGGTCAGTTTGGCGCCGTCTTTGATATAGCTCATCCAGCGGTCGTAAATCACGCGTTTCGCCCCTTTCCGCGGGCAGGAGTGCGGCCGGTCGTTTAATATCGCGATAAGGGTACCATTTCAGGCGGCGGGGTGTCAAACGAGACGGCAGTCTTCAGACGTCAGACGGCAGATGCAGAGGGGACGGGGAGGACAGCAAGCGCAGGCCGGCGGGTATGGCGAAAAGGGATAAAAAAACGGCCGGGACGATTGCATTTGCCGGATTTGCGTATCATAATAAGAAATAAAAATTGCAGCCCGGCAAAGCCAAACGCCTGCGCCCCGCCGCGCGCCTCGAAACCGGGAAAGGGGGACAAACCTTGAAAAAGGCGCTTGTCACGGGAATCTGCGGGTTCATCGGTTCGCACCTCGCCTGCGCGCTGGCATCTCACGGCATGCAGGTCACCGGCGTCGACGTCCGGTGCGAAAGCTTGAACCCGGAACTGATGAAACTCATCGAAAATGGGACCGTCACGGTGCACAAAGGCGACCTGCTCGGCTTTGATTTTTCGTCGCTCGGGTGTTTCGATTATGTCTATCAGGTTGCCGGCAAGGTCAGCGCCTGGGGCGATCTGGCCGACTTTGACCGCGTCAACGTCGACGGGACCCGGCGCGTCATCGACTATGCGAAAGCGGCGGGCAGCCGGGTGTTCGTCTACCTGAGTTCCGTCGCCGTCTACGGCTACCGCGGTTACCGCGACCTCCCTGAAGAAGGGGAGAAAAAACCGATGGACAACCCCTACTCGCTGTCCAAACTGCACGCCGAGACGATGGTGGCGGAACACTGCCGCGAAATCGGGCTTCATTATCTCGTTATCCGGCCCGGGAACGTTTACGGCGAATACGACATGACCTCCTCCTACGACCTGTACCGCCTGGTTTCCAAAGGGAAGATGGCCGTGGTGGACCGGGGAAGGCACCTCAGCTGCTTCGTCTATGCCGGCAACCTCGCCGAGGGGATTTACCGCGCGAGCGTCACCGAGTCCGCTTACGACGAAGACTACAACCTCACCGACGGCGGCGGGGAAACGCTCGCGGAATACCTGGCCTGCGCCGCGGAAGCGCTGGGCGTCAAGCCGCGGTTTTTCAGCCTGCCCGCTCCGCTTTCCATTTTCACCGCCCGCTGTATCGAGGGCGTTTACCGCCTGGAGCGCAGCAGGACGATGCCGCTGATCACGCTGTTTTCGGTCGAGCAAAACTGCCGTGATTACCATTTTTCCATCGAAAAAGCGCGCAGCCGCTTCGGCTACGACCCGGCGGTCGATATGCGCGAGGCAACGCGGCGCACCGCCGCGTGGTACCGGAGCATGCCGGACAACATCAAAGTGAAAAGGGGATAAACGACATGGTGGAGACCGTCAGGCGAAACATCCGTGAAGTTGTGCGGGGGGCGGACAGGGCGACGGTTACCGCCGTCGTCTATATGACGCTGGCGCTGGCCTGCTACTACTACTTCGGCATTCAGGATTTTTTCGTCAAGACTTTCGGCGCGCGCTTTGCGGACCCGGAAAAACTGCTGTACTGGCAATACATCTACCATAACTTCATGGCGTTCGCCTTTTTCTTCCTGCCGGCGCTGCCCGTGGTGAAATTCGGCGCCAAACGCGGCTTCGCCCGGGTCGGCCTCGGCTCCGGCGAAAAGAAACTCGGCGGCAAAATCATCCTCCTGGCGCTGGTCGTCGCCCCCCTGATTTCGCTGAGCGCGGCCGGGGACCCCGAAATGAAGGCGCTGTATCCGCTCAGCGGCGCGCTGGTGTTCCGCTCGGCGGGCTGCTTCCTGCTGTACTACCTTTCGCTGGGCGCCTACTATTTCGGCTGGGAGTTCCTGTTCCGCGGCTTCGGCTTTTTCCCGATGTGCGACAAGTACGGGCCGGCGCTGGCCATCGCCGTCTCGACGATGATTTCCGCGCTGGTCCACTCCTCCATCGCGGGTTTCGGCAAACCGATGGCGGAGACCTTCTCGGCGGTGTTCGGCGGTTTCATCCTCGGTTTTATCGCCTATAAAAGCCGTTCGATCTATCCGTCGATGGCGGTTCATTTTCTGCTGGGGTTCAGCCTGGATATGTACACCCGTCTGTTTTAGGGAGGGATGGTTATGGCTCGGAAAGTCGCCGTCATATCGGGCGCCAGTTCGGGCATCGGCAAAGAAACCGCGGCCCTGCTCGTTGAAGCGGGCTGGCGCGTGTTCGCGTTCAACCGCGGCAAAGCGGATATCCCGGGCGTGGAGTCCGTGACGGTCGATATTACCAAAACCGAGGATATCCGCCGCGGCGTCGAGGCGGTCAAACAGCAGGCGGGGCGCGTCGACCTGCTGGTCAACAACGCCGGCATGGGCATCTCGGGCGCGGCGGAGGATACGTCCGACGAAAGCGCCTTCTACCAGATGGACGTCAACTTTTTCGGTGCGTTCCGCCTGGCGAGGGAAGTGCTGCCCCTGATGCGCGAACAAGGCGGCGGCCGCATCGTCAACGTCAGTTCTATCGCGGCGGTGTTTTTCGTCCCGTTTCAGGGATTCTATTCGGCCAGCAAAGCGGCGGTCAACGCGCTGTTCACCGCGATGCAGAACGAGGTCCGGCCTTTCGGCATCCTCATCAGCAACGTCATGCCCGGCGACACGAAAACGGGCTTTACCGACAACCGCCGCAAGTGCGCGGACGCCTCGCCCGTTTACCGCGAGCGCATGGAACAATCCGTCGCCGTGATGGAAAAAGACGAGCGCAACGGCATGCCCGCCCGGGCGGTCGCGCGCGAAATCCTGCGCCAGGCCGCGAGAAGAAAGCCCAAGCCGTTCGTGACGGTGGGCTTCAAAAACAAAACGCTGGTTTTCCTCTCCAAAATCCTGCCCGCCGCGCTGGTCAACCGTCTGGTCTATTCTATCTACGGCTGACGAGTCGCGGGGTTTGGCACGCGTATGTCTGTCGGGGGGACGTGTCTGTCGGGGGGACGGGGGTTTGGCACGGGGTCGCGGCTCCCTTCGGCGCGGACAAGCGCACGGATGAAAGGCGGTCAACGCATGGACGGCAAACCGAAAAACATTTTGAAAGCGGCGGTGTTCGCGCTGCTGGCTTGCGCGCTGGCCGCCGCGGCCGCGCTGGCGGACGCCTTGTTTCAAAACGTGGCCGACCTGTTCGCCGCCGGCTCCGGATGGGAAACCGCGGCCTGGTTCTCCGCCGCCAAACATCTCGCCTTCCTCGCCTTGTGCTGCGCCGGCTACGCGGTAATTGCGCGGCGGGGAAAAATCAAAGACGCCGCCAAAGCGCTGCTCGCCGCGGCGCCCGCCTCGGCCGCGTACCTTGCTGCGGGCGCCCTGCCCGGCGCGAGCCCCGCGGTCGGTTACGCCGCCGGCGCCGCCGTCCTCGCCGGACTGATTGCGTATTTCATCATCAAGAAGAAATCCCGGATGTATTACGTTGCCGTTTCGCTCAGTTATGCGCTGCTGCTGATCCTTTCGCTTGCGGGTTCGGCATAAACCGGAAAGGGTATAAGGATGGAACTCAACTTTCATTACAGCACCGGCGCGGGCAATCTGCTCAACCCGGCGGATTTTAAGCAGCGGACCGCGTGGATGAAAGAGGCCGGCGTCGGCACGATTTGGCTGGGCGCATACTTTTTCGGCCATTTCGACTCGGACATTGAAACGCTTGTGCGCATGAAAGCTGCGCTCGAGGAGTGCGGCTTCGAAGTCAACGCCATCAGCGTGCCCGTCGGGCACCCGGGCAACTCCCTGGACCCGGTCAACCGGCCGGATATGGACTGCCGCATCCCGTCCGCCTGGCGCTACCGTGTCGACGCCAAGGGCAAACCGGTTCACTTCTGCGCCTGCGTCGACGAAACGATGCTCAAAGACAACATGGACGCCGCCGCGCAGCTGAAGCAGGCGGGCTTCAAAAAGGTCTTTTACGACGACGACCTGCGCATGGGCAACTTCGGCCCGCAGGTGCAGGGCTGCTTCTGCAAAGAGTGCGTCGAGCGGTTCAACGACAGCTTCGGCTATTCCCTGACGCGCGCCGAACTCGCCAAAGCCGTGCTCGCGCCGGAGCCGGGCGTAGTATGCGCCGACTGGATCGATTACAACTGCGGCAAAATCACCGGCTTCATGCGCGCCGCCGCCTCCGCCGGGCCCAAGCCGGGCATCATGGTCATGCACCACGGCGACCGCCGCCACGGCATCGACATACCGGCCATCAAGCAGGCGGCGCCGGGCTGTTATTTCCGCGTCGGAGAGGGCAATTTCAACTCGCGGGAGTTCTCGGCGTTCGAGGGGAAGGTATCCCTGATGGAAAGCGCCGCAAAGCACATGGCGCTTGTCGGCGATGCCAAAAGATGTTACAGCGAGTCCACCGTCTTCCCGGCGGAGGCGCTGGCGCCCGGGGAATGGCTGGAGAAGATTCTGATCGAAATCCGGCTGGGCCTGCGCAACATCTTCCTGATGAGCGGCTCCTGGTTTTTGACGGAGCATTACTGGACCGGGTTGAAACAGCGGCTCAAAGAGTTCAGAGAAATCGCCGCCTTCATTGACGAAAACCCCGAAGCGGGCGGCGTAAAATTGGAACCGCCCGGCAGTTGATTTTTCATGACGGCTGTGTTAACATACACGGGCAGTTTTAATATGCGCCAGTAGCTCAGCTGGATAGAGTGTTTGGCTACGAACCAAAAGGTCGGGGGTTCGAGTCCCTTCTGGCGCGCCACAAAAAACGCACTTTTGTCAAGTGACAAAGTGCGTTTTTTGAATGATTTTTGCCTTCGGCAAATGATGTTGGCTGCGCAAATGATGGCGCTGCGCTCATGATGCGCGCCTGCGGGCACATAAGGCAAAAATCGCATCATCGGCAGAGCCGACATCATGTTTGCGAAGCAAATGCATCATATCGGCATAAGCCGATGCATCATTGAACGGTCTTTCGGTTGAATTATGTTATAATTCCAAAGAAAAGGCGGCGGTTGAATGAAAGAAAATAAACTGGTTGATCTTTCCATGGACTTTTCAGTTGATATGGTCAATCTTGTTAAGTTTTTGAAAGCAAAACACGAAACCATCACTTCCAGTCAAATCGGCAGAAGCGGCACCTCGATTGGCGCAAATATTCACGAAGCGCAGTATGCGCAAGGAAAAAAGGATTTTATATCCAAGTTAGAAATTGCACTGAAAGAGGCAAACGAAACAGGATATTGGCTTGAACTCCTGCATAAAACGAATTACATCGATGACCAAAAGTTCAAATCCCTTTCATCAAAATGCACATCTTTGCGCGTCATGCTCATTGCCTCCTGCAAAACCGCAAAGGAGAATACAAAATGACGGCAAATTGTGAGAAAGACAAGTGTGCCGTTTTGGAGCCCTCATAAATCACATAATTATACGGTTTGAGCGTAAAAAAATCACACGATTGTCGATAATCGCGTGATTTTTGATAATTAATGCAAAATTAGAACGCGCTTTATGCCCGGTTATTTCTTCAGTTTTTTCAGCAGTTTCCCGAGTTCGTCCAGCATCGCGGGTCGTTTATTGAAACTTTGGCGTAAAAAATGAATCAGTTGCAACGCTTCGGCTTTGCCGCCGGCATCGTAAAGTTCGCGTATCAAGCGGCAGATATACCGGTATTTTCTACGGTCGGTAGCCTCGGCGGACTCCTTTACGATTTCATTCCAATAAATGTCATACACCTCTTTGGGGTGATGGCGCGCAAGCTTATTGCCAAATACAAAAATCATATCCGGATGTTTCTGAAGCTCCGTAAACAGCAACTCGTCCTCGCCCTCATCGTCAAGCAGCATCATGTATTTGTCATACGGCAAGCCCGTCTGCATCCTGGCGCGGAGCAGCGGGTAGGCCAGCTGCCACTCGCCGTTTTCTTGATACAACTGTTTCAATTTATCAAAGTAACTCAAATCGCCCTGAAACAGCAGGTTGTCGGCTGCTTCGATTTGTTTGCGGCGGTTGCCTGATTTTTCATATATTTCGTAGAGCAGAGTCCACCATAAAGCCGGACGGTAATAACAATCTTTTTTCTTTTCTTCGGTCTTTTCCAGGCAAAGGGTTTCGGCTTTCGCAAAGTCCCCGTTTTCTATGCTTTTACGAACGGCGATTTGCCTGAAAGTATCGTTATCGAGATGGCTTTCAACAAATTGAAACGCCGCCTCTTCGCCCTCCACGGCTGCTTTGATTCGCCAAAGAGTCAGCATATCCGCTGTCCGGCAATGTTCCGAAACGTGCCGTTCTTTGCTCCATTCACGAAGCTTATCGAGCGCGGCGTAGATCAGCGCGGCGTTTTGAGCGGTGGCAAAATGCGTAGCGGACCGCAAAAGATCATAATCCCAATTCGTCCAACCGCGAAAAACCTTGTTTTGCGCTTCCTTGCATATTTTTTCGTAACAATACTTTTTCTCTTCATCGGCGCCGTGGCGGGCTATGCCGAAGCAGATAGAATCAATTTGACGATAAGAATCGTCGATGACCATCGTCAAAGAACCGGAAGAAGAATCCGCGGTGGAAGCCAGCTCAACTGCTTTGAGTAAAATAAACAGCGTAGCGTCAAAAGCGGTCACCGTCCGGCCCTGGTTATACCGATCCACCCCAAAATCAAGGCAGTCTGACAGCACGTCGCAGACGTTGTCACAGCCGCTATAATCGATATAACCGTTTTTCGTATTGTTGCGGATGGCCAAACGGACCAATTCTTTGACGTGGTCCAAATCGACTCTCGGGTCGGTGCCCCCGAGCAGAAATATCAAACGGGCCTCAAACTCTTTGTTTTTTTCCGCGACCGCCAGGATGATGTCGTACAGCTGCTCGCGGCTCGCGGCTTCCAGCAGCGAGCGTAAATTTACTTTCGCGTTTGCTTTCTTTCTTGTTTTATCTTTCCCGATGTCGCCATTTTCAACCGCGAGCAAAACAGCGACGATGTGTTTGCATACATCGTCATCATACGGGCAGTCACAACTGCACAAATCGACCTTTCCGTTTGGAGAAAGGAGCAACTCGACACGATAATTCGCCCCGTTGCTGCCGGCGACATCGGCCACATAGGCAAGGTCGGACTGCTTGACCAGGCGGGTAACGTTGCCGTTTGCGTAATAATCCTCGCCGCGCTCGAAGATCCGGTCCGGAACGCTATCGAGAAAGGATGAAATGTCCTTTTTCATTGCAAGCGCCTCCTTAAACTCAGCCGATTGAAAAGTTATTCCCGCAATCAATCGCCTCTATTGTAAATGATTGTGCCCCGGAATCATATACCGGCAGAAATTATTTCTGCGGATAAAACTCAATCTTATTATTCTGCTTGCCGCACCGTCGCTTTTTTCGGCAGGAAAAAAGCCGGCCTTGAGCCGTCCGAATCCCGTTTTTCCATACATTGTCCATAGTGACGCATCCGTACCGGCTGGTTTATTCGGCATTGCTTTTCGTATCCAATTATACAAATTGGGCGACTTCGCCCCCGTGAAGCGCAAAAACAGCCGCTTCTATCAAACGATAAAAGCGGCTGTTAAAAAAATGCGCCTGCGGCACGATTTGCGGAACACGGCGGAACGCATGCCCGGAACGGCACGGGGGCCGTTCCCTACATGATAAATGATATATTGAAAGTCTATAAAAATAATTTGAAACAATTGCACGACGAAACACGCGATTCGGGAAAGCGTATTTCGTAGGGAACGACCCCTGTGTCGTTCCGGAAAATATGGTGGAACACATACTTCCAAATCCGTGATTTGGCGGACGCAGAAAACACAAAAAAGCGGCAGTGAAGAACCCTGCGGGCGTGAAGTACGCCTGCGGCACGATTTGCGGAACACGGCGGAACGCATGCCCGGGACGGCACGGGGGCCGTTCCCTACATGATATATTGAAAATCTGTTCAAATAATTTGAATGAATTGCACGACGAAACACGCGATTCGGGAAAGCGTATTTCGTAGGGAACGACCCAAACCAAATCCGAGATTTGGTTGATGTGTCGTTCCGGAATATAGTGGAACGCATACTTCCAAATCCGTGATTTGGTGAACGCAGAAAACACAAAAAAGCGGATGTGAAGCACCCTGCGGGCGTGAAGTTTGCCTGCGGCACGATAAGCGAAACATGACGTTCAATACTAGCCTCGGAACGACACGGGGGCCGTTCCCTACAAATTACGGTTCCTATAATACCGTTCATCTTCCATGCCCGTCGGCGTTGATTTATGTTCCTTTATTTTTCAACTGCTTATACGCCTGGTTGCCGTAGACGGCCGCGCCGGCGAGCAATACGCCCTGGATGACGCCCTCGGCGGTGAAGCCCGCGCTCAAAACGCCTGCGGCGACGCCCAGCGGCAGCAGGATCAGCGGGATGAACCGGTCCGGCACGCAGCGGATATCCTTGACGACCGCGCCGACGACGATGAGCGCCGGCACGGCGGCGAGGCCTTTTTGGTAGATAAAATCCATGAAATCGACGGGGAACCCCTCCTTTTTGTGATTCGTATTCAACGGATATTTTGCATGCGCGGTCATTTCAGCGTCAGGGCGGCCGCCGCCGTGCCCGCCGCGAGGGCGCCCAGCAGGGCGGAGACCAGGCGGTCCCACATCGCGCCGGGGCGCCGCTCGAGCCGGTTGACGCTCTCTTTGAGCTCGCCGAAGCCGACAAGCATGCTGTCGAGTTTGATGTTCGTCTCCGCCTGCGTGACGGCGAAACGGCCGAGTTTTTCAAAAATGCCCTTGACGTCCTTTTCCGCCGCGGCGACGCGCTGCTCAAGGTACGCCGCTTCAGCCATAGCGCAGCGCCTCCCGGTCCACCCAGCCGGTGACGAACAGCCGGGCCGGCTCCCGGCAGACATACTCCTCGCGTTTGGTCACGCGGCAGCGCCCGCGCACGGTCAGGCCGTCGTAGAGGTAGTAGCCGCCCGTAACGGTCCGCGCCGCCTCGAGCGCGTCGGAGGAACGGTAGAGTTTCGCCCCCTCCAGCCGTACGGCGGCGCCGGCCCTCAGCCTCGGCTGCGCCGGTTCGTCCGGCGGTTTCACTTCCCGCTTTTTCAAATGGAGGAAAGTCACCAGCGCCCGCGCGTACGCCCGCCCTTCCGCCGCGAGTTTCGCCGGCGTGTCGATCATCGCGCGGTCTTTCGGGGAGTCGACGAAGGCGTATTCGCCCAGAACCGCGGGGATGCCGTTTTTGGCGTTGACGCGGCACATGCCGAAATTGTGGCCGGGCGGGTCGGCGTAGGAAGGTTTCACGCCCGGTTCCTCGCCCTCGGCGCAGCGCAGCGTCTGGCCGGCGGCCTTAAACTCCCTGGCGACCAGCCCCGCCAGCCTTCTCGCGGCCGCGTCGCCCCGCCAGTAGAAGGCCTCGCCCCCGCGCCCGCCGCCCGCGTTGTGGTGGATGGAGACGCTCGCTGCCGCCCCGATTTTTTTGGCCAGGGCGCACATATCGTTGATGCGCGTCGGCGTGTCGCCCGCGCGCGAATAGACGACTTCGCACTCGTACTTGCCCAGTTCGGCGCCCGCCGCCTTCGCGACGGCGAGGTTGAGGTCGCTCTCTTTGAACGGTTTGCACACCGCGCCGGAGTCCCGCCCGCCGTGGCCGGCGTCGATAAAGATTTTTTTCATGCTGTTTCCTTTCCCTTACATCCCGTTGACAAAATCGATGATTTTTTCCGCCATGAGGGCCTGCCCCGCCGCGTTGGGGTGAATCCCGTCCCCGGCAGGCGACGCGGAACAAGAGAAATAGGCCGCGTTGTTCGCCGCCAGCCAGGGCCGCAGGCCGCTCGCGTGGTAAATATCCAGAAACGGCAGCGAATAATGCGCGCACACCTCACCGAGCGCGAGGCACCAGCCGTGGTACCAGCCGGCGGCGCCCCAGCCGATGCTGCCACGGACGGAACTGCTCGCCCGCGGCGGCGCGCTGATGAAGCCGATGGGCGTCAGGGGGTATTTCGCCAGCAGTTTTTCGCACACCGCCTTGCAGTCGGCGTAGTACGAAACACCCCGCCCGCTGTCGCTCATGGAGCCCAGCGGCAGCGCCAGGTTGTTGCCGCCGCCGTCGTTCATCGACGCCATGACCAGAATCAGGTCCGCGTCCGCACGCCAGGAGTCGATGCGGTCGAGGATGCACGCGCCGCCGCCGTAGGTGCGCGTCAGCCCCGTGCCCGAGAGGCCGTCGTTGACCACCGTGCCCAAGCCGAGCCGTTCGCGCAAATAGTCGTGCCAGTTGGCCGCCGCGCGGAAGTTCTTTTCGGTGATCGAATCGCCCGTGACGATGGCCGTCTTGCCGCGGAAACGCGCGGACGCATTGGCCGCCGGGCTCTGCGCTCCGGCGGCCGCGAGTTCGATATCGCCGAGATAAATGCGTTTTGCCGTCACAACCACCTCACAGAGTTGACCGTCAGTTCGACGGTGAAGGCGTAATTGGTGAACACCGCGTTCGTGTCCAGGTAACCGAAAAGCCCGCCGACGTCCTTGTTCGCCGGGAAGGTGTAGTTCCATGTCCCGGACGGCGACGACCATGTGGCGCCCGCCATGACGATGCCCTTGTTCATGTCGCGCATATACAGCGCCGAGTTGGCGCCGTTCACGCCCGCCGCGGCGCCGCCCGTTTTGGTCACCTTCAGCGTGACGGTGTCGCCCGCGGCGAAGGTGTGCCACTTCGGGCAGGCGTCGGCGTTGAAAACGTTCGTCACGTTCTGCGTGAAGCAGGCGGCGCCCTGGGCATAGTCGGCGTTGTTCTTGGTCCCGTTGAGCGTGACCGTGTTGCCGCTGACGGTGACGGTGACGCCGTTGACCGTCTTGCTGCCCTGCCAGAAGCCCGGCAGCGCCGCGACCGTCAGCGACGCGACCGCGGTGAATCCGCCGTCCGCCGACGTTGCCGTGATGACCGCCGCGCCCGCCGCGAGGGCGGTAACCAAGCCGTCCTCAACCGCGGCGACGCCCGTATTCGAAATCGACCAGACGACCGCTTTGTTCGCCGCGTCCGCGGGCAAAACCGTCGCGGTCAACCGCGCCGTGCCGCCCGGCTGCAGCGCCAGCGCCGCCGTGTCGAGGGTGATGCCGGTGACGCGCACGGCGGCCGGCTCTTCCTCTTCATCGCCGGGCGTTTCGCCCGCAAGCGCGTCGTCGACCAGGTAGAGGGTGTCGAAGCGTTTGACCGCCAGCGCGCCGTAATAAGCGGGCGAGCAGCGCGTGAAACCCGCCCTGCCTTCGCAGCCGCCCGTTGGCCGGAGTCCGCCGCCGCAGCCCTCCGAGGGCAGGCCGCCCGTCACCGACGGGCGGAAGAACAGCTCGAACACCTGCGATTTCGCCGCCGCCTCCACCTCGCCGCCGTTCGTTTTCAGCGCCTCGACCTGCGCCTTGAGCGTGCCCGTCGCGGTCAGTTCGCGCCCGAGCGCGCAGTAGAGGATGTCCCCCTCGCGCGAGGCGGGCTTTTCGCCCGCGATACCCATGGCGGTATTGGTCACCGTCTTGCGCCCGCCCGGCCCGGTGTCGAAACACAGGCGCAGCCCGGTGTAGTTATCGCCCGCGAAATCGTCGTTGAGCGTTATCGCCAGCCGCGCCGCGTTGTGTTCCTCCACAAAACCCGCGAACGCGCCGCTCACGCTGACGCAGCCCGTTTCGTCCATGACCGCCGTGATGTCCCTCATGCCGCGCCCCCCTTAGCCGGAGCCGCGCAGGAGAATTTGTAGTAATCTTTCAGGTAGCGCGCGATTTCGAGGATCTCGCGCCGCTGCAGGTAGAGCGTGCAAAGCAGCTTCTTCAGCCGCAGGTATTCCGCCGCGTTGCGCCCGCTTTTGGCGAGCGCCAGCTTTTCACGGTTGCGTTCGATGGCGCGGCTCTGCAGCCGCGCCGCGCCGAAGTATTCCTCCGCCAGTTCATCGAGCGTCATACGCCCCATGCGCTTCTCCTTTCAACAAATAGTCCGCTGTCGTCATAAAAAAAGCCGAAAGCCTGACAAGCTCCCCGGCGTCCGCGCCCGCCCTGCCCTCCTCGAGGGCTTCGAGCCGCTTGATGTCGATGCCGGCCGCCTCGGCGAGTTTCGCCCGTGTGATGTTCCCCGCCTCCCTGAGCGCCGCCACCCGTTCGCCGAAGTTTTTCGGCGAAGCCCGCGCCGCCGCCGCCACCGCCAGCGCCTTGCCCACCGCCAGCGGAGCCAGGGCGGGGGAGTCGAGGTTGTGCTGGTAGCGCACCGTGTAATCGAGCGCGTCGCGCAGTTTGCCCAGCCCCCGCTGCAGCGCCTTGCCCACCGCGGCTGGGCTCTTGCCGCCGCCCAGGGCGATGTCGGTGAGCGTCCGCTTGTCGAAGTAGTGCCCGACCACCGCCTGCCGCTCCGCCTCGCTGAGCCGCGTCTTGACCGCGTCGAGCAGCAGCTCGCCCAAATCGACGCTGCGCCTGCGCCAGGCATATTCCGCAGGGGTTTCGCATTCGGCGCACATCCTGCCGCAGCAGGCCTTCTGCGCCGCGCGCATCTCCTCCTCGGTGGGGTAGGTGACCGCCTCCGGATAACCCGTATCCCGCTTGATGGTATCGCCTCCGTTTTTGTTTCGGTCCACGATTTCATTATAGAGAACGAACAAATGTTCGTCAAGCGGTTTTCGCATAATCGGCAAGTGGTGGGACATGAATGGGACAGCAGACGTCAGATTTCAGACTTCAGACGGCAGACGGGGGGGAGGGGGAGACGAAACATCTTTGTAGGGAACGGCCCCTGTGCCGTTCCGCCTCGTACCATTACATCGTTTCTTTGTAGGGCGCGCGCATGCCCCCGCCGAAAGGCCTTTCCCTGTCCCATTTATGACGCTTTGCCTGCGAAGCGTCACGATCGGCGCCGAAAACGGTTCCATTTTTCGGCGGGAATGATATAATGTTCAAAAGGTACATAATGAAAATTAATATCGGTTATAGCGCCAAATGTAACGCTTGAACAACGAATAGGAGCATGTGAAAATGGCCAATTTCTTTGAAATACTCTTGGAAGTCCTCAAGGCGGACGAGCGTTTCTTTGCTGAGGATGGGACATTGCTGCGCAACAAGGTCTATGAATCCGCCATGAATATGGATGCGGATTTGATTGGCTTGCTCTTATCAAACGACGACACAAAAAAACGCTTTTTCGCGGAAGTGAACGGCACATTCGTTTTTGACAAAGTCGGGTTCGGCTGGGTGGTCAACAACCGCCAATTCCTGCCCGACAGTTACACGCGTTTCAAGAACAAAATCGGTCTGACCGACGTTCGCGGCAACCTCATATCCGCAACGAACGACGTTGTTCTCACTTTCCCCTACAAGGATTGTGTCCTTGAGGGCGGACAGACAAAAGAGGACCAGAAACGCGACGAGGTGTTCTACAATGAAACGCTTGCACCAGACGAGATCGACAGACTGCTTTATCCAAAAGTGTTGGTCGGAGCAAAACGTTATACCACAAACGGCATTGAGGAAAATGTGACTTTCGATGTCGGTGACAATCTCGTAATTATGGGGAACAACCTAATTGGCATCTCGTCAATCTTAAAGCGCTTCGAAGGTCAGGTTAAATGTATCTATATTGATCCGCCATATAATACTGGTAATGATAGCTTTGGTTATAATGATAACTTCAATCGTAGCACATGGCTTGTATTTCTGAAAACGCGCCTCGAAATTGCACATAGATTAGGCATTTGAAGAAATGTTGCCGTATAATTATTAGAGGTCATTATCAGCTTAACGGTTAGAATGGAAAGGTGATAACGCATGAAATATAAAATGTTGAAAGTTGCCGTTCCTTCAATAGCATTGATTCCATTTATTATTTTTCTGATTGTTTGTCTGATAGAATGGCAATCACCTTTTTCTATCGATTTGAATATGAATCAGTGGATTATGCTATTCGGTGCGTTTCTAACTTACATAGGTACTTGTTCTTTGGGAGTTTTAGCATTATGGCAGAACCAGAAAGCAAATGATATCAATGATAAACTTGTCACACTTGAGCGTGAAAAAACGATACCCGGTATATATCTCAGAGCAATAAATAATGATGAAATAAACTATAAAAATAGAATGTGTATTGCTGTACTTTCAGAGTTAAATGAACTTTATGATGACATGGGCATCTATCTGATTATCGGCAATTCTAAATCGGAAAAAGTAGTCTTTTCTTCAGTTAAAAGTGTCAGATTAGGCAGTAAAACCTATGAGACACCAACAACTTTTAACAGCAGTCTTAATTCGAATGAAGAAAAGACTCTTTATTTGAAATTGTTTTGTTCAAAAGATGAAATAGATAAGTATTGTGAAATAGGAGCCGCAACTGAGCTAGTCTTTGATATCGAACTAGTTAATACTAAAAGCGAAAGATATCGTCAAGAAGTTAATATTACAATAATAATATATGGATATTTTTATGTTGCTAATATTATTGATTATAAACTTTCCGAACCAAAGAAAATGGAATTGCCCTGGGATGCGGTGGCTGATGACATCAATAAGACTACGGGTCGCTCAAAGCAGAAGGGTAAAAGAATACGACAGTCTTCAGTTGGGCAGTAAATCACAGGACTATTCTCTGATTTTATTTGCAAATAGCGAGCTTGAGCCGGATTCAGTTGTTAAGATATACTTAATAACTGCCGCTGACGGCAAAAGCTATGACACCAAGCATTAAAATAAATCGGTGGCGATTCCCCGATCATTCAAAGGCAACTATTCGGAGATTCCGGATAGTTCAAACCACTCAATTTCCTGTAACACTGCCTAACAAAAGTGCAGTATCCTGTCAAGAAAGTACAATTTCCGAGGGAGACATTACCGTTTTGGATAAGAAAACCGAACTTTTTAAAACGAAGAGCGGCGGACGCACAATACCAGACCCTAGGGTTGGCAGATATGAGCCTTTACATGGAACGGTACGCCATGACTACATGGAAAACGACCTCTCCGTCAACGCTCCGCGTTGACACCTCTCCTTGTCAAGGCGAGGCAAGGGTTTCGTTCTTGGCTCCCCTATGTTAGGGGAGCTGGCACCGCAGGTGACTGAGAGGTAGAAAAAGTAGGAAATCAGCTAACGGTTCCCTGATTATTCAAAAGCAACTATTCAGATATACCGGATAGTTCAAATATAAGATTCACATCATGTTCCCCCTTCCTGAGGTGCCGCCATGCCGCAGTACAAGTCCAACTGGGCCGAGACGAAGCAGCGCTTCGCCGCCTGGTGGCGCGGCGAAAAAACGGACACGCCGCTGATGAACGTTCCGGCGGACCGCGAAAAGCCGCTGCACGCTTTATTGCCGGAAGAACCGTTCGACGGCTGCGCGGACCGCTACCTCAACGTCCGCAAGAACGCGGCCCGCGTCAAGAACCGCTACGCCCTTGCGGAACCGCTGGCGGACGCCATGCCGCAGTTTTCCATGGATTTGGGCGCCGGTTCCATGGCGCTGTACCTGGGCGGCGAGCCGGTGTTCAAGCCCGAGACGGTCTGGTTCGCGCCTTTTTTGGACGATTACGCCCGGCTGCCGCTAAAATATAACGCCGAAAACTATTGGTGGCAAAAGCATTTGGCCATCGTCGACGAACAGCTCAGCGAGGTCGAGGGCACCGACATCCGGGTATGCGTTCCGGATATCATCGATAACATCGACATCCTCGCCGCCATCCGCGGCCCGCAGGCGGTGTGCTATGATTTGTACGATTACCCCGGCGAAGTGAAGGCCGCCGTCGCGCAGATCGGCGATTTGTATATGGTCTATTACGACGAAATCTACCGCCGCGTCCGGGATGTCGACGGGGGCGCGGCGTTCACAGCCTTCAGCATCTGGGGCCCGGGGAAAACCGCGAAAGTCCAGTGCGATTTTTCGGCGCTGATGTCGCCGGAACAGTTTACGGAGTTCGTGATCCCCTCGCTCGAGAAGCAGTGCGAAGGGCTGGACAACACCCTCTTTCATCTCGACGGGCCCGAATGCCTGCGCCATCTGCCCGCGCTGATGAAAATCGAAAAACTGTCGGCCCTGCAATATACCCCGGGCGCCAGGAACGCCCGCGGGGGCGACCCGCAATGGGACCCGGTGTACCGCGCGGCGAAAGAGGCCGGCAAAGGGGTGTGGGTTGCCCTCGACGAGTACGCCCCCGAAGACGCCGTCGCGTGCGCGGACCGGCTGGTTCGGACGCTCGGCGGCAGGGGCTTCTATTTCCAGTTCCCGCGCATGACAAACCGGCAGGCGCAGGATTTGTTGTTGAAAGCCGAGCGGGAGTGGAAATTTAGATACTAGATATTAGATGTTAGATATTAGACCATGTTTTTTGTGATTGATCTAAATCGTTCCACATTAGATTCAGGGTACAGACGATAGAGTATCTTTTTGTAGGGAATGGCCAAAACCAAATCCGGGATTTGGTTGGTGTGCCGTTCCGCAGTATTTCAACACCGGATATTTCCGACAATTTTCGTATACCCCGTTATCAACCGCTCACAATTTGTGACTGTTTGATTGCTATCATTTCCAATTGACGATAACATATCGATTGGAAACGGCGGAACGACACAGGGGTCGTTCCCTACACTTTTTCGTAAGACACACCTCTTGACTACAACATATCGATTGGAAACAGCGGAACGGCACAGGGGTCGTTCCCTACACCATTTTGAACTCATTCGGAGGGATGAACATGACGCCGGTGGACAAACTGCGGCGCGCGGCGGCGGCCTTCATGGCCATAGTGACCGCGGCGGCGCTGTGTCTGGGAGGTTATGAGAACGTGGCTGCCGTGGAGAATAGCGTCAACCCCGTCTATCCCGCCGCCGGGTCGGGCTGGGGCGTCAAGGACGCCTGCGTCGCTTACAAAGACGGGCTCTACTACATTTTCGCCTCCGCCTTTTTTGAGGACGGCGGGCGCGAGCGCACCCATCTCATCGGCGTGAGCACGCCCGACTTCAAGACCTTCTCCGAGCCGCTGTTCTGCCTGGACGGGCAGGAAATGGGGCTTATCGGCCTGTGCAGCCCGAACCTCACGCTGCACGGCGGCGTCTACTACATGACCTACAACAGCTGGGGGGACCAGGAGGGTAGGCCGAACCAGCTGTACTACGCCACGAGCACGGACCTGGAGCATTGGGACTTCCACAAACCGCTGGCGCGCAGTTTGACGCAGGGCCGGCGCAGCATCGACGCGGCGGTGTGGTTCACGGCCGACGGGGTGCTGCTGGTTTATAAAGACGGCCAGACGATGCGCTTTGCCATGGCGGACGACATCGGCTCGGACGCCTGGACGCCGGTGCCAAGCAAGGTCAAGGCGTGGTATGAAAATTACTGTTTCGCGCAAGAGGACGGGCGGCTGTATATGATGGCGACCAACCGCCTGCACCTGCCGGTCATTCTGGAGATGCGAAACGGCGACTACGGGGATTGGCGGGTGGTCAAACGGCTGCTGCCGCCTCAACAGGGCTTCAACACCGACGAGCGGGCCAACGCCGCCTCGGTCACTTGGGTGCCCGAGCAGGGGCGCTGGCTGATGATTTACGCCGGGCGCACCGAAGGCGTCAGCCACGCCGGCCGCGGCGACAACCGCCTCGCCCTCGCGCAGAGCGGGAGCTTGCCGGGGCCGTGGGAAACGTTGTAAGATTTCAGACTTCAGACTTCAGACGTCAGACGGCGGAACGACACAGGGGTCGTTCCCTACACAGGAGTACGGCGGAAGCCCCAGCCAAATCCGGGATTTGTGATACTCTGCAAAGAACAAATGCGCCCGATGGCGCGTATTCTGTAGGGAACGGCCCCCGTGCCGTTCCGAACCACATGCCCGAACCGCGGATACGATAATTATATTGTTCTGTCGCTTGACCTGTAATTTGCCTATAAAGGGGATAATGCTGGGCTATAATGCGGAATGACACAGGGGGCGTTCCCTGCACAGGAATACGGCGGAAGCCCTAACCAAATCCGGGATTTGGGATACCCTGCAAACAACGAGTGCGCCCGATGGCGCGTATTCTGTAGGGGACGGCCCAAACCAAATCCAGGATTTGGTTGGTGTGCCGTTCCGAAACCGCCGTCCACGGTTGCGCGGTTTTGACAACGCCATCATTTTGTTGACATCGGCAAAACGATAAAACAGGAGGGTTCGCGATGGATATCGATCTCCGCCATGTGGTCACGCAGCACGAATCGAAACCCGCCGAAATCAAGGCGGCCAAGGAGAAGATGCCCGTCGCCTACCTGGGCGTCGGCATTCTGGAGTGGCACGGCCTGCACAACCCCGCCGGCCTCGACGGCGTCAAGGCGGACGGCTGCGCGCGGTACCTGGCCTCGAAATTCGGCGGCGTGGTAATGCCGCCGCTGTATTACGGCGACCACCGGGGCGCCGTCTGCGAGCTGGTCTTCTGCCAAGAGAGGATCGGCTGCGAAAGCGACCACACCGGGCCCATCTGCGAAAACATCGGGTACGATAAAGCCGCGCTGCTGAAAAACGAGGCGCGCAGCGTCAAAAACCGGGGCTGGCGGCTGTGGAAGGATTTGGTCGTCCATATCCTTTTTGAGATCGAATCGTTCGGGTTCCGGCATGCGGTCATCGTGCCCGGGCACTACCCGCTTTTCAGGCCGCTCGACGAGGCGGTCAAGCGGTATCGCCGGCAGGGCGGCTCATGCGGCGTGCTGACGGTGCAGGATAAAATGTACGCCGACGACGGCAGTTCGGGCGACCACGCGGCGGCGTTTGAAACCTCGCTGATGCTCGCGCTCTACCCGGAACTGGTGGATTTGAGCCGGCTAGACAGGGACTTGTCCAAACCGAACATCGGCGTGCTCGGGGAGGACCCGCGCACGGGCGCCAGCGGAGTTCGGGTTCAGGATACTGGAGAAGTTTGAAAAAATCACGGCGGAATATTTGAGGAAGAACGGCTTGCCGGTTTGATTGGCGGCGGGCCCGTGCCATGCGCGCCGGACGGCGCGCGGAAAAAACGTCAAAATCATGTCAAGTTTTTTGATTAAAAACTTGACGGAACGGAGAACGGTATGGTCAGACTCGGCGTTCTGGGCTTCGGCTACTGGAGCCCCGTCCTCGTCAAAAACTTCCTGCCCCTCGGCTGCGAAATCCGGCGCGTCGCCGACCGGAACGAACCCAGGCGCGAGGCGGCGCGTTCCCTGGTTCCGGGCGTCGAAGCGACGGCGGATTTGGACGACGTCATCGGCGACCCGGGCATCGACGCGGTGGTAATCACGCTGCCGGCCGCCCTGCATTACGAAACGGCGAAAAAAGCCCTGCTCGCCGGCAAACACGTCCTCGTCGAGAAGCCGATGACCGACTCCGTCGAAACCGCGTGCGAACTGGCGCGGCTGGCGCAAGAGCGCGGGCTGGTCTTGATGGTGGACCACCATTTTTTATACAAAGACTCGGTGCGGGAACTCAAACGGCTGGCGGACGCGGGGGAACTGGGGCGGCTGCTGTATTTTGACGCGACGCGCATCAACCTCGGCCTCTTTCGCCCGGATGTCAATGTGTTGTGGGATTTGGCCTGCCACGACATCTCGATCATCCAGTACATTCTCGGCAGGGAGCCGGCGAGCGTTTCCGCCACGGGGCGGGCGCATTTTGAAAACCGGCAGGAGGATATCGCCTGGCTGACCATGTTTTACGGCGGCGGATTCGTCGCGCACATCGGCGTTTCCTGGTGTTCGCCCGTCAAAGACCGCACGGTGCTGCTCGGGGGCGACCGGGGCGTCGCCCTGTTTGACGACGCCGAGAACACGGATAAACTGCGCGTGTACGAAGTCGGCTACGAAACAAAGTCGAAGCCGGGTTCGCCGGTGCCTCAGATTATTTGCTCCGGCGGCGCGGCGCGCGCGGGCGGGCCGGACACCTGCAACGCGCTGAGGAATGTTTGCGCGGAGTTTTTGCGCTGCGTCGAGGAACACGACGAGCCCGAAGCCTGCGGGGCCTTCGGCATCGGCGTCCTGCGCGCGCTCGAGGCCGCGGACGCGTCGCTGCGCGCCAACGGGCGGGAGATATTTTTGTAAACGGACGGCAGACGACAGACTTCAGACGTCAGATGTCAGATATCAGATATCAGATATCTTGACGGGAGCGCAGGGAACGGCACGGGGGCCGTTCCCTGCAATTGGCACGGTCCGGGAAGAAAATTTATACGCATGTTGCCAAACCCGAGGTTTGATAAAGGTTGTTCCCGGCACGAACGGCACGTAAAAAAGCGGCAAGCCGAACTTGCCGCTTATATTATCGCGTCTGCCCGGGAGGGGCGTTATTTCTCGGCATCGTCGTCTTTACCGGCGGCCTGCGCGACGTCCCAGTAGCCCTTGCACTTGTAATGCTCGTGCAGCGCTTCCTCATAGTCGCGGTTGAGTTCGCACGCGTCCGTGTATTCCGGCGACTTCCGTACCTGTTCGCGCAGGACCTTGACGCTCACCGGCGTCGCTTCCGGGCCGATGAAGTCGATCCAGTCGGGCGCGATGAGCACTTTTCTGCCCGGCAGCCAGCTGTGCGTATTGACGACGAAATAGCGGACAGCCCACGACTCGTCGTCGAGGATCAAATCGCTGATGTAGCCGATTTCGCCGTCCGTGGCCTGGAGCCGGCGGTCCCTGACGCTTTCGGTGCTGTGCAGGCCCGGCTGCAGGTTCTTATCGCCCTGGACGGCTTCTTTCATCACCGCGCTGTCGCTCATGATGGCGGGGATGGGCAGCCAGGTATTCACCGGGATGTTGTAAGACGGCAGCCCGTAGTATTGATGGTACTGTTCCTCGAAAGGCGTCGTGATCGGTTCGTTGAGATACAGCGGAGGGCTGGACTCCACCTGCTGCCTGGTCAAGTTGACGGAGAAAACGCCCGCCTTGCCGTCGAACTCGGTCAGCGACCGTATCGGGATGAGCACCTGCCGGTCCATCAGCCAGCTCCCGGTCTCGATGGCGAGGTAGCGGACCGCCCAGTCGTTTTCGCAGAAGATAAAGTCTTTCACGGTGCCGATTTCACCGTCGGTGCAGTGCAGACGGAAGCCTTTCAGCAGTTTGGTGTTGACTAACATCATCATGCTCCTCTCGTCGTAAGTTTCTGTTTCGCCGGATATCGACCCTTGCGCAAACAGTATAACAACGAAACGGCACGATTGGCAAGACGACGGGCGGGCAACGGACGGCAGCCGCCTGATTTCAGGCGCGGGGCGCCGCGCCGGACGCCGCCCTGCCTTGAAGTATCGCCCCCGTTCTGATACAATTCCCTGTATGAAAGAAGAGCAGGCGAATCACGAAAAGTTCCTCCGTTTCAGGGCGGAACACCCCGTATTTTCTTACGACGGATACGATATCGCCCGCGAAAACGGGGATATCGTCCTGTCGTGGCGCTTCGCCGTCGAAGGGCTGTGCGAATTCCGTCCCGTCACGCGCGTGAAAACCGATAACCTGGCGATTTTCAACGCCGTCGACGGCGCGACGGCGCGGGCGATCGTGTTTTCGCTCGGGCTGGCGGAGGCGGTCAGCTACTGGAAATGCGCCTGCCCGCCGCGTTTCGCGCTGCGGTGCGGGGACCTCGACGCCGATACCGCGCTCTGGTGGAAGCGCCTGTGGTTCGGCGGCCTCGGCGAGTTTTTTTACCGCAACGGCATCGAAACGGATTTCGGCGGCTTCGTCAACTTTGACAATCAGAGCGGTTTCCCGGCGCCGCAACCGGGCGGCGAAACATTCGCCATAGCGGGCGTCAACCTGATACCGGTCGGCGGCGGCAAAGATTCGGCCGTGACGCTCGAACTGCTGCGCGAACTGCGGGAGCATAACCTGTGCTTTACGCTCAACGACCAGGAAGCGCGCACGCAGACGGCCGCGGCGGCGGGCTACGGCCCCGAACGCATCCTTAAGACCTACCGCGCCATCGACCCCGAACTGCTCAAGCGCAACGCGGAGGGGTACCTCAACGGGCACACGCCGTTCTCGAGCGTGGTCGCCTTTTTGGCTTATTATTGCGCTTTGATCACCGGCGCGGAATACATCGTGCTCTCCAACGAATCGAGCGCCAGCGAGGCGAACACGGCCGACGGGGACGTTAACCACCAGTATTCCAAAAGTTACGGGTTCGAACAGGCCTTCCGTGAATACGCGCGGCGTTTCGGCCCGCCCATCGAATATTTCAGCCTCCTGCGCGGGTTCAGCGAACTGCAGATCGCGGCGCGGTTCGCGGGACTGCCCCAATACCACGCGGCGTTCCGCAGCTGCAACGCCGGCAGCAAGCGCAACGTCTGGTGCCGCAAATGCGCGAAATGCCTGTTTGTCTACATCATCCTCTCGCCCTTCCTCGAGCCGGAGGCGCTGGCCGGCATTTTCGGCGGCGACCTGTTCGAGGACGAAACGCTGTTTGGGCTGTTGGACCGGCTGGCGGGCCTCGAGGGCGAAAAGCCCTTCGAATGCGTCGGCACCGCGGCCGAGGCGGCCACCGCCCTGGCCATGACCGTGGAACGCCGCCGCGCCGCAGGCAGGCCCCTGCCGCCGCTGCTGCGGCATTTCGCAGAAAGCGAAGCGATGAAGGCGCCGCGCGTTTCGCTCGCGGCGTACGACGGCGAAAACAGCATCCCCGACCGCTTCAAAAAATACGCGAAGGAAATGCTCGATTATGTTGCAGGACTTGCTTGACTATATCGCCGGCAGGAGCGTCCTGATCCTCGGCTTCGCGCGCGAAGGCCGCTCGACGCACCGGCTCATCCGCAAATACTTCCCCGACAAGCCGCTGGCCGTCGCCGACAGGAGCGAAGTATCGCTCGACGACGCGAACACCCGCCTGATCACGGGGGAAGGCTATCTCGGCTGCCTGGACGATTACGACCTGGTTTTTAAAACGCCCGGCATCCCTTTCAAGGACGTCCAAACGCGGCCCGGAACGGAAATCAGCGGGCAGGTCGATATGTTCCTGCGCTTCGCCCCCTGCCGGGTCATCGGCGTCACGGGCACCAAGGGCAAGACGACGACCTCGACGCTGATTTTTGAAATCCTCCGCGCGGCCGGCATCGGCGCGTGCCTCATCGGCAACATGGGCGTGCCCGTGTTCGACGAGATCGAAACCGTCGAGGGCAAAACAGCCGTGGTGGAAATGTCGTCCCACCAGTTGGAGTTCGTCAAGGCCTCCCCGCACATCGCCGTGCTGACGAACCTGTACCCCGAGCACCTCGACCATTACAACGGCTACGGCGGCTATACCGGGGCGAAAATGAACATCGGGCTGTACCAGAAGCCGGACGATTATCTGATTTATTACGCGCAGACCAATTTTGAAGGGAGCCCGGGCCTCGCGGGCTGCAAGGCGCGGCGCATCGCCGTCGGCGACGATTACCTGCCCGCAAACTCGCCCGTGCTGCTCGCCGCGCAGGGCAACGAACGGCTCAAAGGGAAACACCATGTCCGCGACGCCGTCATGGCCTATGCCGCCGCCGGCCTTGCCGGCGCGGACGAAAACGCCGCCGCCCGCGCCGTCGCCGCGTTCGAAGGCATCGAACACCGCCTCGAGCCGGCCGGCGTCAAACGGGGCATCAAGTTCTACAACGACTCCATCGCCACGGCGCCGGAATCGGTGCTGCTCAACATCGAGGCGGTCGGCGACGTCGACACCCTCATCGCCGGCGGAGAGGACCGGGGGCTCGACCTGAGCGGTTTTGTCGAAGGCCTGCGGCGTTCGGGCATCCGCAACTTCATCGGCCTGCCCGACACGGGGCACGCGGTCGGGCGCCGGCTCGACGAACTGGGCAGCGGCATCACCGTCGTCCTTGCCGACGATATGGAGGCGGCGGTCGAGGCCGCGTGCGAATTGACGCGCCCCTCAAAAAGCTGCCTGCTGTCGCCCGCGGCGGCCAGTTACAACCGCTACAAGAGCTTTATCGAAAAAGGCAGGCATTTCAAAGAGATTGTGGAACGGTTGTGAGCCATGCCGGGATTTGACACCTACAAGGCCGAAAACGCCGACGCCGCCAAGCGCAAAGCCGAGGCGCTGCGCCAAAAAGAGAAAGAGTGCCTCCTGCTGGCGCGCGAGGCCGCCGAAAAAGACCCGGACCGCGAAAGCGCGCGCGCGGCCGCGCGGCGGATCTGCGCCTTTTTGCTGGACCCCAAAATGAAAAGCCGCTTTGCCGCCCTCCTGAAGGAAAAGCCGGAATACCGCCGCGCGCTCTTCGGGCGGCTCGACCCCCATCCCCTCGCGCTGATACGCCTGCTGACGGCGGTGCTGAAACTCAACGACCCGGCTCTGACGCGCGAAGCGATGGAAGCAATGAAAAGCAACCCCTTCCGCACGCCTTGCCCCAGGCCTTACGCGGGCGAATGGTCGCCCGAATACATCCTGCGCGAAACGCTGAAAGCGCCCCCCGACTACCTGGCCCTGACCGAAGAAAACAGCAAAACCGTTTCCGCTTATCTCGAGGAGGTAACAAAATGAAACGCAAGATTCTGCTGAAAATCACCGCCTTTGCCGCGGCCGCGGCGCTGGTCCTCTCTTTTGCCGGCCTGTTCGCGTCGGCGCAGGAGACGCTCCCGTTCGCCAACAGCCAATTCTTTCAGATGGGCGACTACAGTATCCACTACCGCGTCTTCGAAGCGCCCGGCCCGGAGAAGGGGCGCATCCTTTTCCTGCACGGCTTCCTCGTTTCGACCTATTCGTGGGAGAGAATGGCCGCCGAAATGACGCAGGCGGGCTACGACTGCGTGCTGGCCGACCTGCCAGGTTTCGGCTACAGCAGCCGCGAGAACGCGCAGACGCAGGTGATTCCCCGCGAGGAGTTGATGGCGGCGCTGATGCAGAGCATCGCTCCGCTCGACAGTTGGATTGTGGCGGGGCACTCCATGGGCGGGGGCGTCGCGATGAACCTCGCCGTCGCGCACCCCGAACTGCGCGCCCTGCTGCTGTATTGCCCGGCGCCGAACACACAGTTCCCGCCGCTGCTGAAACCGCTGGTGACGTCCCGGCTGATGGCGATGATCTACACGCTGTTTTTCAAAATCGCCGCCTTGGCCCCGAAGTTCGTCGCTCGGCCGGTTATCGGCTATATTGCGCAGGATATGCCTTTCGGGCTGCAGTATGACCCCGCGGCGGTCACCGGACCGCTGCAAATCGAGGGTACCGGCGAGGGGCTCACCTACATGAGCGCCAACACCACGCCGACGGATTTATCGGCCCTGGCGGGCATCGCCATGCCCGTGCTGCTGATACAGGGTGAAAAGGATATCGTGCTGCAGCCGCAGATGATCGCCGAAACCAACGCGGCGCTGCCGCAGGCGGAACTCGTCGTCCTCGAGGGCGGCGGCCACATGCTCAACGAGAACAAGGCGGCGCAGGCCGCGGCGATTACCATCGACTTCCTCGACAGGCGGCTGTAAGCAAAAACGCCCCGCCGGCACGGGCCGGCGGAGCGCGGGATCAATGCGCTCAGTAATTGCGTATCAGCGCGATGACGCGGCCGAGGATGAGCACTTCCTTGCAGTAGATCGGTTCCATGCTGTCGTTTTCGGGCTGGAGGCGGAAACCGCCGCCCTCCCGGAAAAACCGCTTGACCGTCGCGCCGTCCTCGAGCAGGGCGACGACGATTTCGCGGTCGCGCGCGTCGGGCGTCTGCTCTGCGATGACGATGTCGCCGTCAAAAATCCCGGCGTTGACCATGCTGTCGCCCCTGACGCGCAGGGCGAAAAGTTTTTTGCCGCGCGCAGAGCGCCCGGAGTAGGGCAGATATTCCTCGATATCCTCGTACGCCAGCAGCGGCGAGCCGGCGGCGACGGTGCCCAGTAGGGGAACCTGGGCGATATTCTCGGCGATGCCGTTGATGTGGATGGTGCGCTTGAGCAGCGGATCCCGGCTGATGTAGCCTTTCTCTTCGAGCGCGTTGAGGTTCGTCTGCACCGAGGCGGGGGAGCGCAAGCCGACGGCGGCGCCGATTTCCCTCACCGAGGGGGGGATGCCGCAACCCGATTTCTCGAGCAGGAAGTCGTAAATCCTGCGCTGGGTCTCTGTCAGTTTTTCCATCAAAAAACCTCCGGTTCATCGTCAAACGGTGCTTTCCGCGCCTATTATATCACCCCTGCGCGCAAAATGCAAACATTTGTTTACCTTTTTTTGCCCGAAGTTTTGTCAAACAGGTCTTTCACGCGCGCGGTATTCGTGTTACACTTTGTATTTGAGAAAACGCCGGCTCCGCCGGCACCGAAAGCGGGGTCCTATGCGAATCAGGCAGGCAACCAGAGCCTTGTGCGCCCTCGCCGCGCTGACGGCGCTTGCGTGGGTTTTCGTCCCCGCTGCCTCGGCGGCCGACGCGGGGCTTCAGGCGCGCGAACTGTTCCTCGACCCGGACGGACGCCTGATGTGCGCGGCGAGGGGCGGGGATACGCTGAATTACCCTGCGAACTCGCAGCAGGCGTTCGAATCGAGCGCCGGCACGGGCGTCGACATCATCACCACGACGGCGCGGCTGACCAAAGACGGGGAGTTCGTCCTCGCCGAAAACGAAAACACCCTGGGCGCCTGGGTCGACGGCAAAGGCGCCGACGTCGATAAAAAAGTGTCGGAACTGACGCTGGATGAAATCAAGACGCTGCGGCTCAAACCCGCCGGCAGCAAGGCGCTTTCGGGCTGCCCGGTCTTAACGCTCAAGGAAGCGCTGGCCATCTGTAAAGGCAGCTGCCTGCTGATGGTGTCGGTCCCCGAAGAACAGCGCGGCAAACTCGCCGGGTTGATAGAGAGCAGCAACGCGGAAGATTTCGTCGTCCTGCGCGGCCGCGGCAGCGGGAGCGGCTTCTCCGCCTGGGCGCAGGGCAAAACGCGGCTGGCGGCCGGTTATTACGGCGGCAACATCGTCTTTATGGCCACGCGTGAAATCGGGCGCTGCCTCGACGGCAAAATGGCAGCCGTGGAATTGTCCAGCGCCAACCCCTACAGCGTCATTTTCAGCAGGTATGTGATGAAACGCTTTGAGGGCAGGGCGCGGGCGATGATCAGCGCCGCCGACCCCGCATCCTGCGGCAAGCGGGAAGACAACGCCCTCGGGTGGGACAACCTCGCCGCCAAGGGCTACAGCGTCATCGAGACCGATTACGCCCCGGAACTGATGCAGTATATCCAGGATATCGAGGCCGCGCGCGGCGAACTCGAACGCCGCGTCAAAAACGCGGACGCGCTGTGTTCTTCCGGCGCCTATGAATCCGCCGGTACCGGGGAACTGCGCGCCGCCGCGGCGCGGGGGCAGGCCGTCCTCGACGGCGGCAGCACACCGCTGAGCCGTGTGCGCGAGACCGCTTATGAAGTCAACGAGGCGGCGGTACGGCTGCAAAACGGCACCCAGGCGCAGGAAAAGGGCGTTTTCGACGCCACGCCGGGCAGGATCGCGGCGGCGGCGCTCTGCACGGCGGCCATTGCCGCGGCGCAGGTTTATACGTATAAAAAATCACGGAAAAAACCGTAACAATATTTTATCGGGGGCGATGGACATGCAGACAGCAGCGAAGGTGCCGATTCCGCGGGTGGCAAGCCCGGAGGAGGTCGGCGTTTCGTCAAAAAAGGCGGCGAGGTTCCTGGCGGACCTCATGGCGAGCGGTATCGAGGCGCACAGCGTCATCATTATGCGCCACGGCAAGGTGGCCTTTGAATGCTACCGCGAGCCGATGGGGCCGGATATGCCCCACACGATGTTCTCGGTCAGCAAAAGCATCACGTCCACGGCGGTCGGCTTCGCCGTCGACGAAGGGCTGCTGACGCTGGAGACGAAGATTCTCGATATCTTCCCGGAGTTCAGGCCACGCAAGCGCGACGAGAACCTCGAGAAGCTCAACATCTTTCACCTGCTGACCATGACCGCGGGCAAAGACGTCAGCTTTTTATGCAACAAAGCGCGCGACCGCTGGCTCGACGACTTTTTCAAAGCGAAATGGGCGTTTGAGCCCGGCAATTTCTGGCGCTATATCAGCGAGAACCAGTACATTCTCTGCGCCGTGATTCAGCGCGTCACCGGCCAAAGCGTCAGCGCTTACCTTGAAAAAAGGCTCTACGAGCCGCTGGGCTTCGGCCGTGTGCCCGAGTGGGAAAAAGACGGCAACGGCATCGAAGCGGGCGGCTGGGGCCTGTTTTTGACCGCCGAGGAACTGGCGAAGTTCACCCTGTGCTACCTGCAGGGCGGCAAGTTCAACGGCAAGCAGGTCATTCCAGAGAAATGGGCGCGCGAAGCGGGTAAAAAGCAGGTCGAAAACCTGCAGTACGAAGGCGCCGACTCCACCAGCGGCTACGGCTACTGCTTCTGGCGCAACAGCTGCCCGGACTCCTACCGCGCGGACGGGCTGTATTCGCAGTTCGGCATGGTCTTCAATTCCTACGACGCGGCGCTGGCGTTCACCTCCAGCGAACCCGACGAACAGAAGGCGCGCGACTGCATCTGGCGCCACTTCCCCTCCGTGTTTTTCGACGAGAATCAATCCGCCCCGCAAAAGGAGGAGGACCCCTTCAAACTGCGCCTGCCCGCGCTGCCCTGCCTGCCCGCCATGCCGCACAGCGAACTGGAAAAGTCACTCGACAACAAAATGATCCGTATCCGCAAACCCTTGCTGGTCAACCTCATTGGCCATCCCGTCAGCATGCTGCCGCTGCCGATGACCATGCTGGCGGCCCACAAAACGGGCAATATGGACCATATCGTTTTCCGCTTCAACGGCGACGAGTGCGCGATGAGCTGGAGGGAGGCGGGCGCGGCGAATAAAATCCTCTGCGGTATGGACGGCGAACCGCGCAAATCCACCATCCGCCTGGCGGGCCAGCGCACGACCGCGAGCAGCACCGCCGCCTGGCAGGACCCGAAAACGCTCGACATCCGCATGCGGCCGCTCGAGCATGTCTGCACGCGCCGGCTCCGCTTCGAGTTCAAGGGTTCGCGGGTGAAAATGACGCCGCGTTCAGAGCCGTCGATGCGGGCCATCGGCGAGTCGCTTTCCTACGGGGCGACCTACTTCATCAAAAACCGCGTCATATCCAAACTCGGCGAGATCGCCATGAAAAATCTTTACCTGGTGGCCGAACCCACGCACAGGGGAAGGATCCTGTAAAAAGCGCGCCGTGACGACGGGAGTGTTCGTTTTTGCTGTTTCGAATGGTCTTTGCCTTAAGCGTGGCGCTGGAGTTCATTTTCGCCGCCTGGTTTCTCGAGGCGTCGTGGCCCCGGAATACCCGCAAGTCGCTCGCGCTGAAAACGGTCTGCTCTGCGCTGTTTGTCCTTGCCGGCGTTTCGGCCGCGGGCGCCGCGAAAAATATGACGCCGTTCGCCTTCCTGATCCTGGGGGGGCTGTTGGCGGGCATGCTGGGCGATTTTTTTCTGCATATCAGCCGGAAGACGGCCGCTTCAGCCGCCGGCCTGCTGTTCTTTTTGACGGGGCATCTGCTGTATATCAGCGCGTTTCTGCTCAAACAGCGCGAATACATGCCGGACCTGCCGCTGTTTTCGGCGTTTGAACTCGCCGCCGCCGGCGCGATGTTCGCCGCGGTGGTCGCGCTGGCGCTGGCCAAAAAAATCGAACTCAACGCGGCGGCGGCGCCGGTCGCTTTTTATGCGGCAACGCTGATCGTCATGTTCATCAAAGCGACTTCTCTGGGCGTTCATATCGCGGAGGCGGGCAAACCCGGAGCCGTCGCCGCTTTTCTCCTGCTGGCCTTCGGCTCGCTGATGTTCGTGGTTTCCGACGCGCTGCTGGGGATCATCCACTTTGCCGGCGAGAAGAAAAACAGGCCGATGAAAATCATCAGCATCGCCGCCTATATCGCGGCGCAGCTGATGCTGGCCTCCACGTTGTTCGTCATCCGCTGAACCGCGGCTTTCATATTTCCCGAAGGGAGGCACCCTTGATGCCGAAAAAACTACCGCCCGAACCCGGAAAAGCGAAATACCCGGAGCAGGCGGGCGTCTCCTCCGCCGAACTGGCGGCATTTGTCAGGGATATCGAAGACAGCGCCATCGAACTGCACAGCGTCATTGTCATCAGCAACGGAAAAATCGCTTTCGAACGCTACCGCGAACCCTACGGGCCGGACCTCCCGCATATCATGTATTCGGTGAGCAAAAGCATCACCGCCATCGCGGTCGGTTTTGCCGTCGAGGAGGGCCTGCTGTCCCTCGAGAGCAAGGTCATCGATTTTTTCCCCTCCTACCGGCCGAAAAAGCCCGACGAACGCCTTGAAAGCATGACGGTGCGGCACCTGCTGACCATGACGGCGGGCAAGGACATCCCCCTTTCGTCGGACAAGGCGAAGGTCCGCTGGCTCGAGGAGTTTTTCACCGCGCCCTGGTGCGCCGCGCCGGGGGAGGAATGGCGGTACATCAGCGAAAATCAGTATATTCTCTCGGCCATCGTCTTCCGCGTGACGGGGATGACGATGACGGATTACCTGATGCCACGGCTGTTCGAGCCGCTGGGCATCACTAGGCGCCCGTTCTGGGAGAAAAGCGCCGACGGCCTGGAAGCCGGCGGCTGGGGCATTTATCTGACCACGCGCGAAATGGCCAAGATCATGCTTTGCTGCCTGCAGGGCGGCAAGTACGGCGGCCGCCGCGTCATTCCCCGCGGCTGGGCGGCGGAGATGGTCAAAAAGCAGGAGGATAACGCCAGGCACCGCGACGACGAACCGGACACCAACGCGGGTTACGGTTACTGCTTCTGGCGCAACGCCGTCGAGGATTCCTACCGGGCGGACGGGATGTATTCGCAGTTCGGCATCGTGTTTGAAAAACTCGGCGCCGTCGTCTGCGTGACGGGCTGCGAGATGAACGAGCGCAAAACCAGGGAGTGCATCTGGCGGCATTTTCCCGCGGCGTTTATCGAGCCTTCCGCAACAGAACCGGCCGCGCATACGGCTGTCGAGCAGTTCAAACCGCTCGAAGAACTGCCGGCTTCCGCGCACAGCGTGCTGGAAAAGAAAATCGGCGGCCGCCTTATCAAAATCGAAGCGCCGAAACTGCTCAACACCGCCGGCTATGCCATCAGCATGGTGCCGTTGCCGGTGCTGTATATGTCGCACGACCGCGCGGGCAACATCGACAAGGTGATTTTCACCTTCGAGGGGGACGAATGCACCCTCAGCTGGAGCGAGGGGAAATACCGCAACACCGTGCGCTGCGGCATGGACGGCAAGGCCAGGCGCAGCCGCGTCGCGCTGGCCGGCTTCACCTTCACCGCCTCCTGCACCGCCTGCTGGGTCGACGAGAACACGCTCGCGGTCTGGTTCCGGCCGCTGGAGGCCATCTGCCAGCGCAGGCTGCGCTTTGTGTTCTGCGGCGGCAAGGTGCGCATGATTCCCGAAACCTTCCCGTCGGCGGAATCCATGATGGACTACGTGTCCGAAAGGGTCAAGATTTATATCAACAGCCCCGCCGTCGTGAAGGCGGGCGAAGCGGCGGCGAAAGGCGCCGCCAAAATCGTCGAGCCGGTGCACCGCGGGGTGCTTGTGTAGAACATTTGCGCGGGGCGGCCCGCGCCGAAACAATAAAGGACAAGGAGAGTATTTATGGCTGAAAAAGTGAGAGTCGGGATCATCGGATGCGGAGGCATCGCCAACGGCAAGCACATGCCGTCGCTGCATAAAATCGAACAGGTCGAGATGGTGGCCTTCTGCGATCTGATCGAGGAAAGGGCCAACCTGGCCGCCGCGAGGTACGGCTCGCGGGACGCGAAAGTCTACACAAATTACAAAAAACTGCTGGAAGACAAGAGCATCGACGTCGTGCACGTCTGCACCCCCAACCGCTCGCACGGCTTTATTACGGTCCATTCCCTCGAGGCGGGCAAGCACGTCATGTGCGAAAAACCCATGGCGAAAACCTACGCCGACGCCAAGAAAATGCTTGAGGCCTCCGAAAGGACCGGCAAAAAGCTGACCATCGGCTATCAGCAGCGCTGGCGCGGCGACTCGCTGTATTTGAAAGAAGCCTGCGACAACGGCGAACTCGGCGACATCTACTACGCCAGGGCCATCGCCCTGCGCCGCCGCGCCGTGCCGACCTGGGGCGTGTTCCTCAACGAGTTCGAGCAGGGCGGCGGTCCCCTCATCGACATCGGCACCCACGCGCTCGACCTGACGCTGTGGATGATGAACAACTACAAGCCGCGCATGGTCGTCGGCACGGCCTACAAGAAACTGGGGCAGCAGAAAAACACCGCCAACGCCTGGGGCGACTGGGACCCCGAAAAGTTCACCGTCGAGGATTCAGCCTTCGGCTTCATCGTTATGGAGAACGGGGCCACCGTTTCGCTCGAGACGAGCTGGGCCATCAACATCGCGGAACCTTGCGAGGCGGTGACGGTGCTTTGCGGCGACAAGGCCGGCGCCGATATGCTCGACGGGCTGCGGATCAACTGCGTCAAGAAAGGCCGCCTGTGCATTGAAAAACCCGATTTCAAGTCCGGCGGCGTCGCCTTCTACGAGGGCAGTTCGAGCGACCCGTCGGAACTCGAGGCGCGCGCCTGGATCGACGCCGTCGCCAACGACCGCGAAGTGAAGACCAAGGCCTCCCAGGCGCTGGTCATCACGCGCATCCTCGAGGCGGTCTATCAATCGGCGAAGACCGGCAAACCGGTCTATTTCAAAGACTGAATCCATTGCTCGGGAGGACTTTGCCATGAAACTCGGCATCATCATCGACCCGGACCGGCACGGTTTTGAAACCGCCGCGAAATACGGGCTCTCTTTTATCGAAATCTGCCATAACGTCGGCCGCGACCCGGACGCGCTGCTCGACGAACTGCCGTCGATCAAAACGCTGTGCGCCGAAACCGGCATCGGAATCGGCTCGGTCGGCCGTTGGGGAACCCTCAAGTTTGAGGACGACGGCGCCGTCATCGAGGAGGAGCTGAAGGCAAGCCGCGCGCTCATCGACGCCGCCTCCGATCTCGGCAGCCGTGTGTTCAACACGGGCGTCAATTATGCCGGGCGGCTGACCAAATACGAGAACATCGTCAGAACCATGGACTACCTGGACGGGCTGATGCGCTACGCGGAGCCGAAGGGCGTGAAAATCGCGGTGTACAACTGCCGCTGGAACAACTACATCGTCAGCCCGGCGGAATGGGAGATTTTCCACGGCCACCTGGGCGGACTCGGCCTGAAATACGACGCGAGCCACTGCATCAACGACGGCAGCGGCGATTACCTCGGCGAGATGAGGGACTGGGGCGGCCGCTTTACCCACGTGCATATCAAAGGCACGGTCAATATCGGCGGGCAGCATATCGACGACCCGCCCGCGGGCATCGACCAGATCGACTGGGGCGCCTTCATGGGCATCTTGTACCGCCACGGCTACGACGGCTGCCTGAGCATCGAACCGCATTCGGGCACCTGGAGCGGCAGGCTTGCCGAGCCGGGCATCGCGTTTACGGTCCAATATATGTCAAAATTTATTCTATAAGGGGGTTAACGATGAAAAAGGCGATCCAACTTTACAGCGTGCGCGACCACATCAAAACGGGCGACGATATGCTGCGCGTGCTCGGCGAGGTCAAACAGCTCGGGTTTGAGGGCGTCGAGTTCGCCGGATATTTCGATTTGCCGGCCGAGGTCCTGAAAGCAAGGCTGGACGAACTCGGCCTCAAGGCCGTGGGCACGCACATCGGGCTGGACAACTATCTGCCGGCGAAAATCGAGCAGACCATCGCCTTCCACAAGACCATCGGCTGCACGGATATGGGGATGGGCGGCGCGCCGACACGCCCCGCGATTGTGCTGAGAAAAACGTGTTCCATCCTCAAAGCCGCGAACGCGAGGGCAGAAAAAGAAGGCATGCGTGTCTACTTCCACAACCACTCGGGCGAGTTCAAACCCCTGCGCAACAAAACGGTGCCGATGGACCTGATCATGCAGGCCGCCTACCTCGAGGTGGACACCTACTGGAGTTTTCACGCGGGCGTCGACAACTACAAGTACCTGACCGATAACAAAGACCGCATCATCCACATCCACCTCAAAGACGGCATCGGCGGCAAACCCAAAGCGCTCGGCGAGGGCGAGTGCGACCTGCAGGCGGTCATCAAAGGCGCGAAGGCCATCGGCCTGGAATGGGCCATCCTCGAAAACGACGATCCCGTGCCCAACGGGCTTGAGGACGCGGCGAGAAGCATGGAGTATATGAAAAAATACCTGTAAGGAGGGCTTAAGATGAAACTCGGCGTATTTACCTGCCTGCTGGGCAATCTCCCCTTTGAGGAAGCGCTGGATTACTTCGCCTCTTTCGGCATCGACACGGTGGAAATCGGCACGGGCGGCTACCCGGGCAAAGCGCACGCCGACCCGGAAGCGCTGCTGGGCGACGCGGGCAAACTCGCGCAGTTTCAGGCGCTCATCGCCAAACACAACCTTGAAATCAGCGCGCTGAGCTGCCACGCCAACCCGGTCCATCCCGATAAAAAGACCGCGGCGGATTTTGACAAGGCCATCCGCGATACCATCCTGCTGGCCGAAAAACTCGGCGTGACGCGCATCAACACCTTCTCGGGCTGCCCGGGCGACTGCGAAACCGCAAAATACCCCAACTGGGTGACCTGCCCCTGGCCCGGCGAATACGGGGAAGTGCTGAAATGGCAGTGGGAAGAAGTGCTCGTGCCTTATTGGAAGGATCTGGTCCGCTTTGCTTCGGCGCACGGCGTCGACAAAATCGGGCTGGAGATGCACCCCGGTTTCTGTGTCTACAATACCGAGAGCCTACTGAAACTCCGCGAGGCGGTCGGCCCTCAAATCGGCGCGAACTTCGACCCGAGCCACCTGATTTGGCAGGGCATGGACCCGGTGATGTCCATCCGCAAACTCGGGGACGCCATCTTCCACGTCCACGCCAAGGATACGAAAATCGACAAATACAACACGGCCGTCAACGGGGTGCTCGACAACAAGCCCTATTCGGACGAAATCAACCGCTCGTGGATATTCCGGACCATCGGCTACGGCAACGACGCCGCCTACTGGAAGGAGATTATTTCCGCGCTGCGGCTGGCGGGTTATGACTGGGCCGTCAGCATCGAGCACGAGGACAGCCTCATGAGCCAGAACGAAGGCCTGAGCAAAGCGATTGCCATGCTCAAGGACGCCATCCTTACCGAGCAGGTCGGCGCCATGTGGTGGGCGTAGGCGGTCCGGCGGGGCAAATAAAATAACAGGGAGCATCAATTCAATGGAGAAACATCAAGCCGTCGGCTGCGCCGTCATCGGCTACGGCGGTATGGGCGGCTGGCACTGCGATAAAATCCGGAAGGATATCGCGGGCGCCGAACTCATCGGCACATACGACATCAAACCCGACCGCTGCGCCGCGGCGGAGAAAAAAGGCATCCACGCCTTCGCCTCGCGCGAAGAACTGCTCGCCGACGAAAGAATTCAGCTCGTCACCGTCGCGACGCCCAACGACGTACACAAGGAAATCGTCGTCGCGGCCCTCGAGGCGGGCAAAAACGTCATCTGCGAAAAACCCTGCGCGCTCAGCAGCGCGGACCTCGAAGAGATGATCGCGGCATCGCGCAAAGCGGGTAAACTGCTGACCGCGCATCAGAACCGGCGCTGGGACGAGGATTACCTCACGGCTAAAAAAATCATCGACGAGAATATGCTCGGCCGTGTTTACAACATCGAGTCGAGGGTGCAGGGCGACCGGGGCGTACCGGGCGACTGGCGCAACCGTAAGGCGCAGGGCGGGGGCATGCTGCTCGACTGGGGCGTGCATCTGCTCGACCAGGTGCTGATGCTTAAGGAAAAGCAGCGCCTTGTTTCCGTCTACGCGCATCTGACTTTCATCACCTCCGACGAGGTGGACGACGGCTTCAGGACCATGCTGACCTTCGACGACGGCACGACGGCCTACGTGGAGGTGGTGACCAGCAATTTCGTAAAACTGCCTCGCTGGTACATCCTCGGCCTCAACGGCTCCGCGGTGATTGAGGACTGGGGCCTCAGAGGAAAAATCGTCAAAGTATCCGACTGGGAGAACCGCGACGCGGTGCCGGTCCAGGCAGGCGCCGGCCTGACCAAGACCATGGCGCCGCGCACCGACGACACCATCAAGAAATACAAATTGCCGAAAGTGAAGTCCGACTGGGGCGAGTTTTACAAAAATGTCGTCGCTGCGCTGAACGGCGAAGCGCAGGCGCTCATCACCATGGACCAGGTGCGCCGCTCGACCAAACTGATGGAAGCCATCTTTGAATCCGCGCGTACGAACACGGTGGTCAGCCCCGAATAACAGCAACCATAAAAAACCGCCGCCTCTTTCAAAACGAAAAAGGCGGCGGTTTTTATAACGGCAGGGTCAGCCGATGGTGACTTTTTTGCCTTTGGGGTCGCCCTTGAGTTTATCGAGGGCATGTTCCCACGCCTCGAGGCCGACGTCCTCGTTGTAGTAAAGGGGGTTCTCGTTGAGGTGCGCTTTGGCGATTTTCGCCGTCATGAGCGCGTCGTCGCCGGTGACGTTGGTCGCCGGGTCGACCAGGCCGTGCTCGAGTTCGATATTGAGCCCTTCGGCGAACTCTTCGGGCGTGTAACCGCAGGCGCCCCAGTCGATGCCGAGCGTTTTGCCGAGTTCCAGCGCGTCTTGAACCGTGAACTTTTTCATACGATTTCTCCTTTCGTTTGAAGGGCGTGCCGGTGTTTTTAACGGACCATCCAGCCGACAGCGGCGCTCAACGCGGCTGCGGCGGCGCAGATCAGGGCGATTGCCGCGGTAGGCAGCAAGCCGGAGCCGGCCGCGGGCGGGGCCGGGGGAGCGCTGTTTTCGAACCCCGCGAAACCGTTTCTTTCGGCATAGTCGGCCAGCATATCGAGCAGCGACTCCACGGCGACGTCGATGAGCTGCCGCGGGGTTTCGCCGGGCTCGGCGAATATCTTGGCAACCCTGGTCCGCTGCGCGTCTGCGACGGCGACGAAGACGAAAACTTTCGAGCTGTCTGTCTCCGAAACAAAAACGTTCGACATCGCGGCGCCGAGGTTCGAGCCCTTTTGTTTCAGCGCGGCAAAGGCAAGGGCTGCGATATGCTCCTTGTGCGTTTTTTCGCCTTTTTCCACATCGCACTCGACAAAAGCGAGGCAGTCCCCGGCCGCCGGCGCGTTTTTGGCGGCCGCCTCGAGAAAACAGGAGGTTTTGGTCGAGGCGACGGCGACCGTCATATTTTTTGCCTTGAGCGCCTCGCAGGCCTTTTCGGCTTGAGGGGTAACCGCCGCCGGGCCGGCCGCCGCGGGTGCGCTTTCGCCGCCGGGATACAGGGCGCGCAGGTAATCGAAAAAGCCGTTGGCGATGACCGCGTCGATGCGCACGGCGTCGAGCGGCAGCACGATGAGATGCTGCTTGCCGGAAACCACGGCGAAGCCGGCATAAAGGCCGTCTTCGGACAGGAAAACGCTCGAACCTTTCGGAACCTCCGCCTGCCCCGCAAAGCCGTTCTCGGGCGCCTGCGCGTCCCCGCCCGAAAGCAGCTGGACGATGTCTTTGCTGATTTCCCGCTTGAGGCCGAGCGCTTTGAAAAGAAGGTTTTTTGTCTGCAGAAAAAGCGGGCATTCCACGGCAAGAATGACCGTGTCGGTCTGTGTGAACGCGGCGGTCAGTTTTTTGAGGAGTTCCTGGTTGTTGGTGCAGAACACGAAAGGTTCCGTGCCGGGGCATACCCTTGCGGCCGCGCCGGCGATCTGGTTCTGCGCGTGCGTGACATAGGCCGTTTTCTTTTCCACCAGGGCCAGCAGTTGCGGATTTTTGCTCATGGAGAAAACCTCTTTCCCTTCGGTCTTCCGGTTGGCCGGCATTTCCATACTATTTTAGTTAAGGATACCACTTTTCGTCGTTTTGATACGGGTTTGTCCGCCCGTTTTTGTTGTACCAGATCTGCGGATATTTCGGCGAAGGGTTGATGCCGGCCAGGGAAGTGTCAACCTTTCCGCTCTCGCCGGGCCTGACAAGCCTGGCGACGACAACCAGCCGCGCGTCGTCAAACTCATACGAACAGGTGGAAAGCGTCAGGATTTTATCCGACTTAAGCAGGTCGACGCCCGTGGTGTATAACTTGCGCCGGTCAAGCTGCGCGATATATCCGGCAAAATCCTCGTCGCTCTCCATCTGGGGGAAGATGTAGTTGAACAGGTATCCGTTGTCCTGCGAAGGCAGGGAGTTGGTGACAAAAACCGCGTAGACCTTCCATTTCATCAGCGCATACAGCGTGTTGCATTCGATCACCGGAGCGGCCTTGAACCCGTCGATGCGGCTGTATTTTTCAAGGTTGCCGAACATCAGGAGGTCCGACGAACCCATATTGTGGCCGTAGACAATCGTATTGCGGTCGAGCGTTTTTATGTTGTTGCGGTAATCGAAAAAGCAGCAGCCGTAACGCGACGGTTTGCCGTAAAAATCGGTGCGCAGGTAATCGCCGTTGGTCTCCCCCTGCACGAGCGGCATGTCGATGCCCAGCCCTTCGATGGTCAGCCAGCCGGCAAAGTCGCGGTTGGCCACATAAAGCCCCGCGTAGCGCGGCAGCATCCCCTGCGGGAAATTCACGCCGGCGTATTTGCTTTGAATGTCCGGCCAGTTTTTGTCAAGGCTGCTGTTCTTTTTCAGTTCGATCGCTTTGGCGATTTGCCGGTTGCTCATGGCCGGTTCGAGAACATAGGTGTTCAGCAGAATACCGCCGCAGACGAAAATGGTCAGTGTCGCAAGCACCAGAACGCTTTTGCGTATTTTTTCAGCGGCCGAATCCCCGCGCTGCGGGAAAAATGCGCGCAGAAAACGCTTGAAACGGCTTTGTTTTTTCTCGGCGGACAGTTCGGCAAGGATGCCGGCGCCGGGAGTTCCCTGTTCGGTGCCGGGTTCCCCGGTTGCCTGTTCGGCGTCCCCGGCCTGTGTTCCGGCCGCGGGCGTTTCGTTTCCGCCTTCCTCGGAGTCGGCCGTCTCCGCGGCTTCCGCAGCCGCTTCTTCGGATGCGCCTTCCTGTTCGGTGTCTTCGGGCGCGGCTGCGCCTTCTTCGCCGGGCGCCGCGGGTTGAAGGGCTGTGTCCGCGGGCGGCGGGGCCTGCGCGGCTTCTCCTTCTTGAAGAGACGCGCCGGGGGCCTGGTAGATGACGCGCATATATTTTTGGTAAGGCGATATGCCGGCCGGACCCGGTTTGGAATGATTCCGGTCCTCCGCGGTTTCGGTGTCCGTCCCGCTGGCGTCCAGCGCCGCGGCTTCGGGCGCGCGGTAGATGATGCGCGTGCCGGCGTCGGGCGGGCTTTGCGGCTGAACGGGCGGCTGCGGCGGAGTAATTTCCATCGGCGGTTTTTCCGCATCGAGCGCTTCGCCGCTGACGCTGTCGGCAATATCGGCGCCGCCGTTTTCTTCGCTGTTTTCCGGCGCTACTTCCTGCCGCGCCGGGGCAGTTTCCGCCGGCGGTCCGGGTACGGGGCTTTGTGTTTCGGCGACGGATTCGGCGGCATCCGCGGCTTCCGGCTCTGCGGGCGCGGCCGGCTGTTCGGGAGCGGCGGCCTCACCGCCGGGGCGTATATCCGCCTCCGGAACGGTTTCTTCCGCCGGAGCGGTATCCCCGGGCGGCGTAAGGGTTTCGGCCGCTTCGGCGCTTGCGTCGGCATCCGCGCTTTGTTCGGCAGGGCCGGCCTGCGCGGGTGCCGGAGAGGAAGAACTTTCGACGCAAGCCGCTGCTTCGACGGGGGCTTCTCCGGCAGGCGCGGTTACTTCCGCGGCAGGCTTTATGTCCTCCCCGCCGTTTTGCGCCGAAACGTCCGCAGGCGCGGACGGCTCAGCCTGGACGGCGGGAGCGGCGTAATCCAGATATTTCTTGGTGAAATCCAAATCTTCGGTGTCCGGTACGGTTTCGACGGGCACTTCGGGCTGCGTTTGCGCGGGCGGCGGTTGCGGGAGTCCGGCCGGTCCGGCGTTGCCGGCAGCCTGCGCCGGAACCGTATCGCCGGTTTCCTCCGCGGCAGGGGGCTGTTCAACGGCGCCGTGCGCCGGCGTATCCGCGGTGGAGTGGAAAGAAGGGGAGGCGCCGCCACGCGCCTTCCGGGCGGAAAAGAAAGAAAGTTTCTTCGCCTGCGCGGGGCGCCGGCTTTCCGCGCCGCTCTTTTCCGGTTCGCCGGCTGCGGGCGGGGGCGGCGCGGCCGGAGGTTCCGGCGCCGCCGCAAGGGCAGGCCATTCGGCTTGCGCCGTCATTTCACCCCGCTGTGTGTCGAAAGACAGGCCGCCGATGTAACGCGCGAAAGCTTCGGCCGCCGCCTCCGGGGCAAGTTCATCCAGCAGGCGGTCGGCGCCGGCAAAAAACCCGCTGTAATCCGCCGGCGTATCGTCGGCGGATTCCGGTTCTTCCTCGCGTACGGGTTCGGGTTCCAAGGCAGGTAAAAGGTCTTGCGCGTCCGCGCCGGGTTCTGCGCCTTCGCCGGGCACCGGCCCGTCTGCCGCAGCGCCGCCGGCTTCGGCAGGCGCCGGATCCGCCGCGGTATCGCCGCCGTCCGGCTCGAGTACGGCTTCGCCGTACTTTTTGCGCAGGCGCTCAAGTTCCCCGTTTGTCAGGGGAACGCTTCCCTCGGGAATATCCGGATTATGGCCGTTGAATTTGGGCAAAACATTCACGCTCCGTGTCGATGGATAACGGGTAAACGGACGGTTACGGGGTCCATCTCTCTTCATTCCGGTACGGATTGGTCAGGCCTTTACGGTCATACCAGACCTGCGGCCTGCGGTAATCGGGGTTCGGTTTGACCAAAGACGGGTCGACGCTTTCGCTTTCGCCGGGCCTGAGCATCCGCGCCAGGACGACCAGGCGCGTGTCAATGTCGCCCGCGGAGGAGTTGAAGTCGTACGCGCATGTCGACAGGGTCAGCAGTTTGTCCGTTTCGGTAAAATCCACCCCGGTTTCATACAGCGCCCGCTGCCGGACCTGTTCGGCGTAGCCTTCAAACTTGCCCGGCTTGAACGTGGGGGTGATATAGAAAAACAGGTAGCCGTTGTCGTATTTCGCCTTCGCCGCGGTGAGGAAAACCGCCGCGACCTTCCAGGCGTGTTTTTCATACAGCGTGTCATAATACAAAACCGGGTTGGCTTTGAAAAACGCGGGGTCCTTGTATTTGGTCAGGTCGTAGAAAACCTCCCGCGTGTTCTCGGTCGTGTGGCCGTAGATGATGGTGTTCGCGCTCAGCTGCCGCGCATCGCAGCGGTAATCGAGGAAGATGTTGCCGTAGCGGTTGTAGACACCGTAAAAACCGGTGCGCAGGTACTGGCTGTTGTTTTTTCCCTGCACGACGAGCGTATCGATGGAAGTCGAGGGGATGCGCAGCCAGCCGACGGTGTCTTTGTTCAGCGACACGGCCTTTTTGAGGTAAGGCAGGACGGTGTCCCCGGCATTTGCCGCCGTTGTCGTCTGCACGTCCGCCGCCGTGGTCTGCGCGCTGCTCGCCTCCTGCGCGCCGGGCTTTTTCGACGCGGCGTAAAAGCGGTAGGACAGCCCGCAGCAGGCGACGGTCACCGCCGCGAGCAGAATGCTCACGCCGCGGCAAACGGCCAGTTTGGTTTTTTCGATTTTTACGGTTGCGTCGTCCATACGGTTTACTCTGCCGCTTCCAGGTACAGGCGTATCATATCCATCGCTTTTGATGAAGCCGCGAAACGGTTGTATTCCCTGTCGTTCGCCCTGCCGGTTTCGATTGTTTCGACGCGGGCAGCGGCGCCTTTGGCCGCGAGCGCGATGCAGCACAGGCCGGCCGGTTTCCCGCCCGTGTCGGATTGCGGGCCCGCGATGCCGGTGATGCCGACGCCGATGTCGGCTTCGCTGATACGCAGAACGCCTTGCGCCATTTCCACGGCGGTCTGCGTGCTGACTGCGCCGAAACGCTTGAGGGTCCCGGGCTTGACGCCGAGCAGTCTGCTCTTGACGGCGTTGGCGTAGGCGACGATGCCGCACTCGAAAACAGCCGAGGAACCGGGGATATCGGTAATCCTTTTGGCGGCGTAGCCGCCGGTACAGGATTCTGCGAAGGCAACCTTGAGCCCTTTGGTTTGCAGCAGTTCCACAACGCGCCGCTGCAGGTTTTCGGTATCCACGCCGTAGACCTTGCTGCCGAGCCTGCGCCGGATTTCATGGATGACGGGCGCGCAAAGCCGTTCGGCCTCTTGGCGCGACGCGGCGCGCGCCGTCACGCGCAGGTATGCCTCCGCGTCTTTGGCGTAGGGGGCTACGGTCGGGTTTTCGAGTTCCAGCAGGTCCGCAACCTTCTCGGCCATCAGACTTTCACCGATGCCGAACGTCTTGACGGCGTGTGAAATTATAACACAATCGCTGTAACTTGCAAGGTAAGCGCTGACCCGGTCGCGGAACATCGGCTCGAGTTCGCGGGGCGGCCCGGGCAGCAGCACATAGGTTTTGCCGGCGTCTTTGACGCCGATGCCCGGCGCGGAGCCGTTGCGGTTTTCAAACACGTCGGCGCCTTCGGGCACCAGAGCCTGTTTGAGGTTGGTCCGAGGCATCGGGACGCCCCGCCTCTGAAAATACTGTTCGATGGCCCGGGCGGTCGGCTCGTGCTTTTGAAGCCGCAGGCCGAGAACCTGCGCGAGGGCTTCTTTTGTGATGTCATCGGCCGTGGGCCCCAGGCCCCCGCAGGCGATGACGATGTCGCTTCTCGAAGCCGCTTCGTTAAAAGCGGCACAAAGGCGCTGCATATTGTCGCCGACCGTCGTTTGGCGCAGCACGGAGATGCCCATCAGCGCGAGTTCCTTTGAAAGAAAACGGGCGTTGGTGTTGAGGATATCGCCCAGCAGCAGTTCCGTGCCGACGCAAAGGATTTCACAGACCGCCATCGAGCGTCCCTCCGTTTCTTTCGGCGGCGGGCGCCGCGGCGCCCCGCGCATGGACCGCGTGAACGGTTTTGCCTGCCAGCGCCCTGCCGACCAGCCCGTCGACGTCGAGCGGCTCCTCCGCCTTTTCGACCAGAGCGATCTGCGGGCGCGTGCGCGGATGCTTCGGGGTAAAAACGGTGCAGCAGTCCTCGTACGGCAGGGTGGATATGTCGAAGGTGCCGATGCGCCTGGCGATGGAGATGACATCCTCCTTGTCCATGCCGATGAGCGGCCGGAACACGGGCAGGCGTGCGGCCGCGTCGGTGCAGGCGATGGCCTGAATCGTCTGGCTTGCCACCTGGCCCACGCTTTCGCCCGTGATGAGCGCGCCGCAATGTTCCTCGGCGGCAATATCGCTGGCGATGCGCATCATAAAACGGCGCATGACAAGGGTGAACAGCTCCTTGTGGCAGCAGTCGCGGATGTGCTCCTGAATTTCCGCAAAAGGCACCACGAAAAGGGTAATGCGCCCGCTGTAGCGCGCTACTCTCGACAGCAGGTCGAAAACTTTCTGCAGCGCCATTTCGCCGGTATAGGGGGGCGAGGCAAAATGCACGGCGACGAGTTCAAGCCCGCGCTTGGCCATCATCCAGGCGGCGACGGGGCTGTCGATGCCGCCGGAGATGAGAACCGCCGCTTTGCCCGCGCTGCCCGAGGGCATGCCGCCGGCGCCTTTCTGCTGGCTGCCGTGGATGAACGCGTATTCGTCGCGGATTTCGACGGTGACGGTGACGTCGGGATCATGCACGTCGACCGTCAGATGAGGGTAAGCCCCCAGCAGCGCCTCGCCCGTCAAACGGCAGATTTCCGGAGAGGCGAGGGGGAATTTCTTGTCTGCGCGCTTTGCTTCAACCTTGAACGTTCTGGCCGCGGACAGTTCGCCGCGCATATATTCGCACGCGGCGGGGAGAATGACGCCGATGTCTTTTTCCACCGCGGCGGCACGCGAAAGCCCGGCGATGCCGAAGACGCATTTCAGCCGCTCGAACGCCTGCGCCGTGTCGGCGGACTCCTCCAGCGGCTCGACGGTGACGGTCGACTGGGCCGTAGTGACGCCGAAACGCCCGAGCCCCGCCAGCCGGCGGCGGATGCTTTTCATCAGCAGTTCTTCAAAGGTATGGCGGTTGAGCCCTTTCAGGGCAAGTTCGCCATGCTTGAGCAGGATGATTTCTTTCATGAGAACAGATGACCCCGTTTTCATCGCGTTCAACGCAGTAATTTCTGTTTTGCCGCCGCCACGCCTTCGAGCAGGGCGTCGATGTCCGCCTTTTCGGTGAAGCGGGAAAAACTGACGCGCACCGGGCTCTCCAGCCGGTCCTCGCTTAAGCCCATCGCCGCGAGCACTTTGCTGCGCCTGCCTTTCGAGCAGGCGGACCCGCTCGAGACGAAGACGCCGCGCGCGGCGAGAAAGTTGAGCATCACCTCGGATTTGATGCCCGGGAAAGAGAGATTGGTCAGGTAGGGCAGCGCGTCCGGCGGCGAATTGACCGCAAAGGCGCAAAGCCCTTCAAGGCCTTCGAGCATGTACTGCTTCAGCAGGGCCGCCTTCTGAAGCGCCGCGCCCGGTTCGGGCAGTTCGGCGCATGCGGCGCCGAAACCGGCGACGGCCGGCAGCGGCTCCGTGCCGGGGCGGATTCTGCCCTCCTGCGTGCCGCCGGCGAAGGGAGGCAGCAAGTGGACGCCTTTCCGGATATACAGCGCTCCGGCTCCTTTGGGGCCGTGAATTTTATGGGCGCTGACGCTCATCAGGTCGATACCCGCCGCCGCCGGGTATAGCCTGAGCTTGCCGAAAGACTGGACGGCGTCGCAGTGCACCAGCGCGGGCGCCCCGGCGGCCGTCACGGCTTTTCGCGCCGCCTCGGCGGGCTGGACGGAACCGACCTCGTTG
>Ga0116186_1000297_pt1 | contig 62192 bp, 46 predicted proteins | sample AD_JPNNA4_MetaG_FD_89806 | JGI IMG/M metagenome (GOLD analysis project Ga0116186, IMG submission 89806) | Active sludge microbial communities of municipal wastewater-treating anaerobic digesters from Japan - AD_JPNNA4_MetaG | ecosystem: Engineered > Bioreactor > Anaerobic > Digestate | place...
CAAGGGCATCTGACTCGGCGACCCGCCCCCCACACGCCAGACATGGTCTGGTCGCCGAGTCGGGGACTTCAAACCCTCAGCCCCCTGGACGGAGTCTGCCCAAATCCCTGCGGATCTGGGCCGGGACGCGCCGGGAACATGCCTGAGTCAGGCCTGGCCCCCTGACCGGTCAGTCCTGGCCGACCCTCCGCGGGACTTGACGACAATCGGGAAAGGCAAGGATGATTGCCCCGGTCTGAAAACCACTGACCCTTTTGCAGGAGTGGCACGATAAAGGCTCTTCGAGATCTCGTACCGGTGGCCCTGGCTGCGGGATTCCTGATCGTGGCAGGTTGTGACGACTCCGGATCCGGTTCCGACGCCACGATGGGACAGGACACCCCGACGACACAGGACACCGTGACTCCTCCGGATGCCACGACGGTGACCTTCATCGGTCAGCTGGTGGACTTCAAGGCCAAGAAGGGCCGCAAGGGAGTGGACATCACGGTGCTGGACAACGACACCGGGGAACCCATGACCGGCATCTCCCCACTGAAGTCCGGCGATGATGGGGTCTTCCAGCTGACCCTGCCTCCGGGCCTGCTGGTCGGGTTCAAGTCCACGGGCCAGGAGGAGGTCACCTCGGGCATCCCGATGAAGTTCCAGACGACCTACCAGTTCAACATCCCCTCCGACGCCCAGGGGAAGCGCATCTACGCCGTGGACACGATCACCTACACCACGGCCCCGAAGACCGCAGGGATCAACGTCGATCGGACCAAGGGCATCCTGGCCGGCACGATCTACTGAACCAATCCCGCGAATCAGGAAGAGGAGTTCGTCGGATGCGCCACGATCCGGGCCGTCCCCGTCGAGGGAGGAGACCCGGTCGGCGAGGTGCGCTATTTCGACCCCAACAACGACCTGCCCGGCGCTCCCTCCAAGGCCCCCTTCACGACCACCGGCAAGGAAGGAACCAGCCGCTACATCGTGGCGAACCTCACCCCGGGCAAGCAGTATCGCCTGGAGGTGCAGGTGGACGGAGTTTCCTTCAAGGCCCACATCCGACCGCCCACCGCCCAGGACCCGGACCCCCCGGAGGTCACGCTCTTCGCCTACCAGGACAGCATCGCCATCTCGAACATCTACCTCTCGGACCCGGCGCACCCGGACCGGAACCCCACGCCGGCGAACAAGCCCGAGTGCGTCGTCGACGAGGCCAATCCCTACTGACCGCCGGTCCCCGGGCCGGGAGACTCCCGACGACTCCACCGCGAGGTCCCTGATGCGAGATCGCAATGGTGCCCGTTGGTCCCTGGTGATCGGGTTGCTGCTGGGAGGCCCCGTGGCCCTTGCCCAACAGGCCCCCCCCTCCCCGCCGGCAGCCTTGCCGGAGACGGGCCTGGCGACGCCCCTGGCAACGGACCAGGAGCCCCCCTGGCGCGTCACGGCCTTCCTCCAGAACCAGACCGGCGTCTTCGTGGCCCGGGATCAGGCGGCCTTCGACAACGACGGCAACCCCACGAACCACGGCGGGATGTTCGGCAGGCTCTCGATGAGTCGCTTCACGTTCCAGGCGACCGCCGACTGGCGCCCGACGCCCCGGGTCTGGACCCACCTGACCCTGCGGGTGGCCCGGTCCCTGACCACCAGCGCCGATGACGACGCCCAGGTCCCCGAGGGGGGATACGCCGGCACGAAGAACGCGAAGCGGCGCCGGGAGTGGGTCCGGGACCACTACTACAACGAGACGAGCCTCCGGGAGTTCTTCGTGAACTTCCGCGCCACGCCCTGGCTGGACCTCCGCCTGGGTCGGCAACTGGTGGCCTGGGGAGAGGCCGGGAGCAACCGCCTCCTGGACGTCGTGAACCCCGTGGATGCCACCTGGCACTTCGGGATGTTCGAGTCCTTCGAGGACCAGCGGATGCCCCTCTGGATGGTCCGGGTGATGGCCGACATCCCCGCCCTCCGGGGAGGCCTGGACGTGGTGTGGGTCCCGATGCTGCCCCTCTTCGAGCGGGGGGAGGACACCGTGTCGGTCCCCCTGACCTTCGTGGGGGCCTTCGGCCTCCCGACGCCTCCGAAGCAGTTGAACGACTCCATCGGGCCCAAGAAGATCTACAGCAAGACCCTCGACGCCCCCCACGAGTTCGGCAAGGACAGCCGGGTCGGGTTCCGGTGGAAGGGCCAGGCGGGCCCGCACCTGGGCTACTCGCTGATGTACTGGTGGGGGCACCAGTGGACCCCCCCGATCCCCCAGTACACGCTGCGCCCCGGCACCTGGGATGAGACCTACCAGGACATCCAGGTGAGACCCGGGGAACCTACGAGGTCGTGCTGGGCTTCCCGAGGCAGCACGTGGTCGGCCTGTCGCTGGAGGGGCAGGTCCCCTTCCCACTGGGCACGATGCTGAAACTGGAGGCTGCCCTGGAGCCCTCCCGGACCTTCGCCCGATGGTCCGCGGCGGCCCAGAAGGACCCCGAGGTGGTGCAGCGGGACGGCGACTACTTCGAGAAGGTGCCCTTCCAGTCGCGGAAACTGCTGGTCTTCAACTACCAGGTAAGCCTCCAGCAACCCTTCTGGATCCGCCCGGTGAATCGGGAGGAACCCTTCCTGCTGGTGCTCCAGTTCCGGCATCAGGTGATCCCCGGACTGGACGACCTGGACCGGGACGGGGCGGTGGTGGACGTGCCCGGCTATGACTCGACGGTGGTCTCGAAGCACCAGTTCCAGATCGTCGGGGCCCTGTCCAGCACCTTCTTCCAGGGGATCTTCACCCCCCGGGTGGTGGCGGGCTTCATCCCGAAGACGACCACCTGGCACGTCGAACGCCTGGGCGAGATCGAGAAGTGGAGCCTGAAGCGCCAGTCGGCCCGCCACGGCAGCGGCTTCGCCAGCGTGGCCCTGGGCTTCCGCCTCGGGGACGCCATGCGGGCCCAGGTGGCCTACCACCACTTCTTCGGGGACGACCCCTACGACGGCCTGGGATTCTTCCGGGACCGGGACGAGGTCAACTTCACCTTCCGGTACCAGTTCTAGCGGTCCGATGCCGCGGGAGGCGATCGATGAGAGCCCGGAATGCCTTGCCGATGTTGCTGCTGGTCCCGGTGATGGCCCGGGCCCAGCAGGCGCCCCTCGAGGACCTGACGGTCGAGAACTGGGCCCAGCGCCTGGGCTTCGCCCCGGACCCCTGGCCCGAGGGAATCGGCCCCGGCCAGGTGCTGGACGCCTCGAACCGCAGTCTGGCCGGGTCGATGATCCCCGAGGGCCTGGACCAGTGGATCGACCGGCTGGGCCTGAGGCTGACCCTTGCGCCCTACCGGCCGATGCACCCCTCCGAGGGCTACGTCCGGGCCACCCGGGAGGGGGCCGTCCAGGTACAGGTCCGACCGACGGACCCCAGGGACTACCGCACCAAGGCCGTCCAGGGCTACGAGGCGGGACTGCCCTTCCCGTCGCCCCAGGACGGCCTGCAGGTGGCCTACAACATGGCCTACGCCTGGCAGGGCGACGATGCCCGGCTGTGGTTCGAGGCCCTGTGGATCCGGGCCCGCAGCGGGATCTGGCGCAGCGAGGAGTGGGTCTGGGAGGCCATCCACCGGGTCCGGCACCGGACCGACCTCCCACCCCTGCCGGACCTCCCGGTGCTGGGACGAGACGACATCCAGTATGCCTCGATCGCCGTGGCCCGACGCCCCGACGACCGGCGCCAGGTGGCGGCGCTGCTGGTCCGCTACGAGCGCCCCCTGGATCAGGTGGGCTTCGCCTTCCTGCCGTCGATGCGCCGGGACCTCAAGATGCTGTCCGGCACGCCGGGCGTCACCTGGAACCAGAGCGACATGCTCTGGGAGGACATCCGGGGCTACTCGGGCCATCCCGAGTGGTACGACTGGACCCTCCTGGGCCGGGCCACGATCCTGGCCCCGATGCACGCGGGGGTGCCCCTGGGGCCCAAGGTCCGGCAGGTGCTCCAGCAGGACTCCCCCGGACCCTTCAATCCCCGGGTCCTCTGGGAGCCGCGACCGGTCTATGTCCTGGAGGGTCGGCCCAAGATGGACACGACCCTCTCGCCCCATCCCTATGGGCGGGTGGTCCTCTACGTGGACGCCGAGTCGTTCCTGGTCCCCCTGAAGGTGGCCTGGGACCGGAAGGGGCGCCTCTGGAAGGTCGTGCTCCACGCCTGGAACGAGTCGCCGGACCCCTCGCGCCTGCCGCCACCCCTCTCCCTGGCCATCGCACTGGACCTCCGGCGCGACCGGGCCACCGTGTTCCTGCCCCGGGTCAGCGAGTCCAACGTGGGACTGCGGGTCACCGACGTCACCGAGGCCCGCCTCCGGGCCCTGAGCCCCTGACTGACAATGACAGCAACTGCCACTTCTCGGGACTGCTGACGGTTCCCGGACCAGGAAAAGGCCATCGTCCGTCACAAACCGGTGGCACATCGATGCAAGAAGCATTATGGTTCCCCGGACCCGGAGTCCGGGAATGGACCACCCTGAAGCAACGAGGCCATGATGAAACGACACGCCTGGATGGGAATGGGATGGGTGCTGGTGCTGGGAATCGCCGCCTGCGGCGGGTCCGGCGGTGAGAGCGACGCCTCTCGGGACATCTCCGCCGACCTCCCCGGAGAAACCGACGTCCCGGCCACCGACCTACCCGGGACCGACACCGCCCGGCCCGACACCGGGGACCAGGATGTCCCGCCCGACGGGACCCCCCCCGAGGACACGGGCACCGTCGACACGGTCTCCGACGAGGGCCCCGACATCCCCTGGGACACCCTGCCGAGGCTCCCGGCGGACAAGACCTTCACGACCCCCTTCGCCGCCGGCGCCGGGCAGGCGGACGTCTCTCCCAGGACCCCCTGCTATCTCGGTGGCTTCGGCTTCTGCCTCGGGGACGACACCCTCTGCCGCAAGAGCGACGGCGTCCACGACCCCCTGCTGGCCTCGGCGGTGGCCATCGCCGACACCGCCACCGGGGACGTGGTGATCCTGATCGGGGTGGACACCATCGGCCTGATCCGGAAGGACATCGAGTCGATGCACCGGGCCATCCAGATGCGCCTCTACGAGGACTTCGGGGTCCATTTCCCCGGCGAGCGGGCCATCATCAGCGCCAGCCATGCCCACTCCTCCTGCGACACCATCGGGCTCTGGGGACCCATGGGGGGCGCCGGCCGGGACGAGGGCTACACGAAGGTGCTGAAGGACGGTGTCGTGCAGGCGGCCCGGGATGCCTTCGCGAGCCTCCAGGACGCCCGGCTGGAGTGGGCCCGAGGGACCTACCAGAACAGCGACGAGGACGTCTTCGCCGACGACAAGGACCTCTTCGTGATCCGCGGCAAGAAGCCCGACGACACGCCCCTCTTCACGGTGATCCGGTGGCCCGGCCACCCGACGACCTACGGCGACAAGATGCACGCCACCTCGGCGGACTATGTCGGGACGCTGCGGAAGAAGATGCAGGACGAGATCGGCGGGATCAACGTCTTCCTCCAGGGCCCCATCGGGTCGGTCTATCCCGAGCGCCCCTCCACCTGCGGCCTGGAGGAGGAGGCCTTCCCCGAGGGGGACCGCACGAAGACCGACATGAACCCGGCGGACTACATGAAGGTCACCTGCACCGGCTATGCCGTCGCCCAGGTGGCCATCGACGCCCTCCAGAACCCGACCCCCGTGGAGGAGAACGGCATCGACTTCTGGCACGCCTCCTTCTTCTTCCACCCGGACAACGAGGTCCTGATGATGCTGGCCGAGTTCGGCCCCCTGCCCTACGACTGGGTGGACGTCAATGACCCGGACGCGAAGATGCGGTCGATCTTCTCGGTGGCCCGGATCGGGAACCTGACCTTCGTCTCGACCCCCGGAGAGGCCTTCCCGGTCTTCGCCCAGATGGCGAAGGACACGGCCACCGAGGCGGGACTCCCCACCCCCATCACGCTGGGGCTGGCCCAGGACTGGATGGGCTACCTCCTGAACCTCGAGCAGTGGCAGGACATCAACCTCTCCTATCACCAGAGCCTGTCGCCCGGGAAGGAGGTCTATTCCTTCTACCAGCAGGCGCTCCGTCAGACCCTGAACCTCCCGCCGCTCTCCGAATGAACCGGTCGTTTCGTTGACAGGCGCGCCGGCCGGGCCGACACTGGGGCCGGCCTGAACGCCGTGATCTTCATGGGCCTCCCGGCACCCCACCCCCGCTGGACCACGCTGGCCTCCGTCGCCGGGTTCGCCGTGGCCACCGTGCTGGTGATCGACCGCCTGCTGGCGGCCTGGCTGCCTCCCCCGAACCCCCCGGAACTGGACGATGGCCTGGCGTTGCTGGACGCCGGTGGTGCCGATGTCCTGGTCTACGGGTCGAGCCACCTCCGGTCCTTCTTCGAGGTGGCCCGGCAGGTCCAGGAACGCACCGGCGGCCGGGTCCGGGTCGTGCCGCTGCCCATGGACTGGGGCCACGCGTCCTCCTACGAGTTCATGCACCGGCACCGGGTCGTCCCCTGGCTCGACGGACCGCATCCGCCGGACCAGCACCTGCCCCGGAGGGTGCTGCTGGTCACCCAGTGGTGGGACTTCCGCCGCCTGGGCCCCGATGACGACCCGGTGGTGAACCTACCGGCCCGGGCCTGGCAGGTGACCGACTTCCTCGACGACGTGGCCCGGGAGGGCCTTACGGACTACAACCGCCACTATCTGGCCCGCCGCCTCTACCGGGCCCTCCGCCGGAGCCCCCTGTGGGCCTGGCGCGGCCGCCCCGACCTCCGGGATGCCCTGAAGTCCCTGGTATCCCGAGGCCCCGAGGCCCGGACCCAGGAGCGCCTCCAGTCCCGGATTGCCTGGTTCCAGGGCTACATCGAGCGCGGGGGCAACCGGCTGGTCAACCCCGAGGACGCAGCGGCGCTGGAGGCCCTGCTGGACGACTGGCAGCACCGGGGTCTCGAGGTCCGGGTGCTGCTCTACCCCCGCATGAAGGGGAGCATCACGCCCGCCGCGAAGAAAGGCACGCTGGACCGCTTCGCCCGGTGGATCGGGCCCCGGCTGGCCTCCCGGGGCATCCCGCTGCTGGACCTCTCCCTGGACCATCCCCTGTCGGACCAGGACTTCGGCCCGGACCTGGACCACCCGGTCCCGGAGGCCAACGCCCGGCTGGCGACCTTCCTCCTGGAGGGTCCCTGGGGGGACTTCCTGCAGGGCTCCCAGGACCGGTGACCCCTGAGGCATAATCCCCAGTGTGCCGGGGTGGCGAAACGGCAGACGCGGGGGACTTAAAATCCCCTGTCCGCAAGGACGTGCGGGTTCGAGCCCCGCCCCCGGCACCCCTTCCGCCCAGGAATCGGGGCCCCGGGTCCCCGGTCCTCGTCAGGAGTCCTGGCCGGCCAGAAACTGCACCAGGTCGATCCGGGCGAGGAGGCCGATGGCACGGCCCCCCTCCGTGACCAGCACGGCGGGGCTCCCGCCCAACAGGAACCGGAAGGCCTCCTCCAGGTCCGCATCGTGCCGCACCTCCGGCAGGGGCCTCCCCATCCGGTCCCGGACCCGGCAGGCACGGGGATCAGTGCCGTCGTGCAGCATCTTCAGCAGGGTCGCCTCGTGGATGCAGCCCACGGGCCGGCCGTCCTCCAGGACCGGGACCTGGGAGATGTCGTGAGTCTCCAGCAGCCGGATCGCCTCGACCAGCGGGTCGTCGGGATGGACGGACAGCAGCGCCTGAAGCCCACGCCGCCGGGCCGCCAGGACCTCCCGCACGGTCCGGCGATGGATCGGTTCCTGCAGGAGCCCCCGCTCCCGCATCCACGCGTCGGAGAAGATCCGGGCCAGGTAGTTGCGCCCCCCGTCGGGCATCACGACCACGATGACCTTGCCCTCGGGAAGCCGCTGGGCATACCGGATGGCCGCGACGGTGGCCGTCCCTGCCGATCCCCCCACGAGCAGGCCCTCCTCCCGGGCCAGGCGCCGGGCCATCTGGAAGGACTCGGCGTCGGTGACCCGGATGAACTCGTCCACCACCTGCCGGTCGAAGGTCGCCGGGATGAAGTCCTCCCCGATCCCCTCGACCAGATAGGGACAGGGCGAGTCCCCCGACAGGATGGACCCCACCGGGTCCGCTCCGACGACCACGATCCGGGGGTCCTGCTCCTTCAGGTACCGCCCCACCCCCGAGATCGTCCCCCCAGTGCCGATGCCGGCCACCAGCACGTCCACCCGTCCCCCGGCATCCCGCCAGATCTCGGGGCCCGTGGTGCGATAGTGGATCTCGGGGTTCGCCGGGTTGGCGAACTGGTTGGGCCGCCAGGCCCCCGGAATCTCCCGGGCCAGACGGTCGGCGACGCTGTTGTAGCTGTCCGGGGAGTCGGGCGCCACGGCCGTCGGGGTGATCACCACCTCGGCCCCGTAGGCCTTCAGCAGGAGGATCTTCTCGGGGCTCATCTTGTCAGGGACCACGAAGAGGCACCGGTAGCCCCTGCAGGCGGCAGCGATGGCCAGCCCCGCACCGGTGTTTCCCGCCGTGGCCTCGACGATTGTGCCACCGGGACGGAGCAGGCCCTGGCGCTCGGCCTCCTCGATCATGGCCAGCCCGATGCGATCCTTGATGCTCCCGCCGGGGTTCAGGTACTCCACCTTGGCCAGCAGGGTCACCCCCAGACCGGCCCCGATGCGATTCAGCCGGACCAGGGGAGTAGACCCGATGGCCCCCAGGATGGTGTCCTGGATGTTCATGGCGCCCTCTCCAGCACGGCCCAGAGGTGTCCGAAACCCCCGGTGTCCACGGCCCCGAGGATGGCCTTCGCCTGGGCCGCGAAGGCCTCCAGGGCCGGGCGTCCCACCTGGTTCTCCACCTCGGCCCGTCGGGCTTCCAGGCGATCGATCAGGGCCGACCAGTGGGCCCGATAGCGCCAGGTGGTGTCCGACAGCATCAGCACCCGGGCCTCGAGGTCCTCCAGCACCGCCTCCCACCGAAAAAGGGGCCACGGGTCCCCGATGCCCCAGGCCCTGGACACCGCGTCCACGGCCGGAATCCCCGGGTTGCCGTGGTAGTCCGTCAGGGAGAGGATGCCCCCGGGTCCCAGCAGGCCCAGGGCCCGAGACAACCCCGCCAGCCGGTCCGGGGCGTAGCAGAGGACATCGTGGACCAGGATCAGATCGAATGGGCCCTGCAGGCTCGGGTCCTCCATCTGGCCGATGCGGAACGTCACGTCCAGGCCCTGCGGATCCGCCTCCTGGCGTCTTCGGGCCTCGGCGATCATCGCCTCCGAGGGGTCGATCCCGATCACCCGGGCCCCTCGGCGGCCCCAGGCCAGCGACGAGGCGCCCCGGCCGCACCCGACGTCCAGCACCTGCGGTCGGTCGCTCCGGATCAGGCGCTCCAGCAGCGGCCAGGGCGTGTCCTCGAGGGGATTGTTGTGCTGGCGGCCCAGGACACGGCAGATGATGACGTGGGTCTCGTTGTAGAGGTCCTGGCTCACGACCCGTCTCCTGGCCCCCTGCCTCAGACCAATGCTTTTGCGAAGGCCTCCTCGAAGTCCTCCCGGATGTCGTCGATGTGTTCGAGTCCCACCGAGACCCGGATCAGGTCCGGCGTGACTCCGGCGGCCAGCTGCTCCTCGGGCTCCAGTTGCTGGTGGGTCGTCGATGCCGGGTGGATCACGAGCGTCTTCGCATCGCCGACGTTGGCCAGGTGACTCGCCAGGCGCACCCCGTCGATGAACCGTCGGCCTGCCTCGAGCCCCCCCCGGATCCCGAAGGACAGCACGCCTCCGAACCCGTTGCGGAGGTACTTCCGGGCCAGTGCGTGGTAGGGATGGCTCTCGAGGCCCGGGTAACTGACCCAGACCACCTGGGGATGCCCCTCGAGCCACCGGGCCAGGGCCAGGGCGTTGTCCACGTGGCGCTGCATCCGCAGCGAGAGCGTCTCGAGCCCCTGGAGGAACAGGAAGGCGTTGAAGGGTGACAGGGATGGCCCCAGGTCCCGCAGGCCCTCCACCCGGGCCCGGATCGCGAAGGCGATGTTGCCGAAGGGACCGCTCGGCCCGAAGACCTCCCAGAAGCGCAGTCCGTGGTACCCCGGCGAGGGCTCGGTGAACAGCGGGAACTTGCCGTTGCCCCAGTCAAACCGCCCCGAGTCCACGATCACGCCGCCGATGGACGTCCCGTGGCCACCGATCCACTTGGTCGCCGACTGGACCACGATGTCGGCGCCGTGATCGATGGGTCGCACCAGATAGCCCGCTCCCCCGAAGGTGTTGTCCACGATGAAGGGGATGCCGTTCTCGTGGGCCACCTGAGCCAGGGCCTCAAAGTCCGGGATGTTGAATCGGGGGTTGCCGATGGTCTCGACGTAGAGGGCCCGGGTGTTTTCGTCGATGGCCCGCCGGAAGTCCTCCGGGTCATCCCCATCGACGAACCGCACCTCGATGCCCAGGCGAGGCAGCGCGACCTTGAACTGGTTGTAGGTGCCCCCGTAGAGATAACTCGTGGACACGACGTTCTGGCCCGCCTGGAGGATCGTCGAGAGGGCCAGGAACTGGGCCGCCTGCCCGCTGGACGTCGCCACGGCCGCCACCCCGCCCTCCAGGGCCGCGATGCGCTTCTCGAAGACGTCGGTGGTGGGGTTCATGATGCGCGTGTAGATGTTGCCGAACTCCTGCAGCGCGAACAGTCGCGCCCCGTGGTCCGCACTGTCGAAGGTGTAGGAACTGGTCTGGTAGATCGGGACCGCCCGGGAGTTGGTCCCGGGGGCCGGCTCCTGGCCGGCGTGAATCTGGATCGTCTCGAATCGGAGCCTGCGATGCGTCGGGATGGCCATTGGATGTCCTCCTGCCTTCGGGTTGCAACCTGCGGGGGCCTCAGGGAACGGGAGGCCGGTCCCTCGCGGCGGGAACGCCCCGGCCGCGGGACCGGCCGTCAACAGGTACATGAGAGACGGGGGGGCGCGGCCGGAACCGGTCCTGAACAGACGGACATGGCGACGTGCCACTTCATGGGCCGATAATAGTTTACTTCTACAATCATGTCAAGTTACTTTTCCATGGGGGCGAACGCGCTCCGTGGCAGACCACCGATTGGACACCCTCCGGACTCGCCGGTGGCATCGAATGGCCTCGTCGAATCCGGGACCGCTTTCCCGATGCACGGTCCGTCACCATCCGGGACCTGATGACCCATCACGGAGGTCTTCCTGCCGGGATTCAGCGCGGGGCCCGGACCGCTGCCCCGACGCCCTTCGAAACAGTGGTCGCGGCGCTGGCCGACGAGGACCCCGTCGCGCCCCCGGGCACCCTGTTCCATCCGTCCGATACAGGGATGACGGTCCTGGGAGCCGTGGTGCAGGCGGTGGCGAAGCGCCCCTTCCCCGTTGCGGTCCAGGACCTGGTCGGGGAGGCCCTGGGTCAAGGCCCCCTTCGGATCGATCCCGACCGCGACCGCTCCCCCCTGGGCGCCGTCGGCCATCGGAAGGGGCGTCCCGAGGAGGAAGCCCCGATCCGGGATCTGCCTGCGACAGGGTGGAACGCCTCCGTCCTGGAACTGGCCCGCCTCCTGTCGATGATGCTCTCGGCGGGAAGGGTCGGAGACACCCCGGTCCTGGGGGCCGTCCCCGTCTCCGAGATGCTTCGTCCCCAGTCCGACCACGCGCCACTGGACCTGGACATGCGGGTGGGGCTCGGATGATTTCAGGCCCCGAAGGTGGCGGGAGACCTGCGAATCCGGCTCCCGCTCGTGCCCCTGTCGGACGATCGGGTCGTCCTGGCCGGCGTCGGCCCTGGCCTCGGGGAGGTCCTCCGCGCGATGCCCTCGGAGGATGGTGGAGAGGTCCTTCGGTACTCTGGCCGCCTGTTGCGGCGGAACCGATCCCAGGCCTCGGCCCAGGCCCCCTACGCACCCTACTGACTCGGCGGAGTCACGGCGGGTTCCCCGGAAGGGGCTCCACCACCTGCACGGTCGGCCCCAGGGTCAGGACCAGAGTCCCCGAGGCGGCCTGGACCTCCGGGGAGGCCCCGTCCAGGGACCACAGGCGCACGGCCCCGATGCCCGGCGGAAGCAGCAGCGACAGAGGGTACGAGGTCCTGGGCCCGCCGGGGCCGACGCCGTCGGGCCCCACGTCCGGCATGTCCCGGCCATCCCAGGCCGCCAGCAGCAGGCCCCCATCCTCCCGGACAAAGGCCAGCGCGAACACGTCGTCCGGGAGCTCCAGCATCGGCGACACATCCCGGGCGAAGCGGGCCTCCCCAAGCACGGTCGCCAGGGACTCGAAGGCCCGCCAGGAGGGCTTCGGGCGCCGGGGATTCTCGGGGTCCGAGGGCCAGCCGAAGAGCCCGAAGTAGTTCTCGTGGGGCCTGGGGCCGGTCCGGATGGGTTCCCCGTCCCAGAAGGTGTACCAGAACCATCCCTCGACGCCGTCCCGGGCCGCCAGCAGGGCGCTCCGGGCCAGCCAGCGTCCCTGGTCCTCCTCCGACACCGTGTAGGACGGCCAGCCCACCTCGGTGAACTGGATCGGTCGGTCCGGGCACCCCCACTCGGCCAGGCGGTCCCGGGCCATCGCGGTCATCGCCGCCTGCCCGGGGAACAGGTATCCTGCCCCCTCCAGCCGCACGTCCATCTCCGGCGAGGCCCCCTGGTCCACCGTGTAGGGATGGATCGCCAGCCCGTCGAAGTGGTCGCAGAGGTCCGGCCACGCCTGGCCGAGTTCCCGCAGGAAGGACCACTCCAGCATCATGTCCACCGAGGACATGCCTCCCACCAGCACCCGGGCCTGGGGACAGGCGTCCTTCACGGCCCGGAAGGCGGCCCGCAGCAATGCCCCATAGCGCACCGGATCGGGAGCCGGGGGCCAGAACTGGCCCAGGTTGGGCTCGTTCCAGACCTCGAAGTCGTCAATGCGGCCGCAGAAATATCGGGCCAGGGCCCCGGCGTAGGTGGCGTACACCTCCGGGTCGATGGACCCCGGAGTCCCGTCGGGCATCGCCCAGTCCACCCCGTAGTCCAGGATGGCCGTCACCCGACCTCCCGACGCCAGCACCCGGTCCACCCCGGTCTCGACCGATCCGAAGTCGAACTCTCCGGGGCGAGGCTCGACCCACTGCCAGAGAAAGTCGTTGCGCACCCGGACCCCGCCCAGCTCGGCATACCGGGCCACCTCGAAGTCCCGATCGGCATCGGGCCAGGGCCCCTGGGCCATGTGAGAGGACACGCCCAGCATCTCCCCCAGGGGACGCCCCCGGAGTCCCAGGCCGGCCCACCAGGACGGGGGGCCCGGAGGCGCCCGATCCAGCACCGCCAGCACTGGGAAGTGGTCCGAGGGCCACAGGCCGTCGGGGGCCGGTTCCGCCAGGATCCGGGCCTCCGTTGCCCGGAAGCCCCCTCGATGCAAGATCCAGTCGATCCGTGCCCCGGTGGAGGTCCCCCGGAAGCCGTGGAAGGTCCCGGCCTCCGGGATCCCCAGTTCCACCCAGGCATCGACGAAGTCCCCCCGGGTGCCCTCCCAGGTGGCGGCCCCGGTGAGGATCTCCCAGGGGAGGGTCCGGGGGCCGGTGTTGAAGTCCCCCGTCAGCACGACTGGGAGGTCCCCGCCCAGTTCCATCGCCTTTCGGGCCAGCAGGGCCGCCGACTGCTCCCGGATGGCGCCCCGGTCCGCAATGTCCAGGTGCGTGTTCAGGAACAGGAAGGGGGGCGATCCGTCCCGGGGCCGCAGGCGCACCCAGGTGGCGATGCGGGGGTAGGCCTGTTCCGGGCCGAAGACCGTCCCGGGGTCCGAGGGATCCGGGCCCAGCCAGAAGGTCCCCGAGTCCTCCGCGTCGAACCGGTCCTCCCGCCAGAGCACCGAGCAGGTCTCCTCCAGATCCCCGCCGGTCCGGCCGATCCCGGCCCGCCCATAGCCCGGGACGGCGGCCTGGAGGTCCTCCAACTGGAAGACCCACCCCTCCTGGGTGCCCAGCAGGTCCGGCCGATATCTCGCCACCACATCGGCCACCCGGGCCTTGCGCTGGTCCCAGGCGTTCTGGTCGAAGTCCCCGAAGGCGGTCCGGAGGTTGAAGGTCATCACCCTTAGCGGCCCCGCCGGCGGCGGCCAGATGTCCTCGGTCCCCAGGTCCGGGGGCCCGTCTTCCTCGGCGTCGCCGGCAGGCCGATCCTCCGGAGGCAGGTCCTCTGGCAGCCCGACGGCGTCCTCCCAGGGACCGTCCCCCTCGGCGGCATCCCCCGGGGGCGCGTCCGCCGAGACAGGGTCCGTCGGGGCCGGGTCCGGGGTCCCGACGTCCCCGCCGCCGGGCAGGTCCCCGGCCGCAGAGGCCCCGCCCTTGCCGCACGCCAGCATGACCAGCAGCACCAGGAATCGCCGCCCGTCCATCTCCCTGCGCCCTCCGGGCCCCAGGGGCAAGCATTCCACAGGCCGTGGTCGCCGTCACCCCGGATCAGGGTCCCGTGGCAGCCCCCGGGAAGGCAGACCCCTCGGGAACGAACCATCCCAGAATCTCCGGGGCGGCCCCGACCGAGGATCCCGCGGACCGCCCGACCCCCATCCGGAGATCGGAGCCCGCCAGCCGGCCCGTCTTGTCATGGACCAGGGATGAGGTCCGTCTCGGCGGCCAGCAGGTCCTCCCAGGTCTCCCGGCGCCGGACGAGTCTCGCCTCGGTGCCGTCCACCAGCACCTCGGCGGCCCGGGGACGCTGGTTGTACTGGCTGGACATCGCGAACCCGTAGGCCCCGGCCGTGAAGACAACCACCCGGTCGCCCCGGACCAGTGGCGGCAATCGCCGGTCCTTCCCGAGAAAGTCGCCGGACTCACAGACGGGCCCCACCACGTCCGTCGGCACCGGGTCCCCAGGGCGGTCCACCACCGGCTCCAGTCGATGGTGCGCCCCGTAGAGGACCGGCCGGATCAGGTCGTTCATGCCGGCATCCAGGATCACGAAGCGACGGTTCCCCGCCTCCTTCACGAAGATCACCTCGCCGACCAGGATGCCGGCCGGGCCGATGATGAAGCGCCCTGGCTCCAGGATCAGCGTGACCTCCAGGTCCCGGACCAGGTGGATGATGGCCTCGTGGAACTCGTCAGCCGTCATCGGCTCCTCGGTGTCGTAGCGCACCGCGAGACCCCCGCCGATGTCCAGGTGTTCCACCGGAAAGCCCCGGGCCCGGAGGAAGGCCACCACCTCCCGGGCCTGCCTCAGGGCCTCTCGGTAGGGTTCCGGCGTCAGGATCTGGCTCCCAATGTGCATGTCCAGGCCCACCACCTGGAGGGCCTCCAGCCGGGCCGCTACCTCCGCCGCCCGGCCAACCTCCTCCAGGGGAATGCCGAACTTGTTCTCTCGTCGTCCCGTCGTCAGGTGCGCGTGGGTGTGGGCGTCCACGTCGGGATTGACCCGGAAGGCCACCGCCTGCCGTCTCCCGATCGATCGGGCCACCTCGTCCAGCACCTCCAGTTCCTCGACGTTCTCCACGTTCACGCAGCGGATCCCCTCCCGGACCGCCAGGGCCAGTTCGGCCCGGGTCTTGCCCACGCCGGAATAGACGATGCGGTCGGCCGGGATGCCGGCGCGACGGGCCTTCACCAGTTCGCCGCCCGAGACGATGTCGGCACCGGCCCCCAGGCGTCCCAGTTCCCGCAGGATGCCCAGGTTCCCGTTGGCCTTCACCGAGTAGCACACCAGGTGCGGCACGTCGGAGAAGGCCGCATCCAGTTTCCGAAAATGCTCCGTGAAGGTCCGCTGCGAGTACACGTAGAGGGGCGTCCCGAAGCGATCCGCCAGATCCCCGACCCGGACCTCCTCGCACCACAGGTGACCGTCCTTCCGATGAAAGTAGTCCATCTCGTCATCTCCTCCCCGGGTTCCTCCGGGACGCCGACCCGTTCCGGTTCCCGTTCACGGCCTCGATTCCCAGGTGGTCGGCCAGCAGGCGGCGGACCCGGTCGGCCTGTTCCCACTGGCAGTACACGTGGATGTCGGCGTGACTCGTCACGATCTCGATGATGTTCAGCCCGCCCTGGTAGAGGGTGTCGGCGATGACCCGAATCACTCCGTGGGTGCTGATGAAGGCCGGGTTCGACAGGCGGACCTCGGCGACCTCTTCCGTGACCACCATTTCCTGGAAGTCCTTCCCGGGGCCCACGAACTCCCGGTGCAGGTCCCCGGCGATCCCCCCACCGTGCTGCTGGTCCACATAGATTCCCACCACCCGGTCCGACGAGGTCGAGGCGTGGATGGTCACCCCCCGGGCCGCCGCGAACTCCCCCAGACGGGCCATCAACCCCAGGCGCCGGGAGATACCCGTCCCGAACAGCAGCACCAGGGTCAGGGGCGACGGATGCACATCCAGTTGCGTCTGGGCGATCCCGACGATCCGGGTCCCCTCGGCCATCCGGCCCAGGGCCCGGAAGTGAACGACCCGGGCCACCGTGGACTCGGGCTTGTGGCGGAGCGCGTTGGGGTGCAGCACCTGGGCTCCCCGCTGGGCCACGGCGGACATCAGCGCCGCGTCGATCTCTTTCACCACCGAGGTGTCCTGCACCACCCGGGGGTCCGCCGTCAGGACCCCCTCCACGTCGGTGACGATGACCACCTCGTCGGCCCGGGCGAAGCGCCCCGCCAGGAAGGCCGACACGTCACTGCCACCTCGGCCCAGGGTCACCAGGTGATGGTCCCGGTCCCGGATGAAGAAGCCCGGAAGCACGGGGATCACCCGGGCCTTCAACAGCGGTTCCACCAACCGGGAGAAGCGCTCCTCGCAGGCCTCCGGGTCCAGGCGTACGTCCACCGGGTCGTTCACCTTGGCCGACGACAGCACCTGGGACTCGGCCTGTCCCGGGGCCGCCACCAGCGGGAAGTCCGGGTGGTCGAAGGAGATGGCCTGGGCCCGACAGCCCTCGGCGGCCAGCGCCATCGCCAGGGCCTGGGCCGAGGCGGTCTCTCCAGTGGCCAGCAGGCGCAGGTAGTGCTGATCCACGGGGGCATCGACATGGATCCGACGGCCCAGTCGGACCAGCCGGTTCGTGGTATCGCCCATCGCCGACACCACCGCCAGCACCTCGTGGCCGGCGGCGCGGAGGGCCGCCAGGTTCCGGGCCGCCAGTCGCAGTCGGGCGACGTTCTTGAGCGAGGTCCCGCCAAACTTCACCACCATCCGCATGGAGACCCCCGTGGCCACGGATTTCGGCGATTATGGGGAAGTGGCATGCACTGTCAACATCGGGGCCGGCCCCGACCAGACCCAGGCCACCGGAGTCACTCGGGCCCAAAGACCTCGGGGGGACGGTCCTGCTCGCCGGCGACGGCCACCCGGTTCCGGCCGGACTCCTTGGCGTGATAGAGGGCCTCGTCGGCCCGGGCCAGCAGGTCCTCCGGGGTCGGCCTCCCGGGACAGGCCGTGAGGATCGCGACCCCGATGCTGAGGGTCACGTGCAGGGGCGTCCCCTCGAAGGGGATCTCCAGGGACTCGACCCCCGTCCGAATCCGCTGTGCCACCACGAGGGCCGCCCGGGGCGGCGTCTCCCGGAGCAGCACCGCGAACTCCTCTCCCCCATAGCGGGCAAAGGTGTCCTCCCGGCGCAACTGATTCCCGACCAGGGAGGCGACCTGTCGAAGCACCTCGTCCCCGGCCAGATGCCCATGGGTATCGTTGATGCGCTTGAAGTGGTCCAGGTCCAACAGCAGCACGACCAGTTCGGTGCCGTGACGGACCGCGTAGGACACCTCCGCCGCGATGCGCTCCTGGAGATACCGGCGATTGAAGACCCCCGTGAGCCCGTCCCGGACGCTCGCCTCGTAGAGGCGGCGCATCACGGCCTCCTCCTCGCCGCTCACCTGCTGGAACTGCATCCGGACCCCCGATCCCAGGCGGATGAAGTCCCCGTGGCGCAGCAGGTGCCGCGTCACCCGGTCCTGCTGCACGAAGGTCCCGTTGGTCGACCTCAGGTCCTCCAGCACCCAGCCCTCGTCGGTCCGCGTCAGTCGGGCATGCTCCCGGGACAGCGTCGCATCGGGGAAGCAGAATTCGCAGCGGGCGGACCGTCCGATGCGATACTCGCGGTCCACCAGGGAATGGACCCGTCCCGCATCGGGACCGCTCATCTCGATGAGAATCGCCCGGTCCGCCAGGAGGTCCTTCAGGGCGACCGTGTCCACGGGACGGGTGGCCCCTGTCGGCGGCGTCCAGAGGGAATCGGCCGCGTCTCGCTTCCCGTCCACATCCATCGCCCTCACTCCCCTCCAGCCTCCGGCGGCACCTCGGTCATCACCAGCGTGCCCGTCTCGAAATGGGCCGGGTCCCCGCAGTCCGCCGCCATCAGGGAGTCCCCGCAGGGAATCCCCTCCAGCAGGGCCATGCGCTCATGGGCCAGGCACCGTGCCCCATGGTCATCCCACTCGGCCTCGAAGACCCAGTCCTCGGTGTCGTCCCGGATCCCGATCCCGTCCCGGACCAGCGTCCACATCCCATCCTCGGTATAGGATACACCGTCCCCACAGTAGTCGGCCCGGAGGGCCCGGGTGCATGCCTGATGCATCGCCGCCAGGGTCGTCTTCTGGCAGACCTTCTTGCCCCGGTCGTCGATGCGACACAGGAATCCCTGCTGCCAGGGGGCATAGCCCATCCGCACGCACTTCGCCAGCACCCGGTCCTCGCAGGCGAAGGTGAACGCATCGGGATCCTCCAGGTGCGCGCCGCCGGTGGGAGCCCCCTCCCGGTAGTCCCACCGCCCGTTCAGCGGAATGGCGGCCAGCACCCCGCCGGCCTCGCTGGTCCCGCACAGGGATTGCCAACGGCCATCGGCGAGGAACTGGACCTCATAGGCGAACCAGGGACGACTCGCATCGCCACGCTCCTGGACTCCAGTGACCGTCAGCGGCAGCAGGGTCCCATCATCCAGCGTGGCCTGGAAGACGGCCCCGATCAGGCCGGTCCCCCGAGGTCCCGGAGCCCCCCGGAAGACCGTCGCCTCCAGCCGCAGGTTCCGGGGCGGGCCATGGGGAAAGACGACCTGCCTCAGGGAGACGGAGACGACGACCCGTCCATCCAGAATCTGTCCCTCCCAGGACCGGCCGTTGAGCCCCCGCCCGACCAGGTCCCGGTACAGCGTCCCGATGCCGATGGGGTCGAAGTACAGGATCGCCGAGGAGGTCCGGGCCACGGGGGCGTCCCGCTCTGGCGCAACCCCACAGGCGAGTGCGACGATCATCGAGCCGACGATGCTGAACCCGGTGGTGGTCTTCATGGTGCACCTCCTGCCTCTCCTGGGATTCAAGACCGATGCCAATGGAAGAATGTCTCTCTTCTCGAACGGTTGCCGTGACGTGGGGCCCGGGACGTTCCGGCCTTCGGGCAGGCCTTGCATGCAAGGTTGGCGCATCGTGCCGTTTCTGCGCGTTCAGAGGCGCGGCAGGTCGGCACAGAGACGGAATCCGACGCTGACGTCCCGGAACGAGGGCTCGGGGGTCTCCCGGTTGTAGGTCCGGGCCGAGTTGACGTCGAAGTAGAAGGACCCTCCCCGGGCGGCATGATCGGCCCTTCCAGAGGACGATCGGGTCCACTCCCAGACGTTGCCTGCCATGTCCTGGACCCCGAAGGGGCTCTCGGACTCGGGATGGGACCCGACCTCGTCAGGCCCCATCGCCTCGGGACGCTTGCCGTAGGTCTCGTCGTAGTTGGCCTCCCCGGGTCCCAGGGTCCAACCGTGGGGATAGGGCCTCCCGTCGGCCCCCCGGGCGGCCCGTTCCCACTCGACCTCCCGGCAGAGCCGGGCCCCGGGAACCCTCCCGGTCCACTGGAGCCACCGGGCATATTCCCGGGCCTGATCCGCCGTGACCCCCACCACGGGCATCCGCAGCCAGTCCACCTCGGCCCGGGCGGTCCGTGCCTCGTAGCGAATCGGCTCCCCGGCCCGGGCCCGGTAGAGACGCCCGGCGGGCCGGATCTCGATCTCCCAGACCCCGCCCGCTCCCTGGCGCAGGGTCAGGGCCCCCTCAAAGCCCCCGGTCTCGACCCGTGGCAATCGGGCCTCCCGTTCCCCCGGGGGCAGGGAGTCCAGCCACTGGAGGTAGTCCCCGAAGGTCGTCTCGTGGACCGCGATCAGGAACGGGCCCACCACGGTCTCGTGCATCGGCGAGGCGTGGAAGAACCCCCGCCGGACACTGTCCTCGTCGGGGCTCCCGATCAGGGTCCAGCCGCCAGGGACCAGCACGAATCCCTCGGGAAGGCTGCCCTTCGGCAAGAGGGGCACCTCCACCCGGACCTCCTCGCCCCGGCGGAGCAGCACCGGCATCACGCCATCCTCTCGTCCCTGGGCCGATAGCCGAACCCGATAGGACCCCGGGGGCCAGGAGGTCTCCTCGGGACAGGGCCCCTGGAAGACCACCTCCCGAGTTCGAGGGCCCTCCTCCTGGACATGCTCCCGCTCGATCACGACGTCCTGGATCCCCCGACAGTCCAGGCGAAGGCGTCCCGGGCGATCCAGTTCCCGGCGCCACTGGCCGTCGGCATCAAAGAGGGCCAGTCGCCCGACGACCTCCTGGAACAGGCGGCGGTCGAACTGCCGTTCCGCCAGGATCGCCCGCTCGTAGAGGGCCCTGGCCGTCCAGGAGACGGCCGTCCCGTTCCGGGGTTGGAGCAACACCGCCGTCTCGAACTCCCGAGCCGCCTGGACCAGGGCCTCCTGGGCCTCCACGCGCCATCGCAGCACCTCCGCCCACCGGTCCTTGCCCCCATCCCAGTCCCCCTCGTCGAACCGGGTCAGGGCCTCGGCCTCCCGGGCTGCCAGCACCCCCCGGACCTGCCGGTAGTGCTGCATCCGGGCCTCCCCCGCCCCGAGGCGTGCCTGGACCTGGACATGCAGCTGGTGGGCGGCGTGGAGGCGCACCCCGCCGTAGGTCGCCCCGAGGCCCAGGACGACGGCCACGACGGCCCCGAAACGCAGCAGTCGCCCCCTCCGCCACCGGCGCCGGGAGGCCTCGAGAAAGTCCCGCTCCACCGGCGAGAGGTCCATGGGATCCAGGTGATTGGCCGTGTCCAGCAACACCCTTCCCCAGAGGAGGTCCCCAGGGCGGCCCAGGCGTTGCCAGTCGGTGGCGGCCTGGCCCAGGCGGTCCTGGACCGGCAGGGCCTCGCCCCGGGCCGTCACCCACCGACGCAGCGTCTCCCAGTGCTGCAACAGCGCCTCGTGGGCGATCTGGCAGGTCATGCCCTCGGCGGGATTCTCCCGGGCGATCACGAGTCGGGACTGCACGAGGACCTCGAGGGCCCGCTCCCGCCTCGGATCCCCCCCGCAGAGGTCCTCCCGGCGCACCTCGGCCCGGGTACCGTTCCGAGTCACCAGACGCATCAGCACGCGCCGGGCCGCCTCCCGGTCCGCGGGACCCAGCCGGGCGATGACCTCGTCCCCGTGGCGGCCCAGGGCCCCGGCGACGCCCCCCAGGGACCGCAGCGCCTCCTCGGTGATGCACCCCCGCTCCCGGTCCCGCAGGTCCCAGAGGCGTTCCAGCGTGAACTCCAGCAGCGGCAGGCCCCCCTCGGCCTGAGCCGCCGCCTCCACCAGGGTCTCCACCAGGGCCTCGGACTCGAAGCGGACCCCCAGGCGCTCCGCGGGCCTCACGACGACCTCCCGGAGCCGTTCCCGGGACAGGGGGCGAACGAAGTAGAGGTGCCTCACCAGCAGGTCACTCTCGGCCAGGCGCGCGGCAATCCGTCCCAGGAAGTCCACCCGGACCGTCGCCAGGAGCCGGAGACCGGCGGGAGCCCGGGCGAACCACTGGACCAGCGCCAGGACCCGGGCCGCCTCCTCGGGGTCCGAGATCGTGACGACCTCCTCCAGCTGGTCCAGGAACCATACCAGCCCACGGGCCGGCCCCAGGACCTGTCGCAGCAACCGACCTGCCGTGTCGGGGCCTTCGAGGATGGCCTGCTGGAACGCCTCTTCGGAAATGGGCAGGGCCTGGGCGATGGCCGACGCCAGGGCCCGAACCGGTCGCGGGCCCGGGGTGGCGAGAACCACGGTCCACTGGACCCCCTGGCCCAGATGGGGGACCTTGGGCAGCACTCCGGCCCGACACAAGGAGGACTTGCCAACCCCCGAATCGCCCGTGACGACGACCAGTGAATCCGAGGCCAGGCGCTGCAGAATCGCCCGGGCCTCCGCATCCCGGCCGAAGAACACCCCCTCGTGTTCCGTACCGAAGGGCCGAAGTCCCCGATAGGGGTCCTGGACCAGACCCTCGGGCCCGGTCCGCTCCAGGTCGTTGAGGGCCCCACGGACCTCGTTGGCCGAGAGGAAGCGGTCCGCCGGGTTCGGGGACAGACAGCGCTCGACCACGGCCGCCAGGCCCGGTGGAAGGCCGGGCACCGTCCGGGCCAGGGTCCCGGGCGGCAGGCCCTTCCCCCCCTCCGGTCGAGGAGGCGGCTCTCCGACCAGGAGGGTGAAGAGCAGCGCACCGAAGGAATAGACGTCGGAGGCAAAGGTGGCTTCGTGGCCCGACAGGACCTCGGGGGCCATGTAGGCCGGCGTGCCCATCACCCGGCCGGGACGGGTCCACATCGCCTCCCGGGGTGCCTGAAGGTGCAGGTCCAGCGCCCCCTGCGGCTGGTCCCGGGGGACGGCCACCGGTCGCGTCGGCCCCTCCTCGCCTGCCGACGCCTCCGGGAGTTCGCGGAGGCCCGGAGGAGGCCCATCGATCGGGCCGGCCCCCAGAATCCCCGGCGAGGCCCCGGCCAGACGGGCGATCCCGAAGTCCAGCAACTTGGCCCCCTCGGGGGTCCGCATCACGTTCGCGGGCTTGATGTCCCGGTGGACGATGCCCAACTGATGGGCCGCCGCCAGTCCTCGGGCGATGTCCTGGGCGATGGGGAGGACCTCCTGCCAGGGCAGCGGCAGGGAGCACCGGTCCAGGCTCTCCCCCTCGACAAACTCCGACACGATGTAGGGCCGGCCGTCGATCTCTCCGGCACGGTGGACCGTCACGATGCAGGGGTGGTGCAGCCGGGCGATCGTTCGAGCCTCGTTGAGGAAGCGGTCCCGGACCGCCTCGTCAGGGTGCAGGGGAAAGAGGAACTTGATCGCCACCGGACGGTCCAGCAGGGTGTCCGTGGCCAGAAAGACCCGGCCCATGCCCCCGGCACCGACCAGGCGTTCCAGGCGATAGCCGTCGAACTCCCAGCCTGGAACGAGGCGGTCCAGCACCTCGTCGGCGGGAGGCCTGTCCTGGCCGTTGCCGGAGTCCGTCATGGGTCCTTCCGAGTCTCGGACCTCGGCGGGCCTCCGGGACGGATCCTCCGCCGGGACGAGGGAATGTCCAGTCCGTACTCCCGGATCCGGGCCTGGAGGGTCCGCAGGGGCATGCCCAGGACCCGGGCCGCCTCGACCCGCACCCCCTGAGTGGCCAGCAAGGCCTCCCGGATCCGGGTCCGCTCGATCTGCCGGATCTCCTCCCGGAGTCCCTCCCGGGGGACCCCGACCGGACTGCCGGGAACCTGTCGCGACGGCCGTTCCGCATCCATCCGGGAATCGAGGACCCGTCCCCGGGCCTCCGCGGCCAGCCACGGGGCATTCCGGGACCCGATGTCCGGAGGCAGGTCCGAGCCCTGGATCACCGCCCCGGAGACCGTGGCGAGGCAGTATTCGAGCACGTGGCGCAGTTCCCGGACGTTGCCCGGCCAGTCGTGAAGCAACAGGCGATGCATCGCGTCGTCCGAGATCCGGACCCCCGTTCCCCGGGCCAGGAACTCCTCGCAGAGGGCCGGAATGTCCAGGGGACGCTGCCGCAGGGGCGGAACGAACAGGGAGGCCACCCCCAGGCGATAGTAGAGGTCCCGACGGAACCGCCCGGCCTGGACCTCGGCCCCCAGGTCCCGATTGGAGGCCGCCAGGACCCGGACATCGACCTGGCGCTCCACCACCGACCCGATGCGCGTGATGCGCATCGTCTCGATGGCCCGGAGCAGCTTGGCCTGGGCCTGGGGCGACAACTCGCCCACCTCGTCCAGGAACAGGGTCCCCCCGGTGGCCATCTCCAGCAGGCCGGGCTTCGCGGTCCGGGCATCGGTGAAGGCGCCCCGCTCGTGGCCGAAGAGTTCGCTTTCGAACAGCGTATCGGAGATCGCCGCGCAGTTGACTGCCACGAAGGGCCGGCCCTTTCTGGCGGACCACTCGTGCAAGGCCAGGGCGACGAGTTCCTTCCCGGTGCCCGTCTCGCCGGTGATCAGCACCGGCAGGTCCGCCCGGGCCAGGCGTTCCACCAGGCTGAAGAGGCGGTGCATCGAGGGGTCCGCGATGACCAGCGTCTGGGATCCGAGGGCCACCTTGCGGACCACCGTGCCCGCCGGCCGGACCTCCCCAGGTCCCGCCTGCCGGGAGGCAAACCGGGCCGCCGTCAGGAGGGCCCCGGCCTCCATGCCATCCTTCGGGACCAGGGCAGCCCCGATGCGCAGGTCCTGGATGGACCCGATCGGTCCCCGGAGCAGCCGTTCCACCGGGACCTGGAACTCCTCGCCGGTCCCGGGCATCAGGATGCCGACCTCCCGGTCGTCCAGGACCCCCACCACGTCCACGAGCCGAACCTGCCGGGAGACCCGATCCGCCACCTCCCCGGCCCCCTCCGGTCCCCCCCAGGTCAGCAGCAGCAACGCCAGGGGCTCCCGCCGACGCCGACACCGCTCGATCTCCTCGTGGAGCCGGAGATGGAACTCCCGAGCATGGCGGACCGGATGCGACACGGCCGAGTCGTCCCGGACCTCGATCTGGGCCTCCCCGAGTCCCACCAGGTCGCAGGGCCACAACTCCCGATCGCCGGTGACCGGTCGGTCGTTGACCCGCAGATCGGCCGTAGGGTCGACCCGTTGAAGGACCAGGCGGTCCGGCAGGATGCGCAGCCGGGCATGGATCCGCGCGACCCCCGGGGCCACCACCCGCAGTCCTGCGTCCTGGGCCGACCCGATCTCCAGGACGCCTTCGGGAGGCAAGGGAACCAGCCGGCTCGCCGCCCCGTCGAACAGCAGCAGCGCGCGCCCCCGCTCCCGATCCCATCCCTGGTCGGCCATCCCGTCTCCCCACCGCCACGCCGGCAGCCGCAAGGATACTTCGCCAGGGAGACCGGTGCCACCATGCCGTTTCGGTCGGTCACCGGTGGACAGGATGTCCGAGTCCTCACCGGAGGGGATGTCGTCCGTGGAGGGAACCGGGTGAGCGGAAAGACCCGATGGGATCAGCCGCCCTTCGCGACCATGTCGCCGCAGGCCGGCCCGAAGGTGATCTCGACCGTGGCGTCCAGGTTGCCGGTGCCGTAGCCACTGGGCAGCCCGGCGACGTCATAGGAGGAATCGACGGTCAGGGTGCCGGCCACCGGGCAGTTGTCCTGGAGGGTCACGTTGTTGTAGGTGACGTCCACCGCGTAGGTGACGCTGGAGGCCTTGTAGTCGAAGGACAGGGTCCCATTGACCAGCGTGGCGGTCACCGTCACCGATCCAGAGTAGATCAGTTCGTACCCGCCAGATTGAGAGATGGTCAGGTCCACCGTGAGGGTGTCCCCCGACGTCTCGATGTAGCCCTTCACGGTCTGGGACTGCGAGGTGCAGTCGTAGGTGGTCCGGTTGCCGCTCTGGGTCACGCAGTCCTGCTGCAGGGCCGAGGAGACGGCCGCCTGGAGCCCCAGGCCGAGCCCGCCCCCGCCGGCGTTCCGGGACTGCTGGGCCGAGATGAGTTGCATCGCGCTGGACTGGATCTCCGTGAGACCGGAGATCGGGTTGTCGGACGCGGCGTTGGTCTTCACCTCCTGGAGTTTCAGGGTGCTGGTGACCACCGCCTTCGCCGACTCCTTCTCCTGGGCCGAGGGCGTGAAGTCCTTCAGGCTCTTGCTCGACCCGCAGGCCACCAGGGCCAACACCAGGACCATGGACCAGGAATTGCGAATGCTCATGAGACCTCCTTGTCAAGACTCCCGTCGTCCTCTGCGGAACCTCGTCCCCCCGGACTGGTTCCACCCTGTTTGTTGAGGGTGCCTATTGGTAGACACCGTCACGACGGGTGTCAAGGCTCCTGCCGGAAAACCCCCGGCGGCCAGGGCCTTTCAGGGAGACGTGGGGCCAGAAGCCGACTCAGGACACGGGGGGCGCGAGCATCCTGCCTGGTCCCGACCGGTCGGGAGGATCCGCGTGGTGGATCGGCGAGACCGGCCGACTCACGGTGTTACCGGGATTCCCAGCATGGTCATCTGGGAAGGCGTCAGTCCGGAACAGGACCAGAAGGTCTCTTGGTCCGGGAACACCACTCCTTCCGGCATGGGGACCCAGGTGGAGGTCTCATTGGGGACCATGAACTGGAATTTCATCTTGCCGGCGATCACCGGGATCACCCCCTGAACATTCTGCAGCGGTTCGGGCGCGTTGGAGTCCCACCAGGTCAGCGTGATCTCGCCGTTGGCCTTGTATTCCTGAACAGCAGCGTTGTCATGGCATTCCCGGCAGGTCCGGCCCTCCCGGACGATGGTGTGGCCGTGGAAGGGCGCCCACCGGACGTACCGGTTCCCACCCTGGTAGGTCAGGGACTGGAACGACCCGCTTCGAACCTTGCCGTTGCGATTCACCAGGAAGACCCACCCATGGAGCGCACCGGCATGGATCTTCCTCCCCTGTTCGACCTGGGTGTCAAAGTGGCAACTGAAGCAACTGGCCACACTCTTCACGTGGCAGGCCGAGCAGTCCAGTTTCTCGCCGTGAACCTGATGGGGATCAGTCGCGGGGGCGTCGTGACAGGTCTCGCAGCGCGTCTCCATTGCCCCTTCGTCCCACATGGAGGCATAGACGTTTCCGTCCCCGTGCATCTCCTTGGAGGAGTGACAGTCCCAGCACTTCATCCCGGCGTCCCGATGGACGTCCGGGTAAGCCAGGGTGTACTCAAGCGTCTTCTGACGGCTGTGGCATCCCAGGCATGTGGACTCGGCCATGGGCTGGTTCGGATCCAGATGACAGGACTCGCACCGCCTGGGCAGGCTCTGGATGGCCGGGGCATGGCAGTCCTTGCAACCCAGGTTCGGGGTGTCGTAGGGGACCTCGGTCATCCCCAAATAGCCCTGCTCATAGACCGTTCGCATTCCATCGACGGTGGCATGGAGACTGGTCGGGAAGGTCTGCTCCGGGGTCAGGGGTCCCGGGTCTGCCCCCGTGTCGCTCCCCGGGTCGTCCTGTCCTTGATCCGGCACGCCGGGGTCCTCACCCGCGTCCATGACCCCTGGGTCCCCCGGGCCCGGATCCGGCTCTCCCGGGTCAGAAGGTCCTACGTCCGGCTTCCCTGGGTCCGTCCCGAGGTCCACGGTGCCAGGATCGGACGTCCCCTGGTCCACGGTGCCAGGATCGGACGTCCCCTGGTCCACGGTCCCCGGATCGGTCGATCCAGGATCCACGGTCCCCGGGTCCACGGTCCCCGGGTCCACGGTCCCGGGGTCCACGGTCCCGGGGTCCACGGTCCCGGGGTCCAACACCCCATCGGTGCCAGGAATGTCCTGGACGCTACCGACATCGGGGTTCGACCCCCCACCTCCATCGCAGGCCACCATCCACAGGCACAGGACTCCCCACGCGCACCACCGTATGCCCTTCATGAGACCTCCTTTGCGGAATCAGTCCGCAGCCTATTCTCCATATAGGCAAGAATCAAGCCAGATCCCCAGCATGACGGGACCTCTTGTATTTCCTGGAGATATCGTGGCGGCACCCTGGCTTGTTGCGTTGCCTGGTTGCCATCAAGGTTGCCGCATGTTGCCATCGGCAACATGCGATCCCCTCCCGAGCGCATCGGCCTGTTCGAGACCCAGGCGGCGCATCCACTTCCACAACGTGATCCGATGAATGCCAAGACGACGGGCCGCCTCGGTCCGGTTTCCCCCCGATGCCCGGAGGGCCTCGACGACCCGATCCGCATCGGAAGGCCCAGGTCTGCTGGATGATCGCAACAGGGGAATGTCCTGGCAGATCTCGCTGGGGAAATGCCCGTCCTCGAGCCATTCCCCCCGGGACATCACGAAGGCGTACTCGATGGCGTTCTCCAGTTGCCGCACGTTTCCCGGCCAGGAATACTGGACCAGTCGTGACAGTATCCGCTGGCTCACCCCGACCACCTTGCGCCCGAAGATCGGGTTGAACCGCTCGATGAAATGCTGGACCAGCAAGGGGATGTCGGAGGCCCTCTCCCGGAGCGCCGGGACATGGATCGGCAACACGGCCAGGCGGTAGTAGAGGTCCCGGCGAAACCCTCCGTTCTCCGCCAGGGCCTGGAGGTCCCGGTTCGTGGCCGCGATGACCCGGATGTCCACGCGGACCGGGCGGGTCTCGCCCACCCGTTCGAACTCCCGTTCCTGAAGCACCCGGAGCAACTTGACCTGGACCATCGGAGGAACGTCCCCGATCTCGTCCAGGAAGATCGTGCCGCCGTGGGCGGCCTCAAAGCGGCCAGTCCGGTTCTGGATGGCGCCGGTGAACGCGCCGCGGACATGCCCGAACAGCTCGCTCTCCAGCAGCGACTCCGACAGGGCCGCACAGGAAACCCGTCCGAAGGGCCCCTCGCGGCGATCCGATGCCTCGTGGATGGCTCTCGCCACCAGTTCCTTGCCAGTGCCAGTCTCTCCCTGGATCAGCACCGAGGAACTGGTCCGCGCCGCAAGTTCGATGTGGCGCTGAAGGACCTCCATGGACGGATGATGTCCCACGAGGCGACAGCCTGCGGAACGACCGAGAGCCAGGCACCTCAGGCGAACCAGCTCGTTTCCCAGGTGCTCGATGGGATGAAGGTCGGTCACCACTTGCACCACGCCAAGCACTCTCCCATTCTCATCCCTCATGGCCCGGGCATTCTTCAGAACCAGGATCGTGTTCCCATCCCGGGTCCGGATCAGGATCCGCTTTCCCAGGATCCCCTCGCCTCTGACCAGCGCGCACCCAGGGAGTCCAGGACGGCAGGGCTCGTCGGCGGTGCTGGCCAGCAAGGAACAGGGCTGCCCCAGGGCCTCGCCGGCGGAGTAGCCCGTCAACGCCTCCATCTGGGGGTTCCACCGGGTCATCCGGCCCTTCTCGTCCACGGTGAAGAGCCCCACGGGCATCAGGGCTTTCAGGGTCTCCAGCAGACGTCCCTGCAACGTCTTCTGCTGGTCCTCTTGATCCTTCCTGGCCATGTGCATCCCTCCCCGTGGAACCCTCCCCCATCCTGCATGATGTCGCTTCCGGGACATCTCTCCTCGGGCAACCTGACGGCGGGTCGGCCCCCGAAGCGGTGTCTCTTCCCCCCGCTGAGATGCCGGTTCTCCAGGACCCATATACGGGATTGACTTGTCCGTCCGTTTCGTTGATGCTTTTTATGTCATTGACTTGGAGCATCCGATGACGCGTCGCAACACCACCGATGTCCGTCCCGGGGCCCGGGTGCTGATCACCGGGGCGGGCGGGGGGATCGGGCGATGCCTGGCCCGGGAGTTCGCCAGGGCCAGGTGCGTGCTGTTCCTGACGGATCGAGACGCCGAGGGCCTCGACCGGACCGCCGAGGAGGTCCGGGCCCTGGGAGCCGAGGTCTTCGTCCGGGCCGTGGACGTCACGGACCGGGAGGCCGTGGCCGCCTGCCTGCCCTGGGTCGAGAACCAGGGAGGGCCTCTGGATGTGCTGATCAACAATGCGGGGGTGGGCCACTCGGGGCCGCTGACGACGACCTCGTTCGAGGTCTGGCGCCGCCTCGTGGAGGTGAACCTCTTCGGGGCGATCCACCACGTGGAGACCTTTCTGCCCGGCATGCTGCAACGATCCCGGGGCACCGTGGTGAACGTCTCCTCGGGACAGGCCTTCTTCCGGCTCCCGGGCTGGGGCGCCTACGCGGCGGTCAAGGCGGCCCTGGGCATCTGGTCCGAGATGCTGGCCTTCGAAGTGGCGCCCCGAGGCGTCCGCATCGTGACCGCCTACCCATTCCTGGTCCGGACCGGCTTCTACCGGGACGTGGACCCGGGCCGGACCGCCTGGTCCCGGTGGTCGATGAGACTGCTGCCGCTCTGCTCCGTGTCCCCGGAATCGGCCGCCCGGCGGATCTTCCTGGCTGCTCGGAACGGAACCCGGGTGGAGTGGATGCACCCTCTCAACCAGGTCGGCTTCTACCAGCACCTGCTTCCGCCGGTCGCGAACCTGTCCACCGCGATGCTGACGCGGCTGCTGGTCGGTCATCCAGAGGTCCCGTCTGCCACTCCAGGAGGTGCCCCATGAAGACCCGCCCCGTCACGCCGCCCCGGAAGTTGCCCCACCTGGGTTTCCGGATGCAGGAGGAGATGACCGGATGGCACGAGTTCCTGCCGGGGGAGGGCCCCGGGGGACGACTGCCGTTCTCCTTCCAGGTCACCTGGGGGATCGAGGACCTGGGACAGGCCCTCCAGTGGGAGCAGGGGCGTCCCCACCTGGTGGTGCCGCTCCAGGGAACCGTTCACCCTGGGGGCCTCTGCACTGAGGCCCCCTGTCAGGGCACCCTGGACCTGCGCTATCTGGTGGACCGGCGCCTGATCTATGACTTCACCTTCCCCTGCGAGGGCCGGACGTTCCACTACGTCGGGCAGAAGGTGAACGTGCTGCCCCACAACCTCCCGGTCTCCCACACGACCTGCTTCGGGACCCTGACCGATGCCGACTCCGGGCGGCTCCTGAGCCGGGGGGTCACGCACTTCCGCCTGCGGACGCTGCCGTCCTTCCTGGCGTCGTTCCGACCCTGGCTGGGGTGACGGGGATCGAGGGGGATCCGCGGCCGCCGTCCCCGAGGAGACGGATCCACGGGACCCGCGGCATCAGGACAGGACGCGTTCGGCCAGGATCTCGGCCACGTCCTTGGTCCGCAGCGAGTCGGTCAGGTCCAGTTCCGCCACGCCGTCCTTGTTCATGACCAGGCAGAAGGGGCAGGCCGAGGCGATCACCTCGGGGTTCGCCCCCTGGAGCTGCTTGACCCGGGTGCGGTTGATCCGGTCCCCCTCGTGCTCCTCCTTCCACATCATGCCGCCGCCGGCGCCGCAGCACATGCCGTTCTCGCGGCTCTTCTCGATCTCGCCCAGCGAGATCCCGGGCAGGGCCCGGAGGACCTCCCGGGGCTCGTCGTAGATCCCGTTGTAGCGCCCGAGATAGCAGGAGTCGTGGAAGACCACCCGGAGGGCCTCTCCTCCGGCGGGGATCGTCAGGCGGCCCTCCCGGATCAGCTCGGCCAGCAGCTCGGTGTGGTGGACGACCGGGAACTCCCCGCCGAACTGGGGATATTCGTTGCGGATCGTGTTGTAGCCGTGGGGGCAGGTGGTCAGGATCCGCTTGAACTTGTACTGCTTGAAGACCTCGATGTTCTGCTGGGCCTGCATCTGGAAGAGGTACTCGTTGCCCAGGCGCCGGGCCGAGTCGCCACAGCAGCCCTCCTCGGGGCCAAGGATCGCGAAGTCCACGCCGGCCTTCTGGAGCAGCCGGGCCACTGCGGTGACGACCTTCTTGTTCCGGTCGTCGAAGGCCCCGGAGCACCCGAGGTAGAAGAGGACGTCGGTCTCGCCCTTCTCGCTGATCAGGGGCACGCCCAGTTCCTCGACCATCCAGAGGCCCCGCTCGCCCATGGGCAGCCCCCAGGGGTTCGACTTGTTCTCCAGGTTCTTCATCGTGGTGGCGACCTCCGGAGCCATGTCGCCATCCATCAGCGTGAGCCGCCGCCGGTAGTCCACGATCTTGTCCGTGTGGGTGATCAGCAAGGGGCAGTTCTCCTCGCAGGACCGGCAGGTCGTGCAGGCCCAGATGGCCTCGCGCTTCACCGCGTCGATCAGCGTGGTGCCCGACTCGGCCGTGTCCTTCCCGGCCAGGATCTCCGCCTCGTGGGCCTTCACGTAGTCCCGCATGTCCACGATCAGCATCTTGGGGCTCAGGGTCTTGCCCGTGGTCACCGTGGGGCAGGTCATCGTGCACCGGCCGCACTCGGTGCAGGAATACCCGTCGAAGATCTGCTTCCAGGTCAGTTCCCGGGGCTCGTTGACCCCGAAGGTCTCCTGGTTCTCGATGTCCCGGATCGGGGCCAGGGCGCCGGGGGGATCGAGTTTCGCGAAGAAGGTGTTGGGAATCGAGGTGATCACGTGGAAGTGCTTGGACCGGGGCAGTTCGTTCAGGAAGAACAGCAGGATGCCCAGGTGCAGGAACAGCATGACCGTCTGGAAGCCGTCCAGGAAGCCCGGCGACGACGAGGCGAACCAGGACCCGACGAAGGCGCTGACCGGGGCCATGGCCTTCTCGTGGGAAAGGGCCTCCTTCAGCGTCGCCGTCATCGCGGTGCCGGAGGCGTCGGCGAGGCCGGCCCAGGCAAACCGGGAGCCGTCGTAGAGGAAGTCCGTGATCATCAGGCCGCCGATCAGGCCCAGGACCAGGTAGCCGCTGAAGTTGATGGTCAGGCGCTTGGGCTTCAAGAGCCACCGGCGGCCCCAGGCCCAGGTCACCATCGCCAGGACGACCAGTTCCGTCCAGTCCTTCAGGAAGGTATAGACCCCCTCGAGACCCTTGGAGAACCAGAAGAGGGTCCAGTTGGACTCGGGACCGACGAAGCCCCGCCCGATCAGGGAGATGGACCGGACCAGCAGCACGAGGAAGCCCCAGAAGATCAGCGCATGCATCAGGCCGGGGGCGGGATCCTTGAAGAGCTTCTTCTGGAAGAAGGCGACCCGGAGCATCGTCTCGATGCGCTCGCCGATGCGGTCCCAGCGCACCTCGGGACGGGCCTTCAGGAGGACCTGGATCTTGACCTTCATGATCGCCACGAAGAAGGCCAGCGCGACGACCAGCATCAGGGCTGTCAGGACCGGGTAGAGGATGGACATGCGGACCTCCTTTGTTGCCTGGGCCGCGGGTTGACGCGGCGCGCCAACGACTTCCTGACGGCGATGCTATGTTCGGAGCAGCCGGAAAGTAAAGGAGGAAATTTGATCGTGACGCAGCCGGAGTTCCCGGTCCGTGGGGGGAAGAAACCCGTCGGGCCCCGGACCGGGGTCCCGCCGGAAGAGTCCCGTCTCCAGGAAGGAACGGGCCATGGCCTGGAGGTAGAGAGGCACGTCGGACTTCAACGTCAGGGTCCCGTCGGGGCCGAGGACGTGAGCCAGCGCCGCCGCCATCCGGGCCCCGTGGCGACGATGGGCGTGGCGTCGCTTCCACCAGGGGTCCGGGTAGAGCAGCCACGCCTGAGAGGCCCGCCCGGCAGGCACCAGCAGCGGCAGGGTCGCCCGGGCATCCCCCCAGACCATGAACAGGCGCTTGATCCCCAGGCGGTCGGCCTTCTGAAGCCCCTTCAGGCAGAAGCCCAGGCGGGTCTCGCACCCCAGCAGCACGAGGTCGGGCCGGGCCTGGGCGACTCCTCGGAGAAAGCGTCCCATCCCCGAGCCCACCTCGACGCCCAGGGGAGACGCAGGATCCTCCTGAATGGCGCGGTCGAAGGCCTCCCGGGAGGCGGGGTCCCCGGGAATCACCAGGCGGGGATGGGCGGGGATCCGGGACGGTCGGGACAGGTTCAGCCGGGCCCGACCCCCGATGAGGTCCTCCCCGAGGTCGTCCTCGTACTCCCGGAACGGCTTCAGAAAGCGATCGGCATAGGGCTCGTTGCGACGATCCCGGCTTCCGGGTCCCGGCATGCGGACCTCCCCCGGGAGTTGTAGCAGCCTCCGTCCCATCGGGGAAGGGGTCGCGCCACGCCCCGTGCGCAGCGCGGGCGGTGGGACCGAGCCCTTCCCCTGTTCGACGCAATTCCGATAGACTATGGCAGCCGTCGGAGGAGGGAGTTCCCATGCGCCGCGTCTGGTTGCCGTTGGTCGCCCTGGCCTGGACCCTGGCCTGCGGAGGAGGGTCAGGGGGATCGGACATCCCGGCCTGCATCGGACCTGCCTGCCCCGACGCGGTGTTGCCCGACGCGGGTCCGACGGACCCGGGCCCCGGGGACCCGGGACAGGACCCCGGCAGAGACACCTACGTCCCCCCCTGGGACTTCGGGGAGGAGACCGGGGACCCATGCAGCGAGTCTCCACGCCCCTTCGGTTGCCCCTGCGCCCAGATGACCGACTGCGCCAGCGGCTTCTGCGTGCTGAACCCTGACAACTCCCGCACCTGCTCCCAGACCTGCGTCGAGAACTGCCCCGAGGGCTGGGTCTGCCAGCAGACCTACATCGGCGGGGAGCCCATCAGCGTCTGCATGCCCTACCAGGACCCCCTGTGCCACAAGGCCTGCCTGGACGACGGGGTCTGCGGACTGGACACGCTCTGCGTGCGGTTCGAGACGAAGCAGTATTGCCTGCAGGGCTGCGGCGACAACCGGCCCTGCCCGGAGAACTACGACTGCCAGGAGGTCCAGAACGCCGCAGGGACGGTCACGGCGAAGCAGTGCGTGCCGGTCAGCGGCCACTGCGATTGTCCCCCGGACGTGGACTACCAGAACGACGTGAACCACTGCGGCACCTGCGAGACCCGCTGCGACTTCCCGAACGGCGTGCCGTTCTGCGACCAGGGCCACTGCGTGCTGGCGGGCTGCCTGGAGGGATACATTGACCTCAACGGCCGTCCCGATGACGGGTGCGAGTACCGGTGCACCTTCCGGAGCAGCGACGACCGGCCGGACCCCGACGACGTGGCCGCCGCCTGCCAGGACGACCACTGCTATGACGCCAACTGCGACGGCATGGACGGCGTGGCCTCGAAGGGCGTCTTCGTGGACGCTGCCACGGGCGACGACCAGGACAACTTCCTGGGCGACCGGGGCCATCCCTTCAAGACCATCTCGGCCGCCATTGCCTTCGCGGCCTCCCGGGAGGACCGCCGGGACGTCTTCGTGAGCCGGGGACAGTACCGAGAGCAGGTGATCCTGGCGGAGGGCGTGAACCTCTACGGGGGGTACGACGCCGCCGGGAACTGGCAGCGGAACATCGAACGCAACAAGACCCAGATCTCCTGGGACGGCGCCGAGCCCTCGGCGGTGCGGGCCGTGGTGGCCATGAACATCATCGGGGCAACGGACTTCGACGGGTTCTACGTGAAGGCCGCCAGCGCCTCCCTATCCGGGTCGTCGTCCTACGGGATGTACGTCTATCACTGCTCCGGCGGGCTCCGCATCCGCAACAACACCATCGAGGGAGGCAACGGTGCCGATGGACGGGGCGGACGGGACGGCACCTACGGCCTCAACGGCACCAATGGAGGCACCGGTTCCAACTCCTTCGAGTACGAGAACTGCTCCTTCCTGTGCAACGTCGCGGACTACAACGCCAATGCCGTCCCGGGCAACGGGGGCACGAGCCCCTGCGGGCAGAACGGCGGCAAGGGCGGACGGGGCGGCAAGTCCGACCAGAGCGGCGAGGCCGGGGTCGCGGGGCAGGTGAACGGCGGTGCCCAGGGGTCGGCAGGCGGTCCCCAGTCCCGGGGCGGCGACGGCCAGCCGGGCCGGTCGGGCAACAGCGGCTCCCGGGGATCCGGCGGGGCCCCCGGGGGCGGCCTGAACCCCTCCAGCCTCTGGGTCCCGGCCAACGGGCAGGACGGCGGCGACGGGGAGCACGGCCGAGGCGGCGGCGGCGGCGGCGGCGGTGGCGGCGACAGTGGATGCTCCTTCGGCATCTTCCTGTGCAAGAGCGCCGGGGCCTCCGGGGGCGGGGGCGGCGGCGGCGGCTGCGGGGGCATCGGAGGCAAGGGGGGAAGCGGCGGCGGCAGTTCCTTCGGCCTGTTCGTGCTGGAGGCGAGCCCGGTCATCGAGCGCAACGTGCTGGCCTCCCAGAATGGCGGCAACGGGGGCTACGGCGGCGCCGGCGGCGAGGGAGGCAAGGGAGGCCAGGCCGGGGCCGGCGGCAGCCCGGTGGACGATGACGGCGGCGCCGGCGGCAACGGCGGCAAGGGAGGGGACGGTGGCCGCGGCGGCGCCGGCGGCGGTGGTGCCGGGGGACTGACCTATCCCCTCTACATCCTGGGTGGGTCCTCGAGCCCGCAATGTTCCCGCAACGAGTATCAGGTCAACGGCTTCCCCGGCGCCGGGGGCGAGGGAGGCGACGGCCTCGCCAACAAGGGCGCCGATGGGTCCTCGGGACAGATCTTCGGCGCCGTGCCGACCTGCCTGCCGTGACGTCCGCCAGGTGGACACCAGACCGCGTCACAGCACCTTGCCGGGATTCAGGATGCCGTGAGGGTCGAAGAGGGCCTTGAGCCGGCGCATCCAGGCGACTCCGTGGGGATGCTCCTGTGCCAGGACCTCCCGCTGCCCGATGCCGATGCCGTGCTCCCCGCTCACGGTGCCTCCCAGGGCCACCGCCCGGGCCGCGATGGCGGTTCTTGCTGCCCGGGCCTCCCCGGGCGTCCAGGCCCCCGGTCCTCCCAGGGGCAACAGGCAGTGCACGATCCCGACGCCCCCATGACCGAACACGTAGACCCGGCGGGGGCCAGGGGCCAGGACGTCGCCCGGGAACCCGCCAGCGGCCTTGGCCTCCCGGACGAAGGTCGCCAGGGCCGGCAGCGGCACCGCGCAGTCCGTCCGGACCACGCCCCCCGGGGCGGAGGTCTCCCGGATCGTCCGGGTCAGGCGATGCCGGAGGGCCCAGGGATCGCCGGTCCCGGTGACCACCGTGCCCTGGTGCCCTGCGGCGATGTCCCGGACGGACTCCATCCCGGCGGCGCAGTCCTCCCGCCGTCCCTGGGTCTCGACCATCAACAGGTGCGCCTCGGGGACGTCCTGGAGGCCCGGGAGCCCCCGGAGGAGGCCCATCGTCTCCCGATCCACGATCTCGACCGCCGCGGCCTCGGGGACGTAGCCCGCCATCTCGGCCGCGGCCCGACAGGCCTCCTCGATGCCCGGGAACGCCAGCGCGATCCTGGCCGACTCCGGCGGGACGGGCTCGAGCCCCAGCGTCACCTCGGTGAGGATGCCCAGGGTCCCCTCGGACCCGATGAAGAGGCTCTTCAGGTCGTATCCCGCGCTGGACTTCGGCACCCGACCGCCGACCCGCATCACGTCGCCGGTGCCCGTGACGACCTCGATCCCCCGGACCCAGCGACGGGTCCCCCCATGGCGCAGCGCGTAGATGCCGCTGGCATCCGTCGAGACCATCCCCCCGATGGTCGCCATGTCCCCGGACCCGCCCGGCGACGGCGGGAAGAAGAGCCCGTGGCCCCCCACAAGGCGGTTGAGCCGGTCATGGACCACCCCCGGCTGCACCCGCACCAGCCGCTCCTCCGGTGACACCTCCAGCACCCGGTCCATGGCCGAGAGGTCCAGCACCAGACCCCCGGCCGACGGGATGGCCCCGCCCTCCAGACCGCTGCCCCCTCCCCGGGCCGTCACCGGCACCCCCCGGGCGGCCGCCAGCCGGATCACCGCCGCAACCTGCTCCGTGGTCTCCGGACGGCACCGACAGACCGGCAGCACCCCCGGGAGGTCCGACTCGTCCCGGGCCACGGCCCGCAGGTCCTCGGGCCGCCGGGAGATGCATGCCGCGGGAAGAATGCGGCTCAGGGCCGCTGCCAGGTCATCGCCGTCCATCAGGGTCGTCCTCGCGAGGCCACCATTCCACAAGCCCCGAGACCAGTCAATGGCCCTCGCCACCGGCGGTCTGCCCCCCGGCCGCTTCCAGGGCCGACACCCGTCATTCCAGGATTGACATCATCCGAGTTTTTGCGACCATTGTGGTGCGACTCGATTCTCTTTGATCACTTCATCCAGGGCATCAGCGCCCAGGGGGTCCCCATGAAGACCCACGACGTGCGGGTCCACCGTGCGACCGATCCGCTGCCCAGAAATCGCCAGCTGGCCTGGCTGCTGGCCGACCTCGCCGCCGACCCAACGCCTCCCGACCAGGAGGTGGTGGAGATGATCGGCAACCGACTCATCGACAACGCGGCAGTGGCCATCGCCGCCCTGAATCGCCCGCCAGTCGCCGTGGCCCGGGCCCAGGCCCTGGCCCACCCTCGCCCCGGAGGGGCGCTTCTCTTCGGGATGCCTGCCGAGCGGACCGTCCACTGCGAGTGGGCCGCCTACGGCAACGGCGTCGCCGTGCGTGAACTGGATTTCCACGACACCTTCCTGGCGGAGGAGTACTCCCACCCGGCGGACAACATCCCGGCGATCCTCGCCGTGGCCCAGCAGGCCGGTCGAACCGGAGCCGACCTGGTCCGGGCCATCGCGGCGGCCTATGAGGTCCAGGTCAGCCTTGCGAAGGCCATCTCGCTGCATCGGTACAAGAAGGACCACGTGGGCCATCTCGCCGCGTCCATCGCCGCCGGCGTCGGCGCGGTGCTGGGGCTCGACGCGTCGGTGATCTGGCAGGCCATCCAGCAGGCGGTGCACCTGGGATTCTCGACCCGCCAGTCCCGCAAGGGCACCATCTCCTCCTGGAAGGCCTGTGCCCCTGCCTGGACGGCCAAGACCGCCATCGAGGCCGTGGATCGTGCCATGCGCGGCGAGACCTCTCCGACGCCGATCTACGAGGGTGAGGACGGCGTCATCGCCTGGATGCTCGGAGGCCCCGAGGATGCCTATCAGGTGACATTGCCGGAACGGGGAGAGCCCCGGCGGGCGATCCTCGAGTCCTACACGAAGGAACACTCGGCCGAGTACCAGGCCCAGGCAATGATCGACCTGGCCTTCCGGCTTCGGGACCGACTCTTGCCCCGGCTGGATGACATCGACTCGGTGGTCATCCACACCAGCCATCACACGCACCATGTCATCGGGTCCGGATCGGGAGACCCGCAGAAGTACGACCCCGAGGCCACCCGGGAGACGCTCGACCACAGCGTCATGTACATCTTCGCTGTCGCCTTGCAGGACGGCCGGTGGCACCACGTGGAGAGCTACCTGCCGGAACGGGCGCATCGGCCCGACACCATCGCGCTCTGGCGCAAGGTCTCCACCGTCGAGGACCCCGAGTGGACCCGTCGCTACCTGGACCCCGACCCTTCCCGGAAGGCCTTCGGGGGACGGGTCGAGGTGCATCTCCGGGACGGGTCCGTGCTGATTGACGAACTGGCCGTTGCCAATGCCCATCCCAACGGGGCCCGCCCCTTCCGGCGACCAGAGTATCTCCGAAAGTTCCGGTCCCTGACAGAGGGTCTGGTGATGCCGGACGAGGCGGACCGCTTCCTGGTGCTCGCGGACCTGGTGGCGGACCTGGACGCCGAGGGACTGCGGGGGCTGACCCTGTCGGTCCCACCGGACCGACTGGAGCCGGCCGGATCGACCCGGGAGGGGATCTTCTGATGGAACACACGTCGCTCCCTTCGCCTTCGGCCCGCCGTTCCATGCTGCGCCGCGCCCTGCAGGAACACCGGCTGTTGCGGTTCCCCGGGGCCTTCTCGCCCTTCGTGGCGTTGCTGATCGAGCAGGCGGGGTTCGACGGCGTCTACGTGTCGGGGGCCGGCGTCGCAAACGACCTGGGCTTTCCGGATATCGGCCTCACCACGCTCACCGAGGTGACAAGCCGGGGAGCGGCCATCGCCGCCCGGACCCGGCTGCCGGCCATCATCGATGCCGACACTGGCTTTGGGGAGCCGATCCAGGTGGCCCGCACGGTCACGGAACTGGTGGCGGCGGGACTCGCGGGCATGCACCTCGAGGACCAGGAGAATCCCAAGCGGTGCGGGCACCTGGACGGCAAGACCCTGGTCCCGGTGGAGGTGATGGTGCGCAAGATCCGGGCCGCTGTGACGGCCCGGCCGGACCCGGACTTCCTGGTGTTCGCCCGGACCGATGCCCGGGCCGTCGAGGGTCTCGACGCGGCCATCGATCGCGCCCGGGCCTACGTCGATGCCGGAGCCGATGGCATCTTTCCGGAGGCCCTGCAGTCCGAGGCCGAGTTCGCGGCATTCCGCAAGGCCATCGACGTCCCCCTGATGGCCAACATGACCGAGTTCGGGAAGTCGCCCCTGCTGTCGGCCGACACGCTGCAAGACCTGGGCTACGACATCGTGATCTACCCCATGACGGCCTTTCGGGTGGCCATGAAGGCCGTCGAGGACGCCTTCCAGGACCTGGAACGGCACGGCTCCCAGGCTGGCCTGCTGGATCGGATGCAGACCCGGGCGCGACTCTACGAGGTCCTGGGCTACGACGCCTATGCCCGCCTCGACGCCGCATGGCATGCCGGTGGAGCCCCGACGACTGGTCCGAAACATCGAAAAGGAGGCTGACCGGTGGCGGATGAGACCCGACAGGCTCCGGAGGTTCACAAGGGCCTGGAAGGCGTCGTGGCCGACGTCACCTCGATCTCCCAGGTCGTGCCGGAGACCTGCTCCCTGACCTACCGGGGCCATCCGGTGCCCGAACTGGCCGAGTCCTGCGAGTTCGACGAGGTCGCCTGGCTCCTCTGGCATGGCGATCTCCCCGGCCGGGCGGACCTGGAGGCCTTCCGTCAGGCCGAGGTGGCCGCCAGACCGCTGTCACCGATCCTGGCCCGGCTGATCCGATCCCTTCCCCGACAGGCCCATCCGATGGACGTGGTGCGGGCGGCTGTCAGCGTGCTGGGCATGGGCCACCCCGACGCCCCCCGGAACGACTCCGAGTCCCTCGACCACCAGGGCCTCCAGTTGCTGGCCCAGGTCCCGACCGTCATCGCGGCCTTCCACCGCCTCCGCCAGGGCCAAAGACCCATCGCCCCCCGGCCGGACCTCGGCCGTTCGGCCAACTTCTTCTGGATGGTCTTTGGCGAGGTCCCGGACCCGACCATCGTGCGGGCCTTCGACGTCTCGCTGATTCTCTATGCCGAACACGGCTTCAATGCCTCGACCTTCACGGCCCGGGTGGTGACCTCCACCATGGCCGACCTCCACGGTGCAGTGACGGCGGCCATCGCGGCCCTGAAAGGGCCCCTCCACGGCGGGGCCAACGAGGCCGTGATGCGGACCCTGGCCGAGATCGGCGAGGTGGCGAACGTGCGGCCCTGGCTCGATCGGGCCCTGGCGGAACGGCGCCGGATCATGGGTTTCGGACATCGGGTCTATGGATCCGGCGACTCCCGCGTCCCGACGATGCGACGCTGGGGGCTCCAGGTGGCCAAGGCCCGGCGGGACCGGAGATGGTACGACATCGCCGATGCGCTGGAGGCGGAGATGGCCGCCCGCAAACATCTCCACCCCAACCTGGACTTCCCTTCGGGCCCGGCCTACCACCTGATGGGCTTCCCCTGGGACCTGTTCACCCCGATCTTCGTGATGTCCCGCCTGGCGGGATGGATCGCCCACGTGCGGGAGCAGGCCGCCGCGAACCGCCTGATCCGCCACCTGGCGGCCTACGTGGGCCCCGAGCCCCGGCCGGTCCCGGCCCTCGACATGCGCCGGCCCCTGTCCGACGACACGACCCGATGGGCGCCCCCCTGACCCCGGCCCCCCCGCGTCACGGATCCGGGAAACCGGCCAGGAAGCCGGCCTGTTCCCGTCCGACGGTGGTGGAGGCCCCGTGACCGGGCCAGACGACCGTCTCGGGAGGCAGGGTGAAGACCTTCTGATGGAGAGTCGCCACCAGGGTGCCCCAGTCGCCGCCCCAGAGGTCGGTCCGGCCGACGCCGTCCCGGAACAGGGTGTCCCCGGAGACCAGCACCCCCGGCCCCTGGCGGAGGAAGAGTCCGATGCCCCCCGGGGAATGGCCCGGGAGATGGATCACCTCCGCCTCCAGGCCGCCGAATGCCAGGCGGTCCCCTTCCTGGACCAGGCGGTCGGGGTCCGGCGGGTCCCCGGAGATCCCCAGGGACCGGACGACCTCAGGCCCCAGCAACGCCTGGACCTGTATCGGCACGTTGCGCCAGAGGGGCAGGTCCGCCGGGTGCAGCACCGTGGGGATGCCCAGGCGGCGGGCCAGTTCCGGCGAGGCCATGCAGTGATCCACGTGGGCGTGGGTGTGGACCAGCATCACCGGGCGGACCTGGAGCGCCCGGACGCGGGACTCCATGGCGTCGGGGTCCATGCCACCGTCCACCAGGAGGGCCTCCCCCGTCTCTCCATCCTCCAGGATCAGCCCATTGGTCTCGAAGGGACCCAGCAGCACGCGATGGACTTTCAGCATCACTTTCCTTTCTTCTTCTTTTTCGCCGGCTGGTCCCGGAGATGGGGAACGGGCCCCTGGCGTCCGATCAGTTCGTCCACCGGGTCCGGCTCCTGGACCTGGGGAGTCTCCTTGGAGGCGTCGATCAAGGGGTTCAGCGTCGTGCCCTGGCGGGCCTTCCGGGCTGCCCGGAACTTCTCCTCGAGGTCTTTCTTCGCAACGCGCACCAGCACGGTCTGGAACTCCCGGGTGTAGTCCTGCAGGCTCGCGCAGAGGGGCCCCTCATCGGTCCACCGGGCCCTCACGACGACCTCCCCGTCCGGGGACTTCTCGACCTCGGCGGGAGGCCCGAAGGCCTGCTCCAGGAGGGTCATCGCCGCCTCCCGGGACGGGTCCGCCGGGGTCACGATCCACTTGTAGAGGGCCCCCTCGTGGAACAGCAGGTAGTAGCGGGCCGCGCCCTCCCGGACCAGGATCATCTCCTGGCCCGGCTCGTAGTCGTCCCGGAGAATCGACACGCTCCAGGTGGACTGTCCCGCGGGAAAGACCACCCTGGAGACCCGGACCTCCTCGATCTCCTTCTGCATCTCCCGGGACAGGCGGTCCCGCTCCCGGATGTCCATCGTCTTTCGGGTCAGGTCGCCATAGCGGTCGCGAATCCGCCTCTCCAGCACCCGCAGGACCTCCTCCCGGGGGCTTCCGAAGGCCAGGTCCCTCCAGGAGGGGTCCAGGGCGGCCGGATGCACGGGAGACCGGCTCCAGGCCACCGCGGGCAGCACCACCAGGATCCCCGTCGCGATGATCAGGACGCGCCGTTCCATGACTTCCCTCCCCGAACCCATCCGGTCCGTGTACGCCGTCTGCTCTGGCAACCCAAAGGATCATATTGCTTTTCGGCAAGCGGGTGCAACCCCCGGACACGCCTGGCCCCTTTCGCTCGTGGTATCTTCAACCGTGCGCACGCGGAGGGACCTCTGATGCTGGAACGGTGGTTCGGCATCCGTTCGGCGGGCTCCACCCTCCCCCGGGAGGTGATCGGGGGCGTCACCACGTTCCTGACGATGGTGTACATCGTCGTCGTGAACCCCGCCATCCTGGAGAGTGCCGGGATTCCCCGGGGGGCCTCGATGACCGCCACGGTCCTCACGGCGGCCATCGGCACCCTCGCGATGGGGATCTTTGCGAACCGGCCCTTCGCCATCGCGCCCTACATGGGAGAGAACGCCTTCGTGGCCTTCACGGTGGTGAAGGTCCTGGGATTCTCCTGGCAGACGGCCCTGGCCGGGGTCTTCCTGGGGGGCGTGCTGTTCACGCTGCTGACCCTGAGCGGCCTCCGCAAGGCCATGGCCGAGGCCATCCCGGCCTCCCTGAAGGCGGCCTTCACGGCCGGGATCGGGCTCTTCCTGGCCTTCATCGGCCTCCACGAGACGGGGATCGTGGCCCTGGGAACGCTGGGGGCCCCGGTGCGCCTGGGGGACCTGTCGAGGCCGGAGGTGCTGGTGGCCATCGGGACCTTCCTGGCGATGGGAGCCCTTCAGATCCGCCGGGTTCCCGGGGCCCTGCTGTGGGGGATCCTGCTGGGGACCGGCGTGGCGATGGCCCTGGGGGTGGCGCCACTGCCGGACCGGGTCGTGGGCCTGCCGCCTTCCCCCGCCCCGATCCTGCTGCAGATGGACTTCCGGGGTGCCCTGTCCGTGGGCTTCCTGAACGTGCTGCTGGTGATGTTCGTGATGGACTTCGTGGACACCCTGGGGACCCTGCTGGGGGTCTCGGACCGGGCCGGGCTGCTGGACGCCCAGGGGAATCTGCCAGGAATCGAGCGCCCGATGCTGGTGGACGCCCTCTCCACGGTCCTGGCGGCCTGCCTGGGCACCACCACCGCCGGGGCCTACATCGAGAGCGCCGCGGGGGTCGAGGCCGGGGCCCGGACGGGCCTCGCCTCGGTGGTCACGGGGTCCCTGTTCCTGCTGGCCCTCTTCCTGGCTCCCCTGTTCACGGCGGTCCCGGCAGCGGCCTACGGTCCCGTGCTGGTGCTGGTGGGCCTCGCCATGACCTCATCGCTGGCCCGGATCCCCTTTGCACGGCTGGAGGAGTCCTTGCCGGCCCTGGTGGTCGTGGGCCTGATGTCCTTCACCTACAACCTCGGGGTGGGCATGGCGGCGGGGTTCGTGCTGGCCCCCCTGTGCCGGGTCATTGCGGGCCGAGGACGGGAGGTCCGGCCGGGCATGTGGATGCTCTTCGCCCTGTCGCTGGCCCTGTTTGCCTTCTTCCCCTGACCGGGCGCCGACGGACGGGAGGACCTACTGGGACCCGGCCTCGGCCGCCATCGTCGCCAGGATGGACTGGGCCGCCATCGCACCGCTGATCAGCACCGCCGACTGGCCGCCGCCGGGGAAGGTCCAGGCGCCGGCCAGGAAGAGGTTCGGGATGGGCGTCTGCTGCTGCAGGCGGTTCTGGGTGGACTGCTGGGGCGTGTTGTCCCAGCCGAAGATCGACCCCTTCGGATTGGCGGTGAATCCCTCGATGGTCCGTGGGGTGGCCACCTCCATCACCTCGATGTGCTGCGACAACCCCGGCAGGATCCGCTCGGCCCGGCGGATCATCACCTGGGCCAGTTCGTCCTTGTACTTCCGGTATTCCTCGTGGGAGCGGTCGAACTTCCAGGCCTCGTTGCACTCGTAGGCGAACTGGGTCGTGATCTCGATCACGTTCTTCCCCGCCGGTGCGGTGGAGGGGTCCAGCACGGTGTAGTTCGCGATGGCGAAGGCGGTCCGCTCGGGGTCGCAGGCCGCCAGGGCCTCAAAGGGCTGATTCGTGTCATAGGACTCGTTGACCATGACCTCGTGGGTCGCCCCGAACAGGTCCCGATAATCATGGTTCACGCCCAGGTTCACCACGTAGGCCGACAGGCCGACGGTCATGGCGTCCATCTTCGCGAGCCACTCCGACGGGAAGTGCTCCCGACCCACCAGCCGGTTCACCGTGTCGGGGGCGTTGGCGTTGGACACCACATAGCGGGCATTGAAGCACGTCCCGTCCGCGGTGCGGACCTGGGTGGCCCGACCGTCCTCGACCACGATCCGCGTGACGAGGCTCTGGGTCCGCACGAGGCCGCCGTTCTCCCCGACGACGGCCGCCAGGGCGTCGGAGACCGCCTGGGATCCCCCGGTGAAGTAGTGGTAGCCGCCCAGATGGTAGGAGTTCCACATGGCCAGGAAGAAGATGGCCGAGACCTTGTCCGGGGAAGTCCCGGCGAAGCCCGCCAGCTGGGTCCAGACCGCAATGAGCCGCTGGTCCGTGAAGTACTCCGCCAGGACCTCCGAGAGGGTCGAGTCCATGTATTTCTGGAGTTTCAACAGGTCCTCGGTGGTCACGCCCGCCGGGGCCCCGCCGGTGGACTGAGAGGTCAGGAAGGCCACCAGGATCCGGTTCACGTCCTTGCACTCGGCGAAGAGGCGGGCGATCCCGTCGGCCGAGTCGGGGAACTGCTGCTGCAGGAAGGCCTGGTACTCGTCCACGTCGGCGGGGATGTCCCAGGTGAAATCGGGATAGACGATCCGGTACATGGGGTCGGGCCGCAGGACCTGGACCTTGCCCCAGATGCCCAGGGCCTTGAAGATGTCCACGTTGAGGCCCTTCCCCTCGACCAGGCCATCGAAGGCATGAAGCGATGCCTCGAAGCGGTAGTGCCCCCGGCGGAAGTTCGTCATGGCCCCGCCGACGCGGTCGTTCTTCTCCAGCAGGGCCACCCGCTTGCCGGCCCGGGCCAGGGCCGCCGCCGCCGCGAGCCCGCCGCCGCCGGCACCGACCACCACGACGTCGAAGTCCTCGGTGGTGCCGCAGGTGGTGCCGGGCTTCCAGACATGGCACGTCACGCAGTCGTCGGGGGCCGCGAATCCCTGACCGGCGTGCTGCCTGGCGTGGCAGGACCCGCAGGCGGCCCCCGGTCCGTGGGAGGCCGGGTCCCGGACCGGCCCCCGTTGCGCCCGTGGCACCCGGTGCAGGTGGCCGGGTCATAGCCGCTGTCGTGGTTCAGAGCGTGGCAAGACAGGCAATCGGCCCGCTGCCACCCCGGATGGGCGTCGGTCAACAGGGCCGAGGAGACCCCGGGCGTCGCCGAGGTGATGGCGTTCCATTCCCCGGTGGAGGAGCCTGAGTCGCAGCCACCGGAACCGATCACACTCCCGACCAGGATCACCAGGACACTGCGACGCATGGAGACCTCCTTCGGACTACTGGCGGGCGTAGGCGACGTCATACTCGATGCTGCAGTTCGAGGGCTGCAGCATCGGAATCCCGTACAGGTGCACGGTGGACTTCCCCGATCCGGTCCCGTCGGAGAAGGTGATCCACCCGGTCGGCATCGCCGTGACGCCCTGCTCCGGGGGCATCAGGATGCAGTTGATCATCGTGTCTCCCTTCAGCACGCCGGTCACGGTCCCGCCAGGCCCCGAGTAGGTGCAGGTGCCCTGGACCGTGAAGGTCTGGTCCGGTTTCGTGGTGACCGTGCCGGGCTTGATCTCGGGCTTCAGGGTCTCGACCAGGGGATTGCAGTCATGGCGCACGGCCGTCAGGGTCTGGGTCCAGAGGCCAGAGAGGTCGATGTCCTGGGGCGCTCCCGGATCACAGGCAGGCAGCCGGCACTCCTTGTTGCCCCACCAGGGTTCCTTCGGAGGCCACTCCTCCGCCGGGACGTCCTGCACCGGGCCCGAATCTCCCGGGAGGTCCGACAGGCCGGGGTCCACCGGGCCCGGATCGTCCCCCGGGTCCGGGAGGGTCCCCTCGTCCCGCCCCGGATCGGCTCCGGGGTCCGACGGCGGGGCCCCCGGGTCCGCCGGGCCCTGGTCGGCCGGGGCCTGGTCGGCGAGTCCCGGGTCCGACATGCCCGGATCGGCCGGCGACGGGTCCATGACCAGGTCCCGGCTCGCCCCGGGATCGGTCGTGGTCTCCCCGTCGTCTCCTCCACAGGCCCCCAGCACCACCAAGGTCGCCAGGATCCATCGCCCCGGATTGCGGCCCCGCTCCATCTGGACCTCCCCTGTCCCTATTGAGCCTGCAGATGATTCCGCCACAAGCCGGCATTCTGTGTCAATATCCGATAGGCAGGGGCGATCATCCATGGCATCCTCTGCCACCCAACCGTCCAGGAGACGACCGGGAGGGACGATGGACAGGCGCTGGCAGCCGGCATGGATGGCGATGGCGGGACTCCTGGCCTGCGCCGGGGCGGACGAGGGGGTCCTCCGGGAGACACGGCCCGAGGAGATGGCCTCCCGCCTCTCCGACGATCCCGGGTCCTACGAGTGGTTCAATTTCTACGCCGAGTCCCACGACGGCCACCAGTCCCTGTCGGCCATCTTCTTCCCGGCCAACCTCTTCGACTGCACCTATCGCAAGGCGGTCCGGGAGTGGCAGGCCAACCCCGACGGCGCCCCGCGGCCCCGCCCCTCGGACTACTGGCTGCTCCAGTTGAACGTGACGGTGGACGGGACCAAGGTGTTCACGAATCTGCGCCGATGGCCAGAGACGACGGCCGAGTTCCCCCACGACGGTCCCCGGGGACGCATCGGAGACAGCACCTTCCAGTGGTTCCCCTCGGAGGGGGGCGGTCGATTCCACGTGCACCTGGATGCCCCGGACATGACCCATGACTCCCGGCTCCTGGCCGAGATGGACCTGGAGGCCGCCGCACCGGGTTTCGCGATGACCGGAGGGGGCCTCTACGGGGCCATCCCCGGCGGGACGGACCATGACTGGCAGATGCCCATCGGGTTGCCCCGGACCCGCGTCACCTACCGGGTCGTGCGCCGGGACGGGTCCCTGGCGGTCCCGGAACGGACCTTCGAGGGCGGCGGGTACGTGGACCACCTCTGGGGCAAGGGGCTGCTGGGCGACCTGCTGGAATCCTGGTACTTCGGCACCACCGCCCTGCCTGATGGAGGCCGGGTGCTGCACCTGTGGCTCACGCCGGCCGTTTTGGGGGCCGCTCCCTACGGGTGGGTCTTCCGGGTGCGCCCCGGGATGCCGGCCGAGGCCCTCCCCATCCGGGAATTCACGCCGTCGGAACCCCGGACCGGGGCCCTGGGCCTGCCCTTCTTCGGGGACCTGCAGTTCGGCCTCGGTCCTGCCGGTCGGCTGCGGGTCCGCTTCGGAGACGCCCTGGGCGAGGACTGGCCCTTCCAGGTCTCCGGGCCCTCCCGGGTGGACCTGGAGCTGCCCGGCGAACCGGCCCTCCAGGACCTCCCCGGCGTGGCGGAACACCTGGTGCAGGAGGCCATTGACGACGAGGCGTACTGCCAGGCGGCGGCGATCATCGATCTGCTGCCCTGGAATCCCTGAAGGAGAGAATCGAACCAGGAGGCACCATGACCCTGCGAAGCACCTTGACCCTGCTGGCCCTGGCATGCATGGTCCCCGGCTGCTCCTCGGACAACGGAACCACGGGGGGCGGCGGCGACGTGCTGCTGCCTCCGGGTCCCGACGCCCCGGACCGGGACCAGGGAACGGACGAAAGGACGGTACCGGACCTGCCTGTTCCAGACAGCCTCCCGGACATGGCAGACCCCGGAGGGGAAGACGGCGTCCTGGCCCTGGACCTGGCGCCGGTGGACCCGGGCCTGCCGGATCCTGGACTTCCGGACCTGGGGACCGACCCTGGGTCCGACCTGGGGACCGACCCGGACGCCGTGGCCTACGGGCGATGCAACCATGACTCCGAGTGCCCCGAGGGTCTGGTCTGCGACCTGCCCTACCTCGACGCCGCCTACGGCTTCTGCTCCAGGACCTGCAACCATGACTCCGAATGCCCGGCCTCGACGCTGCCGATCCCCCAGGGTTGCCACAAGGAGCCCGGGGCCTTGTCGGGATGGTGCACCTCTCTCTGCGGCATCCACGCTGGCGGCAGCACGACCTGCGAGGAATGGCTGCAGTGCGTGGCCTCCCAGTGGTGCCTGCCCCCCTCCACGACGGTCCCGACGAAGGGCCCGGGGGAGTCCTGCCGGGGCGGTGCCGAGTGCCTCTCGGGGGAGTGCATCGAGGGGGAGAACACCCGGGCCCACTGCGCGCTGAAATGCTCCTCGGACGGTGATTGCGCCGGGCCGAACGGCCAGTGGAAAGGGACCTGCGTCTCCGCCGCCGGACTGGACTACAACTTCTGCATCTGGATGTGCGGCATGATGGCCTCCGGGGCGTCCTGTCCCGGGGACCTCCAGTGCGTGGGCATGTCCGTGTGCCAGTGATGGGCGGGCCGGCCGAACCAGGAGTTGCCCTGAACGAAAAAGGCTTCTAGGATTCGGCAAGTCCTGGTATGCCAGGAGCGTCCCGATGCATCGCGAATCCATCCGCCGCTGCAGTCGCTGCATCCTGCCGGAGACCTGGCCAGGCCTCCGGTTCGACGAAGAGGGGGTGTGCCAGCAGTGCCGACACTTCGAACGGCGCTGGGGACCCTGGTTGCGGGACCCGGAGGTCCGGGCCCGGGCCCGGAGGACCTTCGATCGGGCCGTGGAACTGGGCCGCCGATACCGGCGGGGACGCTACGATGCCCTGGTGCCGATCAGCGGTGGCAAGGACAGCCTGGAGGTGCTCCGGATCGCCCGGGAGGAACTTCACCTCGAGTGCCTGGCCTACACCTACGACAACGGCCTGATGACCCCCGGAGCCCTGGAGAACATCCGCCGGGTCACCGAGGCCCTGGGAGTCCCCCACGTGTTCGACCGGCGCCCGGAACAGAAGGACCTGCTGCGACACTTCCTGCGCAAGACCGGACTCCCCTGTGGGGCCTGCTTCATCCCGGTCGTGTTCGGCGTCCACCGGATGGCCCGGCGGGAGGGAATCCGACTCGTGCTGTGGGGTCTGGCCCGGCGCAATGAATCGACGATGCCCGTCGGCAAGGACCCCTGGAACTTCCGGGACGTGGTGGAGGACGGGCTGGGCCTGGCGGCCATCCGGGGGATCTGGGGCTCCCACCCGGTGCTGGACTACGGACTGGATCGCCTGAGAGGGCGACTGGAGGTCGTCTGTGTCCCCGACTTCTTCGAGTGGGACGACGACGAGATCCGGCGGCGCCTTGGCGAGCGGTTCGGGGCGACCTTCGACGGGGACCACTCGGACTGCCTGGGGGCCCGGACGATGGAGTGGGCGTGGTACCGCCGTTACGGTTTCGGTGCGCCCACCGCCGTGCTGTCCCAGCGCATCCGGGTAAACCGCATCACGAGGGAAGAGGCCCTGGAACGCCTGGCCCGACTGGAGCCCCCCGAACTGCCGCCGTCCATCCACGCGGTGGCCGAGGCGGCGGGGGTCTCAGTGGAGGAGATCCTCGCCGGGGCAGACCGGGACCAGACCCCATACAACCGGAGCCTGATGCACTGGGTCGCGGAGATCCACCGGAACTGGATCCTGGGTCGCTAGCGGCCGCCGACCCTGGTCTCCCGGGCCGGACCCGGCCCTGGCCGTTCGGGTTCCTCCCGGGAAATCGGCGGATCCAGGGGCGCTTTCCCCGTTGACTTCGACCTGCAGGAATGCCAAGAATCCCCAAGGGGTTCTGGCCAGAAGGGGAGGTTGCAGATGAGGCGGGGAGCGATCTTCGTGGCGGCAGTCCTGTGGGGCATCGTGCCGGCCATGGCCGGTCCGCGGGAAGACCTGGCGGCCGAGGCCTTCCCGGTCCTCGAAAAGGGCACCCGGAGCGGAGACATGCTGGCCCGGGCGAAGGCCACCGAGGCCCTGGCCCGGCTCCCCGGCCACGACGTGATGCCCTACCTGCGAGAGGCCCTCCGGGATCCCCACTGGCCCGTCCGGCGCTCGGCCATCGTGGCAATGGCCTCCCTGGGGAACGGAGAGGCCCGGACCCTGGCCGCCCAGGCCCTCCGGGACCCGAGCGTGACGGTCGCCGAGGACCTGCCGGTGTGGATCCTGGCCTTCCCGGACGCATCGGGACGCGCCCTGGTGGCCGATGCCCTCGCGGACCCTCAGAATCCCAACCGGGAGGCCCTCTGGAAGGCCCTGCTGGCCCAGGGGCTCGAGGCAGCGCTGCCCTTCTGGGTGCCGGCCCTGGCCCGGCAGGACGAGATGGCCCGAAAGGTCCTCCAGGAGATGCCGTCCTCCCTGCAGCCGGCCTGGGTCGCGGCCCTGCTGCGGGAGAAGTCGCCGGTGGTGCTGGGCTTCGCCCTCGAGATGGCCCGGGAGGGAGACCTGCCGGTGCCGGCACCTCTGCTGAAGCCCCTGCTGAAGGGCAAGGACAATGGCCTGAGAACCGCCGCCGCCGAGATCCTGGCCCGCCAGGGGGACCCCGAGGGCACCGTGGCGCTGCTGCCCCTGGCCGAGGGAGACGAACCGGCAAAGGCCCGGTTCCTGCGGGCCGCCACGACCGCCCCCAGCCCCGCGGCCCTCCCGGCATTGAAGAAGATGGCCTCGGCCGAGATCCCCGAGTCCCTCCTCCCGCTGGCCTACCGGGCCTTTGCCGCCTCCGGCGACGAGACCCTGCGGCAGCGGGTCGAGCAGGACATCACCTCGACGCTGCCCCCCCGTCGGCTTGCGGCGGTGGGTGCCGTGGCCCGGCTCTGGGGCACCCGGGGACTGCCGCGGATCCACCAGTTGCTGGGGGACGGGAGCGCCACGGTCCGGCGCCTGGCCGCCGAGGCCCTGGGGGACCTGGGCCAGGCCGAGTCGGTGGAGCCACTGGAGCGGGCCGTCCGGGATACGGACCGGGACGTTCGCATCGCCGTGGTGGGTGCCCTGGCCCGCATCCGGGACAAGGCGGTGATCCCGGTGGCGTCCTACCTGATCTACGACCGGGACATGGACATCCGGAGGCTCGCGGCCCAGGCCATCTGCCAGGCCCGGCACGACTCGGCCATCCCGATCCTGCGGATCCTGCTGGAGGACCGGGACCCGACCGTCCGGGGTCCAGTGATGGTGACGCTGGCGTCGCTGGACCCGAAGCAGGGGATCGAGATCTTTCCAACCGCCCTCCCCGGACTGACCCCCGAGGCCCTCCTGGCCCTGGTGGCGGAGCTGAAGGAGGGGGCGGTCCCCTTCCTGCGAAAGGCGATCCAGAGCGACCGGGAATGGGCCCGGCAGGCCGCCATCGAGGCCGTCGCACACCTGCCGGCCCAGGAGGAGGAGTTCCTCCGGGAGACCGTCGCCCAGTCGGCCTATCCCGAGACCCGGCAGCAGGCCCTGTCGCGCCTCCTGCACAAGGATTGCGGCAAGGCGTTGGACCTGGCCCGGCAACGGCTGGAGGACCCGGCGCCGGAGGTCCGGGTCGCAGCCCTGCGGGGGATCGGCGCCTGCGGCACCGAGGAGGACATCCCGCTGGTCCGAAAGACGTTGCTCGACCTGGAGGAGTACGTGCGGGTCGTCGGGGCCACCACCTTGCTGTCCTTCCCGAAGGGACCGGCCCCAAAGGCCCCGGCCTCCCAGAAGAAGACCCGCTCCCGATGAGGCCATTCTCCCAGGTTTCGCCGCATGGGACCGGCGATCCGTCCCCAGGGGACGGGCCGTCGCGCGTGTTCCTGTTCGATGTGGACGGGACCCTGATCCGGGCCGGCGGAGCGGGAAGGGACGCCTTTCTCCGGACCTGGGAGCGGGTCTTCGAGGTCCCCCATGCCTTCGACCGCTTCTCCTTCGCCGGATGCACCGACGGGGCCATCCTGGCCCGGGGCTTCCGGGAGGCGATGGGTCGGGACATCACGCCCGGCGAGCGGGACCGCTTCTTCCAGGTCTACCTGGACCTGCTCCCGGGCCTGGTGGCGGAGGCCACGCACTACCGGGTGCTCCCGGGGATCCGGGAGGTGCTGGAGGCCCTCTCGGAGCGGCCCGATTGCCAGGTGGGACTCTGCACGGGGAACCTGGAGCGGGGGGCCCGGGCAAAACTGGCCCGGGGAGACCTGAACCGGTTCTTCCGGTTCGGCGGCTTCGGGTCCGACAGTGACGATCGGGGCGTCCTGACAGCCATCGCCGCCAGGCGGGCCCGGGAGATCGCCGGGCGAGACGTCGAGGTCACCGTGATCGGCGACAGTCCTCGGGACCTCGAGGCGGCCCGGGCCAACGGCTTCCGGTCCGTGCTCGTGGCCACGGGGTTCCATGACCTCAAGACCCTCGCCGCCCTGGCCCCGGACCTCCTGTTCCCCTCCTTCGCCGACGTCCCCGAGGTCCTCTCCCGGCTGCTGGGCCCGCGAACCGCCCCCACGGAGGCCCCGACATGAATGTCGACCCGCTCTTCGATGCAACCTTGCTGGATCGCCTGCCCAGGGCATGCCCCGAGGCCCCCAGGTTCCCGGGACGCCTCAAGGAACAGCCCGAGGACTTCGAGGTGGAGGAGATCCCGGCCTACCTCCCGGAGGGGCGAGGGGACCATCTCTTCCTGTGGGTGCAGAAGCGGGACGTCGCCGGCGGCGACCTCATCCACCGCCTGGCCGCCGCCCTGGGAGTCCCGCCGGGGGACCTGGGCCATGCCGGCACGAAGGACCGGAGGGCCGTGACCCGCCAGTGGATCTCGGCCCCGGCCCGGTGCGAGGACCGGCTCGGGCGTCTGGAGGGGCTCCCGGGCATCCAGGTGATCCGCGCAGAGCGCCATCCCCACAAGATCCGGACCGGGCATCTCCGGGGCAACCGCTTTCGGATCCGGGTCCGAGGGATCGACGCCTCGGCGGTTCCGGTGATGCAGCACACCGCCGACGCCGTCACCCGGGCGGGCTTCCCGAACTTCTTCGGCACCCAGCGCTTCGGGCGGGACCGGGACACCCTCCGGATCGGCCTGGCGCGCCTGCTGGACCCTCGTCAGGAGGACTTCCAGGGAAGACGCCTGGGGGCCCTGGAGCGCCGGATGTCCCTGTCGGCCGTGCAGTCGGCCCTGTTCAACCGCTTTCTGGCGCACCGGATCGAGGCCGGCCTCGCCGCCCGCGTGCTGCCGGGCGACGTGTTGCAGAAGGTGCCCTCCGGCGGGCTGTTCCACTGCCGGGAGCCCGAGGTCGACCAGGAACGTCTGGAGGCCGGCGAGGTCCGGCTCACGGGACCGGTCTGGGGCCACAAGATGATGGAGGCCGAGGACGAGGCCGGTGACCTGGAGCGACAGGTCCTTCTCGAGACGGGGATCGAGGCCCGGGACTTTCGTGCCTTTGCACGCCTGGGGGAGGGAACCCGACGGCCCCTGTGGATCCGACCGGAGGCGATCCGGGTCGAGGCGGACCCGGAGGGGGTCGTGCTGACCTTCGACCTCCCCTCGGGATGCTACGCGACGGTCCTGCTCCGGGAGTTCCTGGAACCCGATCCGGGGGAATAGGAGTCCCCGGTCGGCGGTTTGCCCTTCCGGTCCCGACGGACACAGAATCCACCTGGAGACCGCAACGGAGAAAGGACGATGCTCCTGCGACGACGATTGCCGATGGGGATCGTGGCGGGACTGCTGGCCCTGGCACCCGTCGCCACGCTGGCGAAGACCGAGGCTCCGAAGGCGCCCTCCGATGACTGGTATGCCCAGGGAGGCCGCACGCTCTCGGGGAGCCAGTACGCCGTCGAGGCGGCCCTGGGCTGGCCTGGCCTGCGCCTGGGCGGGCGTCTGGGCATCGCTCCCGGCGTCGAGATCTCCCCCTACCTGACCTTCACCTGGTGGAACGACCTGCTGGATCGGAAGGCCACCCTGGCCAACGCCCTGGGGGCCTATGCCAAGTACAGCCTCGTGGCCAAGGGGCCCTTCCACCTGGCCCTCCAGGCCAATCCGGCCCTCATGGTCGAGTACTGGCCCAATGGCACCCGGGTGGGCTGGCAGATCGGCTTCCCCGAACTGCTGATGTCCTACGAGGTGACCCGGGGCCTGGAGATCGACTTCGGGATCCGGGTGCCCCTCTCCCTGGTCTTCAAGTCCGACTACCGCCTGGAGGTCCGCCTCCCGGTACTGGTGACCATGGGGGCCGAGTACGCCCTCACGAAGGACCTGCACCTCTTCGGCACCGTGGACATCGGTCCCCAGTTCCGCTTCGCCTCCCGGGAGCCCACCTGTCGCCGGCTGGGGCCCACGATGACCCTCTGCAACGAGTCCCAGACCACCGGGGGCAACCGGACCGGCGCGATGCTGAACGCCCTGGTCGGCGTCACCTACCTGGTTCCGTAGCGTCTTCCCCGGCGACGTTCCCCTGGGCCTCGTGGGACGCCCCGGATCGCCGGTGCGCCGGTGCCGCTCCCGTCCGCCGTCCCGATGGGAACAGGTGCCTCCGGCACCACGCTGCGACGTCCTCCAGGTCCTCCACCAGCGGGGCCGGAGGCAGGCTCCGGAGGAAGGTCTTTCCATAGCGCTGGCGCCGCAGGCGGACATCGAGCACCGCAACCATCCCCCGGTCGGTTCGCCGGCGAATCAGGCGCCCGAAGCCCTGCCGCAGGCGGATCACCGCGAGCGGCAACTGATAGTCCCGAAAGGGATTGTCCCCCTGTTCCCGGACGGCCTCCACCCGCGCCGCCAGCAGGGGGTCCTCGGGAACGTCGAAGGGCAGGCGATCGATCACCACGGTGGACAGGGCCTCTCCGGCGACGTCCACTCCTTCCCAGAAGGTGCCCGTCGCGAAGAGGCAGGCGCCCCGGGTGGCCCGGAAGCGACGGATCAACTCCTCCCGGGGGGCCTGGCCCTGGACCAGGAGCGGCCAGGGGAGCCGGTCCTTGAGGTCCTCGACGGACCGTCGAAGGGCCTGGTGGCTCGTGAAGAGCACGAAGGCCCGGCCCCCGGTCGCCTCCAGCAGGCGTTCCACCTGATCGTTGAAGAAGGCCCTGTAGCGAGGGTCCCCGGGCTCCGGGCCGTCCCTGGGGACGTAGAGGAGCGCCTGGGAGGCGAAGTCGAAGGGTGATGCCAGCACCTCCTCCAGGGCCCCCTCAGGAATCCCCAGGCGCCGTCGCAGAAAGGTCGTCGATCCATCCACGGTCAGCGTCGCCGAGGTCAGGATCACCGGGCGGCCCTGCAGGAAGACCCGGTTCTGAAGCGCCTCCGAGACGTCCAGGGGCAGGGCCGACAGGGACCCCGTGGCGGCGGCGCGGCGCTCGGCGATGCGGACGCGGTCCGCGGACCGGCCCTGGAGGACCTCGTCCAGCACCATCCGGACCTCCAGCGCCCGGGCCTTGATCCCCGAGGGACGTTCCAGGGACATGGCCAGGGCCTCCGCCTCGAAGCCCAGCATCTCCAGGGCGCCATCGAGGCGATGCCAGGCCTCCAGCACCTCCCCGGGGACCGGGTGGTCGTCCACCCGAAACCGCCCCTCCCGAGGCGCCAGACCGATCAAGAGGCGTTGAAACAGCCCTGCCAGGAGACGGGACGGTTCCAGCACCCGGAGGGCCAGATCCGGGTCGCCCGACATCGCCAGCACCTGGGCATCCCGGACCAGGTCCCCGATGCTCCCCGACGACACGGTCCGGCCCAGGTACTCGGTGGCGACCTCCTCGATCCCGTGAGCCTCGTCCAGGATCAGCGTGGCATCGGCCGGCAGCAGCACCCCCGTGTCCTCCTCCCCACCGGCCAGCGTCAGGTCCGCAAAGAACAGGTGGTGGTTGGTGACCACCACGTCGGCCTCCAAGGCCCGGCTCCGGGCCCGGAAGAGGAAGCACCGGGCATGGTGGGCACAGAGGCGTCCCGGGCAGCCGTCGGCATGGCAGGCCAGACGGGAGAAGACCCCCAGGGACTCGGGCTCGTCGGTCCACTCGACGAAGTCCCCGGTCTCGGTGGTCCGGGCCCAGGACTGGAGGCGCCTTCGGAGCGTCGTCTCGATGCCCTGGAACAGGTCCGGGTGGTCTCTGGCCGTCTCCAGCCGCTGGAGGCAGAGATAGTTGGACCGGCCCTTCAGCAGGGCGCTGGAAAAGGGAATCCCCAGCACCTCCTGGAGGAAGGGAATCTCCTTCTCCATCACCTGGGTCATCAGGGTACGGGTCCCGGTCGCCACGACCGTCTTCCGGCCCGACAGGATGGCCGGCACCAGATAGGCCAGCGTCTTGCCGACCCCGGTCCCGGCCTCGACCAGGCAGACGTCGTTCCGGGCGATGGCCCCGGCCACGGCCAGGGCCATGCGCTGCTGCTCCGGGCGGTACTCCCAACCGGGCATGGACCGGGCCAGCACCCCGCCCGGGCCGAAGAACGCCTCGATGTCCGTCGGCGGCGCCACGACCCGACCTCCGCGGCGGTCCAAGGATACGTGGCTCCCGGTCCCGGGACAATCACCGGGCCTTCCAGGACCTTGCAGGCCCGACCATCCGGTGGACGGACCCGGGGGCGGACCGGCCCGGGACCAGCATTTCCGTGGTATGGATCCACCGCTGGGGCCATCGACGGCCTCGACCAGGCACCAGCCAGGGGAGGGACCCAATGGAACGGATGGCTCCGACGGTGGATCGGGGGCGGTGCAACGACTGTGGGCGGTGCGTGCCCGTCTGCCCGGCCGGGGTCCTGCGGATGACGCCCGAGGGCCTTCGGACGGTGTCGGCCGGATGCCTGGCCTGCGGGCACTGCGTCGCGGTGTGCCCCCGGGAAGCGCTCGCCATCCCCGGGCTGGACTTCGCCCGGGAATTCGAGACGGTCCCCATGAACCCCCGGTGGGTCCCTCACGGCAAGACGGACCCGGACACGGTGCTGGCACTGATGGCCTCCCGGCGGTCCTGCCGGAACTTCCTGGATCGGCCCGTCTCGGGAGCGGTGATCCGCGACCTGATCCGGGCCGCCACGCTGGCCCCCTCGGGGACCAACTCCCAGGGATGGACCTTCACGGTGCTGCCGGACCGGGCTGCGGTGCTGGCCTTCGGGCAGCGGTGCCTGGCCTTCTTTGAACGGCTGGTGCGGCTGTCGGACCAGGTCTGGATCCGGGAGGGACTCCGGCTGCTGGGTCGCCCGGAACTGGCGGACTTTCATCGGGACTACGCCGCGACGGTCCGGGAGGGCATCGATCGGTTTCGGCGCCAGGGGGAGGACCTGCTGTTCTGGGGAGCCCCCGCGGCCATCGCCATCGGGTCCCTCCCCGGGGCGACCACGCCCCGGGAGGACGCCCTGCTGGCGGCCCAGAACCTGCTGCTGGCCGCCCACGCCGTGGGCCTCGGCACCTGCCTGATCGGGTTCGCGGTCGAGGCCCTTCGGCACGACCGGTCCCTGGTCCGGGCCCTGGGATGCCGAGACGGGGAGCGGATCCACGCGGTCATCGCGGTGGGCTGGCCCGGACCGGCGGAGCGCTACCGGCGATTCCCGGGCCGCTTCCGGCCCCCGATCCGCACCCGGAGGGCCCGGGACGTCACCGCATCCTGAGGCCCGAGGGAAGCGGGCACGGGAGGGGGAATCGGGTCACGACAGGCGAGGCACCCGGAGCACCGGCCCCGCCTCGACGGTCAGCCGGGTCAGCCCGAAGTACATCTCCCCGTCGATGATGGGGTCCAGGGTGCCCCCCTCGGCGGCCTCGACCTCCATCCGCCGACCGGCGAATTCGTGCCAGGTCTCGCCGGGGACCGGACGGCCGGCCACCAGGTAGGTCCACTTCCAGGCGCACTCCAGGCGGTCCATCGCGCCAACCACGACGTGCATCCGCCCCGGTTCGGCGGCATAGGGGAAGAGCCGCATGGTCCCGAAGTCGATGTCCACCGAGGAGACGTGGAGGCCCTGGTAGAGCCCGTATGGAAACCGCCGGCCGTCCACCGTCACCCGGGCCCGCGTGCCTCCGAGGACATCGTCGGCAAAGGCCCGGAGTCCCCCGAGCCAGGGCACCGCCGACAGGCCCGGCAGGGAGGCCACCTGCCCCGCCGCCGCCTTCAGGGAGACCTCGATGATGGTCCAGGGATTCGGGTCCGGGGACTGGTAGTACCGGGCGAAGAACCGCTGCCCGATGCCCCCGATGGCCACCGCGAAGCCGACCCGTCGGAAGGCATCGACCCCCTCGGGGTCTCCGGCCCGGTGGCCCGTGACCACCAGCGTGTCGATCTCCCGATACGCCATCTCCCGTCCAGACCGGACCTGCTGCACGATCCCCCGGATCACGGCATCGGAGTGCCGGGAGATCCCGGCCTTCCGGGCCACGAAGTCAATCGTGCCGCCGTTGGTGGGGACCAGCCGGTACGGGAACTCCTGCCCGGGCCTCCAGGCGCCCCGTTCCGCCAGCACCTCGTGGCCGACGTTCATGAGCCAGTGAAAGGTCCCGTCCCCCCCGTTGGCGACCCAGTAGCGGCAACCGGAGGCGATGAACTCCTCGACCACCGGGCGGATCTCCCGGACGTCCCGGGTCTCCCGCACCAGCACCTCGTCCGAGGCCACCTCGTCCAGCCATCGAGCCCGCTGTCCGCGGTTCTTCCGGGAGTTCAGGTTCGTCAGGATCCCGACCCGCACGGCGCCCCCCTCCACCGGGGCGGATGCTAGCACGGGCGGCAGGAGCCGGAAATCCTACCGGAGCGGGTAATGCAACGGGGCAGCGGTCTTGGGCTGGCCGACCATCCAGCCCTGGTCGTAGATCGGCCCGTTGTTGTAGGGATGCTCGTATCCGGGACCACCGGTGAGGTCCACCGGCACGAAGTCCACCTCCAGCGTGCCGCCCCGGGCGGTGGTCGCCGCCGGGATCGTGAAGCGGTGCTCCTCGTTCCAGCCCCGGAGGCCCTGGTCGTCCACGAACCAGAAGTCCTTGTTGTAGGTGGCGTTGCCCTCCTGCCAGATCCCATCCCCGACGATCCGCCAGCGCACCTGGACCACGATCCCCGGTGCCGGCCCATCGGGCGGCGTCACGCCCGGCTTCCACAACTGGATGAAGACGTCGAAGGGGCTCCCGATGGTGACGGTCCTGCCGTCGGGGGGCCAGATGTGACCGGCGAACTGGATCTCGCAGGCCTCCGGGATGCCGTCGCCATCGCTGTCCAGACGATCGTCGTATCGGGGACAGGTATCCCGGTCGTTGGGCACCCCGTCCCCGTCCAGGTCCGGGTCGCAGGCATCCCCGATCCCGTCGCCGTCGAAGTCCTCCTGGGCCGGGTCGTACTGCCGGGGACACCGATCCAACCCATCCGGCACGCCGTCGTTGTCGTCATCGGGGTCGCAGGGGTCCCCCATCCCGTCCCCGTCGGTGTCGGCCTGGTCCTCGGCCGGGAAGCCGGGGCAGTTGTCCCGTCCCGAGGGCCCCCGGACGCAGGTGCCGGGCAGCGGTCCTCCGTCATCACAGACCCCGTCGCCGTCCAGGTCCGGGTCGCAGGCGTCCCCGACGCCATCCCGGTCGAAGTCCTCCTGGAACGGGTTGTGGACCGTCGGACAGTCGTCCACCCCGTTGGCCACCCCGTCGCCGTCGATGTCCGGGTCCACGCAGTCGGCGACCCGATCCCCGTCGGTGTCGGCGAAGCCCTCGTCCACCTGCCGATCGCAGTTGTCGTCCCGGCCGTTGCAGGCCTCGACAGCCCCGGGGAAGACCGACGGGTCCAGGGGACGGCAGTCGTCGCCGTCGGGCACCCCGTCCTCGTCGTCATCGGGGTCACAGAGGTCCCCCACCCCATCGTGGTCGAAGTCCTCCTGGGCGGGGTTCGGAACCCACGGGCAGTTGTCCACGGCGTCGGGCCAGCCGTCCCCGTCGGTGTCCGTCTCGCAGGCGTCGCCGATCCCGTCCCCGTCGGCGTCCTCCTGGAGGGGGTTCGGGGTCACGGGGCAGTTGTCGTCGCAGTCATGCTGCAGGCCCCCTCGACAGGGGTGGTCTCCGGCGATCCCGGACCCGTCTCCGTCGTCCGGAACCCCGTCGTTGTCGTCGTCGGGATCGACGCAATTGGCGGCCCCATCCTGGTCCGAGTCGGGATACCCCTCGTCGATCTGCCCATCACAGTTGTCGTCTTGCCCGTTGCATGATTCGACGGCCCCGGGATGGACCGCCGGGTCCCGGGGTCGGCAGTCCTCGTCGTCGGGCACTCCGTCGTCATCATCGTCGTCGTCGCAGGCGTCGCCCCCGTCGGCCTGACCGTCGGTGTTGACCTGGTCCGGGTTGAAGACCGTGGGGCAGTTGTCCGACTCGTTCGGCCGTCCGTCACCGTCCTGGTCCAGGTCGCAGGCATCCCCGATGCCGTCCCCGTCCAGGTCCCGCTGGTCCGGATTGAAGTTGCCCCGGCAGTTGTCGTCGCAATCGGCCAGGCGCCCGCCGGAACAGGGGTGGTCTCCGGCGGTGCCGGACCCGTCGCCATCGTCCAGGACCCCGTCGTTGTCCCGGTCGGGGTCCACGCAGTCGGCTGTTCCATCCCGGTCGCTGTCCGGGAACCCCTCGTCCACCCGCCCGTCGCAGTTGTCGTCCCGGCCGTTGCAGGACTCGATGCGCCCGGGATTCCGCAGGGGGTCCCGGTCGTCGCAGTCGGTGCCTCCGACCAGCACCCCGGGGAACCCGTCGCCGTCCTGGTCGGGATCGCAGGCGTCCCCGATGCCATCGAGATCCAGGTCCTCCTGACCCGGATTCGCCACCAGGGCGCAGTTGTCGTCGCAGTCGGTGGACTGGCCGGGCCGGCAGGGCCGATCGAGGGTCCCCGAGGCATCGCCATCGTCCAGGACCCCGTCCTGGTCGTCGTCGGGATCCACGCAGTCCGGAATCCCGTCCCGATCGGTGTCCAGGAAGTCCGGGTCCGTGACCCCGTCGCAGTCGTCGTCGAGGCCATTGCAGACCTCCTCCCGGGCCCCCTCCAGGGGGTTGCAGGTCACCGGAACCCCGTCCCGGCAGGAGGGCACCGAGTGCCTGCAAATCCCCTGCCCGCAGGTCTGATCCGGCAGCCCCTCGTCGGTCTGCCCGTTGCAGTTGTCGTCCAGGCCATTGCACTCCTCTGCCACCGGCACCGCCGCCGAGCACTCCGACAGCCCCTGGTCCCCGCACTGCCGAAGGCCGGTGCAGGTGCCCTCGGGGCCCACCCGACGACAGGGAGTGGCCAGGCCTTCCTCCCGGGCCAGGGCCGAGCAGACGCAGGTGCCCTCTTCCTGCCGGCACTGTCCATCGACGCACCCGTAGCCCTCGGGACACTCGTCGGCGGTGCGGCAGGGTCCCCCGCAGAAGGACCCCTCGGCGTCACCATAGGAGAGACACCGGATCCGTCCCGCGTCGAATCCCGGAAAGGCGCAGTCCCGGTCCTCGGCACAGGGAAGGCAGAGAGTCGGCTGCCGGGGCCAGGACTGACCGGTCTTTCAGAGAATCCGTCCGGGACGGGCCGCGCCAGGACTGAATTCACCGAGGATGGGGCGGGAGTAGCAGATATTCGCATTCGGGCGAGGGCGGGGTAGCCGGCTCCG
>Ga0116186_1000299_pt1 | contig 61820 bp, 67 predicted proteins | sample AD_JPNNA4_MetaG_FD_89806 | JGI IMG/M metagenome (GOLD analysis project Ga0116186, IMG submission 89806) | Active sludge microbial communities of municipal wastewater-treating anaerobic digesters from Japan - AD_JPNNA4_MetaG | ecosystem: Engineered > Bioreactor > Anaerobic > Digestate | place...
AATGATTTTTACCTTTTTTAGTTGATTAAATCAGGTTGCTACAACCAAAAGACTTCCTTTCAAAATTACCGGTGCGTAAAATATGCAATTATACCTTCAGGGTTCACCGCATCGATCCTGGCAAACCCCACCCTCTCGAACTGCACCACCGAACCCTTCTCCCTGGCGACACCGTGTTCGCACATCCCAGCGCGGTTCCCGTCAGGAGTGACAAGGGTGCACGGGATTGCTGATTTCGCAGGGAGCCACTGGATGATGGGGGCTTTTTTAGCCCTCGCATCGGCGAGCGATTCACCTGCAAAGCAGGCAGAAAGTTCTTCCCCCTCCCCCGAGATCTCGATATTAAAGAGGTCTTTGCACCTGATCATCCCACTTCCCTTCTCCAGGTCTTCACGGGGCAAGAGGATCTCCCCTTGAAAAAGGAGATCTCGGGTCCCTTTCTCTGGATGGGCCGGGTGGAGCAGGGCGTGTGCGACCTGTTCCTGGGCACCCTCCACCTTTACTCTCACAGGATCCGGGACAAAGAAATAACGGTTTGCGATAGGGTCGACGAGTGCCTTGTTCCTTGCAAAGAGGTTCTCCCATGAGAAGGAGATATCAGTCTCGCCGATGCCAATATCAAGGACGGCCTCCTTGACCGCTTCCGGCGCGATCCCCCGCCGCGCCATGGCCCGCAGCGTCCCGAGGCGGATGTCATCCCACCCCTGGTACTCTCCCGCCGCGATGCCTGCTCGCATCTGAGAGGTGGAGAGGACCACTCCTTCGATGCCCATCCGGCCATAGTGACGGTATTCGGGAGGTTCCCAACCGAAATAATCGAAGATGTAACGCTGCCTCCTGGTATTTGCGATGTGGTCCTTGCCGCGGATCACATGAGTGATGCCGAGCAGGTGGTCATCCACTGCCACCGAGAAGTTCATGAGCGGATAGAGGCATGCATCCATGCGGGGGTGAGGGGGGCTTTTTAGGATCCTGAACGCCGGGTAATCCCTCATCGCGGGATCGGGATGCTCAAGGTCAGTCCTCACCCGCAGCGTGGCTTCCCCTTCGCTGTACTCCCCCTCACGCATCTTCTCGAACATTTCAAGGTCATCTTCGATATTCCGTCCACGGCAAGGGCATTCCTTCCTCGCAAGCTTCATGGCCCTGAACTGCTCGTTCTCGCAGGTGCAGACGTAGGCGCCGCCCCTCTCAATCAGCTCCCGGCCGTATTGGTAATACAGGTCAAAACGGTCGCTCTGGTATACCACGTCGCTTATCGCGAGCCCAAGCCATTCGATGTCTTCCCTTACCATGTCGTATGCGTGCGGGTCCACCCTCTTTGGGTCTGTATCCTCAATGCGGAGCACGTAGCGTCCGCCGTAGCGCTGGACATATGCATCGTTTAAAACCGCCGCCCGGGCATGCCCGAGATGTAGCGGACCGCTGGGGTTGGGAGCAAACCTCATGACGACCCCCTTGTCGGCCTTCTCAAGGGCGGGAAGGACCCGGATCTGCTCACGTGGGCGCGACATCTCCTCTACAAGTTCAGGAGCCATCGATTCGAGGCGGTGGGCCCGCTCAGCGGGAGAGAGTGATGAGACCTCTTCGATGACCTCCTTTACGAGGACCATTGCCTCCCTGGCACGCGGCTTCATTTCAGGGTATTTCCCCATCACCATCCCGATCACGGTGCCTGCCTTCGGGATGCTGTGGTGCTTCACCGCGTTCTGGAGGGCAAACACGAGGAGCGCTCGCCTCATCGGGTCTTCCATCTCATGAACTCCGGCTGATGAAATGGTCACCCATCTGGACGAGGAGATTTTTCTCCTCGCTCGGAGGGAGAATTGATATCCTCCTAATACCGGTCATGACGAGGTTGCGGGCGGTCTCCTGCACCTCGGATATCACGCCAATCTCTCGGAGGTGTGTGATGATCTCCTCGATCTCTGAGGAAGAGAGCCTTCTCCTGAACGCAGAGAGGTCAAAACCCTTCTCTTTTGCCTTGATGTGGATGAGGGTCTTTTTTCCTTCCCGGATATCGGATGCCTGGTCCTTTCCGCTCAACTCGGGAGGGGAAAGAAGGTCGATGAGGTCATCCTGGATCTGGAACGCCATTCCGATACCCTGCCCAAAATGGTAGAGGGCATCCGTATAGGACGGGTTTCCCCCGGCAAGGATGCTCCCAATCCCCGCTGCCGCAGCGTAAAGCGCCCCGGTCTTCTTCTCGACCATTTTCATGTATTCGCCCTCGCCCACATCGTCCCGTATCTCAAAAGACATGTCCATGTGCTGCCCCTCGCAGATCTCGACACACGTCCGTGCGAGCATTGATGTGGCCCTGACCTTGGCGTTGTCCGGGGCGTCTGCAAGGCTCAGAAACTCAAACGCACTGGCAAAGAGCACGTCGCCTGCAAGTATGGCAGTAGGCTCATCCCACTTCGTGTGGACTGTGGGCACTCCCCTCCTCACAAGGTCGCCATCCATGATGTCGTCGTGGATGAGAGTGAAACTGTGGGTAAGTTCAAGGGAGAGGGCAGCAGGAACCACGTCAATGGCACTCCCCTTGTTCACCGCATCTGCAGAGAGCAGCAGGAGAGCAGGGCGAAGCCGCTTGCCCCCTGCGAGCAGAAGGTGGGCGCTTGCCCTGCCCAAATCATCGCAAGACGATCCGAAATACCGGTGAATCAGGGAGTCGACCTGATTGGCGGTCTGTTCCAGGTAACTGTTCAGTTCCATCTCCTCCTCCTCATCTTCAGGAATTATGTCATTTTTACCCGCTGTCCGTTCGAGAGAATATGCACGTCGTTGTGGAGCGTATACCCTATCGCTTCTGTGAACTCCGCGTACCCTGACGTCATCCGGATATGCCCGTGCGCAGGGATGATATGCTGCGGGTTCAGCATGTGGATGAACTCATAGTGATCCTCACGGTATGCATGCCCTGTCACGTGGAGGTCAGGGAATATACGGGCACCCGCCATGTTCAGGTGAGCCTCGACCATGTAGCGCTGCCCGACATTCATCGGATTTGGGATCACCTTGGCGGAAAAGATCACTTTGTCTCCCTTCTCAACCTTGTATGGGGTATCTCCAAGTGCGATCCTGGTAAGGATCGACCCCGGCTCACCCTGGTGGCCTGTGATGATGGGAACAAACTTCTCCTTTCCTGCCTTCATCATCCTGCGCAGGGTGCGGTCCACAGTCCTCCTGTTTCCGAACATGCTCATTGTGTCCGGGTAACTGACGATCTTCATCTGCTCAGCGGTGGATGAGTATTTCTCCATCGACCTGCCGAGCAGAACGGGCTTTCTTCCGATCTCGTGGGCGCATTCTGCAATGGTCTTGACCCTCGCGATGTGAGAGGAGAAGGTGGAGACTATGATTGCGGCCTTGTCATCCTCGTAGCTCGTGATAGTGTCCCGGACGAGGTCACGGGCGACCCGCTCGCTCGGGGCACGGCCCCTGTTGTCGATGTAAGTCGCCTCCACGATAAGCGCAAGCACCCCTTCCTTTCCGATCTGGCGGAGTCGTGCAAAGTCCGGGGGCTCTCCTATCACTGGGGTCCGGTCCAGCTTGTAGTCGCAGGCATAGACGATCGCACCCTTGGGGGTATGAAGTACCGCGGTCACCGTATCAATGATACTGTGCTGCATGCGCACGAACTCGAGGGTGAGATTCTGGGAGAGGGTGTACTTCTGGCCTGCTTTCAATGCAAACAACTTGTTGTTCACACCGAACTTCTGTTCCCCTGCAATCTGCTGGCGAATCAGTTCGGTGGTATAGGGAGTGCTGATGATCGGGGCGTTGTACCGGTGGGCAAGCTTGGGAATTGCACCGATATGGTCAAGGTGCCCGTGCGAACAGACAATGGCCTTCACACTCCCTTCCACCGTGTTCATCATGGTGTCGTCAGGGATAGCCTTCATCTGGATGAGATCCAGGGAGTGCATGTTCTCGACTTCTGCCTCCTCGTGGATCATGACCTGGTCCAGGCGAAGTCCCATGTCAAAAATAACAATGTCCTTTCCGCAGCGGACGGCGGTCATATTCCTCCCGACCTCGTCGTACCCGCCCACCGCGATTATTTCAATATCCATTATTTTCCTCCGTGTATGTGTTCCAGCATCTGCCGGGTCTTCCCGGTTATATACGCCCGGGCGCGTTTCTGGTCCGCTATCTTTGCAGACCCCGTGAGGAACATTGCAGTCCTCAATTCCCTGTGAAATGTCTCGATTCGTAAAAAGAGCGATTCTTCGCTCTCCATCGCGGGCCTGAGCAGGGGCAGTGCGATGCCGCAGAGGTCAGCCCCGAGCGCTATCGCACGGGCCATGTCAAGTCCGCTCCTGATACCCCCTGTGGCGATGATCGGCCCTCCGGTGCCCGCCACCTCGCACAGGCTCACTGCTGTGGGAATGCCCCAGTCCTCAAAAAGGGCGCCGAGAGATACAAGGCCTGATCCCGAATGTGCAGCCGATTGCTCTGCCCTGACCCCTTCAACCGCAGCCCAGGACGTTCCGCCCCAGCCCCCTATGTCAATTGCTCGGACACCTACGCCCCAGCAGGCGCGCGCTGTCTCAGCCGACATTCCACTGCCGGTTTCCTTGACTATCACCGGCACGTTACTTTCTCTGCAGAGGGCCGCGAGGGCTTCGTAGCAGCCGGTGGCATCATGGTCACCCTCGGGCTGGATGGCCTCCTGAAGAAAGTTCAGGTGGACAGCGATGGCATCGGCGTCGATCATCGATACCGCGTTATCTGCCCATTCCAGCCCGTGATCACGAAGCTGTACAACTCCCAGGTTTGCCGAGATGAATGCATGCGGGGCTTCCTCCCTCACCACCCGGAAACTCTCTTCAAGGCGGGGGTCTTCAAGTGCTGCACGCTGTGACCCGACGCACATGCCAAGGCCGTATCGTTCGGCTGCCCTTGCGAGGCGGCAATTGACCTCCCTGGTGCCGGGATGACCCCCTGTCATTGCTGCGATGAAGAGGGGAGAGCATACCCTGTGCCCGAGGAACCTCGTTGAAAGGTCAATAGAGGAGAGATCGCACTCCGGAAGTGCAGAGTGGACAAGGCGGATATCGCCAAATCCTGAAAAACCGCGTTCGATATCCTCTTCTGCACAGATGCGGAGGTGATCAAGCTTCCTCCCCGATGTAAAGAGGTTCTTATTCATAGTTCATTCTACCCACAACCCTTGTCCCGCCGTGCGGCCGTCCGTGCAGGAAGTCCGAAATTCTTGAGAGGTGAAAGATATCTGACGGCAACCCGAGGGATGCGAGTTTCTGGAGTTCCCTGACCTTTCCGGCCATCCCGCCCGTTACATCGGTGTGACCTGAGCCTCCCGCAAACACTTCCGGTGAAATATCGGCAGGGATCTCCTCGATCACCACTCCTCCCGCGGAGAGTACCCCAGGGACATCGGTGGCAAGACCGACCCTTGTGAACGCAAGACGCTCCCCCAGGTAGCTGACGATCTGGTCTCCGGAAACAATACAGGCTCCCTGGACTTCATCCATCACCACATCGCCATGGAGCACCGGTATAATTCCCATGTCCATCAGGTGCTGCAGAGGCCTGGTCTCAAGACTGACAAGGCGCCCTGCCCTGGCCCACGAGCAGCCCAGGGGATGGATGCCAACTGCATCAGCCCCGGCCCCCCGCAAGGCCCCCACCATCATCTGGTTCAACCGGCAGACCGCCTCGTGGGTGAGCGCGATCCCCTCCCTGTTGGTCCTGTCCGCACCCGCTGCAAGCCCGTACCGTTTGGCCTCGGGATGGCCGAATGACCCCGCGCCGTGAACGAGGCAGAGGGAGCCCCCTGAATATTGCGCGATCTCCGAGGCGATCATCGCGATAGCGCCGGGACTGGCAACCCCCTGCATGCCCTTATCCGTCACCACGCTGCCCCCGAGTTTGAGCAGAAGCCGTTCAGACATCCTTCTCCTTCCTTGCCCCTTCTGTGTCAAGGTTTGTGATGAATGCCTTGGCATCACACGCCTCGACAGCCCCCATTACCCTGCTCTTCAGGTGCTTGGGACAGATGGCAACCATGCACCCGCCTCCCCCCGCACCCGTCAGCTTTGCACCGTACGCACCGGCCGCCCTTGCCGCAAGGACCAGACGGGAGAGGGAGGGGTGCCCTGCGCCGAGGGCTTCGAGGAGTGCGTGGTTCATGTTCATCAGCGTCCCGAGCATGTGGGGATCAGAGAAGTGGCGAATTCCACACAGCGAGACTGCGCCAATGGCATCAAGAATCGGGTCACAGATCTCAGGGTTCTTTTTCTTGAGAGCTGCAACCTTCTCGACCATCTTCGAGGTGCTGTGCGATACGAGGGTGTTTCCCACCACCAGGGGCAGGTTCTGGGGGGGAAGCCGGCGCCGCTGTGTGCCGGTGATCAGGACAATGCCACCGAACGTGGACACACTGGTATCGGTAGGGCTTGCCCTGCCCTTCTGCACTTTTTTCTCGATAGCAAATGCCATGTTGGCGATCTCTTCCATGGTGAACTTTTTCCCGAATTCATCGTTGATGGCAGAGAGAGTTGCGACGGTCACCGCTGCCGAGGAGCCGAGGCCGGATGAGGAGGGAAGCTGGGAGTTCACGTAGACGCTTCCCTTCACCCCCATCTCGTCGAAGCAGCTGTCGATGTAAGGCGACCTCGCATGATGGGCAGATTTGCTCTTCCTCACGGTCACAAAGACCCTCGGCCTGATGGCCATTGCCACGCCGGGCTTCCCGTACACCACCGCGTGCTCCCCAAACAGGAAGACCTTGCCTGGGGCACTCCAGGTCGCCACCCTACATCACCGCAATGGCCGCGTACCCTACCACTTCGGGATCCCCTGTCACGTCACCGCTGGTGGCATACCGCAACAACCGGCCGGTGGTCGCGCCAAGTTCCCTGCATGCCAGGCACATGGCAGCGACCGGCCCGTACCCGCATGCGCTCACCCTCCGGGACCGGATTCGGCGGTAGAACTCATCCACGTTGAGGTGCTCGAGGGCGGCAATTGCGTAGAGATCGTTCTCCCTTGCAATCTTTTCCGGCACGTAGTGGGAGAAGTCGCTCGATGCAACGATCCTGATATCAGTGCGCCCGCTCCGCTGGATCCCGTCGATCAGTATACGCGAGAGCTCCCGCGCACCCCCAATATCCTGATCACCCATCAGGATAGGGACGATCCTTGCCCGTGGGAACCGGTACTTGATGAAAGGAACCTGCACTTCAAGTGAGTTCTCCTGCTCCTGGTGCGAGACTTCGTCTTCTTCAAGGTCAAGCGAGGACCCAAACGATGCATCAGTATCCACGATACCAAGGGGAGTCTCCCATGGGATGAGCGACGTACAGGTGCGATAACCCCTGTGGCTCGGCCCTATCACCACGAATGTTCCCGCAAAGGACGCGGGAATGGCAGTGTATGCAAGGGCCGATATCTCTCCTGAGTAGGGATATCCTGCGTGGGGAGAGACGACCCCCATCGCGTCAACCCCCGCCTCCTTGATTGAGAATAACTTCTCCAGCAACTGCTCCAGATGGTGTGGGTCCCTTGGGTAGAACATGCCGGCAACCCCGCATCTCCGAGTCTTCATCGGATCTACCCTCTCGCATCTCACCTATATTAGAGTTCGGTCTCGAAATCTTCCGGGGTGAGCGAGGTGCTGATCCCACGCAAGCGGAGCATTTCCCGTGTGAGCAGGTAGTAGATCATCGAGAGGGCTTTTCGCCCCTTGTTGTTTGTAGGGATCACGAGATCAACGAGGCTTGTCATATTGTTGGTATCGCAGAGCGCAAGGATAGGGATCCCGCTCTGGACCGCCTCCTTCACCGCCTGTGCATCGCCTATCGGATCGGTGACCACCAGGACCTGGGGCTCGATGTAATTCGCGAGGTTCTGGTTGGTAAGCATTCCGGGAATAAACCGGCCGGTTACCGCCATGCCTCCGATGGTCTCGGCAAACTTCCTCGCGGGATACTGCCCGTACTGGCGTGAAGTCACCACCAGGATGCTGGTAGGGTCAAACTGGGAGAGGAATTTCGCAGAGGTCTTTATTCGCTCGTCAGTCTCCCTTATATCCAGGATATACAGTCCATCTCCCCTCACCCGGTAAATGAACTTCATCATGTCTTTGCTCTTCTGCTGGGTGCCGATGTGCACTCCCGCAGCAAGGTACTCCTCCACTGGAACCAGCGGTTCTTTCAGTTCAATTTCCATCTCTGTCTCTGTCATGCTATCTGTTCCTCGATTCGTATCAGTTCGTTCAATTTTGCGATTCGCTCTCCTCCGACGGCCCCGGTCTTCAAGAATACGCAACCGAATGCCGTTGCCAGGTGCGCAATCGTGGTGTCGGTTGTCTCACCGGAACGGTGGCTCATGACGGTGTCCATGCCATGAACGTGGGAAAGGTGGATTGCCTCGAAGGTATCGGTGAGTGTCCCGACCTGGTTTGGCTTGATCAGGACGCAATTTGCGGAGCCCGTCTCGATCCCCTCGGCAATCCGGGACGCATTGGTGACGAAGAGATCGTCTCCGCACACCAGGCATCGGTCCCCGACCTGTTCCGTGAAATCTGCAAATCCGGAAAAGTCCTCTTCGTAGAGCGGGTCCTCCACATAAACCAGGCCATAGCGGTCCACAATCTCGACCAGGAAGGCGATGTGGTCCTCAGTGGTGCGGCGCCCGTTCCTGTCAACGTAGCACTTGGAGTCCTCGTCCCACATCTGGCTTGCGGCAACATCAATCCCCATCGAGAGGGAGATAGAGAGCTCGTCCGAGATCTCCCCCACGGCCTGGTGGATGATCTCGAATGCCTCCTTGTCGCGGATCTGGGGTGCCCACGCCCCTTCGTCGCCCTTTCCACAGGATTTCCCGGATGCCTCCAGGATCTCTCTTACCTTTTTATGGACCCGGGCGTTTGCAAAGACCGCCTCAGTGGGACCTCCCGCACCGGACGCCACCACCAGGAACTCCTGGATATCGGTCGCGCCTTTCGCGTGCGCACCCCCCCCGATGATGTTGCCAAGCGGGAGCGGCATCTCTGGTACGAACACTCCCCCGATATAGGAATACAGCTCCATCCCGAGTGATGATGCCGCGGCCTTCGCATTCGCGAGGGAGAGTGCGACAGCGATATTTGCCCCGATGTTCGAGAGATCCGAAGTCCCATCCATCTCCCTCAGAATGGAATCGAACAGGACCTGGTCCCTGGAATCGATCCCCGTCAGTTCAGGGATAAGATTTGCGACCGCGAAAGGGACCGCATCCTTCGGGTCCTTCACTTTTGCCTCGTGAAGGCCAGTGCTGGCTCCGCTCGGTGCCGCCGATCTCCCAAACCCTGACTCCGTGAAGATATCCGCTTCCACCGTGGGGTTACCCCTGCTGTCCAGTATCGTGCGCAGTTGAATGCTGCGGATGACCGTCATGGCTGACTACTTCCTCTTCACCGTGATAGGTATGACGTTTTGCTGGAACTCTTCAAGAGCAATCTCCAGCGGATCGATCTTGCTGGTCCTGATCAGCAGAGGGGCACCCATCGATATCTGGAGTGCCCTGGCTCCGATGATCCTGGCCCGCTCATACCGAGTATAAGTCTCCTTCATATACCCTCAAAATGTATCCACGTGCGATAAATGGGGTCGCTGAGATTCGAACTCAGGTCACAGCATCCCGAACGCCATAGGATGGTCCAGGCTACCCCACGACCCCTCATTGGTACGGATTGAGATCATCGATTATCTCTTTGTGGGCAAGGAACATCCTGCGGCAGCAGTAGCGCTCCAAGCCGAGGTCATCGAGGATCTTTTTGGGATCCTCGCCGGCCTCCTTGCGGCGCTTGAACTCTTCATACGCAGGTGAGATGACCTTCCCACAGGTGAAACATCGTACGGGTATCATGCCGGTATGATCTCCCAGTTAATTTCCATATCTCAACGATAAGACTTTTGGAACTTCTTTCTCGCACCCCTGCCATGGGGTTTCTTCGATTCTTTCTGACGGGAATCGTTCACGAGCAGCGTCCTGTCGTACGAGAGGAAGACATCCTTGATCTGGGGGTCGTTTGACCACCGGTAAATTCCCCTGGCAAGCGCGGTGCGGACCGCTTCAGCCTGCCCCATCATGCCACCTCCCTTGACATCGATGGAGATGTCAATCCCCTCAATGGCTTTTGGCGCAAGCAAGATGGGCTCTGCAATCTTCAGCCGCACCATCTCGTTTGGATAGAACTCAAGGGGAACCGAGTTAATCCGGACCCTGCCCTTTCCTGCCCGTACTGTCGCTCTTGCGATCGCGGTCTTCCTCTTTCCGCTGGTATTGATAATTTTTGCCATTCCTCTCATCACTCCTAATACCTGGCTCCGAGGAAAGTGCTCACCGCACCGACCGTAACGGTCTTGGGACTGTTCAGTCGGTTCACATGCGCATCTTCGAGGACTTCCATCTCCTTTCCAGCGAGATCCAGAGGGACCCCCACATACACTTTCACCCTCTTGAACGCTTCCATGCCGGGTGCCCTCTTGTAGGGAAGCATCCCCCTGATAGTCCTCCTGACGATGTGATCGGGCCTCCGGGGAAAGAAAGGCCCCCCCTCGCGCGACCCCCTGCTCCTCTTCTTTCCGTACAGTGTGAGCACTCTTGCCCTGCTCCCGGATATGATAGCCTTCTCGGCATTGACAATAGCAATAGTCTCCCCATTGAGGGCGCGCTTTGCCACGATACTGGCCATCCGCCCGAGGAGAAGGTCTTCACCATTGATAATTGTTGTCATCCCGCCTCACCTGAGAATCCTTATCCTGCTCCCCTTGGGATTGTCTTTCAAGAGCTCCTCGATCGTCAGGCACTGCCCATTCGCTTCAAGGATTTTTGTCGCCGCGGACGCAGAGAATGTCAGCGCCGCAATCTTGACGGATGTATCCAGCATCCCGCTCCCAAGGACCTTGCCGGGGACCACAATGGTCTCTCCATCGCTCGCGTAGCGGTTGATCTTGCTCAGGTTGACCTCCGCATAATTTCGCGCCGGGGCCTCAAGCCTCGTTGCTACGTCCCGCCATACGTTCACCTCGTTCTGCCGGGAAGTATCCTTCAGCAGGGAAATCAGGTTTACCAGGCGTGGATTGGTCTTCTTATTTATTCTCCTCTTCATCTCCGGTCACTCCCGATACTTCACCTATCTTTTCGCACAACTCGTCAGACTGGCTCTTCAGGTAGAGAAGCGCCCTCTGTATTATCTCTCTTACGGGGAGGGAACCGTCTCCCTCCACGACGAATATGAACCTGGAATCATCTGACCTGACCTGTATTGCAGGCTCTTCTCCGATCCCGGTATTCAGGCAGGCCCGCTCGCAGAGACGGCAGAGTGAGCATTCCTCAAGCCGCCCCTCTACCACCGTGACTTTTCCTCCCTTCACCACGAGGATCCCGCGCGGACACTCCTCGACGCACTGTCCGCATGCATCGCACCTGTCGCTGATCTCCACGATGGGATAATTCTTGAACCCGCAGGTGGTGGTAGGTTGCCATTTGGCATGCACTCTGCCACAGTTGAGAATGGCCCTTGCCTCGAGGACTACCTTCTGGTCCTTCGTCAGCTTTACGATGGGTATTCCGTCCACCGCAGGAGTTGCACGTGGGTCCTGAGGGATAAGATCCTTTGAATACACCATCGCAGGGCCCTCGACTGAGAGTGTGAACATAACGCTGCACCTGTCACAACCGGCCCCTTCACAGCTGCATTTCTCCTGGGGTATGTAGCAATCCAGGTCTGTCCTGATGGGGATCAACCCAAGGCGATGCCCGAGCATCTCGTCGAAGAGTGCACTGGTGTTATCATAGATACGCACGTCCTCGATCGCGAGCGTGGGGACCTCTCCTATCATTGCCCGCCGCAGTGCATTCGCAAACGGCTGGCTGGTTCCCGCAATCCTGAACCTGGCCGCAGAGTCGTTGATGCTCGAGAAAACTATCTCCATCAGACTCTCCTTCCCCTCCGGCCACCCTTCTGGCGGATTGAGTCGTGTGGCACGGGGGTGACATCCTCGATGCGCCCGATGCGCATCCCGGCACGGGCCAGTGCCCGGATTGCGGCCTGGGCTCCCGGACCCGGGCTGCGCTGCTTCCCTCTCCCGGGGGCCCTGACCTTTACGTGCACGCCGACAATGCCCTTCTCCATTGCAGTCTGGGCAACATTCGATGCCATCTGCATGGCGGCATACGGGGAACTCTCGTTCCTGTCCTGCTTGACCACCATGCCGCCGCTGCTCTTGCATACCGTCTCTGCTCCAGAGAGATCAGTCACGGTGATGATGGTGTTATTGAATGACGCAAATATGTGCGCAATACCCCATTTTTCCTTCTCGCCTGCCATTGCTTACCTCCCTGTCCTGGTAATGCGGGCCCGCTCTGCGTGATCGGCATTCGCCACCGGCGACCGGCTGTAATACGAGATCGCCGTCTCTTCGGCCCTCGATACACGATATCCGGGGATGCTCACGCGCTTGCCGTTGACTGCAATGTGCCCGTGGGTGATCATCTGGCGGGCCTGCTTCGGAGACCTTGCCAGGCCCTGGCGATATACCAGGGTCTGCAGGCGCCTCTCAAGCTGGCTCTGTACCTTGAGCGAGAGGATGTTGTCGATGTCTGCATCTGGGCCGAGGAGCCCGGCGCGCTGGAGGTGCCCGATCAGCTCGGCCTTCTTCGCCTCGAACAGCGCCGTGTCAGTCCCCGTGGACATCAGGGCCAGGAGCTCGCGAGCCGCCTTGCGGTAGCGGCGAAGGTGGCTTGCCGCCTTCCAGACCTCCCTCTTATTCCGCAGGCCATACTCGATCATAAGGCGGTTCTCCTCCTCAATGCGGGTCTTTTCAAAGGGCCGCTTGGGAGTCTGGTACTGCTTGTGATTCTTACCCGGGTATCCCATGAAGATTCACCTGGTAATTACTCCTTCTTCCTCTTCACGCCGACCGTGGCGCCTGTGCGTCCGGTGGACTTGGTCCTCTGGCCCCGCACCTTCTGGCCGGTCTCATGGCGGATACCCCGGTAACTGCGTATCTTTCGCATGATATTGATGTCCTCGTCGAGAGTGGTGGAGACCTCTGTCCCGAGGAGGTGTCTTGCCTCGCCGGTGTATACGTCCTTGGGGCGATTGACCATCCACCCCGGGACTTTCTGGGCATACCCTTCTACGGCTGCGCGGAGCTTCTCCACGTCCTCTTCCTTAAGCCTGCCCATCAGTTCTCTTCCGTTGACCTTGGCCATGGCGGCAATGACTGAAGCCGTGTGTCTTCCCACGCCCCTGATTCCTGTCAGGGCTGTGAGCACCGGCTTGGTGCCGTCGAGGTCGGTGTTGCTGATCCGTACGAAATATCGTATCTCTTCTTCCTGAGCCATCCAATACCTCTCTTTTGTGAGAATTCTTCTGGAGCGCTGAGGGAGGGATTTGAACCCTCGAGTCCCAGGGGGACACAGGTTTAGCAAACCTGCGCCATACCAGGCTTGGCTACCTCAACAGAGAATCTCGCATCTTTCGATACTCGCAGCATCCATCTGGTGCTGCTCCATGAATGGTGCGTTATTATTAGGTGTGCCGGTTATAAAAACCCTTTCTCATGGTACATGGATAGGTATTTCTTTCACACAATTGCACGGCGCGATAATTTATTCCCATAAATAACGCAATATACTGCGCCGGTACGCACATATCAGAGCAGAAAAGTCTTATTCAATCGACTCCCTGCCGGAATACCCTGCTCCTCCTTGCGTTCTTCCTTCCAGGCCTCTTCGCACCGCTCCCGATGAGCGCCGAGGTCACGATAGGCAGTGCGATCGTTGCATCGACGTGAACCTGGACATGCCTCGTTGCCACGGACTCTTTTCCCCAGCTGATGGCTTCCTCGAATGTACAACCCGAGAGCCCGCCCCAATGCGGAGAGTCCGCTGTGTACTGGATTGCGTAATCATGGCCCCCGAGGTCTTTTTCGTGGATGGACCCGATTACCTGGGTCTGCTGGATGAAGTTCTTCGGGACACCTCCCCCCACATAGACAACCCCCGTCTTTTTCACCTCCTCGACAATGGAGGTGACCTCGTCAGTATCGGCGATCTGATCAATGTCAATCTCCACACCTCTTCTCCTGGCAATCAGTGCGCCGATCCCAATCGAGGAGTCACAGAGGGCAGGGACGAAGACAGGTATCTTTTCCCGGACACATGTCGCCAGGAATGAGTCCCTGCCAGGAGCTTCCCTGATGAGCCATTCGCCGAACCTTTGTAAAAATTCCCGGGATGAGCCCCGGAATGGCGCTATCTTCTCGGCAAAATTTGCAAATCCTCGGTCTACCCAGCGGAACTCCTCTTCGAACGCAAAAATATCGTAAATCCGATCAATACCCTTCTTGTAGAGATCCACGTCACTGACATGGTGATGGCCAAGGTAGTGGCAGACCCCGAGGTGCTCGCAGACATCATGGAAGATGTTTGCCCCTGTGGAGACCACCACGTCGATATAGTGGCGCCTTGCAAGCTCGATCAGGACTTTCTGCATGCCCGCCGGTACCATGGCCCCGGACAGGCCGAAGAAGATGGTTACCTCGGGATCAAGGATCATTTCCTTCCATACTTCCACCGATTCACCGAGTTTTCGCCCCTGGAACCCGGTCCTGGCCATACCTGCCAGAAGCTCGGCGACGTCTGCAGAGGGGGAGACCGGCCTGGTAGTCCGCATCCCATGCCGGTCACCTCCCTTCAGGGGTTTTCCCATTATGGTCTCGATCCCCCCTGGTTGCCCTGTGAGCTCTTCTTCCTTCCCTGCCATTGCACATAGGTTGATGGGCAATTAATAAGAAATATGCGCTATCCCTGCCTCCCCTCACTTCCATGGGAATGGGCTGTGTGCGATGCGTGACTTTGGGGATCCGCGCCAGAAAAGAGAGTTAAAGGGCTTTTATCAGTGACGCCCTGGTGACGATCCCGGCGATCTTTCCTCCGCTGGTCACAGGAACAGAACTGATACCCTTTGAGAGCATGAGGTCGACCACCTCGTCTATGCCTGCGCCCACATCGACAGTCAGCACCGGGCTTGTCATGATATCCTTTACGAGCAGGTTCCGGATTCGGTGATCCTGGTGCCGGTCCTCGACCATCTCGCGGAATCGCCGCATGGCGACTGCAACGTCCGTTTCAGTCACGATCCCCACCACCCGGTCGTTCTCAGTGACCACGCAGCGATGGAGATTGTCGTCGATCATCCGCCTCCTCCAGTGCACGACCCGCTCGTCAACGTCGATGGTGCATGCCGGCTCCATCACGTCTGCAAGGCTGCCCTGCGGCCGGACGACGCGAAGGATGTCCCCTGCGGAGACCTGGCCGACCAATCGGTGATCATCGTCATAGACCACCACCAGCTTGTAGACCTGGAGGAGGGGAATGACGACGTCGAGGTCCTGGTCAGGGTACACGGTGGTGAAATCCTCCTCGACGGTGTTTGCCACATGTATTGAGGTGGGGGATATGGAGGAGTTCCTCTTTGTCCCGAGTTTGTCTGCCACGCTCTGCCGTGACACCGTGCCTACCACCGCATTGTGGTTCACCACGATAAGGGGATCAATGCCCTCTTCAAGCATCTTGTCCAGGGCATCGGTGATGAGTGCGGACTTGGAGATGGTGACTGGCTTGGACATGATGTCCTTTACCAGAATATCTTCGTTCATTTTGCCACTTCCCGTATAATATCGTCCCTTTTTAAAATTCCTTTGATCTCGTTGCCTTCCACTGCGACCACGCTGTTGATATGATTCGCCTGCATAATCTCGATGGCCTCTTTCAGTTTCGCGTTCACGTCGACGGTGATGACCGGGCGGGACATCAGGTCTTCGGCAACGGCTGCCATCTCGATCACGTGCCGGTACTGCTTTCTTCCGCCTGATTCCCCACGGCGCAGCATCGTCACATCTTTTCGCGGTAATTCCCTCTTTTCTGTCTCATAGAGGTAGAATGCAAGGTTGCTCTCAGTGATGATCCCTGCCAGCGTGCCATCATTATTGACCACGATAACCTTATCATTCCTTTCCTTCATGATGTCAACGACATGATCGAGTGAATGGTATCTGCTGACAGTGATTGCGTCTTCCATGACATCCGCCACGCTGTGCGAGAGGGCATTGATCGTGGCCGACTTCATGAAATCAGACTTGGTCACGATTCCGGCGATCTCACCCGTGTCCACCACCGGCAACCCGCTGATGTCCCACTGGATCATCAGGGCAGCAATTTCACGTATCGTCGTTGAGGGGGAGATGGTCAGCGGTTCGCGTGTCATCAGTATGCTCACCGGGATCTTGTCGATCGGGCGGCGCCTCCAGATCGGTTCACTTTGTTGGAGGCGATACCCTATGTCCTTCTTGGTGAGGATGCCCACAAGGGTTCCTTCGTCCATGACCGGAATCCTGGAGATCTTGTGCTTCAGCATCAGGTTGCGCGCATACGCCACATGTTCCCCAGGACCGACGACGTAGACCGGAGATGTCATTATGTCTTGTGCCAGCATGCGGTTCACCCCATGGAGAGGGCTTTGACCAGGTCAAACTCGGTAACGAGCCCAATCAGCCTCGCATCCTCGATCACCGGAAGGGCGCCCGCATTCCTTCGCACCATCTCTGCTGCGGCCTGGTTGACGCTCTTCTCAGGGGAAATAGTGTAGAGGTTTCCTGAAACGAGTGTCCTCACCGGAAGTGCCATCACCTCTGCAATATCTCCAGTCTCCAGCTGGTCGAACACCCGCTTGCTGCCAAGGTACTTCATGATATCTGTCGTGGTGATGATCCCATAGAGTACATCGTCGCTCACTACCGGCAGTCTCCGGAACCGGTACCTGGTCATCTCTTTCGTGACTTTTCCAATGGGGCAGTCAGGATCGGTGACCCGGAGCGACCTGCTCATGATCTCTTCCACGGTGCAGGTCACCCTTTCGTTCGCCAGTACCGTCATGACATCCCGTTCAGTGACAATTCCGGTGAGAGCCCCATTCTCGTCAAGGATCGGGATCCCGCCGATCATTTTGCCCTTGATAATGTCGATTGCATCCTGGAGCGATGCAGAGTCCGGAAGCGATGTTACCTGACTTGTCATGATGCTTCGGATGCTCTCGTTTACTGCCGACAGCAGGTTGCCATCATGTTTCACCTGCACCAGGTTGAACTTGTCTCCGCCGCCAAGGAAGTTGATCACGTCCCCTGAAGTGACGATTCCGCGCATTTTCCTGGAGCCCGCGTCCACCACCGGCAGTCTCCGGAAGCCGCACCGGGTCATGGTCTCCACCGCACCGATGATGCTCATCGTCTGCGGCACCGAAACTACGTCCAGGGTTGCGATCGCCATGATCTCGCCCTCCTGCTCTACAACCCTTGACTTGAATTCGATTGGGCCCCGATCGAGTTTTCCGGGCATTTTCAGAAGTTTATCACTCTGTTTGTAATTCTTGTCACTGTGGTGCACCATACCTGCCCCCGAAATTTCCTTTTATTATATCCCGTTGCAGATTGACCGCCGGGATTGATCTTCCTTCCACAAATCAGTCGATTATTGCATTCAGCACATCGTGCCGGTCGATGATTCCTACCAGGTCATCCCCGGAGATCACAGGGAGGCGGCTGATATCATGCCTGACCAGCATCTCGGCTGCCTTCTGCACGCTCTCGCCGGGTGAGACAGTAATGACCGGAGTGGTCATCACTCCCTCAACAGGAGTGCTCGATGCATTCTCCACGGAAGTCCTCCACCTCCCATCCTTCAGGAGGTCGCGGCGGGAAACGATCCCCACCAGTCGCTTTTTTTTCACCACCGGAAATGCGGAGAAGCCACTCTCCGTGATCAGGGTGTGAATGCGGTGGACCGGCTCGTCGGCCTGGCATTCCACGACCTTCCTGGACATAAATCTCTCTACCAGGCCTCCAATTCTGTGCCGTGTGATGATCACTGGGAACACGTCGGAGAGAAGGACCCCTCCAAGGACCAGTCCTTCTTCATCCACGACTGGCACGCTGTCTGTCCCATTTTCCCGAATGACCTTTATGACTTCATCTATAGATGAATTGGGGCTGACAGGACGGACGTCCCTGATGAACCCCTCGATCGTTACATTTGAACGCGTTGCCGTGACATTAAGAATTCCGGATATGTCGACGCATCCCATGAGCCGGTGCCTCCCGTCGTGGACAAAAAGTTCGCGGTACACATCGTCGCGGAGGACCTGCCTTGCCCGGGTTGCTTTCTCATCATATTTAAGGAGGGGAACTCCCACCATGAAGTCCCGGGCAATTTTCATTGTAACAGTTCCTCCTCACGGCATGACGGACAGAGCATGAGGTTGTCAATCCGCCGAAGATCGTCAGACATCTGGCTGCACCTGCTGCAGAGACCTACCTCAACCTCATCAAGGCGGTTGATCTCTACCAGATCGTTCATCAGCTCATTGATCTCTGTGGATACCGTGAGAATGTCACGAACTGTTACAATGCCAATCACCTTGTTCTCGTCGTCAACCACAGGGAGCCGCCGGACCCGGTGCTTAATCATCATGTGCGCTGCATCCTTCGCATACTTGTCTGCGCTGATGGTGATGAGAGGAGTGCTCATGATCTCACTTACCTGGACGGTGCTCGGCTTCAGATCCTTGGCCACCACCTTGCAGTTGATATCCTCCTCTGTCACGATCCCGACAGGGAGATTATCCCTGCCGAGCACGATGCAGCTTCCCACCTCATCCCGGCACATAAGCATGGCCGCACGGGCAACCGTTCCATCGTATCCTATGGTAGTGGGGTTGCGCCTCATGACCTCCCTTACTGGCACCCGGGTATCGAAGCGGATGGTATCGGATGATTTCTTCAATCGATCACCTCCATGTTGTTGAGAGAAGTTGGGTGTATTGCAGTTACCAATACGGTAAGTGGAGTCTATATACTTTCTGCAGATTCGCAAAATCACGGGAAACGGTATATAATAAATCTAATTACCACCTTCCCCTAAGATGGATAGTAACGGATCCGCGTGATTCCGGGGTGGATCCTGCGCTCCTCCCTGTTCACGACGAGGTGAACCATGAATATCCTGGTCCAGACCAAAAGACGTCTCTCGAAGTTCCTGATGGCCTTCTTCAAGAAGAAAAAGGCCAGGATCGGAATATACGGCCCACCAAATGCAGGCAAGACCACACTCGCCAACCGTATTGCGAAGGACTGGACTGGGGAGGATGTGGGCCTGGTGAGCGAGATCCCGCACGAAACGAGGCGGGCGGTACGAAAGACCGACATCAGTATCTCCGGTTCGAACGGCAGCAACATCACCATCGACATCGTCGATACTCCTGGTGTCACTACCAAGATCGACTACAAGGACTTCCTTGAATACGGGATGGACAAGGAGACCGCGGTAATACGTGCAAGGGAGGCCACTGAGGGTGTTGCAGAGGCCATGCACTGGCTGCGTGAGGATATCAACGGTGTCATGTACATGCTCGACGCCACCGAAGACCCCTTCATGCAGGTCAACATCATGATGATCGGGATCATAGAGAGCCGGAAGCTGCCGGTGATCATCGTCGCAAACAAGATTGACCTCCCCGATGCCTCCCCGCAGCGCATCCGCAGCGCGTTTCCCCAGCACCCTGTGGTTCCCATCTCCTGCCTTGAGGGAAAGAACATCGAAGAACTTTACGAGAAGATGGTGGAGCATTTTGGATAGGAGCGGGGCATGCAGGGAATACAGATAGACCTGATATCATCCGAGAAACTTGCATCGCTGACTTCAATGGAGAAGGTCCATCTCATCCTCGACCACGTGCGGAAAGGCTCCATCATTATTCTCGAGAGGGGGCTCTCCCCAGACGAGCAGAGCACGCTGATTGAGATGACCATGCGCGAGATCCTCCCGGACGGTTTCAACGGCATCGAGATAGAGACGTATCCATCGAAGGACCAGAGTCCCGGCTTTCTCCAGAAACTGCTCGGGAGAACGGCGATTGAATCGCGCCTGACGGTAATTGGCCCGGCAAACCAGTTGCGGATGATCAAGAAAGAGAAAGATATCATCAGCGCCTGGGTCTCCACGCGGTGAGCACCCATGCCACACCGTTGCGTCAACTGCGGACGGGAATACCGCACCAACGAGTGCGAGATCCTCAAGGGCTGCAGGGAATGCGGCGGGAAAAAGTTCATCTTTGTGCCCCTTGTCGAGCGATCGAGGGATGAGGGCCCGGTTCCTTCAGAAGGAACCGGGGATACGGTGCAGAAAGAGGTGGAGACACAGGAAGTGGAACTCCCCCCTGGCTACGAACCCCTGGAGAGCATCCGCATCGTCTCCCCTGGGACGTACGAGCTGAACATCGAGAAGCTGGCAAATTCCGACGAGCGTGTAGTCGGGGTGGGGAAAGGGGAGGGCAGCTACCTGGTGGACCTCCTCTCAATGGTCAGGCCAAAAAAGAAAAAGAACAGAAAATAATGGATATTATCTCATTTCAGTTGATATTGTCAACGCTGTATCCCTTGTGCACCAGCAGATCCTTGACCCTCTCCTTGTGATTGCCCTGCAGTTCGATGGAGGTGCCCTTCACCGTGCCACCGCAGGCAAGTCTCCCTTTCATGTACTTGGAGAGGTCTTCCAGGTCGATGTCCGTCGGGTTCAGGCCCTCGATCACGGTCACTTCTTTCCCATAACGCCTCCTGTCGACCTTTACGCTGATACGCTGCTGTTCTTTTGCGACTTCTTCACAGATGCATAACTCTTTCGGCAGTCCACACGTCGGACATATCCCACCATTCATTACAAGTACCTTCAAGTTCTGCTTATATATTTGTTGGCATCACCAGAACACTTCGTTATTGGAATAATGGAGGAAATCCGGGTCTTTCTGCGTGGTCAGGGGAGAAGGGAGTCTACCCTGCAGGTATCACACCCTCTCGACAGGACCTGATCCTTGCGGCTGCGGTAGCGGTAGACGGTCACTCCTTTGCATCCCAGTTCCCGGGCAAGCGCGAATATCCTGGAAATATCCCCAGGCGTGGCATCTTCGGGAAGGTTCACGGTCTTTGATACCGCATTGTCCACGTGTTTCTGGAAGGCTGCCTGCATCCTCACGTGGTGTGCGGGGTCAATCTCGGCTGCATTCCTGAAGATCTCGCGGATTTCCCTGGGCACCTGGAGTCCGTGGAGACTCCCTGTCCTCTCCACTTCCAAAAGAAGTTCCCTGCCATGAGGAAGTCCTTTGAGAAGCCGTTCAAGCGCAGGGTGCATGATCCGGAAGGCCTTACCCTCGATCAGTCTCTCGCCGGCCCACGCAAATATCGGCTCGATCCCGCTGCTCGTCCCGGCAATAAGGTGCAGCGAACCTGTTGGCGCAATGGTGGTCACGGTGGCGTTCCTCATCGGATTTTTGTATATGCTCTCGTCAATAGCCGGAAAAGATCCCTTCTCTTCCCCAAGCATTCGTGACGCATCGTGAGACTGCTCCTGTATAAAACTCATGATTCGTTCACCGACCCGGAGCGCCTCTTCTGACTGGTAGGGAATTTCCATCTGGATCAGCGCGTCTGCAAACCCCATTACACCGAGCCCGATCTTCCGTGTCCGGAGTGTGTGCTCGCGGATTGCCGGAACCGGGAACCGGTTCACATCGATCACCGCGTCAAGGAATTCAACCGCCAGCCACACGGTCGCAAAGAGGGTCTCCCAGTCAATCTCTCCATCTTTCATGCAGCGTGCGAGGTTTATGCTTCCAAGGTTGCAGCTCTCCCATGGGAGAAGCGGCTGTTCCCCGCAGGGGTTCGTTGCCTCAATCTCCCCGAGATCCGGGACCGTGTTCGTCTCGTTTATCCGGTCAAGAAAGAGTACCCCGGGATCGCCACATTTCCATGCCGATTGTGCCAGTGCATCCCAAAGGGAAGCGGGGTCACCCTCCTCCCAGACCTTTCCGTCACGGGGGTTTACCAGCGGATATCTCCTTTCCCCATCAAGACAGGAGAAGAATTCTGCATCGAATCCGACAGAGAGGTTAAAGTTCTGCAGGCCTCCTCCCTCCTTCGCCCGGATGAACTCCATGATGTCGGGGTGGCTGCTCGAAAGCACACCCATGTTGGCGCCCCTGCGTTTCCCTCCCTGCCGGAGTGCATTCGTAGCCTCGTCGAAGACACGGATGAAGGAGAGTGGTCCGCTTGCCACTCCTGCTGTTCCGGCAACCTCGTCGCCGCGGGGCCGCACCTGGGAGAACGAGAAACCTGTGCCACCTCCACTCTTATGGATAAGCGCCATATGACCAAGAACCGCGAATATATGGCGGATAGAATCCTTTACAGGAAGAACAAAGCATGCGGAGAGCTGGCCGGAAGAAGTGCCGGCGTTCATGAGCGTGGGGGAATTCGGAAGGAAAAGTAAATCCTCTATAATACTGGCGAACCGGGCTGTCTTCTGCCCTCCGACCACCCGGGCCACCCTCATGCACATCTCTGCCGGGGTCTCTCCCGGGAGCAGGTAACGACTTGCCAGCAATACCTTCGCCGGTTCAGAGAGTTCCATCACGAGAGAGAGGAATGCTCTTTATTTAAATTCATGCATATTCCTATGCACATGTCCCTTATGGTGCTGGGCACTTCCTCCCATGCCGGCAAGAGCACGGTGGTGGCGGCACTCTGCAGGGTGCTCGCCAACAGGGGGACCAGCGTGGCACCTTTCAAATCGCAGAACATGAGCCTGAACTCTTATGTCACTCGTGATGGGTGCGAGATTGGGATTGCCCAGGCCATGCAGGCATTTGCCGCGAGGCTCGAGCCGATGCCCGAGATGAATCCCATCCTTCTCAAGCCAAAAGGGGACGCCATATCCCAGGTCGTGCTGATGGGCCATCCTTACAGGGATGTCCCTGCGAAGGAATATTACCTTGAAACGGAATTCCTTCTCGAAAAGGCAGTGTCTGCCGCCCGTGCCCTTGAGGAACGGTTTGGACATCTCGTCGTGGAGGGGGCCGGAGGTGCGGCAGAGGTCAACCTGTACCCGCGGGACATCGCAAATGTTCTCCTTGCCAGGGCGTTGAAGTACCCCGTCATCCTCGTGGCCGACATCGAGAGGGGGGGCGTGTTTGCACAGGTGTACGGGACCATTACCCTCCTTCCCGACGACATCAGACCACTGGTAAAGGGCATCATCATCAACAAGTTCCGCGGAGACCCGGAGATTTTTTCCGAAGGGATCGGGATCATCGAGGCGATTTGCGGTATCCCTGTACTGGGAGTGCTCCCTTTCATCAGTATAAACCTGCCGAGCGAAGACTCGCTCTCCATTGCAGAGAAGCATTCAACGGACCACCCGGTACGGATCGCAGTCATCAGGCTTCCCAGGATCTCCAATTTTTGTGATTTCGAGAGACTGGAGAGGGACGCGAGAGTTGACTACGTTCCGCTCGGGACACCTCTGAAAGAGTATGACTGCATCATCGTGCCGGGAACCAAGAATACCGTCGATGACCTTGCACAGGTATGGAAGTCGGGCACGGCTGATGAGATACGGCAGGCGTGGAAGCGCGGCATCCCCATCATTGGCATCTGCGGGGGCTATCAGATGCTGGGCCTCGAAGTGATCGATTCGGGGGTGGAGTCACACGAGGGGTCCCACCCTGGGATCGGGATACTTGAGGTGATAACCCGCTTCGACCGCTACGAAAAGAAGACCGAGCAGGTCACTCTTGAAGCACGGCCAATCGGACCGGTGCTCTCTTCTATGGGCAAGGTATCGGGGTATGAGATCCACATGGGCAAGACGGAACGGGTGGGTGCAGTCGAGGCATTTATTGGCGAAGGAGCCGCTACACACGATGGGCTTGTCTTCGGTACATATCTGCACGGCCTCTTTTCAAACCCTCGGGCAGCTGGTGCCCTTCTCTCCTTCCTCTATTCCATAAAAGGCCACAGCTACAAACCCACTCTTCAGGAGAATGATCCCTACGAGGATCTGGCAGCGAACTTTGAGCGTCACGTTCGGATGGATCTGATCCTTCCATATTTTGAATGAGACGTCTCGAGAAGAGGGGCCCTGGGGGAAACATCCTTTCCTGGGGTATCGACCCTGGCGCAGACAGGGAGATATTTGAGGATTGAGACACAAACCCACATGAAGAGAAGGTTGGACGAGGAACTACCATGCCGATGAGGGTTTCAATCACCATAGACCCGGACACCATGGATCTTGTCGATAAATTCGGCAAGGAACACGGTCTCGACCGGAACCGGGCCATCCTCGAATGTATAGAAGCTGGCTATGCACGGCTCACCGACGGGACTCCGGTAAGCTTCACCCAGACAAGGGCATTTGAAGAATACAACGACCTCAAGCAGGCGATATCAGAGATGAAGACATCTCTTGAGAACCTTGCAGAGGAGATCAGGCTGATGCACCACACCATCGAGGTAGAATGGACAAAGGAGATACGTGGGGTTCCATTCCAGAGCAGAAGGTGGTACGAGTTCTGGAAAAGTTGACCTCCGCCGGACGGAATGGTTCCCTCTTCACCCGATGATGCTCATCATGCTCCGGTAGCCCTCCCCTCTTCTGTCACCGCATTTTACTGCTTCAACTGCGCTGAGGTCAACCTCGTTCGCGTCACGGTGCCGGAGGCAGTAGGCAAGGGCTGGTGACTTCACGTACTCTCCTCTCACCCGGAAATACCTGGAATATACGCAGAACCTGCAATGCTCGATCGTCTCCTCTTTCCCGGGAAGGCAGGGGACCTTCCCCTTGCGCACCTCGAGGACCCGGTATTCATCTTCCGGCATCAGAATTCTCCCTCCATGTGTTCACTTCCGATCTATATCTACCCTCCAGTCCAGGATAATCACATATGCAAACGGGCTTCTCAGTAATTGGATTGCTATGTAAACCAATGGCTGAAGAGTTCTTAGCTCACCCGAGAGGATCTGCAATGCCCTGAACAATTTTCTCGAGCGGTTCGCAACATGTACAAATGGTGGGACATTCCCGGTTAATCTCCTGAAATAAATGCGATTTATGCCAGTTATATGCCCTGCTGACAAGAAAAAGCGGTTCAGACCTTGGCAATATGCCAGTTGCCGCCGAGAAGGGAAGAGAGTTGCGCTTCCAACTGCAGGGAAAGCCGTGGGTATTCATCCCGCATCTCCTTTTCTTTTCCAATGAGTTCCTGCAGGTGCCGCTCCTTCTCCTTGAGTTCGGAATGGATCGATCTCAGCTCTTCCTCTGCGTTCTCGCGCTGCATTCTGATGGGGTCGCTTGCCAGTCGTGCTTCTGCCATCGTGGCCATTTCCCTGGCCCGTTCGTTCTCTTGAATCATTTTCGAGAGAATCCCGGGTATCTTCTCAGGGGAAGAGAAGAGGTCCCTCTCTTCCTGGTTCTTTAACTGGACTTCCCCCGATGCGATCATGCGGGAAAACAGCGGTAGTATGGCCCCTACCTCCCGTTCGATATCCGCAGCAGCAGGGACTTCTCTGGACGAGACTAAATCGATCACCCTCCTTAAGTCCCGGGCAAGCCTCTCTGTGTCTGACCGGTGGGCGATCTTCTCGGCTTTTCGCATGACGTGGACAAGCGTGGAAGACGTCCCCTGGAGTTTCCGCGCGATCTCGGAGAGCTCCTTCTTCGAACGTTCCACTATGGCACTTGCTTCCCTGAATGCAGGGTCATCCCTTAATCGGCGATCACATGATTCAATTGTGGCCTGTTTCTCGTCGCGCCTACTTGTGAGGTACACAATCTCTTCTTTAATGCCCGGGATCTCTCTTGAAAGCCTTTCAAGTGCGGCATCCATCTCGCAGGCACGCGAATGTGCTTCAAGGATAAGGCGAACCTTCTCGCGCCTTGCCCTTGACTGCGCCACAACGGGTGTAAAGAGATTGACCTCTTTTCCGAAATCGTCGATAATTGCCCGGATCTCTTTCATCTCTTCAGGAAAGACATTCCGGAGATACCTTCCCGGCCCGGCAAGCCCCTTTACGCATCCTTTCAGGGATTCCGTGCAGGCCTGGTAGAACTCATCGGCATCCTCCGGCAACGGGCGGCCCAGTGCAAAGAGGACTGCTTTCTCGAACTGGGGGAGGGAATTCTGCACAATTTTTTCAAGTTTCGGGTGGAACGCGGCATCCCTCTTGCTCTCGGAAAGCCGCCGGACTGCGGCCTCAAGACTGTCCCGTGTCGAGAGTATCTTCTTCCTTGAGACGTTTGCTGCCTGTACGAACTCCGCCTCCCACGCCTGTTCATGGTCTGATATGATGGCCGGGATGTCAGCGAACCCGATCTCCTCCACTAAAGGGGATTCCTTCTTGCCAAAGAGGTCTTTTACCTTTCGGAACATGCCAGATCACCAGGGAGACCTGCTGTCCCCGTCATTCCTTGCGATCTGCCTGATCCTCCGGACCCCGTCGATCTCCCGGATCACCTGCTCAACTGCCGGGGGGACCAGGCTCTCCCATTCCTCACCTTCAAGGATCCTCCTCCTGATCTCTGTCCCACTATGGGACTCGCGCTCGTACATCGCCGGTGACTCGACGCATATCCCCTCCTCCTCGAAGAGGCGGACTACCAGAGGGTTGCCCGAGTACACGGTATCGAACGGGGGAGCCATTGACCGTACGTGCGCCACCCAGAGCGCATTGCGCCTGATGTCCTCTATGGGGATGACATAGAATGGGCAGTCGATACGCTTGAGTGCCCGTGTAATCATCAGGACCCGCTCTCCCGCTGTAAAAGGGTTTGCCGGCTCATGGGAGAGCTGTGCACTCCCTACGCCGATGATGATCTCGTCAGAGGTTCTTGCGATCTTCTCAAGGATATACTGGTGCCCGTTGTGATACGGCTGGAATCTCCCGATGTAGAATCCCCTGTTCATCTCTCACCTACCATGTTGGCGATCTGGGCTGCAAATGCCCCTGCGACGAACCCTGCGTCGATGTTGACCACTGCAATGACGGAGCATGACTGGAGCATGCTGGCGAGTGCGGCCCTGCCGCCTCCCATGTATCCGTATCCAGTGCTGACCGGCACACCGATGACCGGGCGGTCAACGAGCCCTGCGACTACGGCAGGAAGGGTTCCTTCCCTGCCGGCAGCAACCACATACACATGCGCACCGCGGCACTCCCTGATCGCAGGGAAGAGGCGGTGGATCCCGGCTGCACCGACGTCGTAGGCGGTCTTGACCTGGCAGCCCATCTCTGATGCGATCACCCTGGCCTCCTCGGCCACCCTGATATCCGAGGTCCCGGCAGTGATGATGGCGACCACTCCCTTTCCCGGTCCGCAGGGCGGACCCTGGGATATCACCGCCATCGCCGCACCTTCGTGGAACGAGAGCGGGAATCCCTGGTCAGTGCAGACCTTCCGTAATGCCTCAAGCTGCTCGCCCGAGACCCTGGATACGATCACCCTCCCCCCTCTTGATGCGGCCTTTCGGGCAATCTCGGCGAGCTGCGAGGGGGACTTGCCCTCCGCGAGGATTACCTCGGGGATCCCGCACCTTGCCACTCTGCCCACATCGAGATTGGCAAGATCTGCCACGGCCTCTATCCGAAGCCCTGCGATCTCGTTGACAGCTTCTTCGAGAGGGATGCGCCCCTCTTTCCACAGTGAAAGGATCTCTTCCACGCGGTGATTCCATGACATGCTGTGATAATTAAGATATGGGCCTGGGTATAATAAGTGATGCAACCGCATGAGTTACCTGATTTACGTTGCCGCGTTCGGGACGCTGGCAGTATTTTTCCTGTGGTTCCGTGACGTAAGGATATTCCTGCGCACGGGGCTCGCAGGATACCGGAATGCCGCGTACCGCGGTGTGCTCCATGGGGCTCTGGCAATCCTCGGATGTGCGTTTACGTTCTCCTCTACGGAGCGGTTCCCGACGGAACTGATCGGCCTGGGGATCATACTTGCGGCCCTTTACTTCCAGGGAAAGGTCACAAGGGAGCGCGTTTTTTCCAATGAAAGTGCATGGGACCGCATTTCAGGGAAAGCCCAGATCAGAAAGAAGGCAGCAGAGGAACGCAAGGAGTGAGTTCTTTTTCCATGCTTCAGAAACCACGAGGAACAAGGGATTTTCTCCCTGAAGAGATGGAATCGCGGCGTGAAGTCGAACGCAGGATGCGCGAGGTTGCCCGGACCTGGGGGTACAGGGAGATCTGCACCCCTGAGTTCGAGGAGCTGGAGCTCTTCACCATCCGCTCAGGGGAAGGGATAATCCAGGAGATGTACGTATTCGAGGACAAGGGGGGGAGGAAGCTTGCGCTCCGACCCGAACTGACCGCTCCCGTGCTCCGCATGTACGTAAACGAGGGGCGAACCCTCTCAAAACCGCTCCGGTGGTTTTACTTCGCTGACTGTTTCCGGTACGAGCGGCCCCAGAAGGGCCGCTATCGCCAGTTCTGGCAGTTTGGGGTGGAATTGATCGGGGCCGACTCCGCACTCGCGGAAGCTGAGGTCATCATGCTCGCAAACGAGATCCTCTCAGTTTCCGGTATCACATTCTCCCTCCACGTCGGCCACCTCTCATTCATGCGGACTCTTCTTGGGGAGCTTGAACCCGAAGACCAGAAGAAAGCCCGGATGTTCCTTGACAAGAAGGACAGGCGCGGCCTCGAAGATTATCTCTCTTCGCGTGGGCATGCCGGGCTTTCTGAAAGGCTTGTCGCCCTTGCAGATTGTCGGGATCTCAATGAAGTGTTTGCGATTACCGGCGAGAGCCAGGACATGGAGAGGATCGCGGATCTTTTCCGTATCCTTGACCAGTCGAATATCCGGTATACCCTGAACCCCGGGATCGCCCGCGGTCTCGACTATTACACAGGAATGGTTTTTGAGGCGTTTGCAGAAGGGCTCGGCGCCGAGAATCAAGTACTCGGAGGTGGGGCTTACCGGCTTGCCCACCTCTTTGGCGGGGAGGACACCCCCTCCTGCGGGTTCGCTGTCGGGTTTGACAGAGTCATGGTTGCGCGTGGAGAACACGATCTGCCCGGGAGAGTCGCCATAGGAGTGGCGTTTACCCCTGAAGGGAGGGAATGGGCCTTGGCGGCGGCAAAGGAGTTCAGGAACGCTGGAATAGTCACGATGCTCGATCTGTCGGGGAAGTCCCTCGGGCAGCAGATCTCGCATATCTCCCGGACCGCTGACTATGCCCTGATCATCGGGTCACGGGAGCGGGATGAACGGTGTGTTACATTGAAAGACCTCCGGACCGGGACGCAGAAGGAACTTTCACTCTTTGACGCAGTCAGCGAGGTGAGCGGTGGTGACCCTCGCTGATGAACTTGCACGACAGCAGCGGAGTATCAGTGTCGCAGAGTTCTTCGAGAAGAACAAGCACCTGCTCGGGTTCGACTCGCCCACACGGGGGATCATTACCACCATCAAGGAAGCGGTCGACAATGCACTCGATGCATGCGAGGAGGCAAGGGTCCTCCCCGATGTGTTCGTCGGAATCAAGAGGACCGGAAGCGAAGTCTTCAGGATTACGGTCGAAGATAACGGTCCCGGGATCATCCCGGCACAGGTGCCGTTCGTGTTTGGAAAGCTCCTGTATGGGTCCAGGTTTCACCAGATACGCCAGAGCCGGGGGCAGCAGGGGATTGGGATCAGTGCTGCGGTGCTCTATGCGCAGCTCACCACTGGGCTTCCCACCCTCGTGATATCAAGGACCGGGCCCGACAACCCGGCCTCCCGTTTTCTTCTCCAGATCAATATCAATACAAACGAGCCTGAAGTTGTGGAACAATCAGAGGTTGAATGGGACAGGACGCATGGCACCCGGGTGCAGATCGAGTTCAAGAGCAGCATGGCCGCAAAGAAGCGGCTGCTTGAATACCTCAAATACACCTCTGTCGTAAACCCCCATGCCCGTATTCGCGTGGAGCTCGATGACGAGACGTATCTCTTCGAACGGGTCAGCGACGAGGTGATCGCCTGCCCCCAGGCCATCAAACCCCATCCTCATGGTATCGAGATCGGCCAGCTGATGCGGATGCTCGGGGCTGAAGGGGGTTCCTGCGGAGAGTTCCTTGTCGAGAACTTCACGAGGATCGGGAAAAAGACGGCTGAGGAGATCTGCAGGAATGCGGGCATCCCTCCCGCCACCCCGGCCGCATCTCTCACACCTGCCGAACAGAAGAGGCTCCTTGGCGCGATGCAGGGGGTAAAGGTCCCTGCACCACCAACACAGACATGTCTCTCCCCGATAGGAGAGGAACTCATCACGAGGGGTCTTGAGAAGGAGTTCCAGATGGATTTTGTGCGCTCACGCACGAGGCCGAGTTCCGTGTATTCCGGCCACCCTTTCCTCGTGGAAGCCGCGATCGGCTACGGGGGAAAACTCCCTCCGGACGGAAACGCCCAGATACTGCGGTTTGCAAACAGGGTCCCCCTCCTCTACCAGCAGGGAGCATGTGCCATCACGGGATGTGTGGCGGGAGTCTCCTGGAAGAACTACAATGTATCCCAGGCGGGCCTTCCCACCGGTCCCCTCCTCATCCTGGTGCATGTCGCCTCAACACATGTTCCCTTCACAAGCGAGAGCAAGGATGCCATTGCCGCAATCCCGGAAATTGAGAGAGAGGTGACCCTTGTGCTCCAGGAACTCGGGCGGGAGCTCAAGACCTACCTCTCCCGGCGGGATAAAAACCGGCTGCAGGAGGACAGGGCAAGGGCAGTGTGCTCAATCATCCCAGAGATTGCGGCAAAAGTCGCCGAGATCGTCGATCTCCCGGTACCTGACACCTCTGCCATTGAGGGAAGGATCATGAGGAAGGTGGTAGTAAAGAAGATGTCGCGGGATGGACGTGTCAGGCTCGAGGTGAAGAATTACACCTCGCAGCCTGGAGCGCTCACCATCTACGATATATCTCCCGACTCGGGGGAGGGTTCCGATCCAAAGCCGGCTATCGTAACCGAACTCGACGGGGAGCATACGAAGGTCTGGCATGTAGAGATCGAACCCGGCGGTGCATGGAGTGCAGAATACTTCGGCGCAGGTGGAGGAAGTCTTGAGATAAGGGGAATGCCCCCCGAGCACGTCGTGGTGGTGGATCTCGATGCCCAGTGATGAGATGGACCAGAAGACGCAGGAACGCCTGGTTTCCATCGCGATGCGATGGTATGACCAGATGAGGGAGAGTACGATCCCTTCCATCTCCCTTCCAACCAGGACAAAGCAGAACATTGAGTTTGATGATGACTCCGAGGTGTGGAAGTACGGAGACCGGGAGAGTGTCCGGTCGGCCCATACCGCAAAGAGCGCATTGCACCTCCTGAAGATGTCGTACGTGATCTCGTTTTTGAAGACGCAACTCCGCGAGAAGCGTTCCTCGACATTAAGAGAGCTGTATTACATATCGGAGGGGTGGAAACGTGCGAAATTCTCTGCCCAGGACGAGAGCAACCTGCTGATAGAAGACCTCGAGATCCTCACCGATCTCCAGCGGGAGGCATTCCACCTCAGGCCAGAGGAGGATGGCGCCACGATCTTCGGCCCTCTCCGACTGAAGGAGATGACAAGGAGAGGGGAGCGGGTGATCCACTGCCAGGAGGATGTAGGCGAGGCAGGGTACCAGATCCCAAGCAACGTCGAGAACATCGATCTCCTTGAGCACGATGCCCGCTTTGTCATCGCCATCGAGACTGGCGGCATGTACGCCCGGCTGATAGAGAACGGCTTTGACCAGGACTACCAGGCGATCCTTGTCCACCTGAAAGGACAGCCAGCCCGTTCCACACGCAGGATGCTGCACCGGATCAACGAGGAGTTCGGGCTCCCGGTGCTGGTATTCACCGACGGCGACCCCTGGTCGTACCGGATATACGCAAGTGTTGCCTACGGCGCCATCAAGAGCGCCCATATGTCCGAGCTTTTAGCCACGCCAAGGGCTCAGTTCATCGGGGTGCAGCCAAGCGACATACGCGATTACAACCTTCCTTCAGATACCCTTACAGAGAAGGACGTTGCCGCCCTGCAGAGCGAGATCTCCGACCCGAGGTTCGCATCTGAGTACTGGAGGACACAGATCCAGCTGCAGCTCAAACTCAACCTCAAGTCAGAACAGCAGGCCTTCGCGGCCCGCGGCCTGGATTTCGTGACAAAGGAATACCTTCCCCGCAGGCTCACGGAAATGGGTATCCTCTCCTGATAGCCGGGAAGTCCCACAAGGCCAGGATAAGCGGAGAGGAGACATCTGATTCCGGTGATTCTCAAAAAGAAAGGTCACGAGTAAGGATGCGGGTCAGGCAAGGGGATTTTTCTCCCTCCCACGGCAAAACCGTCCGCTCATCCTTCATCAGACCATGAACCTGAACACCAGCCATGCGATGATGAGCATGATTGCCGAGTATTTCAGCCCGGCGATTACTCGCGCCTCCCCCATCTGGCCAGCGACCAGCCCAGAGAAGATCCCCTGTATCATCGCGGCATGGGAAAAGAGTCTCGTATAGAAGAAGAGGTCAACGTTCCCGATGAATGATGCAGCCCCCGCGCCTGCGGCGGATGCCGCTGAACCTGCGGTCGCCATGGTCGAGAGGAAGGTGCTCACCAGGATCAGTATCACAAATACAAAGACCATGAACGAGATCAGGACGATGATCACGTAGATCAGCATGTTGTTCTTTCGCTCTGACCGGAGGGCCAGCACCTCATAGGTGTCACGGGCGGCGGCACGGAGCACCTCGCTGACGTCACCGCCCGCCTTGCTGGCCTTGGCGATGAGATCAATGCTCCTGTCTGACAGGGGGGTACCCAGGCGGGTGCGGAACCGCTGTATTGATTCAATGAATGTAGTATTCCACGACATCTCGTTGTCGAGGCGCCTGATGAACGGGGTGAGAGTACTGTACTCCCCCTGGGCAACGAGGTGTATGGCATTCGGGAGTGTCATTCCGCTATCGTTCATTCCCGCGAGGTCACGGAAGAAATTCGGGAGAGCCTCTTCGAGGTTCTTCATACGCCTGCTTTCCCGGAAGTCCATGATCGCAACGGGTACGATCGCAACGAGGATGGAGATGATGACGATGTCGTCGACGAGAGTGGTGGTGAAGAGCACGCTCATCCCGTAGTCCCTGATGACGATGGCTGTTCCTATCAGGAAGAAGATGACGGCCAGCGGAAGGGTCAGGATGAGGATATTGAGGGGTTTCTCGAGAAGTACTTTGACAGGGTGCTTGAGTACCCTTCTCCAGCCGGAACGCTGGCTGCGGTGTCGCTCAAGCTTTTTGCTTATCTCGACCTGTTCCCGTGCAAACTTTCCAATTTCTCCCGGACTGAGATCCACGGAATATGGCTTCTCTCCCTTTAATACCCCCCATAATCCAGGTCTTTTCGGGGGAGTCGCTCCCATGGGATGGGATTTTTGGGGCGAGGGGGGTGTGGATCCCGCCCGTGCGACGGGAGGCAATTTCGTCTTATTTTCACTTGCGTTTCCTGTGCCATGATCCTTTTTTGGCAGCATCCCCTTGAAAGAGTCTTTGATGCCCATCTCATCCCTCCGGTGTCATCGAGCTGATCAGGATCACGAACATGATGCTCCCGAAGGGGATCATCAGGTAGATAATCAGGTAAAGGAATATCGGCTGTGACGACTGGCTTAGTATAGCCATAATGGACTGGAGGATGATGAGAAAGAGCGGTCCGGCAACCATTGCAGTCACATACGACTCCGAGATCAGCCCCAGGGTGTCAAGGAAGAGTTTCTGGCTCTGGCGGTTCTCAAGGGAGTACTGCTCTGCCTTGGTCCGGAAATACTCGGTCAGGCTGCTGCCGGCAGATATACACCCCATCGCCCCCTGGAGGAACTCCTTCATGCGCATGCTCGGGGTGGTTGCGGAGATGAGCCGGAGTGCATCGATCAGGTCCCGCCCGAAGAGATCGATCTCCATGGCGATGAAACGAGCCTCGACAGCGCTCTCCCCGTACATCGTGCTGCTCCCCAGTTGCCGGAAGATCTCTGCCGGGGGGATTCCCGCCGTTGACATCGCGGTAATATAATTGATCGCATAGGGAAGCGTGGCATCGATGTTCCTGCAACGGTTCCCCGCGACCACGCTTGGATAGACGAGAAAGATGAGAAACGTGATGCCCCCAATCACGGCAAACGAGATGATCGCGGCGAGCACTGTCCCGATGACCAGGCTGTACTCGTTGATGGTGAGCATGAACTCAGGGACTGCACCCTGGTACTTGATCATCCCGGGGATGTTCAGGAGATAGGTGACCAGGCCGAGAAGGATAGATGCCACAATCGCTGCAATGACCGAACTCAGGTATGCCGTCGAGAGATAGACCTCGAATGGGACCTTCATGCGTGCAGTGACGAGGTCGTTCCTGAGTGCGGAATACGAATCCCTCTTCTTCTCCGCATACCTCCCCATCAACCTGAAGGCGAGACGTTCATACCCGTTCATGCTTCTCCATACAGCTCGGCCCTTATCTTCTCCATGGTCCCTGCAGGGTCACGGTAATACTGGACCAATATGTTGCCTACGTCCCTGAAATTGCGTATCTTCTTTATACGCATCCACTCCAGGACCTCCTGGCGCATCTTGAGCTCTTCTCTCATCCTCTCCTCGTCCCATCCCCTCGATTCCATGATCTCCTCGAGGACATAGGATTTCCCGGAGTAGGTGATCTCATCGGTTGCCGGGTGCCACCTGAAGACCTCGTTCGTGATCAGTTCGTTTGTCCGGGGATCGATATCGAGTATCTCGATGATCTGCTTGTTCCTCCTGATACGCTGGCCTCCGATGCGTGCCTGGACCTGTACCGATACTAGGTCAAGCGCGGAAAGCATGTTCCTTGGGACATTCAGTGGCGGGTTCTCCAGGCGGTGGACGATGCTCGCCACGGAGTCGGCGTGGATAGTCGAGTAGGTCACATGGCCAGTACTCATCGCCTGGAAGAGAGTCAGAGCTTCTTTTCCTCGGACTTCTCCGACGAGAATATACTCGGGGCGCTGCCTCAATGCTGCACGGAGGAGCTCATACATGTCGATCTCCCCCTTTCCGCTCGTATCAAACGAGGTCCGGGTGATGCTAGGGATCCAGTTCGGGTGGGGGAGCTTGAGCTCGCGCGTATCCTCGAGGGTAACGATCTTTGCCAGCGGAGGCATGAAGAGAGAGATCGCGTTGAGAGAGGTCGTCTTTCCTGAAGCGGTCCCTCCCGCGAAAATACACGACTTCCCGCTCTCTACTGCCATCCAGAAGAACGCGATCGAGAGGGGAGAGAAGGTGCGCCATTCGATGAGATCCGTGGGGGTGATAGGCTCGTCCTTGAATTTCCTGATGGTGTAGGTGGAGCCATGTGCGGTCACTTCCGTGCCAAGCGTCATCTGGATACGGGACCCGTCGCTCATGGTGGCATCGAGCATGGGTTCAGCGATAGAGATGTACTTCCCGGCCCTCTGGGCAAGCTTGGTCACGAACGAATCGAGCTCGTCGGAACTCTTGTAGATGAGGTTCGTCCGCATCGACTCGTAACGGTTGTGGTAGACAAAGAGGTTTGCATTTACGCCATCGCACGAGATATCCTCGATGTAACGGTCATGCATGAGCGGGTCTATCATCCCGTTTCCGAGGAATTCCTTGTACATGGCATAGAGGATCTTCTCCCTCTGTACAGGCGTGAGCGAGATCCCATAATCGTGGATGATATCGTCGGTGACATCACGAAGCGTCTTCTTCGCAATCTCCTCGAGCACGTTCTGGGTGTTGATATCGAGACGCTCGAATATCCGCTCCTTGATATCACGAAAGAGGTCAACCTCGGCAGGAGTCAGTTTCGGCTCAAGGACCTCATACAGGTATTCGTGGGTGGCATTGTCATACGTGATGCGGACATATGCATAGGGCTCATTTACAGGGTAGACTTCTGTCTGCTCCACGCCGGGCCTCGGACGGAATGTCAGATCCACGAGAGGGCCGTGGGTCCTCGGATTGTATTCAAGAGGGACTTTCCTGATAACGTTTATGGGGTTCAGCCTTGAAAGCAATCCCCCTTTTCCCGCTTCCTCCTGGACTTCGGAAGCGGCCTCGGACACCTTTTTGATGCCCGCATCCAGCAGGTCGGCCTTCTGCAGGTCTTTTCCTGCAGCCGCACCCCCCTCTCTCTTGAATGAAAAGATGTTGCTGCGGTCCTGGATTTTGATCTCTTCTATCTGGAACGTGGCGCCTTTTGGAAGAATCAGCCCAGACAAGTCGTTGATCTGGTCAACGGATATCACTGTCTCTTCGAGGACTGGTTTCTTCTCGCTCCACACGGTCTTTTTTGCGGGCTCAAACCGTGGAGGCCTGTGATCAGGGACCGCCTCCAATTTCGGGTCGTGTGAACTTTGGGGAGGGGCGCGAGTTGGGGGAGTATCTGTGACGGCACCCGCATCCGGGAGGGTTGCATTCACCCCATCACCTGCCGGTTCCCCCTCATCAGTTTGCCGGGCAGACACTGCATTCCTGCCTGTGCCGGATTGGGATCCTTTCTTGTTGTCGAGAGAAAGGCCGATCCTCTTCATGAACCCGTCGAGATCCTCGCCTTCCACAGCAGGGATCGGTGCCCCTTTCTCCTCTCCGGAACCTTCCTTGCCAGACTTTGCAGGAGCGCCATCTGCCTTCTTCTTTCCAAACAGGTTCCTGATCGAGAGCCCCTTTTTATCCTCCGCAGTCATCGCTCTATACCCCCATTCGTGAGATCGTCCCTTTCGTCAATCCGCTGCAAGGACATTCCCTTACCCCCTCTCTTTCATCTCTCTTTGAATACTTCTCATGGCCAGCCTTATAAGACCGAGGTTCGCATCAGCATCGGTCAGGAGGCAGATAGAGAGGTCCCCATAGGGTGCGATGATACATTTTTTCTGGTCACTTTCGAGAATTATCTGGTCAGGTACTCCCATCCGGAGGTTTTCTGCCACCTTTCTGCCGGCCCGCAGAAAGTCCTCTGCCATTGCCGCCACCTGTTCAAAATCACCGTCACCGGCTGACTGAACTGGGAATCCTTCGAAGAAGATGGAGACTGCACGTACTCCGGGTTGACCGGACAACCGCTTCAGGAGAGTGTCATCGGGTCCGGACACCACAGGTTCCACTATACGCCTGTCCTCTCCCTTAAGGAACAGTCCCTCCTCACGGCAGATCTCATTTGCCTCCTGAAGTTCGTCATAAGAGTAATGATACTGGGCGTATCGGACAGGGAGATCGATCTCCCGCGAGCGATTGAGCAGGTATGTGACCGCAGCCCTCCCCCTGTGAACGCCTTCCCTGTCCTGGTAACAGGCTGCAGTGACCTGGCCTTTCACCACGACCAGGAGCCCCTTCCCCTCGTCAGTAAGCACCTCAACCTTTCCAGTGAAGGGACGAGCCCCATCCGGGTGGTCCTCCCTGAGGGGATCCGCCGAAACACCTGCATACGTGCCTTCGGGGAGACTCATGCACTATAATGCTGCAACAAGGCGTTCTTTGTTTTTCTTCAACTCGTAGCGGATGCGACCTATATTTGCTTCGTTTCCGGCCACTACCGCGATCAGCTCGTCCCCGGAGAGGGGAGACATGATGATGGGCCCATGGTCAAGCTCGACGAGCATCTGATGCAGTTCTCCCTTGCCAAGCTCCTTTCCCATCGCCTCTGATGTCCCCATGCCAGTCGATGCCATAGCACCAAGGGCATCGATATCGATCTTTCCTGAGACAGCACTCTCGATCACGAACCCGTCACGCCCCACCACGACCGCCGCAGTGACCCCATCTATCTTCAAAAACTCTCCAAGAATTTGTTTGAGCATTCATGCCACCTACTTATATAAAGCATCTGTGTGGATATATAAAAATAAAAATGTTTGCTATACCGGCTGTACAGGCGGCCCAAAGAATTTTCCAGTTTTATTCTTCCTCATTTTTATTAATCCCTGCACCAATAACCTTATGAATCGACGAGTATTGATCTGTAGTGATGCAGCTTCCCCGTGGTACTTTCCATTCCATGAAAAAAGGGGTGGAACTGGGCAGTATACTGGAAGATCTAAAAAAGGAACATTTTTCTGGGACGTGTTCCCTTGTCTGCGGCAACCAGTCCTTCGATCTCGTATATCAGGAAGGACTGATCATGCTTGCAAGTGGTGAGGCGACCTGCGGTGATGCAGCGATGGGAGTGATCGAAAAGCAGAGGAATATGATTGCGGATGCATTGCTCTCAGCCCTTACGCCTGCACAGATGAAACTCACGCTCGAGTTCAACGCGGGATGCAGGGTGCAGCGGAGGAGTCAAGCTGCCCAAATAACCCCCCCTGCCCCCTCCCCGGGAGGCCAGATGAGTCCTGGGGCAGGAGAGACACCCCATACTATCATAAAACCGGAAATTATTCAGGAAAACGTGAAAAAAACTCCCGAAATCCGGGTGCCCGTTCAGGAGAGCCCTGCAGCCACGACCCCTTCTGCACCTGCACGGAAAAATGATGCAAAATCTGTTGATATCTTCGCACCTGATGGTGACGAGTACACGATGGTGGACAGGGACTTGCAGGCTCTGGATGCCATGGACCTGGATACCATGAGCCAGAAAATCCGCATTAACTGCAAGCAGATGATAGAAAAACTCCACCTTGAATACCTCATCGATGACCAAGGGAGCTGAAAGGAGAGAGGCATGGATTTCGTAAGTCTTGATACCTTTCTCCTCCTCGTTCTGCTCATCCTCGTAGGGATTGTCCTGTTCCTCTCGATCGTAATTGCGCTTTACGTCATCAGGCTGTCCCGGGATATCACCGGCAGACAACTCGCAGAGTTGGAGCGTGGCAGACCTGTCCCGGTAAAAACCCAGGTGAGGGAGGAGATGCCCAGCGAGACCGCACCCGTTGTGATCCCTCGTCCCCTGGAGCAGGTACCGGAGATTGCATTTGATCCGTCGAAGGATGCGCCTGACATTCCGACGGGGATGAAGAACCTGTGCGCAATGTATGGCCTTTCATCACTGACGGTCTCTTCGGCCGATGGGCTGGTAATCGCCTCTTCAGGTCATCCAGATGCAATTGCCGATGCCGCACAGTATAGTTATGCCTTCATGACAGGAGCACCCGTCAAAGAGAGCGGGGTCCAGGTCTTCCCGGTCGATTTCGGCAGCACACCCCTTGTGGGGATCCTCCGCAGCACCGAGAATGTTCCAGGTGCCACGCTTGATGTGCTCCAGAAAGATCTGGTGAAATTACTCGAACGATGGATTTGAGAGGAGTCCTGTTTCCGTGCTTCTCATTAACCTTATATAAACACACGGTGACATTTTACTTAATGGAGGGTTGAATGGTCCGAGTCTTTACGATTGCGTCAGGAAAGGGGGGTACGGGTAAAACCACGGTCACAGTCAATCTTGGGACAAGCCTCGCCCAATTTGGGAAAAATACCATCATCATGGATGCCGATATCGGTATGGCGAACATGGGTCTCGCCCTGGGACTCGAGGATGTCCCGGTCACGCTCCACGAAGTCCTCGCGGGAAAGGCAAACGTTCATGACGCCATATACGACGGGCCCGGAGATATGAAAGTGGTCCCAAGCGGCATCTCCCTCCAGGGATTTCAGCAGGCGAACCCCGAGCGTCTCAAGGATGTCATGAAAGAACTTGTAGAGGTCTGCGATTTCCTCCTTATTGATGCCCCTGCAGGAATCAGCCGCGACGGCGTGATCCCCCTTGCAATTGCTGACGATGTAATTCTCGTCGTCAACCCCGAGCTCTCTTCCATCGTCGATGCCCTGAAGACGAAGATCCTCACCGAAGTGGTGGGGGGGCACGTGCTCGGAGTTATCATCAACCGTGCAGGTATCGAGAAGACCGAAGTGGTCAAGCAGAAGATGGAGAAAGTGCTTGGAGTGAAGGTGATAGGGACCATCCCTGAAGACCCGAACGTCCGGAAGGCCGCCTCGTTCAAGACCCCAGTCGTGATCAAGTACCCCCTCTCCCCCTCATCAGTCGCGATCAAGAATATGGCAGCCGAACTTGCCGGCATCCCCATTGAACACCGTGGTGTGGAGAGCAAGGACCGTTTCATCGAACGATTCGCAAAAGTCCTCTTCAGGGGGAGAAAATGACCCTTGAAATGATTCTCCTGATCATCAGCAGCGTGGTGATCCTCTTCCTGCTGATCCTTGTCATTTTCATGTATATCAGGATAAAACAGCTCATCCGTGATTTCGAGCTTCTGGAGTCGCAGATAATGGTTACAGACTCAGAATTCGATGCGCTGATGCAGAACGTGGATGAGATTGGACACCTGAAAATTTAACAGGGGACCTTCCAGAATTTTTTCCTTTTAGAGACCCGGGGGGGGCAATCGTGGAAGAAATACTCTCTTCCCTGTTCCCCCTCTTCCTCCACCCTCCGGCCCTGGACCATCCTGAAGATCAGTATTGATGGTATCCCGGCCACCAGCCTGACCCAGGGGGAGCCGACATTACGCAACTGCCAGGCGGAACTGTTCAGGATTCTCCTTTCCTGTTCTTGATCTGGAAAACGCAGTGTTCGTCTCCCTTTGATTTGCACGTAATCTCCCTGCACTGGACCTTAATCCCAAATGAACCTTCAATGATTCCTGCAAGGAGACCTGCCGTACAAAAGCAGACCGGTTTTCCCGTATTGCCGAATGACTCGGACTCTACCGTGTGGGAGAGAGTGATTGTCTTCGTTTTGGTCTTCTCGTCCCATTCTTCCTTGACGATATTAAACCAGCCCATCTGGGAGTAGAAGGCAAATGCCATGTCGGAGAGTATCTTTGGGTTGATATTTTTCTGGCCTTCTTGTTTTATCGTGTCTTCCGGAGTTCCCACAAACAGGATACCGATGATCTCTCCTGCGGAATTCCTGATTGGCTCATACACTGCGACATACTTCTTCCCAACCACATCTGCAGTGCCGTAATAGGTCTGCCCTTTGTTGATCACAGCATTGTAAACGACACTTGAAATCTCGGTTCCAACAGCCCGTTTGCCGTCAGCGCCAATCACGTTGGTAGATACACGGATTGCCTTATCACCAGTTTTCTGGAAGACCGTGGCCTTGCAGCCCCTTTCCTTTTCAATGGAATCAACAATCTCGAAGTTATCGTTGACGACATGATCGCCGTATGCAATCTTGCCTCCGATTATTGAAGGAGGCCCAAATGCTGCGAAACGTTCATGCAACAGTTTGAGATCTCCGTCAAGTTTTTTCCTGGAGAGATCAAAATAAATACTCATCTTCTTGTAGTGTTCCACGTTCTCCTTTCCCATGTCCATGTAGGCACGATAGTTGACACCGCTTGCCGGCGCCTCTCCCATGGTCTTCTTCAGCGAATTGGTCATGGACGTGAAGATGAACCGGGGCATCATGACAACCGGCTCATCCATAAGTGAGATCTTGCCTTCAAGGGGCTTATGCTCGATAAACTCCGTGATGGCGGATTCGCCCTTCACCACAGCCTCTGCCTTGAATTTCCAGCTCGGCTCGACCCGATCAGCGATAAACTCACAATACGGGTCTCCGTTCGCGTGGCAACTCTTTTCGAGGCAGTACCAGGTCTTCCCGGTAATTGCTGAAAGAATGCCTTCGATCCATCCCTGGTGAATACCACAGACGGGCATCTTCCAGTCCTTGAGCACCTCGGACTCAAACGTCTTCTTGCAGCGAAGCACTATGCGCTTATCACTCGCACTGACCAATTCAAAGGGGGAACCCCAGCCTTGCTGGTGCTGAAGTTTGAAGACGAGCATCAGGAACTCTTCCGGTTTAAGGTTCAGACCGAGTTTTTTTAAGAGATTATCAAGCCCTACTGATCCCTGTCCCACAGAACGGAACAGTTTTCGCATCGCTTTGTTGGCAAGCTTCCGGTTAAGGTTGGCCTCATACATTTCATAGAGAGCCTTGACCATGTAATTCGGGTTGCTTGCGGTCCTTACCCCAAAGCACGTGGTGACCCCTTCTAGAGGGTTCATCTGCATGAATGAAGTGATATCCTTGCTCCCATTAAGAATGGCCTCAAAATCCTGTTTATCCATCTAATCCTTCTCCGTAATCCAGTGATCTGCTGTATGCTTACTTAAATTTGTGGCATGCAACTCCTTTCACAAAAAGACTCATCTGTGTATTTTTAAGGCACACCGTCAAGTGATGTCGAGGACTACTACCTTGCCGATAAGATCGGGATTGAATTCAAATTCATAGACCCTGGTGGAGAGATCGCGGAGGTGCACCACACATTCGTAGCGGCCGAAAAGGAGGCGGAAACTGACCTTCCCCTCCCTGCTGGTGAAATCATTCCCTACGACCTGACCGCCTTTCCTGATGGAGACCCTCTGGCCGTGAAGGGGTACCTCCCCCTTCACGACCTTCATGGAGAATACGCCGGCCCCTCCTTCTTTCACGGGTGCCACCTGGGGGATGTCGCTTGGAAGCATGCGGTTGAGGATATTCCTGTCATAGATGCGGCACCCAAGAATCAGCCTCTCGACTACCGGTCCGTCTGATGGATAAAAAATGAACTGTTCTGTCCCTTTGAGGAGATACACAGCGGTATTGCCAAATAGCATCCCTTTGCTCTCATTGAGCACTGCTCCCTCGGGCTCCCCGGCCAGGAAAAGGATGTACCACCTTGGATCCTTCTGAAGAGAACGGGCAATGCCGCAAACCTTTTTTGCGCGGGCTTTCTGGAGGAGATCCTGCACGGATGAGGGAGCCTCTCCCGCAGATGCAGCGATAAGGGATTCCATGATCTCAATATTTGTCATCGCTGATCAGTTCCAGCCTGGTATTTGGTTCATCATGCTTCATTCGCCATGGCCAATGGGAGTCACCTTCCGCATCCCTCTATTGTGGGAGGTCGTACCGCAGGCAACTCCCGCCGGGGCCAGGCATAAGAACCTGCACGACTTAATTGTACCTGTATCCATGATAATTCCTCTGGCAATCAGTGCGGCTGCAGTGACATGTACTTTTATATATGCATCTTGCAGGGATTTGAAGGAACGGCGGGTTCCTTTCCGGACCTGGTATCCAATGCTTGCGGTCACCCTCCCCATGGCCGCATGGTTTTATCTCATGATGATCGCGGGGGGGCAGTGGACGGTCCTTGCCTATTTTCTCGCGATGACTGGAGTATTTTCTATCGTGTTCTACTTGTTCGCCTGGCTGAACCTTTTCGGCGGGGCGGACGCATGGGCGCTGATCTTCCTGTCGGCGAGTGTCCCGGCATTTCCCATAGAGCCGCTCTCCGGATATCCTCCGACCGGGTTCTTTCCTTTCTCGGTGCTCGTCAATGCCCTTCTCCTGAACCTGCTCACTCCTTTGATCCTGGGCCTCCAGAACCTGGTGCATGGAAGGAGGGCGCCATTTCCCTACATGTTTCTTGGTTTTCCCGTGCGTGCAACAGATCTGCCAGGGGCATTTGGATTTATCATGGAGGAGATCGAAGAAGACGAGGACGGGTCTCTCAAAAGGCGCTTTGTTGGGCCCGGTGAGGCGATACGCAGGATGGTATCTGGCAAGAAAAGGATCTATACCAAGGATCTCAGGCTGCATCCCGGGGATTACACACGGGAGATGGCACTGTACCAGAAAGCCGAGACAGTCTGGATCTCTTATGGGATACCGTTCATCGTCCCTCTCACCGCGGGACTGCTGACCGCGCTCTTCTTTGGAGATATCCTGTACTTCCTGATGAAATGGATAATTGGTGCATAGCATGCTCACGCTTAACTATACAGACGGACTCATCCCTGTGGTGGTGCAGGATGCGGAGACGCGGGATGTACTGATGGTGGCATATGCCAATGCAGAGGCAGTTGAACTCACCAGGCAAACGGGATATGCACATTACTTCTCCCGCAGCAGGAAGAAGTTGTGGAAAAAGGGAGAGGAGAGCGGCCACTTCCAGAGGGTGCTTCGTATTCTCGTAGACTGCGATGAAGACTGCCTCCTCTACGTGATCGACCAGTCCGGAGCGGCATGCCACATGGGATACCGATCCTGCTTTTTCAGAACGATTGAAGGAAGTGTCGTGGCAGAGAGAATTTTCAACCCGGAGACTGTATACGCGAAAAAAAAGTCAATAAAGTCCAAATCCAGGCATTGAAAAATTCTTTGCTCATGGATTTTTGCGGCTCTATTGACGGCATCTGGCATTCACCCGGATCACAGAAATACCACACTACCGGATGAGTGGGAGGGGTAGCCCTACGCCACCCAGTCCCTGTTACTTTCCGCTCACCTGTGCACAGGAAAATTGGATGAACAGGCATCCTCCGCTTTTTTCCTGGCAATGCAAGTTCCTCAGGGGACAGAACTTTCATGTATTTCCGGGGGCAATGATAACCGTGGACCTTATAACGAAGGCCCGGGGGCACGATACACTGCTGATCATAGATACCTCCAGTGACCAAAATACGCCAAAAATGTGCCTTAATCCACGATATAAAACAGAAAAGGGTGAAAATTTTGAAATTAGTACCGGATACCAGCGTAGTCATAGACGGTCGAATCACCTCCATGATACAAACCGGAGAATATAAGGGTGCATCAATAATCATACCGGAAGCGGTCGTCGCCGAGCTCGAGGCCCAGGCAAACCAGGGACGGGAGATTGGGTTTTCAGGGCTTACCGAACTCCAGGCATTGTGCAGGCTTGCGGAAGAGGGCACCATTGAACTCAGGTTTGTGGGAGTGCGCCCCAGTCTCGAACAGGTAAAACTGGCGAGTGGCGGAGAGATAGATGCACTGATCCGTCATGCCGCAATCGAGAACAACGCCAAGTTCATCACAAGTGACGTCGTGCAGGCAGAAGTGGCCAAGGCGAAGGGACTGGACGTCATTTACCTTCGTCCCCAGGTAGAGGGGTTCACCCCGCTTGGCATAGACCAGTTCTTTGACGAGCACACCATTGCAGTCTATCTCAAGGAGAGGGTCTCGCCAATGGCCAAGAAGGGCACTGTAAAAGAGATGCGGCTGATGAAAATCAGGGACCAGCTCTGCACGGACTACGAACTGCGGTGCCTTGCACAGGAGATACTCGAGAGGGCAAAGCGGGACCCTGACGGGTTCATCGAGCTTGAGAAGCGGGGCGTGACCGTGGTACAGATCGGCTCCATGCGGATTGCCATCACCAGGAGGCCATTCTCCGACGGGATGGAGATCACCGCGGTCCGTCCCATTGCTGACGTCAGCCTTGAACAGTTCAACAAGGCCAGCATCATCAAGAACCGGATCGTAGGCGACAAGCGGGGCCTCCTGATTGCTGGCTCGCCTGGAGGCGGGAAAACGACACTTGCTCAGAGCATCGCCACGTACCTCGCAGAGCACGGGTACGTCGTCAAGACGATGGAAGCACCGCGCGAGCTGCAGGTCCCAGACCACATCACGCAGTACACTTCCCTCGACGGGAGCATGGAGAACACTGCGGATGTGCTCCTGCTGGTGCGCCCGGACTTCGTAATATTTGACGAGTTGCGGAAGAACGAAGACTTCCGCGTCTTCGCCGACATGCGCCTGGCCGGAATCGGGATGATCGGGGTCATTCATGCGATCGGGGCCCACGATGCCCTCCAGCGTTTCTCAGACCGTGTCGATTTCGGCGTGCTTCCCCAGATCATCAACACGATCATATTCGTGGACAAAGGAGAGATCACCAATATCTACGATGTCGGTTTCACAATCAAGGTGCCCGAGGGGATGTCGTCGGAGATCAACCTTCGGCCTGTCACCACTGTGTCAGACTACGAGACAGGGGACCTGGTATTTGAGATCTTCAAGTATGACGGTGAGACGATTGTCATGCCGGTGATGAATATGGGGACGGCTCCCGCACCACTGAAGGCTCCTTCCGTCCCAAAGGAGGAGGAAAACACTCAGTGGAAGATTCTCGAGAAGGAGATACAGAGGGAGATTGGGCGCTACACGGAGGGGTACGTGGACGTGCACATGCTCTCTGACTCAAAAGCCGTGGTATATATAGAGGACAAGGATGTCCCTGCCGCTATCGGAAAGGGCGGAAAGAACATCGCTGCCATCGTCAATAAAGTGGGCATCGGGATCGACATACGGCCCAGAACCGAGCTTGAGAAGGTTCCCGCAGTACCCACCCAGGAGGAGGAACTTCAGCTGGGGGGCGGGGTGAAGATAAGGATGGACAAGAAGCAACTGGCCATAATCTGCCCCGAGCAGAGCGGGAAGATCGTCGATGTGTTCTCCGGCAAGGAATATCTCTTCACTGCAACGGTGAACGACTCTGGCGAGATACACCTTGCCAAGAACTCTACCATCGCCCAGGAGCTCATCAAAAGGTACAACGAGGGCGATAGCATTAAATTGAGGCCAGTATAGACATTTTTCTTTATTTTGCACGGATGAAAGGTGAGAGGACGTGAGCCTACCTGATATGCGGCAGCTGGAGGAGGCTGCCCTGCATGCGTGGGAGCATGCATTTGAACCGGACCCTGCGTCCAGAGAGAAGTTCTACCTGACAGTTGCGTATCCCTACCCCAGCGGCGCCATGCACGTGGGGCATGGGAGGACCTATATCGTCCCGGATGTGATCGCACGGTTCTGGAGGATGAGGGGGAGGCAGGTGCTGTACCCGATGGCATTCCACGTGACCGGCGCCCCGGTTATCGGTATATCAAGAAGGATTGCGAGAGGCGATGAGAAGGCCATCCGCCTTTATCGCGATCTCTACAAGGTCCCTTCGGAGACGCTGGAGAGATTCACCGATCCCCTGGAGATCGTGCGCCACTTCTCCGAGGAGTACCGGAGAGTGATGACCGCATGCGGACTCTCGATCGACTGGAGACGGCGTTTCACTACGGTCGACCCGCAATACAGCAAGTTCATCGAATGGCAGTGGCTGCACCTGCACGAGGGCAGGCACGTAAATAAGGGAGCACATCCTGTGCGGTTCTGCCCACAGTGCGACAACCCTGTGGGGGACCATGACCTTCTCGAGGGGGACAAGGCCGAGATCCTGAAGTTCACCCTGGTCATGTTTGAATGGAATGACTCGCTCATCCCGACTGCCACACTCCGCCCCGAGACCATATATGGGGTGACGAACCTGTGGGTGAACCCGGATGTCACCTACGTGAAGGCCCTCGTGGACGGCGTTTCCTGGGTTGTCAGCAGGGAGGCCGCGGAGAAACTTGCACTCCAGGATCACGAAGTGACAGTCATTGCTGAGATACCCGGTACCACCCTCATAGACCAGGTGGTGCGCCACCCGCTATGCGGCGCGGTACCAATACTCCCCGCCAAGTTCGTGGATCCTGCCATGGCAAGCGGAGTGGTGATGAGCGTCCCCGCACACGCACCATTCGACTACATCGCGCTCAGGGACCTCCAGGCAGAGGGAAAGTACACGGCGATCTCGCCCATTCCACTTATCAAGGTCCCGGGATACGGTGATTTTCCGGCAAAGGACGCCGTTGAGCGTGCAGGGATCCGCCACCAGACTGACCCTGCCATGGAGGCCCTCACCCAGGAGGTCTATAGCGCCGAGTTCTCCTCAGGGATCCTCTTCGAGCAGTACGGCGGGGAACCCGTCAGGCAGGCCAGGGAGAGTGTGGCCGCGCTGATGACCGAGAAATATCGCTCTGCCGTCATGTACGAGTTCGATACAAGGCCTGTCGTGTGCCGGTGTGGCGGCCAGGTGTTTGTCAAGATCCTCCATGACCAGTGGTTCCTGCTGTACAGCGACCCTGCATGGAAATCACAGGTTTCCGAACACCTGGCTCAGATGACCCTCGTCCCTGCCGAGGTCCGCACCGAGTTCGAGCGGACAATTGGCTGGCTGAAGGACTGGGCCTGCACCCGCAGGGTGGGCCTTGGTACCCGGTTGCCCTGGGATCCCGACTGGCTCATCGAGCCGCTCAGCGACTCCACCATCTACATGGCGTACTACACCATCTCCCACCTCCTGAAGGAGTGCAGGCCTGAGGAACTCACCCCCGAGGTCTTCGATTACCTGTTCCTCAATAAAGGCTCGCCTCCTGCACACCCCGATAAGGAACGCCTGGATGCGATGCGCCGTGAATTCGAATACTGGTACCCCTATGACTTTCGGTTCTCCGCCAAAGACCTGATCTCCAACCACCTGACATTCCAGCTCTTCCACCACGCTGCCATCTTCCCGCCCCGGAGCATGCCACGGGGGATGGTGGTGTTCGGCATGGGTCTCCTGAACGGTGCGAAGATGTCCTCTTCCAAGGGCAACGTGTTCCTGCTCGAGGACGCGATCAACGAGTTCGGTGCGGATACCGTTCGGATGTTCCTCGTCGGGAGCGCCGAACCCTGGCAGGACTTTGACTGGCGGAACGATCTTGTTCATTCGACGAAGAAGCAGATCGAGCGGTTCTGGAACATGGTGCAGGAGAGCCTTTCCGCGGGAGGAGAGACCACCGATGCAGACCGATGGCTCCTCTCCCGGCTCCAGGCACATATCGTGAAGACCACGGAGGCACTGGAGCGCTTCCAGACCCGCCAGGCACTTCAGGAGGCCTTCTATGCCATTGATTCCGACCTGAAATGGTACAGGAGACGCCTGCCGCCAGGGATGCAGGGGGGCAGCGCATACCGTGCGCTCGGCCATATATGGACGAGGCTCCTGGCGCCTGTGATACCCTTCACGTGCGAGAAGCTCTGGACCGATACGGGGGGAGAGGGGCTTGTCTCTTTTGCTCCCTGGCCAATCGCTGATCCAGAAAAGACAGATGCCGACCTTGAAATGGCCGAGGAGCTCCTTCTCCGCACACTCGAGGATATCGATTCGATAAGGCGGGTCCTCCAGATCACTCCTACTTTGATCACGCTCTGCGTGGCCCCTTCATGGAAGAGGGAAATCTTCTCGGCCGTGGCAACGTCGGCGGACAAGAACACAGTAATACGCGAGATCATGAAGGATGAGCAGATGAGAAAGCGTGGCAAAGAAGCCACGGAGACGACGAGGCAGTGCACTACGCTGATACATCGCCTGCCACCGGCGTTCATCGAGCAATATCTCAAAGGCGGGATTAATGAGATGGAGATATTCCAGAATGCCAGAGATTTCCTGGAGAGGGAATGCGCGATCCCGGTCAGAGTGGTGGATGCAGAGGAGAGCAGACACCCGAGGGCTGCGGTCGCGCTTCCCCTCAAGCCCGCTATCGTAATAGAGTGAAGCCTACTCGGGCTCCACGCTTTTTGCCTTCTTCACACGCTCCTTTGTTGTATACCCCGTGACCTCATCCAGATATCTCCGAAAACGCCTGTTGGTATCGAGAATGACCTCGTCGGATACGCTGCTGTCAGACCGGGTATCAACCACCAGCGTCTTTTTATCCTTCCCTGTTGAGACGTCAAGGACTTTCAAAGCGCCATATGTGATCTGAAGGTGCTCGCCAACCTTCTTAGGCTCTACTCCAAAGCATTCCACGAGCTTTGACTCCATCCTTGCAATGAGATCCTTCGTATACCCCCTTTTCACCGGATATTCTTGCATAATACTTTTTTAGGTGGATGGAATATGTTAAACTAATGTCACCTGAACCAAACACCGATATCAAGATATTCTCCCGACCCCTCTCCAGGCCCGGATCCTCTGTTCTCATGGGATTCCCGGGAAGCGGCCTCGTGGGGAGCATCGCGCTCCAGTATATGGTCGACCAACTGGAGTTCGAACAGATCGGGAGCATCAACAGCAAATATTTCCCTCCCCTGGCCATGATGAACAAGGGAGTCATCAATGTCCCGGTGCGCATCTACGAAAAGGGAGATCTCTCTGCGATTGTTGCAGACATCCCTATTCACCCCATGATATGCTACGAGGTGGCAAACGGGATCATGGACTGGCTGGAGCCCTTTTCAGTAAAAGAGGTCGTCACTATCGCGGGCATCATCACCAATGAGCCTGAAAAGAGGGTCTTTGGAGTGGCAAGCAACGAGCAGGCCCTCACGCGGATACAGGACTCCACCATCATACTCCCCGTAGGGAGCATTTCGGGGATCGCAAGCAGCGTCCTTACCGAGTGCAAGATCCGGAACATTCCCGCATACGGGCTCCTCGGAGAGACGATCAATGCACCGGACCCAAGGGCATCAGCGGCTGCAATAGAGGTCCTGAACAAGATGTACGAGATACAACTCGATGTCCAACCCCTGATCGAACAGGCTGAAGAGATCGAGTCGACAATGCAGAAACTCGCCGAGCAGGTGAAGACTGCAGAGACAATGCCAAAGAAAGAACAGCTTCCAATGTACGGGTGACCCTTATGAAGTGCTTTGCATTAACCGGAATTTCCCCGCAAGTGATCAGAGAGCTCCAGGAGGGAAAGGCCAGAACCCTGGAACTACAGAGTACGCACAACGTGGTAACCCTCGCCGGTATCCCCGCCGGATCACTCGTTTTCATGACATCAGTGGACATGGAAGACGTTTCTCCTGGGGATTCGGGGATCATCGTCGAGATCCTCGCGCTGAGCATCACGATGAAGCGGATCATGGAATATTCCCATGGACTGCATTACGAGGAGCGGGAGCGGATGTCTGCCCGAATAAAAGTCAAATGCGTGGGATCTTCCACAGTCAAGAGCGTCACTGCTGAGGGAATCCTCCAGCCCATTACCGTAGAAGTGCTGAAATCCGCCTGCTACCATGCAGGATGACAGCCCCGGGCTTCAGACGCCCCATATGGGCAACCCGTCATCTTTTTCTGCCCGGGGCTGTCCCTTCGTATGAACATGGCTCTTTTTATCAGGTGTATTGAGAACATTTCCCACATATGGTTGTTTCCACGTGAAGAACGATTAATTACCCCCCCTACCACATATATATACGCTCCAGTGGGCTTGTGGCTTAGCCAGGATAGAGCGCCGGGCTTCTAACCCGGATGTCGAGGGTTCGAATCCCTCCAGGCCCGTGACCGCACCTTCTCCTTCTCACTCATGGTATCAGGGGTGGCTTTTTTACAATGGAACTTTGGATACTGAACGGTACCTTTCAAGAGGAGGGAATACTACATATCTCCTGGGAGCCACGAATGCCAGACAAGTGTAGCCATGCAAATATGGTGATCGCCAACACCATGGCTGAGATCGAGAGTGCATTTTATGACATCGAGAGTATCAAGAACGATATCAGGGAGATCCAGTATGACCTCTCCAGCCTTGATAAGAAACTGCACGAGATCACGGGGCGCTTGAGAGAGATCCAGGCTTCCCTCGGGCAGATATGCCCGCTCCCTGACTCGTTCCCCCCACGGGAGGACCCTCACAAGTCTGTGCCGCTCTGATCTGCCCGGGTTTGTGCATTTAATGGGGCCCGGGGCCTCATACTAAAGAATGGGTGTGAATGATCGTTCACCCGGGAAAGAAGGGATGAGCTTGTGATACCTCCCCTATCCGTTGCGAGAATTAAAAGAAGATATTATTCAGCCTGGTTATTGACCAGGAGCACATCGCTGATGTTGTGCTGGCGCTGGGCAAGCTTCTTCGCTTTGAAGATATTCTTGCCTTCCTTTCCAATGGCAAGACCGCGGTCCTCGTCCCTGACCTCGACATGCGCAATCTGGGAATCCCCCTCGCCCTCGAACTCTATGGCTGTCACCTTGGCAGGCAGGAAACAGTTTCTCAAGAATTGCTCGGGCGTGTTTGCATATTCTACTACCTCGATCTTTTTGCCCATCGTGTCCATTGCCTTCTTGATGCTGGCCCCGCTCTTCCCGATCGCAAGGCCCATCTCGCCAGGATTGATCACAAATATGATCCGGTTGTTCCGATCGTCGATCACGCAGTCCCTGCTTCCTGCCCCGGTCAGCTTCTCAAACTGGGATATCAGGCGCATGCAGTCCTCGTTCAACAGCACTTCCGCCATGGTTTCAGGCCCTCTTGAGACTCAGGATATCCGATTCGCCAGGGTTGATGATTGCAAGTGCGCTGACCATAAATGGTTTTCCGCATGCCTTCCCCAGTTGCACGCTGGATCCCTCGAACGTGTAAACAAAGAGGTTATCCTTTGATTTGAGCATTTCCCTGAAATTTTCCGGGCAGTTCCCAGCCACTACCACCATCTGGGCACTGCCGTTGTCGATTGACTGCGCGGTCATGTTCTGGCCGAGCAGGACTTCGCCCGTCTTTATCGCTCTTCGTAAAGAAGCATTAAAATCCATTATAATTCTCCTAGTTCAATGGTTTTGCAATAAGTTTCACGTCACCGGTACCAAGCTGAATGGGCTGGCCCACGATAACGTTCTCTGTTACTCCTGATAGTTCGTCCACCTCATTGGCTACTGCCGCATCGAGCAGGTGATTGACGGTCACCTCGAATGCCGCACGAGAGAGGACACTCTCCTTCTCGCCGGCAATCCCATGCCGGCCGATCTGTTTTACTTCCCCGTCCATGCACATCATGTCGGCAACCAGCATGATATGCCGCACATCGACCATAATCCCCTGCTCGTTCAGCGTAGAGAGGGCTTCGTGGATGATTGCATTCCTGGCTGCCTCGATGCCGAGGACTTGGGAGATCTCGCTGATGTTGTTGGTGCGGGTCCGCGTGGTATCCACCCCAACAACCTCAAACACGTCTTTAAGGTTGGATCCTTCAGTATATAGGATATACTCTCCGCTCTCCTTCCTGACCACCACGCGCTCGATGTCATCTATGCCCTGGACGATGACGTTGCGCACGTGCTCGGCCAGCTGGAAGAGATTCTGGTAACTCTCCTTGTCTTTTGGCATGAAGTACATGACCGCGCCCTTCTCGTCCACCTCGTGATCGAAATCGCGGTAATGCCGCCGGTCCCTGATCTTCCTCGGCGCGATCTCGACGATATCAGCCACCGAGATCTTTCTCTTGTCACACACTGCAGCGTTGAGCTGGACCACGATCTGCATGTTCTCCATGTCGATGACGATGTCCCCGAACTCGTGCAAAGGCGCAGCCTCGATCTGCCAGCTCACTTCCCTCGCCCGGTCACGGTCACCTGAGAATTCCTCCTGGAGATAGATGGTCATGGTGGGAGTACTCGGCTCTTTCCTGGCATCCATGATCTCTATCAGCCTCGGCAGACCGAGCGTGACGTTGATCTCTGCCACCCCGGCATAGTGGAACGTACGCATCGTCATCTGCGTGCCGGGTTCTCCTATCGACTGTGCCGCGATGATCCCGACTGCCTCGCAGGCCTCGATGCGGGTGTTCATGTACTCGTTTATTACCCTGTCAAGGATGGTAGAGAACTGCTCCCTGGTAATTTCCTTTCCTTCAAGGAAGGATCGCAACTGCTGCTTGGTCTTGTCAGGGAGGCTGGCATCCCGGATTGCCTCTTCAAACTCCGGATTCATCTCATACCTCCTCCTTCAGGATGCTCTCTACGATCCCTTTTACATCCACAGGGTCGCCGAAACTGCTCTTCATGGGGTCTGTCCCGTCCTCGCCGTAGCAGAACTGGATGATACGGCCCCCCGTTGTCCTGACAGTCCCGTCATATGCCACTTTCAGGTCCTGGAGGGCATTGATCATGCGTCTTTGCAGGTATCCGCTCTGGGATGTCCTGACCGCAGTGTCAACGAGCCCCTCGCGGCCGCCGATGGCATGGAAAAAGAATTCTGTCGGGTTCAGTCCTGACTTGTAACTGTGGGTAATGAACCCGTGGGCATCGGATCCGCGGTCCCCCTTTCTGAAGTGGGGGAGCGTACGGTCATCATACCCACGCATGATACGCTCCCCGCGCACCGATTGCTGGCCAACGCACCCTGCCATCTGGGTCAGGTTCAGCATAGAGCCCCTCGCGCCTGAGACCGCCATGACCACCGCGCTGTTGCCGAGACCCAGGTGCCGTCCCGCGATCTCCCCGGTCCGGTCACGGGCTTTGCCGAGGACCTGCATGATCTGCATCTCGAGTGTCTCTTCTGGCGTCCTGCCCGGCATTGCTTCGAGCTGGCCGTCTTCATAGATCTTGATCCGCCGCTGCACATCATTGACAGCGTTCGAAAGCACCTCTTCGATCTGGCCGTACTCGGTCTTTGAGAGGTCCTCGTCATCAATGCCAAACGAGAACCCGTTCATCATGATTGCACGGATCGAGAGGTGGGTAATTGCATCGATGAACTCTGCCGCCCGTTTCATGCCGTATTGTCTGATGATGCGGTTCACTATCTGGCCATCGAATGCACCAATCGCCTTCTTGTCAATCGTTCCTGATTCGAGAATTCCGTCGATAATCCGTACATAGGCATCGCGTTCGCAGAGCTCTCTCCTGCAGGTCTCGCAATTCTGGCAGCTGCTTGCCCGAAACACCATGTTCAGTTCCTTCGGCAGGACGGTGGAGAAGATTTGCTTGTTGCTCCAGAGCGGCCGGCCGCCCTCATTCTTGCCGGGGGCGGGGAGGTGCTCTACCCCGATGTTCTTCAGGAGGTAGAGCGCCTCTTCCTTGCTGTGCCATTTCAGCTGATTGGTGAGCATGAATATGCCGGATACGTGGTCGTGGATGCCTCCGATGATAGGTCCGCCGAATCTCGGGGAGAGGATGTTCTCCTCCACCGCCACGAGAATTGCTGCCTCCGCCCTTGCTTCCTCGGTCTGGGGGATGTGCAGGTTCATCTCGTCGCCATCGAAATCCGCGTTGTATGGCGGGCATACCGCCGGATTTAACCTGAAGGTCCGGCCGTCCATCACCTTCACCCTGTGGGCCATGATGCTCATCCTGTGCAGCGAGGGCTGCCGGTTGAAGAGGACGATGTCTCCATCCCTGATCTGGCGCTCTACAGTCCACCCGGGTTCAAGCATTTCGGCAACATTCTCAAGGTTCCCCTCTGCCAGACGGAGGCGCCGCTTGTCAGGACGTATGACGTAGTTGGCACCGCACGGGGCCGAGAGGGAGGCCCGGTGGGGACCGTATCTCACCATCTGCCGCAGCTCCTCGATATTGAACGGGTTTGCCTGGACAGGGATGGTCATCTCGTTTGCGACAGCCAGGGGTATTCCCACCTCAATCACGCTCAGGTTGGGATCAGGCGAGATGACTGTCCTGGCAGAGAAGTTCACCCTCTTGCCGGAGAGGGATCCACGGAAACGTCCGTCTTTCCCTTTCAGCCTCTGCGAGAGAGTCTTCAGGGGACGCCCGCTCCTGTGCCTGGCCGGCGGGCAGCCTGCCACTTCGTTGTCAAGGTAAGTGGTGACATGGTACTGCAGGAGTTCCCAGAGGTCCTCGATGATCAGCTGCGGCGCGCCCGCGTCCTGGTTCTCCTTGAAACGCTGGTTGATCCTGATGATATCCACGAGCTTGTGCGTGAGATCGTCCTCTGATCGCTGCCCGTTCTCAAGGATAATGGATGGGCGCATCGTGACCGGTGGGACAGGGAGCACCGTGAGTATCGTCCACTCGGGCCTTGCGACGTCGGGATTGATCCCAAGGTGCCTGAGATCCTCATCCGGTATCTTTTCCATCCGTGCACGGATGTCTGCAGGGGTGAGCTTGTGCTCGATCTTCCTCCCGTCGTCGACGAAAATTTCTGAGAATGTCGTCGGCTTCTCGAAGTTGATCTTGAGCTGCTGCTCCCCGCAGTGGGGGCAGAGTCTCTCCTTTTTGATATCCTTCTCAGAGAGAACATCGCCCGTCAGGTCGTCCTCGGTCCCGACGACCTTCTCAATCTCCTCGGGGGAGAGAAGGAGTCTGCTGCAGCTCCTGCAGGTCACCCGGAGAAGCTTTCGGATAAGCCTCGTGTACCCGACGTGAATCACCGGCTTTGCAAGCTCGATATGCCCGAAGTGGCCCGGGCACTCGCTTGCCTTCTGGTCGCATGTCTTACACCGGAGACCGGGATCGATCACCCCGAGGTTCAGGTCCATCAGCCCCTGAGGATAGGGGAACCCATCATCGTCGTACGTGTCGGCCCAGATGATCTTTCGCACGCTCATGGTGCGGATCTCCTTTGGGGAGAGGAGGCCGAATTCTATCTTTCCAATTCTCTTTGGGCTAGGCATGGCACTCCCTCCTACACCACGTCCTCGAGCTTTAACCTCGGAGCGATTCCCATGCTCTTCATCTCGTCAAGGAGCAGCTTGAATGCATACGACATCTCCACAGGATAGATGTCTGTCTCACCCCCGCAGGCAAGGCACCTGGTCGTGTTGGCTTTCCGGTCGAGCATGGCTACCATCCCGCAGCGGGCGCAGACGTACTCCTGCACCTTGTCGGACTCGTCAAGGAGACGCTCCTTGAGTGCCATGGCGGCTCCATGGCCGATCATGACGTCGCGCTCCATCTCTCCAAACCGAAGGCCCCCTTCCCTGGCCCGCCCTTCTGTGGGCTGGCGTGTCAGTACCTGGACGGGGCCCCTTGACCGGGCATGCATCTTCGAGGAGACCATGTGATAGAGTTTCTGGTAATAGATCACGCCCATATAGATATCTGCCGAGAACCGTTTCCCAGTGATGCCGTCATACATCACTTCACGTCCGGTGTGGGCAAATCCCTGGCGTTTCAGAGAGGCGCGGAGATCTTCCTCGCGTTCTCCCGAAAAGGCGGTCCCATTGATCCTCCGCCCCTCGAGGGCGCCAACCTTGCCACCGATCATCTCGAGCATGTGGCCGATCGTCATCCTGCTTGGGATGGCGTGTGGGTTGATCACTAGGTCGGGGGTGAGCCCCGACTCGGTATACGGCATGTCCTCCTGGGGAGCGATCAGGCCGATGACTCCTTTTTGTCCGTGGCGGGATGCAAACTTGTCACCCACCTCAGGAATCCGCTGGTCCCTGGTCCGGACCTTGACCAGGCGGGAGCTGTTTTCTCCTTCAGTGATGATGACCGTGTCGACGATCCCGCGTTCATTGCTCCGCATTGTCACCGAGGTGTCGCGGCGCTTCTCGACAGTGATGAGGTCGCTTGTCGGTTCCTCGAGGAACCGGGGCGGGGATGTCTTCCCGATCAGGACATCTTTCTCGTTGACCACGGTCTCGGGGTTGATCACCCCGTCGTCATCGAGGTTCTTGTAGCTTTCAGCGCCGTGGGCTCCTGTCACCTCTTCGTCCGGGATCTCGATCCGGTCGACCTGCCCTCCGGGATATCTCCGCTCCTCTCCCTCGTAGGTGCGGAAGAAATGAGAGCGGCCGAGTCCCCTGTCAATGGACGCCTTGTTGAATATGAGGGCATCCTCTATGTTGTACCCTTCGAACGAGAGGATCGCCACGACGAAGTTCTGGCCGGCCGGCCTGTCATCAGAGCCTATCAGGTCTGATGTCTGGGTATGTACCAGGGGTTTCTGGACATAGTGGAGGAGGTGCCCCCTGGTATCGGGGCGGATCTTCATGTTCGCGGCCCCGAACCCCAGGGCCTGTTTGACCATTCCTGCACCCATGGTGACCCTCGGGCTTGCGTTATGTTCGGGGAACGGCACATGCGCCGCCCCGATTCCCAGGATGAGCGAGGGGTCTATCTCCATGTGGGTATGCGCAGGGGTGATATCAGCAGGATTGATGGCAATCAGGAGATCTTCCTCCTCTTCTGCATCGATCAACTCTATTAAGCCTTTTTTAATGAGCGCATCGAATTCGATCTCTTTTTTCTTCAGTTTCTCAACATCTTCTGCCGAGATGAGGGGTTTGCCCTGCTGTAATACAATCAGTGGCCGCCGGGCCCTGCCCCTGTCGGTATGAATGATGACGTCGTTGTTGAATTCCTTGTGAGAGATATTTACTTCCGTGGGAATGACACCCTGACGGCGCATTGCCCGCACCTGGGAGACCAGCGCCTTTGGGTCATCCACGAGCCCTATCAGGGCTCCATCGACGAACACCCGTGCCTTCTTCATCTGACATCCCCCTTGATATGCTCTACTCCAAGGGTGTAGAGGACACGGATCACTTCATCCTCGTCTTGGACCCCCTTGCTGATCTCGACCATCTGGGCAAAGTTCTTCACCAGTCCACAGTTCGGACCTTCAGGGGTCTCGCTCGGGCAGATCCGGCCCCACTGGGTGGGGTGCAGGTCACGTGCCTCGAAATGGGGCTGCGAGCGGGAAAGGGGGGAGATGACGCGGCGGAGGTGTGAGAGGACGCTCATGTGGTCCACCCTGTCGAGCAGCTGGGAGACCCCGGTCCTGCCGCCCACCCAGTTCCCGGTTGCGAGCGGGTGAAGCAGGCGCTCGGTCAGCACGTCCGCTCTCACCGCCGTCCCGATAGAGAGGTCGCGATGACGCATGCTCGCACGCTCCAGCTGGTACTTGATGTCCCTTGTCAGTCTGTTGAGCGAGATGCGGAAGAGATCCTCCATGAGATCTCCTGCAAGCTTCAGCCGTTTGTTTGAGTAGTGGTCCTTGTCATCTATCCTTCTCTTCGAGAGTACAAGGTCAAAGCAGGCCTCTGCCATGCGCCCAAGGAAGTGGGCTTTTGCCAGACGGACCTCGGCAACGGCTTCGCGGTACCCCTCGTCACCCTCCTTGAGATTTGTCGGCATCAGGTAGTTGAGGTGGGGGAGGAGATAGTTGTCAAGAACGAACTCCGCACGCTTCCGCTGGTAATCCTTGGTCTGGTTGGGAGCAAGTTTCTTCCCTACGTACATGACCCCCGCATCGACGCTGTCGCAATCGCTCTCCTCCAGGTTCTGCATCATATAAGTGAGGATATCCTCATCGGTGGAGACTGCGCTCACCACATCATGGTCGCTGACCATCCCGAGCGCACGCATCAGGTCAACGAACTTCAGGTGTCCTGCAACAGAGGGAAAAGAGACCTCGAGGAGGTTCTTCCTGTTCCGTTCCACGACGACGAGCGCCCTGTACCCGCGATACTGGGAGAAGACCTTTGCCACGTAAATACGCTCGTTGTAGCGCTCCGTGTACTCGGTCATGATCTTGTTGGACGCGAGATCTTCAAGGGTCATCAGCACGCGCTCGGTCCCGTTCACAATGAAATACCCGCCAGGATCCAAAGGATCTTCCCCATGGGAGACCCGTTCATCCTGGCTCATCCCGTAAAGGTTGCAGGCCGCCGATCCCACCATGATGGGCAGTTGCCCGATCGTGGTGATGACCGGGTCCTGGCGTTCACCCCCCTGCACAAGGGTCAGTTCCAGATGAATTGGTGCGGCATACGTGAGGTTGCGAAGTCGTGCCTCGCTTGGGAAGAGATCTCCCTGTGAGCCATCGGCCTCCCTCACCAGTGGTTTTTTCACCTCTACTTTACCGAGTTCCACCCATACCGGGTCATTGCTCCTTCCCCGAATCTCGATGTCGGTCTCGATGACCCGCTGTTCATTGACTACCTTCTGCAGGTTCTGCAGAAGAAAATTGTTAAAAGAGTCGAGCTGGTGGCGCGCCACATGCTCCTGGGAGAAATATGCCTTAGATAATACGCTCCTGTCAATCAGAAAGATCAGCCCCGCCTGAATTATTTTTTCGGCCTTTTTATGACCAGCCGGTACGATTCGGCCCTTCCGGCCGTATGGGATGTCCGGACGATACGGATTACGTCCCCCACCTTGGCTCCGATAACCTTCACAGCAGGATCGTCGTGGTAGATTTTTGGTAATTGTTCGCTCGTAATGTTGTAGAGAGAATAGAGTTGCTGGACTTCTTCTTCACTCATAATCTGGTGATCCGGAACCATCGCATGTTCCAGTACATTCAGTTTTATACTCACCCCTAACCCCCGTCCTTTGGATGATACGTTGCTCGCAGGGCCATCACCGGTAAAACCGCTGGTTGTGACCGCGGCAGCGGGCCCGGAGGGATTTGAACCCCCGACCACCTGGTTAAAAGCCAGGCGCTCTACCTAACTGAGCTACGAGCCCACCTTCTACTTACACGCAGCATTATTACAATGCAAGAAAACTATATAAACATATTTACCTATTCTGTAGTTCTTCCTTCTCACTTCATACTTCGCAGGCAGTCTTACCCCCAGCGTCATTCTTCGGACAGGTGTTTCTCAAAACCTATATTAATATGAAAATCGGATATATTTGGCTTCAATTCAAAGGGGGTCGGTGGCATGTCCTTTTTGAGGGCCCGGTCAATGGCAGCCATCAATAATCCCGTATTGATTGGCTTTGACAGGATCTCGCAGACCCTGAGATCCGCCCTGCGGGACTCCTCTGAAAGCGTCTTTTTTGCGGAGAAGATGATAACAGGGATATGCGCACACTCGGGACGGCTCCTTGCACGTTGGAGGGTCTCCCACCCGTCAATTGGCTCCATGGAGATATCAAGAAGGATAAGATCCGGGATCACCCGTTCCAGTATGTCGAGTGCTTCAAGCCCGTTGCCTGACACAAGAATATGATATCCTTTCTTCCCGAGAATCGCCTTCAGCCCTTCGACGATGAACCTGTTGTCATCTACCAGGAGAATCGTGGTCACCATGGCTTAATCGCCACCGTGGCGGCGGAAGACTCAAAACGTCACCACCTGCCACCTCAATATTCTGTGTGGGGATTTTATCCTGATCGGGTATATTTTTTAACCAAAAAGGTTATATAAATGTACGAAGGATGAACCAGATTTCCGCGTGGTTGTCAAAAAATTCGCCACCATTCTGTCCTGACACTTCCCTGGCGCTGAATGCCACGAGGCACCTCTCCAAGGCTGAGCGGGCGAAGCTCTTCTCGCCAGACCTTGAGAAGATGAGGACTGCCGAGGGGCGCTGGTATGAGGCCATCATTTACGAGCTCTTCGTTGAGATCTCGAAAAAAACGGATGCGATCAGCTCCCTTGCGCTGAAAGGGGCAGACGCACCCCGCGGGGGGAGAAATGCGCGGCTCGGGCAGAATGGGATCTTCTATTCCAGGTCAGGAGACATCACAATCCGTGGAAATGGCCAGGATCTGGCAGAGTTTGATCTCCTGATGATTGACGGGGACAACCAGGTCACCTTCGCGGAGGTCCTGACCTCTCCCTCCGATCTCAAGGAATTTGAGGCAGAGATCGATTACAAGAGGAGCCTGCTGGGATACCTCTTTGACCAGCCAAGGGTACCATTCCTGATGGTCGCATCATTCAATGTCTCGAATTACTCTGCCGGGAGGAGGATCCTCAAGGCCCCCCACACCATCCATCTCCAGACTGCGACCTGCGAGGAGATCAAGTCCGGCCTCCAGGGAAGGCAGAGACCCCCCCACGGATGGAGACCTGGACTGCCACACTCCAAGATGGTGAGGGCGTCCGATTTTACGTTCAAGCGCTCTTTTGACTACCAGAAATTTCATGACTGGGAGCGGAACTGGGTATTTTCAAGTGTCTCAAACGAGGTAGACGTCAAGAGCGCCGCAAATCCCCACGAGACATCGATGCTCGTCAAGAAGATTCTGTACGGAGGGCTCTATCCCTCGGCAATACGTTCCGTATGCCAGGAGTATGAATTCTCAATACGGGGCAAAAAGATCGGTTTTGACGACATTAAAAAGCAGTTCTCCAAGGTCGTCCTCGCGACCGACCTGCCAGGATATGAGCCGCTCATGTATTTTCGGTCAAACCAGAAGAGAGAGTACCTGAAGATGGTCCAGGACAAAGACGGAAACTTCAAGTTCGAGCGTTTCACCCCTTCCAGGGTAGGGTTTTTCCTTTGGCTCGAATCACTCGGCCCAAGCCTTGGATCAAGGATCACCTCAAAGATACTCGATGCGTTCTCTCCCAGGTGAATTGCTCCTCCAATGGGCTGTTGTCAGAAAAGTCTACTCAAGAATGGATTTAGCCCCCTTACAGAATCAAACTCAAAATAACGCAAAATTATATCTCAATTGACATTTGGGCACATATTTTACAATCCCGGATAAAAGTACACTTGGAAAAACTTCAAAATACAAAAATAACCAAGGATAAACCGTAAAATTGATCGTACTTGAAGGGGAATACAT
>Ga0116186_1000300_pt1 | contig 61819 bp, 37 predicted proteins | sample AD_JPNNA4_MetaG_FD_89806 | JGI IMG/M metagenome (GOLD analysis project Ga0116186, IMG submission 89806) | Active sludge microbial communities of municipal wastewater-treating anaerobic digesters from Japan - AD_JPNNA4_MetaG | ecosystem: Engineered > Bioreactor > Anaerobic > Digestate | place...
GCTGACATTTGGGGCGCAGATTGGTATCCGCTGGAACGCGAAGTTGGCTTTGAATCTTTGATCAACATTCGTCCAAAACAGAATAACCGTTCTATGGAAGTCCAGGATCCGGCGCTCCGCGCGTGGATTGAGGCCATTGTGCGGCAAGCGTTTGAGGTGGAAGCATGACAAACTCACCCCAGTTCCGGGAACGTTTTATGCATCTGGATTGGCGGCAGCAGATCGGCAATCTGGCTTCGACGCTGGCGCGGATTTCCTCGCGGGCGACTTCTCCGCAGTATGACGAATTGGTCGGGCAACTGCTGCGCGAAGCGGCCTTATTCATCGAATGGAGCGCCGCGCACGTCCCGCCTGCGCTGCTCCTGGATTTAGCTCCGCTTCAACGGGAACTGTTGTTGTGGCGCAGACTTTGGCCGCAGAGTGCGCCGCGTGAACTGCTGGCGCTGCAAGCGCGCAACTATTCTGATCGGCTGCTGCGTTTGGCGGACCTGGTCTGACTTTTCACACTCAGCGAGGTGGGACGCACTTAGAAACGCCATAAAACGCTCGGATTTGCACACAATATGCGTCATTATAGGTGCGAAGTGCGTCCTACCTATAGTTAGTCTATTAACCTGCCGCTTGAGCGGCCTATTTTTGGGGGGAAACCAGGGATGGTTCATTTTCTGCCTGAAATTGGTTTACACTTTTTGCACATTGCCCAGCCCCCATTGTCGGTCGGGGGCGAGCAGCTGCAACGCAGCGTCGAGGCGCTGCTCCAAAACGCCCTTTCGATGTAAAACTCACTGCCCCCGTCTCCGGGGGCAGTGAAGTTCACATAACGCCGCCCCGTCCCCGGGGCGGCGAGCACGCAAGTTATCCGCCTACCTGAATAACGACCTCCGCCGCCTCCAACCCATCGGCCTGCGCGCGCAAGCGGATTTCACCCGGTTCGCCGGAGGCCTTTACGACGGCCAGACACCGTCCACGATAGGCGCGGCGCCGGTTGCCGCGGTAGGCTTCATCGCTGGCCGGGTTGCCGTTGCCAACGGCGGCTAACGTCCCTGCGCCCATCACGGTGAAGAAAATCGGGTGATCGGCGTGCGGGTGCATACGACCCTCTGCATCCACCACCTCGACGGTGACGAAGCTGAGATCGCCGGCCTCGGCCTTGAGCCAGGCGCGGTCGGGCGTGAGCCGGATGCCGGCCGGCGCGCCGACGGTGCTCAGTTCGCGCTCCGCGACCGGCTGCCCGTCGCTGTACCCCACCGCCTTGAGCGTGCCGGGCGCGTAAGGGACGGTGAACGTCGCCATAAAGCGCTGCTCGCGTGTCGTCGGTTGCACGCCGAGCGACGCGCCGTTGAGGAATAGCTCGACTTGCTCGCACGCGGAATACACGTCCACCCGGAACGTCTCGCCCTCCCGGCCCGGCCACGTCCAGTTCGCATCCACGTCCGGCCACCCCCAGTACGTCGTCTTCGGCGTTTTGCCTGCGGGGACGGGATAATGCACGGCGATGTAAAGCGGGTCGCCGTTGCCCCATAGTACATCGCGGTAGTAGGATTGCGGACGCTTGAAGCCACACAGATCAATATCACCACAATTGGCCTGGTTCCAGGGGTACGCGCCGAGGAAGGTGAACGGCTCGTCCTCAAAGTAGACCCGCCCGATGCCGGCCTCGCCCAGATAATCCAGCGCCGTCCAGACGAAGTCGCCGATGACGTAGGGCAAATCCAGCACGTCCATCCAGTGCTCGAAGGCTTCTTGGGCCGTGGACTCCGAGCCGTACATCACCCGCTCCGGGCGGCGCTCGTGGTCGGGGCGATACTGGCCGTGCTGGTAGTTGTATCCGCCGACATCCAACGCGGCGAACACACCGTCGGTCTGTTCCCAGGGCCAGGCATTGTGTCCGCCGTTGATCGCCGAGGTGACAGGGCGGGTTGGGTCCACCGCGCGCACGTGATCGGCCAGCATCCGCGCCAGCGCCACACCGTTCGATTCCCCGGCGCGCTCGTACACCTCGTTACCGATGCTCCACATGATGATGCTCGGATGGTTGCGGTCACGGTAGAGCATGCTGTCGAGGTCGCGCTGCCACCAGTCATCGAAGCTGGCGTGGTAGTCGCCGGGATTCTTGCCCACACGCCAGCAATCAAAGGCTTCGTCAATCACCAGCATGCCGAGCCGGTCGCAGGCGTCCAGGAACGCCGGGGAAGGGGGATTGTGCGCGCAGCGGACCGCGTTGAAGCCGCTGGCTTTGAGCAGTTCTACCTTGCGCTCTTCCGAGCGCGGATAGGCCGCCGCGCCCATCACACCGTTATCGTGGTGGACGCAGCCGCCTTTGAGAAGCAGCGGTTGTCCGTTGAGCAGGAAACCGGTTTGCGCGTCGAAGTGCAGGCTGCGGATGCCGAACGGCGTCGTGGCGGTGTCCACAATCCGGTCACCGATCATCACCGCCGTCTCCAGCCGGTAGAGGGTTGGTGTGTCCGGCGACCACAGGCACGGCTGCGTCACCCACACATCCTGGGCGTAAATGCTCTCGCCATCGGAATCGAGCGGCGCTCCGGTCTCGGCGACACCGACCACCGTTCCATCATGGGCAACGATGCGGCTGCGCACCATCACGGGTTGCGCCTCGTTCATCTCGTTCACCACGGTTGTTTCGACACGCATCAGGGCGACATCTGGCCTCACTTCCGGCATAGTGATATACACGCCCCACGGCTCGATATGCACCGGGTCCGTCACCATCAGCCACACGGGGCGGTAGATGCCTGAACCGGAGTACCAGCGGCTGTTGCGTTGATAGCTGTTATCCACCATCACCCGCAGTACGTTCTCATCGCCGATACGCAGGCATGGTGTGAGGTCGTACACAAAGCTGGTGTAACCGTAGGGATGGCGACCCAACAGCGTACCGTTGAGCCACACTTCGGCATTCATGTAGACGCCTTCAAACTCGATGAAGATCTTCTTGCCGCGCCATGTCTCCGGGGCGTCGAAAGCCTTGTGATACCAGCCACGGCCCATGACAAAGAAACCGCCCGATGCGCCGCTGGGATTGGCAGGATCGCGTTCCTGTTCAATGCTCCAATCATGGGGCAAGTTCACCAACTGCCACCCTTTCACATCCGGCACATAGCCCCACCATTCATGGGGATCGCCAAAGTGGAAACGCCATTGTTCGTTAAAACTTTGTTTTTGCATAGCGTGTCTCCGAATGAGTTGTGAATTACGAATTACGAATTACGAGTTGCGGGTTAGAAGTTGCGGATTTGAATTACCCATGAAGTATAGTGATCTTTTGAGGAACTACAAGTCGGTGCGGTCATCCTGTTGCAAAACATACTTTCCACAGTACAATACAGGGGAGGTAAAAAATGGATATGCGAACACCCTGGTATCAATACACCCGTCGTTGGGGACAGACAAACCTGAACGAGTTGGATCCGCTTGATTATGACGCCGCGTGGTGGCGCGATTATTGGCGACGCACGGCGGTGCAGGGCGTCATCGTCAACGCCGGCGGCATTGTGGCCTTCTACCCGAGCCGCTTCGCGCTGCACTATCGCGCGGCCTCTCTGGGTGATCGTGATCTATTCGGCGAGATCGTGGCCCTGGCCCGCGCCGAAGGTCTGACCGTGCTGGCGCGCATGGACTCCAACCGCGCCGACGAACGCTTCTACCGCATGCATCCCGATTGGTTTGTCGTGGATACCAACGGCGAACCGTGCCGGGTGGACGATCACTATCTCACCTGTGTCAATAGCGATTATTACAAAGTTTACCTGCCCAACGTCCTGGAAGAAATCATTGACTTCTATTCCCCCGATGGCTTCGCCGATAACAGTTGGACCGGCGTAGGACGCCATGTGATCTGCCAGTGCGAGACTTGTCAGCGCAAGTTCCGCGATGAGACCGGTTATACGCTGCCCACCGTCGCCAACTGGTACGATCCGGCCTACCGGCAGTGGATCAAATGGAGTTATCGTTGCCGCCTGGAAAACTGGGACCTGAACAATCGTGTTACCCAGGCGCGCGGCGGACCCGATTGCCTATGGCTGGGGATGGTCAACGGAAACCCTATCCGCCCACACACTGCCTTCTGCGACCTTAAGGAAATTGCCGCACGCTCCCCGGTGCTGATGAGCGATCAACAATCGCGGGATGAGTGGACGGGATTTGAGCAAAACGGTTTGAGTGGCAAGCTGTTGCACGGCGTGCTGGGGTGGGATAAGCTGATTCCCGAAAGTATGGCAACCTACGTGCGGGGCGAGCACACCTTCCGCAAAGCTGCCAACCCGCCTCTGGAGACGCGCTTCTGGATGATCGAGGGCTTTGCCGGCGGGGTATCGCCGTGGTGGCATCACATCGGCGCGCGCCAGGATGATCGGCGGCAATTCCGAACGGTTGAGCCGTTGATGCGCTGGCATGCCGACAACGAAGCTTATCTCTACGACCGCGAGCCGGTCGCTAACGTGGGCCTGCTCTGGTCGCAGGAAAACCTGGACTTCTACGGGCGCAACGAAGTCCGCGAAAGGGTACAGCTTCCCTGGCGCGGTTTCGTAGTGGCATTAACGCGGGCGCGCATCCCCTATTTGCCCGTCCACGCCGATCATGTCGCGCGCGACGCCAACCGCTTCGCGGTGTTAATCCTGCCCGATCTCGGCGTGCTGACCGATGCCCAGGCTGCGGCGATCCATGCGTTTGTCGCCAACGGCGGCAGCCTTGTCGTCACCGGGCGCAGCGGGTGTTTCGACGTCTGGGGGGATCCACGCCCCACGCCGGCGCTGGACGATCTCCTCGGCGTCTACCGCACCGATAAACGCTTCGGCGTGGAAGGCGAGCACACCTCGAGCTGGGACATCTACACGGCACATACCTACTTGCGTCTGCTGCCGGAACTGAACCAGGTGGGTGCGCCCCCGGCCGATGAAACCCGGCATCCGATCTTGAACGGGCTTGATGAGACTGACATCGTCGCCTTTGGGGGCACGCTGGAAGGAGTCGCGCCGGAAGTCAGCGTGAACGTCCTGGCCACCTACATTCCGCCGTTCCCCATCTACCCGCCGGAGTTTAGCTGGATGCGCGAGACCCACACGAACATTCCGGCGATCCTCATCCGTGAACACCCGGCAGGTGGGCGGATCGTGTATCTGGCTGCCGACCTCGACCGCTGTTATGGCCGTCAGTACCTGCCGGATCATGGCAACCTGCTGGCGAACGCCGTCCGCTGGGCTGCGCATGACACCTTACCCCTCACCGTCACCGGCCCCGGCTACCTCGATTGCCATCTCTATTGCCAGCCGGAGCGCATCGTCTTGCACATCGTCAACCTGAGCGCCAGCCGCGCCTGGCCCGGCTATGTTGAAGAGACACTGCCGGTCGACCCGGTGCATATTGCCCTGCGGCTGACCGACGACTTCACGCCGCAGAACGTGGCCTTGCAGGTGGGGGCACAAATCCTCCCCGTCCACTGCGCCGATGGATGGGCTAACGTTGAACTCCCCACCATTGTGGATCACGAGCTGCTCATCTTCTCGTAAACGTTTGACGGCATACCGTGACTGAGCGATGAAGGCCAACGATGCCGTTGTCGTAATATGAGGATCAGGTGGCAATCAACGTGGCGTATGTGCAGCGGTGTGGTCAGGTAGTTTAGCGGGTTCTACTTCGAGCGACGGGAGCGGTACTTTTCCGCACAATCAACTCCGGGTACAAATTCCGTTGTTGCACGGGTGTATCCGGATTTTTGATCATAGACACGAGGTACTCGATGCATTGCTGGGCCAGAGCATTTAAGTCTTGTCGGACGGTTGTCAAGGGCGGCGTAAAATAAGCCGCTTCGCCCATATCATCGAATCCGATGACAGATACATCTTCGGGCACCTTGAGACCTTGTTCATGTAAAGCGCACAAAGCCCCCAGCGCCATCCGATCGTTGGCTACAAAAAGTGCCGTAAACGGTTTTCCGTTTTCCAGCAACTTTTTCGCTCCCCTATAGCCACTAGGGACTTCAAAATCCCCTTCGACACTTGGCCCAGGGGTTAACCCCTGCGCCTGCAAGATCGCAACCAGTGTCTCATGGCGCAAGCGTGCGTCAATGTGCGCGAGAGGGCCGGTGATTTCGGCGATCTGACGATGCCCCAGGTCGAGCAGATGTTGAACGGCGAGCCTGCACCCGTGGCGTTGATCAAAAACGACCGAAGGCGCCTTGACCCCCGGCTCGGCCCCGACCAAAACAAAGGGCACACCACGGCAAAGCTGTTGCATCTCCTGATAGGAGAAGGGCGGGAACGGCGTGTAGATAATCAACCCGTCAACCATTCGTGTGGCTAAATCTTCTAAAAAATCACCGACCTCTTTCTTGCTGGCAGCAGGGCTGATTTCCGAGATTGCCAGCGTATACCCCATCTTTCTTGCCCAGTAAAGCATTGCCGGGAATGGGTCGCTGTAGCGGATATCGAACATGAGAAGTTGCAGTATATATGAACGGCCGGTAGCGAGAGCCTGGGCAGCCTGATTGGGGCGATAATCAAGCTGCCGAATCGCCTGTAAAACTTTAGCGCGTGTTTTTTCGGCAACATAGGGTTGATTGTTGATGACACGCGACACCGTTTGATATGAGACGCCGGCCAACGCAGCGACATCATGGAGTGTAGCTCGCTTTGTTTGTGGATCGGACATAATGATACCTTTGAGGTTATAATTGTGACCCATCACAACAACACTCTAGTATTATACTCTAACTATCGGTGATATGCAAGAGGTTACGGGGGATTTTTTCAAATGTTCGAGCATTTTTCCCGTGCATCAGGGCATTGAAGACGAGGATAAGGGGTACTTTAAGGAAGTGAATATGAAAAAACCCCCTCAATTTGACGGATTGGGTCTTGACTCTTTGAGGGAATTGTGCTATAGTTAAGTTGTGACCCATCACAATTGAATCATAAGGTGACGTAACCTTAAGAGTCGCTTTTCCCGATTATCCCATCTATGAACCGGTGAGAAGGCCGGCACATTTTGAGCCTTCTTGAGCAAAAAAGTCATCTATTGAATGAAAGGAGGTAAGATATAAGATATGCAATTGAGCCGGGCATTTGATAAGGCTCAACATCAATCGTTATATCCCACCTGGTAGTTGCAATCCAATGATGATTCTATTTTCTATTCACCTATGGAGGAGAACAAATGGATAAGAAACTTTTGAGCCGTCGTGAGTTTTTGCAGCTTGCCGGTCTGGCAGGCGCAAGTGTGGTACTGGCTGCATGCAGCAAACCCACCGCAGCCCCGACCCCAGAGGCTAAGGAGACAGCACCCAGCGCCGCCCCTGCCAAGAAAGAGCCTACGCCCTTCCTGTATTGGTTCCAGGCTGAGAACCACAAGCCGGAGTATGATCGGCGTACTAATGAGCTTAACGAAAAGTTCAACATCAAATTCTCCTATGAGATTATGTCCCGTGATGCGATGACCGAGAAGTTCCCGGCTACCCTGATGGCCGGCAGCGGCTTCCCGGATATCATCGAGCAGAACGCGGACGATGTTGTTAAGTTCTTGAAAGGCGACGACAACATCATCCCCTTCATTGACCTGAAACCTGCCCTCATGGCCAGCCCCTACGCCAACGATGTGCTGATGAGCCGCTTTGACCGCTACGGCAAGGGGGGCAAGCTGTACGGCGCACCTCACGATGTCCATCCTGTGGTGATGCTGTACCATGACCGCGCCTGGAAGGAATTCGGCATTGACATGGCCACCATAGACACCTATGACAAATTCCTCGATGCCGCTAAAGAAGTCGCCAAGAAGACCGATATGAAGATGCCGGATGGCCGCCCACGCGCTGTCATTATGGACTGCTTGAGCTGCACCAACCTGCCGGCACGGATGATGGACAAGGGCATTTGGTGGACGGATGCCAACGGCGAACCGATGCTGAAGCACCCGGGTATGAAAGAGGCTGCCGCCAACTGGATGCTCTTCCACGACTATCACATGGACATTGACTGGGGCAATCAGGTGGCAATGGTCAAGGAAGGGCAGGTGCTGACCCAGTTCTGCCCTGACTGGCTGTATGGTATTCACTTCCAGGGCACGGCAGAAGATAAGGCCTGGCTGGCCGATTCGCCCATGCGCATGACGAGTTTGCCGGGCATGACCGCCGATTCTCCGCGCACGACCTCCTGGGGTGGCACCAGCGCCTCCGTACCCAAACTCTGCAAAATCGCCGACCTGGCCATCAACGTGCTGCTGTACCTGTACTTCGACAACACGCAGGGGCAACTGGCGCAGCGCTTTGTGGACACCGGCATCCTGCCGCCCGTCAAGAGCGCCTGGAAAGCCGACGTCTTCCATAAGCCTGTCGAGTACCTCGGCGGTCAGATTGCCGGCGAGATCTTCATTGACGCAGCCAACCGCCTGCCTAGCTACTCCGAGCAGTGGACGACCAGCCTGGTCACATCCGCCTGGGGGTCGCAATTCAGCGCGGCCTGGGCCGGCGAGATCTCGCTTGACGAGTGCATTGACGCGGCCTACGAGCAGGCTATGGCGGATATTGAGAAGAACAAATTCTAAACTAAACCGAGGTACATACTTGCCCCTTTTGTGTTGTCTGAGTATCCCGGAGTAGAAAGGAGCATGTTAACTTAGGGGCAAATGTTCGGATCGTTCCTTTCTTCCTCCCTTGCTCCCCCGCTTTCTCCGCGTGTGGAGAGAGCGGGGGATTTCTCAAAGGAGGAGCAATCCTTAGATAACTCTGTGGATTCTGTGCTCGGTGGTAAAAGTCGTTCCTGTTCTGAAATGTACCCCGTGGAGGATTGAGAGTTGCTTCCCCGGTTATTCTATGTTATAGTATGATTATCGGTGCGATGCACCAATAGCTATAGGCCATTCGATGCGTTGTATCTGAGCCATATTTCTCCAAAGGATAGTTGAAACTGATATGGCAACTGCGGCTTTATCTATTCAGCGTTCACAAACTCGCTTAAAAATTGGCCTTTTTCGTTTGCGGGCCATAATCACGACAGGTCTTGCGGCCATGCTGGCATTAGGGTTTGTGTGGCCTTTTTTGTGTATTTTGGGAGCGACTTTCAATAAACTTGATGTGGTGCTAAACCCGTTGAACCCAATCCCCGCTCAATTTAGCCTGCAGTTCTACCAGCTCATGTTCGGGGCAAAGTATCATTTTCAGGATTACATTATGAATTCGGTCGTCGTGAGCGTCAGCACGACGGTGCTCAGTACTCTGGCGTGTACGCTTTCGGGTTACGCTTTGGCTAAACTGCGCTTTCCGGGCCGTGGACTTTTGTTCTCCATCATCATCGGCATTATGCTGCTACCCACTGCAACAATGTTGGTCCCGCAGTTCATCGTGATGCGTGAGCTTAAGCTGTTGAACTCCTATTGGGGGTTGATCTTACCTGGGGTGGGGGGTGGGGCCTTCGGCATCTTCCTGATGCGCCAGTTTATGCTCAACATTCCCACCGAGATGCTCGAAGCCGCGCGGATGGACGGCGCCAATGAATTCGATTTGTTCTTCAGGATCGTACTCCCGAACGCCAAAGCCGGCATTGGCGTCATCGCCACCCTTTCCCTGCGAGGTAACTGGAATGCCCTGTTGTGGCCGCAGCTCATTATCACGGACCCTGCCCGGCAGCTCTTGATGCCCGCCATCGCACTGCATAACAACCTGATGGTCGAGGTCTGGGCCATCCACGTTGTCCGAACGGCTTCTCTGGTGGCGGCTGTGGTTCCGTTGTTCCTATATGCCTACAGCCAGCGCCACTTTGTATCTACCCTGGCAGGAGCTATCAAAGGCTGAGACCACGGATTTTCAAACGGATTTTCAAAGGAGTTCCACATTAATCTGTGATCTTTCGGCGGCTGAGTGAAAGACAACGTTCCGACGTTTGAACAGATTCTCAAAGGAGGCATTGATGACAAGTATCGCTGTTCCAGGACCGACAAAGAAACGTTCTTCAATTCAAAGATTCTTCTCCGATCAAACAAAATGGACACCCTATCTGTTTGTTGCCCCTTTCTTCATTACCTTTGCGATTTTTACGCTCTACCCAATGTTACGCGCCGTCGTGATGGGGTTTCAAGAGTCCCTGGGCTACAGCGGCAAGTGGGATTGGGTCGGGCTGGCTAACTATCGCGAAGCGTTGACCAATGACCCACGCATGGGGGTCGCGTTCAAAAACTTTATCTACTATACCCTGGGCAGTCTGGCCACGCAATTGCCGTGTGCGTTCCTTTTAGCCTTGCTTCTGACCTCGCCGGCGCTTAAAGGTAAGGGGCTGTGGCGCACCTTGTTTTTTATCCCCTCCGTTCTTCCCGGTGTGACGATGGGGGTCGTCGGCGGATGGTTTTTCAGCAAGACGCACGGTTTTGCGAATGCTCTCCTCGTATCTCTGGGGGGGCCGCGCATTGACTGGGGAGGCTATGCCCAATACATCATTCCCACCTTGTTGGTGATTGCCTTCTGGCAGTGGATGGGCAATCATGCGGTGTTCCTCATTGCGGGGATGAGCGGGATCGGCGACGAGATTATCGAAGCCGCCATTGTGGATGGGGCATCCGCCTGGCAACGCGCCCGCTATATCATTTTGCCATTGCTCAAACCGGTCTTTGCCTATATTTCGATTACGGCCGCGGCGGGGTCGTTGATGAACTTTGAAGTGCCCTATGTCTTCTTGGGTACAGGTGGCGGGGCACGCGGGAAAGGCTGGTTCTTCATGACCCATATCCAACAGATGGCCTTCGGGCAATTCCGGATGGGCTATGCAACCGCCATTGGCTGGCTGGTCTTTTTCATAGCGGTCATTATCACCGTTTTGCAGTTAAGGTTATATGAATTCAGGCTCGGGAAGGAGGAAGCGTAATGACTACCTCAGCTGTGACCCGTTATACCACCTCTGGACGGGGGCCTGATGTTCGTGCCAAGATCGGCCTCTTCCGCTTGCGGGCCATTCTGACCACGACCCTGGCTGCCATTCTGGCCTTGATCTTCATCTGGCCTTTCCTGTGCATCGTGGGTTCGACGTTTAACAAGATTGATGCGGTGATGAATCCGTTGACCCCAATCCCGGCCCAATTCAGCACGCAATTCTATCAGTTGATGGTCAGCGAAAAGTACCACTTTCAAGATTACATCCTGAATTCGGTATGGATCGCTGTGGCAACGACGGCACTTAGCACGCTGGCGTGTACGCTTTCGGGCTATGCTCTGGCCAAACTGCGTTTCCCGGGCCGCGATCTCTTGTTCTCTTTCATCATTGCTGTTATGCTGTTGCCCACCGCCACGATGTTGGTCCCACAGTTCATCGTGATGCGCGATCTTAAGCTGGTGAATACCTATTGGGGGTTGATCTTACCTGGGGTGGGTGGTGGCGCCTTCGGCATCTTCTTGATGCGCCAGTTTATGCTCAACATTCCTACCGAGATGCTCGAAGCTGCGCGGATGGACGGCGCCAATGAATTCGATTTGTTCTTCAAGATTGTGCTCCCGAACGCTCAAGCCGGCATCGGTGTCATCGCTACCCTTTCCCTGCGGGGGAGCTGGAATTCCCTGTTGTGGCCACAGGTCCTCATCAGTGATGTGAAAAAACGCCTGCTGATGCCCGCTATCGCCAATTTGAACCAACAGCAGGTCGCCGATGTCTTTGCCTTGCCGGTTGTCCGCACGGCGGCGATTGTGGCCGCGATGGTGCCGTTGGCCCTCTACGCCTATAGCCAGAGGTATTTTGTCTCCACTCTTGCCGGCGCCATCAAGGGTTAATACAGAGGCCCCAAAGACTACAGAGACCACAGAGAATCCTAAAAAATTCTCTGTGGTCTCTGTGGTAGAAAGTATCCCCCCAAGAAAGACGGCATTATGAAAAAATATATTGGCTATGTGATTTTGGGAATCGTATTCATCCTCACGGCCTGTGCTCCCACCAACGCCTGGAAGCCCGTCGCCGGCGGCGATGATCTCATTGCCGATCCTTCATGGGCCTGCACCGGCTGGATCGGCGTGGCAAACGGCGTGCTCGACATTGGCGCGGGGAATGAATTCCGTGCCTATCTCAACAGCTACGGACCACGCGTGCAGGCCGAAGGCGATTTCGGTGTGCTGGCGACGATCTCCGCCGATACCGATAGTCTGGCGGCGTTTTCACTGGTCGGCAAGCCCGGCGTGGGGAATTGGTGGAACGAGACGAATAAGCTCGATGTGGGCCTCGAAGAGGGCAGCGTCGTCGTCTATTTTTATGACGGAAGCGGTTTTATGCCGCGCGTGAAGCAAACTTTCCCGGCAGAGAGGCTGTCGGGCAAGGTGACATTGGAGTTGCGGCGTGTCGGCAGTAAGTTGCTGGTGCGCGCCAACGGCAAAGAGGTCGGGCAGTTGGATGATCCCGGCATTTTGCCCGATGGTTGGGCTTACTTCGGGGCGAGTGTGCGTCCCAACAATACGCTGCACATTCACAAACTCAGCGTTATCGCCCCACCCGATAGTACCGGCGTAGCGATCCTCACCGGGTCGGAGAGTGCCTATACGCCCACCAATCCGCCGTTGCGTGACCTGGCCGATGCGCGCGGCATCTACATTGGTGGCGCGGTCGAACCGCAGCATCTGCGCTGCGATCCGGTCTACGGCGAAGTCCTGGGGCGGGAGTTCAATATCCTCGTCACCGAAAACGCTTTCAAATTCTATGCCATCCATCCCGAAGCGGAACGTTACACCTTTGAGGGTGCGGATGCCGTCGTTGAGTTTGCCGAAGCGCATGGCATGAAGGTGCGCGGGCACACACTGCTCTGGCATCAGTCCATGCCCGCCTGGATCGAAAATGCGACCTTTACGCCGGAACAGTGGGAGCAGGTCATCCATGATCACATTGCTACCATAGTGGGCCGCTACAAAGGGCGCGTGGCCTATTGGGATGTGCTCAACGAAGCCATCAACGACAGCCCTACTGCCGGTAGGGCGTTGCGGCAGACGGTGTGGTCCACCGGGCTGGGGCCGGATTTCATTGATAAAGCCTTCATCTGGGCGCATGAGGCCGACCCGGAGGCACTGTTGTTCTATAACGATTATGGGGCCGAAGGGTTGGGCGCCAAGTCGGATCAGGTGTATGCCCTGGTTAAGGGATTGCTGGAGCGCGGCGTCCCCATCCACGGCGTGGGCCTGCAAATGCACCTTACCGTGGGAGCCGCGCCTAAACCGGCGGATGTGCAACGCAACATCCAGCGTCTGGGTGAACTGGGATTGCAAGTGCACATCACCGAACTGGATATTCGACTGCCGGTCAATGCCTCCGACGATTTATTCGCCGCACAGGCGAAGATGTACCGCGAGTACCTGGAGGTATGCCTGGTCGAAGCCAACTGCACCGCTTTTGTGATGTGGGGATTCACCGATCGTTATTCATGGATCCCTGGTTCCAATCCCGGCTTCGATCACGCGCTTATCTTTGACAAGCTGTACCGTCCAAAACCGGCGTATTTTGCGCTGCGTGACGCCCTGACCTTTCCCAAAAGCCTGGGGCCGGAGGATTTCGGCGCGTCGTGCGACTGTCAGCATTGAAACGACTCCATCTGCCCGGGTGCACCGGCGAAGTAAAAAAATCCCCTCGGTTACTAAAGCCGAGGGGATTTTTTGGTTTACTGACAACTAAACTAAGGTTGACCGCGCAGCACCAACGGCAGGTAGATGGTAGGCTTGGGACGTGCGACACTTGTCACTTCGGTGAAGGGCATCCCGTGGTCTAGTGCCAACATCACGTTCCCACTGTCATCCACGGCTTGCACGAAGTACTCGATGGCCGCCGTAATCGGGGCTACGTTGCCTTCGGCGATGCCTATGCCAGCACTATTCTTGCCCAGATAAGTCAACTCTGCCTTCGACCAGGTGGGCTGATCCAGATAGCGATACAATACCACGACGCGCGCGACTTCGCCTGTATCTTCTGGATCATTGGCATTGTCGTCCACCCACACTTCAAAATGCAAGGCCTCCGTGCTGCTGATGGCGCCACGTTCCAAATGTTCGGCGCGATGAAATCCGTGGCGGTGAAGGGAGCGTGGTACACCTCGAATTGCAAGTCTGTGTAGAGCCGTTGGATACCGACCGTCGGATGATCATTCGTTGTGGCACGGAACTGCCCGGGCACAATCACAAGACTGGCGTAGGCTTTACCTTCAATGGAGAGGAAACGGTTAATGGCGCCGATCTGGGCCGGCTCCCAGGCCGGGCTGGGGAAATCCGGCTCGGTCTCGATGTAGGTTTCCTCGGTCACGATGCGCGATACCACGGGGTCGAAGTTGACCGTATCGCTAAACGTTCCGCCGACAAGCAAAGCCCCGTGGGCAATGGCGCCGGGGATTTGAACATCCGTGCTGATGCGTGGCGCGATAGGCCGTCCTCCGGCGATATGCGCATCCCCTTCGCCCTCAACGGTATAGTAGGCCCCCTGTGGGGTGACATGTTTGATGTAGTCGAGAGATAGATGATGCGCTGTGGTGACAACGCCGCCGGCCGGCAACAGAGCCGCTTGCCGGGCGGCTGATGTGTTGAGCGTCGTCGTGTGTGGCATGTGGATTTGCAACATCGGCAATCCGTAGAGTGTCATTTCCCCCAAGACTTTTTCGTCGTAGTTGCTGAACGCGCCCGCGCTAAAGCTGTTGTAGTACCCCTGTTTGGCGCGCTCAGTGCGTAGCCGACTGTGGGGGTCTGTCCGTCTTCCCAGATGCCCAGGCGTTCTACAAAGCCGGTCATCAACCGTTCTGAGTAAGCGATCAGATCCGAATCGCCATAACCGTACCCGGTATTACCGATGAACATGGCACCACGACGCAACAATGCCTGTGGCCAGTCTGTTGCTTCTTCTACGGAAGGCGCATCTGCATCGGGCACATTCAACCCGGAGTGGCAGCCCACCGAGAAATTCAGCGTGCCGCTGTAATCGGTCGTTGTCGTCAATTCAGACGCCAGCACGTAGATGTCCTCAAGCGATGGAGAAAGAGGATAGGTGGGAGGAATCAGTCCGTAGTGGGTGAAGTGCGCGTTGAGGGAGTTCAAGTCGCTGGCTGCCGTCACGCTGATATAGTGGGTGCGCACATCGTTTGTCGTCCATTCGTCGTGGATGAGCGTCGTCATCTGTGCGATACCCTGAGATGCGAGGGTGACGCTGATGGCTTGCGCTTCGTCAATCAAGAAGTCATAGCCGGTGATGAAAGCGTCTTCCGGCTCGAGCACAGGCTGCGCCATAAAGGCATCTATGGCCGCAAGGATATCTTCGGGCGCTTCGACCAGGCGACCGATGCCCACCTGCGGGAGATACAACTCGCGTCCACGCCAGGGTAGTGGTAGGAGCCCGGCGTAGTAGTCGTCGCTGAGGAAGTAGCGGCGGGCCAGGGACGTGTCAATGTTGGGGGCAAAGTAGGCGTCTTCATACGTGCGCTCGTTGGAAACCAGTGCGTCGTCGCGGATGCGGCGTTGCGGGATAATGCGATCGTCCCCTACCAGCACCAGATACTTGAGGTTGGGATAAGCGGGTGTCAAAACGTACAGCAGTGATTTGATGTGCATAGCCACAAAGTTCGCATGCTGCGGGCTATCGGGATGCTTATCCCATTTCTCATATGCGGCGACGATCTCAGGATAGCTATTGAGATCCACAAGGACACCGTTGACCTGCGGATGCGCCGCCAACGCTGTGAGTTCTGGGAGCAACCGGTCGGTCAACAAGGTCTGTTGGGTGCTGTAGAATTGCGTCATACGCACGACATTGTACAGAATGAGCGTGTTGACCGCAGTGTTGGTCGCCGGGGTGGTTGCGCTGATGGCGATAGTGTCTGTGAGTGGATAATGAATGTACTGCGGCGGTGTAACATTGACGGAGAGCATATAGGGCTGTCCTATAGCCTGACCGGACTGGCCATAAACAGCGATGTAGTAATAACCGGCAAGTTCATGCACATTGTAGACAATCTGCTCGGTGGCGGTCAGAGGGTAAGCTGAAATATCCACCAATGTTCCGATGTTGCTGAGCCGCCCGATATTGCTGAGGCGCCCGATGTTGCTCAGTCGGCCGATGTTGCTCAGCCGGCCGATGTTGCTCAACCGGCCCAGATCAAGCAGTTCACCGATATTGCTCAACTGCCCGATATTGCTCAAGCGCCCGATATTGCTGAGCCGCCCGATGTTGCTCAATCGCCCGATATTGCTCAGGCGTCCGATGTCGCGCAACTGCCCGGTTTCCTCATCAATCTCCGGCGCAAAGAGCAGCAGATCAAAGTCGGCCTGCAAATTACTCAGCGTCACAGTGATCGTTGAATCGGGGTCAGGCACCGGAAACTTGTACCAGTCGGTATCGTTGATGCTGACCAGCGCACTGGTCAACACTGTATTGTTGTTGATGGGCTGGGCGCTGGCACGGGATGCGTTGCTGATGGTGACGGGTGTGCCGACCGAAAGGCTGTTGTTGGCGTTCCGTGCCGTTACGGTGGCGGTATATTGGCCCGATTGCCCGTAGGTGTGGCTGACGTACTGTCCACTGGCGCCGTTACCGTCACCGAAGTCCCATTCATAGATCACGCTTGTGCCTGCCGTGACGCTGGCCGAGAAGAATGTCGTTTGCCCCAGCGGGGTGGGGCTGCTGTTGGACGCCCGCAAGCCGGCGATCGGTTCGCCGCCTACGCTGACGAGCACCTCGTCGGGTTCCGAGGCCAGGGCGTAGGCGTCGCTCACGGTGAGGGTGAAGGTGAGGACGGCAGGGGTGGAAGGCGCCGTAAACATCGTGCGCGAAACTGTAGCGATGAAATCTACCGTCGGTCCGCCGGTTTGCTGCCATTGATAAGTTAACGGTGTGTAGCCGTCGGGATCGTAGCTGGCGCTGCCATCGAGCGTCACCGTCCGGTTCACCGCGACCACCCGATCCGGGCCGGCGTTTGCCACCGGCGGCAGGTTGGTGAAAGTTTGCTCCTCGAATGCCCCGATGTCACAACGGCCACTTCCTCCATCAGGACGCGGGTAGCCGCGTTGATCTTGGGTGGGAACGTTGGTGCAGGTCCCCCTGTTGATTGCCGGACTGCCCGATAACAGGGCGTGCGTCAGCGTATTGCCACCGTTGTCCTGGAGTGGCCCCAGGCGCGGGTCGGCATTGGGGATGTCACCGGTGGCGTTCAAGGCGCAGGAGTTATCGCTGCTCAGGTTGTACCCTTCTGAAGTGTACGTCCCATTACAGTTACCACCGCTGTTGTGGGCGATGATGACATTGCGAAGCGAGAAATTGGCGTTACTCTCAATGCCGCCGCCTCTGCTCGCCTGGTTGTTGGCGATGGTGACATTGGTAGTCTTCACCGTACCCCCATAATTGTAAAGCGCACCACCGTCATTCGCCGAATTGCCACTCAGGGTGACATTGACCAGGTCCAAATTGCTGCCAACATTGGCGATGCCGCCTCCGGTGTCATCGGCGTTGTTATTCACGATAGCGACCTTGTGGATGTGGGCGCGTACATCGGCGATATAGAAGCCGCCGCCGCCATAAGCGGCGTGATTGTCTATGAATATGCCGCCGGTCTGCGTATACACATTAGACACCCCAGAGCTGCCGATATACATCCCACCGCCAAAATAGGCCTGGTTACCTGCCACAATGCCGCCGCTCATTTCACCGGAGGCATCGTAGAGGAAGACCCCACCACCTTGCGTGCTGGCGACGTTGTTGTTTACCCGTCCCCCCAATTGCCGCCAGAAAGCATTCTGGTCCCTGGCTGCGACCCCGCCGCCCCAAATGGCGGAATTGTTGGAGATCTCACCGGCATACATCGTCGCCAGACCGACATCGGCATACACACCACCGCCATATTCCCCGGCTGTGTTACCGGCAACCTGACCGTTGACCAGCGTGAAGCTGCCGTCGGTCACATAGACGCCGCCGCCATTCCAGTCCGCATGGTTATTCACGATGGCGCCGCCGGTTTGGGTGAAGACGCTTGAGTTAATATGCACGCCACCACCTTCCGAGGCCGCATTTTCGGCGATGATGCCGTCCGTCAACAGCACCTGTCCCGCGTAAATGTAGAGGCCGCCCCCGTAACTGCTGGTGTTGCTGTAGATGACGCCGCCGGTTAGCCAGGCCTGCCCATGATCTACAAAGACGCCGCCGCCAACTGACTCTTCACTAATCGTATGGTTGTGGGCGATCCGGCTATTACCGGCTTGTGTGAATGTCGTCGTGTCGCCGAGAAGGTAGACGCCGCCGCCGTTGTAGATTGCTGTGTTGCTGAGGATGGCGCTTATCCCTTCCAGAGTCAATGTGCCGCTATTATCTATATATACCCCTCCGCCATAGGCTGCATGGTTATAGATCGTTTGCCCATCTTGCAGCCGGCCACGTCCATAAACTTTGAGGCCGCCGCCGGCTTCCCAGGCGGTGTTATAGGCAACTACGGTTTCGCCGGTCTGCGTGAGCACGCCTTCGAAATCCACATGGACGCCGCCGCCAAACATTGCCGTATTGCTGAGAACCATTTCGCTATCGAGCGTCGCCCGGCCGTTGACGAAGAGGCCGCCGCCAAAATCCTCGGCCACGTTGTCGCGCACTGTACCGCCGTATAGCCATGCCTCTCCGTCGCCGACAAACACGCCACCACCGTTCCGCGCGCGATTGCCAAAGATCGCGCCGCCGGTTTGCGTGAAGGTCGCTGTGGGTTGGTTGATCAGCACCCCGCCGCCTCCCCACGTGGCAACGTTATTGTAAAGCGCGCTGTTGATCATCCACACGTGGCCATATTCGGCAAAGATACCACCCCCGTCGTTGAAGGTTGTGTTGCTGAAGATGGTGCTCTCGTGCAGCGTCAGACTGCCGCTGAAGATGGCAATGCCGCCCCCGCTGATTTCGGCGATGTTGTGATCAACCGTGCTATTGTACAATGTGAGGTTATCAAAAACGTATAGTCCACCGCCGATTTCTTCGCTATAGTTGTCATAGATATGAACACGGTTCAATTCGACATCCACGCCGGGGCAAGCTCGAATACCGCCACCGGCGCCCGAAACATCGCCACCCATAAGTGTGACGCCTGAAATGACGACGCGCCCGCTCAAGCACATGTCAAAGACGCGATCTATCCTGTGTGCGTCAATGCGCGTCACCTCCGGCCCTGCGCCGGTAATGGTAAGCACGTCATGCACATCCAGGTCACCGGTCCAGCTGCCGTCTTCATCCTGGCCCGGAATACTCAACTGATAGACGCCCTCAGCCAGGGTGATGGTATCCGCGCCGCTGCCTGCCGGACACAAATCCACCGGCCTGTCGGTGTTGGCGGCGATGATGGCCTCACGCAGCGTGCAATTGCCGTTGGGGATGTTGTCATCTTCGTAGACGTTGACGCCGTCTACCAACTGCAACTCATGCGCGCCGATGTCGGGAGCCGATCCCTTTGGACGTGGCAATCCCTCAATATCCACGAGGATGCCCATATCCACTGCCGCATTCACCGCCGCAGATTCCGAGCGCAGGTGATAATCGTCCATTCCCGGATCCACAAATGCCGGCGTGCCGACGTGGCTATGCCCCCCGCTGAAGACAATGCCGGTAAACTGAGGGGTATCGTCAAACAGGTTAGCATCCTCATACACTTGTGATCCACTCAGGGCCAGAATGTCAATGTTATGATCGGCGAGAATGGTGTTGGTGATGTAGACCGTGCCGGTGGGCACGTAGATCGCCGAATTCGCCCGCCGTGTGGGGTCGGCAATCGTCACGTGGAGCAGGTCGGCGCGGCTGGTCGGACCCACTTCAAACAGATATAACGCCGCACCATCGTTCTCTGCGTAGTTGCGGCTGAAAATTACGTTGACCAGCCGTGCGGCGTGGCCGTTCCCGAAAAGGTACATCCCGCCACCGTTCGCGGCCATGTTGTTGATGAAGCGCGCGCCGGTCAACTGTACCGGGCCATCTACATACAACCCGCCCCCATAGTCGGTCGCCTGGTTATCCTGGAAGACGACGTCTTGCAAAACGGCCCGTCCTCGAATCCAGGCCCCCCCACCGCCGCCGCTTGTCGGTGCATAGACGCCGTGGGGTTGGCCGCTGTCGTCGCCAGAAAGGCCCTCTATTCTGTAGGCGGTATTTTTATGTAGCTTCACATGGGTTAAGGTGATATCGCCGGTTGCATACAGGCCGCTACCATCATTCGTTGTTCTGCCCCTGCGGATCTCCAGGTTCTCCAACGCGACGCCGCCGGTTTCCACACGCATCACCCGCCCCCAGTCCATGCCGCTCAACGGCGTCAGGCCAACAGGTGGGGCGCTCCAATCGGTATGGTCATAACCACCGCGCAGTGTCAACGGTTTGGTGATATAGACGCTCTGGTACCCTCCGGCGGCATAGCTGACGCCGTCGCACCAACCAGCCAGCTTGACCAGGTCACCGGACGCTGCGGCATCCACGGCGGCCTGCGCGGCCAGCGCACTGAAGCTCTCGAAGGTGGTACCCGGACTGCTGGCCAGTTGCGCGAAGCAACGTGGATAATACTCATCCGCGCCCAGATCAGGCGCGGAGCCACTTGGACGCAGTTCTTCATCCATGTCATCAAACACATCCGCCAGCACACCGGCATCTATGGCGTCGCTTTCAGCTTCAAGGTGATGGCCGTCAAAAGCAAAAGCCGGGTCGCCGGTGAGGCTGTGGGTGATGTTAACCGTTCCATTTCCGATGGTCGGCGTGGTAACCGTGTGCCAGAGAATCCCCACTAACGTCGCCACATCCTCGGAAGAAACGACGAAGCCAATGCTGTGGGCACTCATCAGCGTGTTGGTCAGGTTGAGGGTGGAACCACCATACACATAAACGCCGCTGCCATCTCCGCCGGTATTGTTGACAAAGGTGGTATGCGCCATATTCGCCGTGGCGGCCCCAAGTGCCAGCGCCGCGCCGAAGGAACTCACCGTTGCGCCGCTGCTGTTATTTTGAAAGACGGTGTTGACCAACGCAAGTTGTCCGTTGGAGCCGGCGAAAATTCCACCGCCCTGGCCGTCTTGGGCGGCACTGCCGCTAGCCGTATTGCCGAGCAGGATGTTGCCGTCACCGGTCAAAAGTCCCTCTTCAAAGTAAATGCCGCCGCCGATAGCAAAACCGACAGTGCCGGCCATGTTATCCTGGAGCTGATTGCGGATCAACGTGGCATTGCTTTGACTGAGAGCTATACCGCCGCCTTCGCCACTCAAGCCGGGAACGTTGCTCATTCCGGCGATATTTTTGAAGATGAGGTTGCGTTCCAGGGTTGCCTGGCTTTGATAGAGATAGACGCCCCCACCTCCGCTCCGATCTTGACGTCCGGCAATGTTGTCATGGATACGATTGTTGCGCAAGATGACGGTGGCGCTGACGACGTAGACACCGCCGCCTGCGCCGTCATAGGACAAGCCGCCGCCCAGGCCGGTCGCATCACCAGAGGCAATATCCAGATTCTCCAGCGTCACCGAGACCGGGCCCGTTATCAGAACAACCCGGCCGGCGCCTTGGGCATCCAGTCCGGCATAGATTTCAGGATTGAACCTCTCCCAATTCTCGGGCGTATAGCCACCGCGCAGGGTCAACGACTTGTCCACATAGACGGTCTGCGACACACCCGCGCGCATAGAGACTCCCGTACATATACCGGCCACTTTGACCGTGTCCCCGGCCGGTGCAGCATCCACAGCCTGTTGTAGAGCCTCGGCGTTGAGGCTGGCATAGGTTATGCCGGGCACAGTTTCGAGCTGGGCAAAGCAGCGCGGCGGTTCGTTCAGCCATACGCCCGGCGGCGCGTTGTCGTCGGCGGAGATGATATCCAGGTCGCCATCGTTATCAATGTCGCCGAGCGCGATGCCAAAACTTTGGGCATCGTCGGGAAGCGGTTGGGCAGCAAACTGCCCCTGGCCATTGTTGATATAGACAACGTTAGCGCGCTCACTCACGCCGCTATTGGCGACCACCGCGTCGAGGTCGCCATCGGCATCCACATCACCGAGCGCCACGGCATAGCTATTGGCAACCCCCAATATCTGGCCATTATTGGTAAACCAGCCCGGCGTACCCCCTTGTGCGCCACCTTGATTGATCCAGACGGTGTTGCCGGCATTGACATCGTTCACCACAAAAGCATCCGCATCGCCGTCGCCGTCCAGGTCGCCCAGAGCTACATCCTGGCTATTAGCCACATCCAGGGATTGCGCGGTCTGGCTGAAATTCCCCAGGCCGTCGTTAAGCCAGACTTCATCGCCGGTGCCGGCGCTCAATCCCACAAAAGCATCCAGGTCACCGTCGCCATCCAGGTCGCCTAGAGCCACGGCCTGATGGTTAGGAGAATTGAGAGGGGGCAGGACATCTCCGAACATCCCAGGCGTCCCACCCTGCCGGCCTCCCAAATTGACCCAGATTTCTGTTCCGGATCCTTTTGTCACCAGCGCGTCCAGATCGCCATCGCCATCCACATCGCCGACGGCAATATCATAACTCGGCGTATTGCCCAGCCATTGCGTAAGGGTCAATACGCCGTTGCCTTGATTGTGCCAGACCTCGTCAGCATCTTGTTTGGCAATCAGAACATCCAGGTTTCCATCGCCATCAAAATCGCCCACGGCGGCGGCCGCGCTCCAGCCGATGGTCGGGGTGAGTTCAGGACCCGACACAAATCTAATCTCCCCCGCGTTCAACCATACGCTATTCGCACCGGTCTCGCCGATCAGCAGGACATCCAAATCACGGTCGTTATCGAAATCGCCCGGCACCACATCCCGTCCTGCCATGGGCAAATAAAATGTTGCCAGCGATTCAAACATTCCAGAGCCGCCACTCACTCCTGTGCGGAATTGCCACACGGTTGAAGAAAGGCTATGCTCGCCGGTGATGTTTTGCGTGCCGGTGGTAACGGTCGCCTGGATCAGCTCGCCGGGAAAATAGAGACGTGAAGGAAACAGGGTGATGTTGCGTGAAAGGTCGGTGAATACATAGTCGCCAGAAACACGCGGGCTTTGGCTACCGAATACCGCAAAGGTATCGTCATTCACACTCTCTTCGTCTATTGCTTCATCAAAGATGATGGTGACAGGTGCATGAGGGGGCGCGTCATGGGAATTGGGTGCGGGGATCACAGCTACACGTGAGGGGGCGGTCGGCATCGCAGGGGCAGCAAGCACGTACACCGTTGGCATAGTGTGGACTATTGCCAGCAAGAGCCACAGCGCCCCCGCACCGATCGCCAGACTCAAAACCACAAAGGCCAACTTGCGATTTGAACGTCCGTTATACATTGCACCCTCCTTAAGGTAGTCAAGTTATGCGGGTATCTCCAATAAAGTTCAGCGATCAGCTCTCGGCCTTCAGCCTTCAGCGATCAGCTTTTGCGGGCGTCCCGCCCACCCGCACGCACGGGGCAAAGTCCCGTGCTACATTTAACCCCGACAAAGGTTATGCTAACTCCCGCTCTAACGCACGCGCGTCGGTCAGGTCCAGCGCAGCCCCCAATCGCTCAAAGACCGGTGTACAATGTTCCAAAAAAGCCCAGGCCTGTGCCTTATCCCCTTGTCTATGGTAGAGGTGCGCGAGGGCCAGTTGAGTGCGTGCACCTTCGTAGATGTCGCCACTCTCGGTGCGGATGGCAAGGCTTTTTTGCAGATAAGTGGCAGCAGCTTCATAGTCTTTTCGAGCCGTACAAATCTGGCCGAGCACACACAAAGCATCACCTTCTTCGCCGCGCATTTCCAGTTCTTGTGCCAATGTCAAAGCCTGCTGTGCCTCGGCCATCGCAGTGGTCAGATCACCTGCCTGAAGCGCGGCTTCGGCATAGTGGCGATGCAATTCCGGCAAGAAGTCACGCACCTGCGCCTGTTCAAAGTGCTGCTGGGCGGTCCGCAGCTCTGCGAAAGCCGCATCAATTTCCCCACGGCGTATGAATACGTGTCCCAGGTTCATGTGCAAAACGCCCAGCACATACACCGACCCGCCGATCCGTTCGAGCGCCTGTAGCGCCTGGTGATAGAACATCAGGGCTTCATCCAGACGCCCTTGATACAATGCAATCTCGCCAAGATTGTTATCACTGAACGCCCCGTTGTAGATGTCACCAATCTGCTCGAAGATAGCCCGCGCCTGACGGTAATGATAGTCGGCCTCATGCCATTGCCCGATTTCAATATAGGCATTGGCGATGAGATTGTGCGACTTCGCTTGCCCCGGAATATCTCCGGCGCGTTCGTACAGAGCAAAGGCTTGTTGAAAATGCTCGATAGCAGCAGAGATGTTGTCTCTCAGATGAATCATTCCCAGGCCATTATAAGCGCGCGCCAGAATGGTCGCCGCGTCAAGGGACTGCGCGACTTGCAGAGCTTTCTGAAATTGCAGCGTCGCTTCGTCATAGCTGCCACGTCGGCTATAGATCAGCCCGGCGATCAAGGCCAGTTCAGCGGCATCAGCCGTCCGTCGGTCTCTCAGGATGGAGGCTCCCTTCTCGATCCACTCCAGAGATTCTTCATAATCACCACGCAATTCATACATCTGAGCCATCCAACGGCACACATGCCCTTGTCCATCTTCGTCTCCTCTATGTGCAGCGAGGGCAAGGGCTTCCTCAAGATGTTCGCGCGCCGGATCGTACTTTCCAACGGTGATTTCAAGCTCCGCCAACGCCGTGTATACCTCTTGACGCTGCACCACGGTCGCAGCCGGGTCAAGGCGCGCCAGGCTTTGCAGTGCCTGCTGATAGTGCTCGATGGCTTCTTGATTGGCGTAACGTGAAGCGGCATACTCACCGGCCAGCCGGGCGTAGTGGAACTCCTGTTGACTATCCTCGGCTTTGCCGTAGTGATAGGCCAGGTCGGCGTAATGCGGTGCCAGCTCGGCCGCGTAAACCTGTTCCATCGCTTGGGCGGCCAGCGCGTGCAAATCGCGCAAACGTGCTTGAAGCTGCATATCATACGCGGCATCGCGCATCATTGTGTGGCGGAAGATGTAATGCATCTCGGACAGGGCCTGCCAGATCATTTCTTCTTCCGCCCGATGCAATTTGTACGACAGTTCGGCATCGTCCCGCAACATCCGCGACAGAATCTGCACCTCGAACTCACGCCCCAAGACGGCAGCCGTTTGCACGACCGCTTTCACCTGCGCCGCCAGCCGGTCGAGGCGCGCAATGAGAACCGCGTTGATGGTCGCGGGCACAGTCTCGATCTCGCGGCTGACGATGGTCCAGACGCCATCGCGCTGCCGGATGAGTTCGCGCTCGCGCAGGTCCAGCGTCAGTTGCTCCACAAAGAGGGGGTTGCCCTCAGTTTTTTGGGCCATGAACTGTGCGAATTCGGGTGAGATTTCTGCTTTCAACATCTGCTGCACCATCAGGCGCACGCCCTCCGGTGAAAGCGCGTTCAAGTCGAGCGTGTGTTCGGGAACGTTGGGAGGTGTCGTGATGTGGAAAGGGCTGCCGTCGTCGCGGTAGCGCCCGCTGAGCAGCACCACAAACGGGTAGTCGGCGGCATTGAGGGTGAGGGTGGCCAGCAGTTCATACGAGTCATCATCCAGCCAGTTGGCATCCTCGACGTGCAGAATCACCGGCTGACGCAGACTTTCGGCCTGGACCAACGTCTTGAAGGCGCTGAGGGTGTTCTTGAAACGCAGCTCAGGCTCCAATTGCTCGTAGAGGGAATCCGACCAGTGCAAGTCCACCAGCGCCCCTAGCATGGATTGGGTGCGTTGTAACTCCGTCACCAGCGCGGCGACTCCCGGCTTGTCGGAGCTTTGCAGGCTGGTGAGCAGGGCGCGGAGCATTTCTTTGAAATTGACCTTGTTGGTTTCCTCGGTATTTTCGATATTCTGACCGAAGTACTGGCGGAGAAAATACTTGAAGGGATTGAGGGACTGGCGCAAGATGGGATCGGTAGGACAGGTGAACCACGAAAAGCTGTGTTCCTGCATCAAACGCGCGCGCAATTCGTAAATCAGGCGCGTTTTCCCTACGCCGGCCTCGCCGTATACGTACACCATTCCCCCAAAACGCCCCTCGAAAATCGGCCGGAGCGCTGCGCACAATTCTGCCAACTCCGCCTCACGACCGACCACCATCCCATTGCGGATGGCAACGTGGACGCGCTGCGCTTTTCTGAGTGGGCGTGCTACGGGGACAGGTTTCGATTTGCCCTTGACGGTGATCGGCGGCAGCGTCTCCCAGCGGAAATCTTGGGCTGCCGCTTCCTGGACATGGCTGCTGACCAGCGCCTGTCCCGGTGCGGCATTCTGCATCAGGCGTGCCGCGAGGTTGACCGAGTCGCCGATAACACCGTAAGTACAGCGGGTGGCACTGCCGTAGGCGCCGGTACGCATGGTACCCTGCGCTATGCCGATCTGAACCGGGCCGATGAATTCCAGATCGGCGGGTGGATCGAGCAGTTCCAACGCAGCGCTGATCGCACGTTGGGAATCGTCCTCGTGGGCAATCGGCGCCCCGAAGGTGCCGTAGAGATAATTGCCCTTGTCGCCGATGATGAGCTGCAAGAGGGCGCCATCGTATCGCAGCAACATCCTCTGCACCCAACGGATATAACGGTCGAGTTTGTCACCGGCCTGCTCGTCGTGATCGTAATCAATACCCCGGAAGCCCAGGAACACCGCAACCACGCCACGGCGCATTTCGAGGGGTTCTCCCGCCCCCTCCTGCAGGCTCGCGTAAACGGCCGGCAGCAGCCAGGGCTTGACGACCTCAGGGGGAAGCACGGGGGGCGGTGATGTGTCGAAAGGCCCGATATCGCCCAACGCCAACAGGACATCCTCGACAACCGCAAAACATTCCTCGTTCGTGTCTTCGCTCAAAGGAGGCCGCCAGTCCTGGATGCGCACCTTCCGCCCCAGAAGCATGGCAGTGTGGACGTCCGTCACCACCTCGCCGCGCTCGGCGTAATGTTCGGCGGCTGCCATACGCGCCAGTGTCTCGCCGGCCAGGGCATCAATGAGTTGGATATTGGGGTCGCCAACGAGGAAGCGTCGCGCCGCACCAGTGGCAATCGTGGTTTTCACCGCCAATGAGACGGTTTCTCCGGCGGGTAGGGATACATTGGTGAAGGCCTCCATCGCCGCCTGCATGGCAAAAGCGCAGCGGGCGGCACGCAAAGAGGCTATCTTCAGCGATTCGGGCGTTTCGGCAAACCAGCACGTAATGGCATCGCCGGCAAAGCCGATCACACTGCCCCCGTAACGTTCGACTTCGGCAACCAGAGCGTCATAGACGCGGTTCAACTGATGGGTCAGTTCTTCTGCGCCGCGTTTGGGGCCGTAGATGCGGGTGAGAGCTTCTGTCAGCGGGGTAAAGCCAGAAATATCGGCAAACAGCGCGGCGCCCCAGGTGCGGTCGGGGAGTGTTTCCCCTTGCGCAATGGCCCGGCGACGATCTTCGGGAATATAGATGCTCGGGGTGTAAAAGCGCGTTGAATTTTCCATACTCCGTCCCTTCCCTACGAGCTATGGCTACCCTACATTCCCATTATGCCGCTATATTTGTTTTAAGACAAGTCCCCCCCACCCAGGGGCTTATCACTCTTGTTACAGTAACTTCATCTGGCCTCAAGGTGATCGCCAGATCCGCGTTCCCAGATCCGCGTTTCTCAAGAACAAGAATGATAAAGCCCTGCCCCTTAACCGCGCAAATGCACCGGGTAGCGGCTGCGTAGACGTCCCTCGCCGCGCTTGGCCCAGCCCAGCGGGAAGCCCTCGACGGTGATGAGCACGTATTCGCCGGCACCCTCATCGGGCCAAAAGCCACCACGCAGGTACGTTGTCAGCCGCGGATCGTCCGGCGTCAGGTCTACGACGGCGCGTGCCTCTTCAGGGCGCAAGGCCAGTGCCAGGGCGTGATCGGGCCAGACTTTGTTATGGCGCAACGAGGCTACCCACCAGCCGGGGCGCAGCACATGCAGGCCTTCCCACAACTTAGGGTCCATTGGGGTCACGTAGAGATCGTCGGCTTTGGTGAGCATCAGCCCTTGCTCGGGGGGCGCGCCGGCCAGTGCCTCACCGACGCTTTTGAGGTAGAGATTCCATACTCGGCCGGGGACGGTGTTGCCGGTCCAGCGTTCGGGAAGATCGTTTCCCGGCTCGCCAGCGCGGCGCAAGAGGGCGTAGAAATGGCCATGGCCGGGGCCGGTATGTGGCCAGAAGCGTCCGGCGCGCCGCAGATCGTCCGGCGCCCCCACCCATTCGGGACGCCCCGGCTGCAAGCCCGGCACCTGTGGGAGGGTTACAATCTCAAAATCGGGATGTCCCACCAGGAAAGAAGCGATGACGGCCTCGTTTTCTTCCGGCGCAAAGGTACACGTCCCATAGAGCAGCCGCCCGCCGCGCCGCACCAACGGCGCGGTTTGATCGAGGATGGTCTTCTGGCGGCGCGAATTTCCAAGCACGGTGTCCAGGCTCCAGTCGCGGATGGCTTGCGAATCGCGTGAGAAGGTGCCTTCACCGGAGCAAGGCGCGTCTACCAGCACCGCATCGAACAATCCCGCCCAGCGTTCCGCCAGACGTTCAGGGGTTTCGTTGAGGATCAGCGCGTTGGTGACCCCCATGCGTTCAATGTTCATCGCCAGCACCGAAGCGCGGCGGCGCACCAGTTCGTTGGCGACAAGTACACCTTCACCCCGCATGCGTGCGGCAATGTGGGTGGTTTTGCCGCCGGGCGCTGCGGCGAGATCGAGCACCCATTCGCCGGGACGGGGATCGAGCAACACTGCCGCAGCCATCGCGCTGGGGTCTTGTATGTAGTAAACGCCGAGGGTGTGGTAGAGATGGGCACCGGCTCGCGCCTCTTCTCTTTCAATCCGTGGTTCAATCCGTGGTTCAATCCGTGGTTCGATCCGTGGTTCAATCCGTGGTTCAATCCGTGGTTCGATCTGTGGTTCGATCTGTGGTGGAAGCCATACCCCTTCTGGACACCAGGGAACCGGCTGTGTCTCCCAGGGAATGCGCGCTTTGAGGGCATCCAACGGGCCGCGCACGGGATTGAGGCGCAGCCCTATGTCACGCCTGGCCAGGGCGGCGAAGAAAGCATCCGCCTCATCGCCAAGCCAATTGCGCATGCGCCGGACAAAATCGGCCGGCCAGGTATCGGGCGGTGTTGTCATCATCGTCCACTTTTTGATTTGACAGCCCCATAGAGTGATTGGGGTGCAACGAGGAACCCCGCCGCGCTTTACCCCGGTCGCACGCCTGCCATCAACAGTCCCAGTTGCTCGCGGGTCGCGGTCGCCGCATCCACCTCGCCGATAGCTTCGCCCTTGTACATCACGACGATACGGTCGGCCAATGCCATGATCTCGTCCAGTTCCGAGGAAACCAACAACACGCCCACACCTGCGTCGCGCTGCTTCACAATCTGGCTGTGAATGAACTCGATGGAGCCGACATCCACGCCGCGTGTGGGTTGCGCGGCGACGAGCAAAGCGATCTCACGCCCTAGCTCGCGGGCCACGACCATTTTTTGCTGATTGCCGCCGGAAAGGTTGCCGGCCGGTATGGCGATGCTTGGCGTGCGCACGTCGAACAGCTCGACCAGGCGCCTGGCATGCGCGTCAATGGCCGCATAGTCGCGCACCCAACCGCGCGCGAACGGCGGCGCGTAATAACGGTTGAGCACCAGGTTCTCGCTGACAGGATAGGACTCGATCATCCCGTAACGGTGACGGTTCTCGGGGATGTGCGCCGACCCTCCCTCGGTGAAACGTCGGGGCTGCGCCTTCGAGACATCCTGTCCGCCCAGCATCATGCGCCCCTCCTCCGCAGGCCGCAGGCCGGTAACCGCCTCGACCAGCTCCGTCTGGCCATTACCCTGCACACCCGCAATGCCCAGAATTTCGCCAGCGCGCACCTTGAACGACATACCGTTGACAACCAGCATGCCGCGTTCATCGCGCACCCGCAGGTTTTGCACCTCCAGCACCACATCGCCGGGGTGGGCCGGCCCTTTGGGCACCTTGAGGATGACCTCGCGCCCCACCATCATCGAGGCCAACGATGCCTGCGTGGACGATTCGGGGAAGGCTTCACCCACCACCCGACCGCCACGCATCACGATGATGCGGTGCGCCACTTCCAACACTTCCTTCAGCTTGTGGGTGATGAAGATGATCGAGTGACCTTGCGCCGCCAGATGCCGCATCACGCGGAACAGGTCCTCGATCTCCTGCGGCGTGAGCACCGCTGTCGGTTCGTCCAGGATCAGGATATTGGCATTGCGATACAGCGCTTTGATGATCTCCACACGCTGCTGCACGCCAACAGGCAAATCTTCGATGATGGCGTCGGGGTCCACTTCCAGGCCGTAACGGCGGGAAAGATCATCCACCTGGAGCCGGGCGCGGTTGATGTCGAGGAAAACTTTGTCACGCATCACTTCTGACCCCAGGATGATGTTCTCTGTCACCGTCATCGGCTCGACGAGCTGAAAGTGCTGGTGCACCATGCCCACGCCGCGCTTGATGGCATCGCGTGGGCTGACCGCCCGGAACGGCTCCCCCTGGATGAGCACCTCGCCTTCATCCTGATGGTAGAGGCCGTAGATGATGTTCATCAGTGTAGTTTTGCCGGCGCCGTTTTCACCGAGCAGGGCCAGAATTTCGCCGCGATGCAGTTGAAAGCTGACGTGATCGTTCGCCAACACGCCGGGAAATTGTTTGGTGATATTTCGCGCTTCAAGAACGACTTCGTTGTCCATAGCTTTACTCCGATTCGTAGACCTGACCTTCGGCGGCCGGCGGGCGCGTGCGGCCAACAAAGCCGGTTACGGCCACGATGGTCACCACATAGGGCAACATGCTGATGAAATGGCGGGGAACGCTGGTGACCCCCGCGAGCAACAGTTCGTTTTGTAATGCCTGAGAATAGCCAAAGAGCAGCGCCGCGCCGAAGGCGCCGACGGGTGTCCAGTTGCCGAAGATCATCGCCGCCAGGGAGATGAACCCGCGTCCGGCGGTCATGCCCTCCTTAAACTGCCCCACGGCCTCAAGCACCAGAAACGCGCCGGCCAGTCCGGCCAGCATCCCACCGACGACGGTATTGTAGTAGCGCATGCGGTTGACGTTGATGCCGACGGTATCGGCGGCGCGGGGGTGTTCGCCGATGGCGCGTGTGCGTAAACCCCATTGGCTATGGAAAAGCAACACTTGCAGAGCAACCACCAGGATCAACGCCAGATAGGTGATCAATCCTTTGGAGAAGAGCACTTCCCCGATGACGGGGATTTTGGAGAGCAACGGAATGGCAATGTCGCCGAACTTCCCCTTGCTGTTCCAGTCGGGGTTGAAGAAGAAAGTGGTCAGGCCGCTTGCCAGGGTGATGATGACCGTACCGCTGATAATCTGGTTCACCTTATAGCGGATGCTCAGCAGGGCGTGGATGTAGGCCATCGCTCCGCCGACCAGCAACGCGGTCAACGTCGCCAGGAACAGGCTGATGGGCAACGGGAGAACGCCGGTCTTCACCTTTACCACGAAAGCACCGAACGCGCCCGCCAGCATCATCCCTTCGATGCCGATGTTGATGATGCCGGAACGCTCGCAGATCACACCGCTCAGCGCGCCCAGGGTCAGGGGGACGGCGGCACGTAAGGCGAAGTTGAGGGCGCTTTTCCCAAAGAGAAGGCGCAGCCATGTGTGCCCCAGGGCGGTGCGTTCCACCAGGACCGCGATGGTGAAGAGCACCACGATAAGGATCCAACTCCAGCGCGCCGTCAAGCGCGTAAGCCACGTGAGTGTTTGCTGTCCGTTCTGTTTTTTGTTCACGGCGCTCATACCCCCTCCTATTCTTCACTCCAGCTTGCCGCAGTTGTAGCCTCTTGCAGCAATTCTTCGCGCGTGGGTTTATGCAGCCGATAGATGAAACGGATGATCTCCGGAGCGGCCACAAACGCCAGCACCAACGCCTGAACGACCAGGATGATCTGCTTATCCACGCCGGAATCGAATTGCATCTTCGCCGCGCCGCCATACAGGCCACCCATCAAAAATGAGGCCAGCACCACCCCCAGGGGGTGCGTTTGTCCCAGCAGGGCAATGGTGATGCCCTCGAAACCCACGCCGCCGGTGAACTCAGGCGCAAACTTGTAGTTGAGTCCCAGGGTCTCCACGGCACCGGCCAGACCTGCAAGCCCACCGGCAATTGCCATCGAGAGCACCATCGTGCGCCCCACGCGGATGCCGGCATAGCGCGCCGCGTGCAAATTTTGACCGACCGTGCGGATCTCAAAGCCCAGGGTCGTTTTCCACAACAGCCACCAGATCAACAGCGCCATCAATAACGCCAGAATGATACCCCAGTGCACGCGATCGAAGATTTGGGGAAGCAACTGCGGGATGCGCGCACTTTCCAATACATCGCGGGTCTCGGAAATCGCGCGCGCGGCAGCTTCGGGATCGGAGAGCGGGCCGGGTTTCTGTCCGGCGGTACCGCCGGCGTATACCGTCCAGCCGGCAAATAGCGAGGCGATGTAGTTGAGCATAATCGTGGTGATGACTTCGTGCGCCCCCTTCCAGACCTTCAGCCAGCCGGCGATCGCGCCCCACAAGGCCCCTCCTAGAATTCCTGCCAGAACGGCCAGCGGCATGTGAATGAATGCCGGCAACCCCGCAAAGTTCACGCCCACCGCGACCGAAAAGATCGTTCCCATCAGGAACTGTCCGGAAGCACCGATGTTGAACAGGCCGGCTTTGAACGCGAAAGCTACCGAAAGCCCCGTTAAAATGAACGGTGTTGCCTTGCGGATCGTCTGTGAAAGCGCCGGGAAACTGCCTACCGCACCGCGCAACAAGCCCCAGTAAGCTACCAGGGGATTATCCCCCGATGAGAGCATCACCAGGGCGCCGGCCAGCAAGGCGGTAACGATGGCCAGCAACGGCATGCGTATGGCTCGCAGTGCCGGTGTGAGAATTGAAGTCGGTTTTATGCCCTTTGACTGTTCCAAGTTACACCTCCATGGAGTTGTCAGTGGTCAGTTGACGACTGATGACTATTGCTGATCATGAATAATAGCTTGAATGGCGTCGGCCTGGGCTTCGATGCTTTCCATCAGGCGGAATTGCACGAGCGCACGACGCAGGTTGTGTTCTGTATCTTTGGTTTTGAAGTAGACGTTGCCTTCCAGATAATCAGTAAAAAAGCGCAATCCCAGCTCAAAGGCAATCAACCGCACGGCATTGTAGATATGCTCATAGTCCTTGCCGTTTAAGAAGTGTCGTGCCTGGGAAAGATAACCTTTAAGAATTGCCGCACATAGATCGGTCTCGAATTTGACCTCATCAAAGGCGTCGGTTTCTTCCCCCAGGGGGTTGCAACACGAACGCAAACAGTCACCGATATCGTAATGCACCAGCCCGGGCTTCAGCGTATCCAGGTCTATGAGGCTGACGGCCTGTCCGGTGTCATCGTCAATCATCACATTATCCACTTTGGGATCACCGTGGATCGGGTGGGGAGTCAATTCTCCACGCGCAACGGCATCTTCCAGGACTGCGGCCCATCGCCGGCGCTGTGCGACAAAATTCAGAGCGTAATGGACCTCAGGTGACGGTTTGTAACCGTTTCCGGCAAGCACCTCGTCATAGTGAGCCAGGTAGCGCGGGGTGATGTGAAAGCCTTCCAGCGTGTCGTGCAGTTTCTCTACCGGCAGATCACTGATCAGGCTGTGAAACTGACCGAGTGCGTACCCGACTTCCTCGGCATGATGGCAACTTTGCACGGTGTTGTATGTCTGCGCTCCGGCGATAAAGGTAGTAGCACGCCAGAAGCCCCCCGCACCATCCACAAAATAATCTGCGCCGTCTCGCGTGGGAACAATGTCGGGTGTTTCCCATCTGCGGCCTGCCGTTATGGTTTGCCGGGCTGCGGTGGCGCGCAGATGATCCATTAAAGCGCGCATATTCAGGATAATCAATTCTGGACGGCGGAAAACTTGCCGGTTGACCCGCTGGAGAATGGCTTTGTTGGAGGAACCGCCGTCAAGGGTCACCAGAAAAGTGTCATTGACGTTGCCCGAACCATAACGTTGGACATTGAGCACCTTGCCGCCGAAATCAAAGGCGGCGGCAACGGCAATTAACGCGGTCAGATTTTCCCCCATATAATGCAGAAAAGGGGAAGGTGCTGGTACACCTTCCCCCAGAACCTAAGGGTGTTTACTGACCGTAACCGGTCTTGATGGAACCGTTCTTCAGCCCCTCGTCAATCTTCTTCAGGGCATCCTTGACATTGGCCGGAATCTGGCTGTCAAAGTCATGGAAGGGGGCCAGGCCGGCGCCACCGTAGTAATTGCCGCCCGGGAACTTGCCCTCTTTCGCCAGCTTGACCAGCTCCACCACACCGGGGGTGATGAGCTTCATCGCGCTGGAGACCAGGCAGGGGTGTGCCCCGGGGACCGTCTCCCACTGATCGGTGTCTACGCCGATGCAGTAAACGCCGGAATGGGTCGCCGCCTCTTCCAGAGCACCGTTGCCCGTCATGCCACCCGCGCCGAAGATCACATCTGCACCCTGGTCAATCGCCTGCTTCGCGGTTGCCGCACCCCATTCGGGGTCAACGAACGCCTGGCTGATTTCGCCGGGGTGATAGGTGGAGATGATCTTGATGTCATGGCGCACTGACTTTGCACCGGCCTCATAACCTTCCTTGAAGGCCACCACCGGCGGGACGAGATCGGTCCCCAGCACGGCCGCGATGGTGCCGCTCTTGGTCAGATACGCCGCCAACACACCGGCCAGATAGCCCGATTGATCCTCGTGGAAGACCAACCCGGCGAGGTTCGGGAGTGTCTCGGCCTGGAACTGGTCCACGCCGATGAACTTGATCTTCGGATTCGCCTTGGCCATCTTGATGGTGGCGTCGCCCAGGGCAAAACCGACGGTGATGATGACATCGTAGCCTTCGTCTACAAACTGCTTGATGTTGTTTTCGTAGTCCTTGGCGTCGGTCGTCTCGATGTACTTCGCCTCGGCGTTGAGTTCCTTAGCGGCCTGTTGCGCGCCTTCCCACGCCGACTGGTTGAAGCTGCGGTCGTTGACCCGTCCCACATCGGTGACCAAGCCGATCTTGAAAGTTTTACCGCCGCCGCCGCCGCAGGCACTCAGCAGCATGCTGGCAACCAAAAGCACAGAAAATAGAGTCACAACGGTTTTACGCATTCGTAATCCTCCTGTTTTTTGCAAAGTAAGTTAAGTATAATAATGTACAACAGTGGAGCCTACCGATGTCTTTGTATTATCCCAGAGCATCACCTCCTTACATCCCTATTATATTTTATTTTCTGGAAATCAAGAATCGGCCTCGACCTCTTGGGGTTCCGGTGAAGATGCCATTGCCGGGAAGAGGGCCGAGGCTTCTTCGCAAAATTCCAATCCCTCGGCGCCCACATCTACCAGAATGTGCGCGCCGGCGCCGAAATTACCCCGCAGGATTTGCACGCTCAGCGGACTTTCGACATGCCGTTGGATCACCCGCCGCAGGGGTCGCGCCCCAAACTGGGGGTCGAAACCATGTTCGGCCAACCAACGCTTGGCCGCCGGCGTCAGGGTCACGTGCAGGTTGTAATCGGCGAGTTGCTTCTGGACTTCCTGCATTTGCAAATCCACAATGCGGCTCACATCGTCCAACGTGAGGTTGGCAAAGACGATGATCTCATCCACGCGATTGATAAACTCCGGGCGGAAGGTTTCCTTGAGAGCCGCGAGCGTGCGACGGCGCGCTTCTTCTTCCTGTTGATCGTCGCTGCGCGCAAATCCTAATGCGCCGCCACGCTTTCCGTAGCTTGTCCCGATATTCGAGGTCATGATGACGACCGTGTTGCGGAAATCCACCACGCGCCCCTGTCCATCGGTTTGTCGGCCTTCGTCGAGGATCTGCAACAGCGCGTTCCACACGTCCGGGTGCGCCTTTTCGATTTCGTCGAAAAGCACCACCTGGTAAGGACGCCGACGTACCGACTCGGTCAACTGTCCGCCCTGGTCATAGCCCACGTAGCCCGGCGGCGCACCGAAGAGCCGCGAGACGGTATGGCTCTCGCGGTATTCGCTCATATCAATCCGCAGCAGCGCATCTTCATCATCGAAGAGGAATGCCGCCAGGGCTTTGGCTGTCTCCGTTTTGCCCACGCCCGAAGGCCCCAGGAAGAGGAAACTGCCGATGGGCCGGCGCGGGTCTTTCAGTCCGGCGCGTGCCCGGCGGATGGCGTCGGCAATCGCGCTGATGGCTTCATCCTGTCCGATGATGCGCTGTTGGAGGGCTTCTTCCATACGTAACAGTTTGTCGGCTTCCTTCTCCAGAACCTGGTAGACGGGGATGCCGGTCCACGCCGAAACGACCGCCGCAATGTCCTGCGCCTCGACAAGCTCATCCAGTTGATGGCGGCTGAGCCATTCTTCGCGCTGCTCGGTGAACTTTTGCTCCTCACGCAGACGTTGGACCTTTAGCTCGGCGGCGCGCTCGTAGTCACGCATGTTGCCGGCGGCCTCTTCTTCAACGCGCAGGCGATTGATTTCCGCTTCCATTTGTTTGAGGTCCGGCGGCAGGGTGTAGAGGGCCACGCGCAGGCGCGCGGCGGCCTCATCCAGGATGTCAATGGCTTTGTCGGGAAGATGCCGGTCGGTGACGTAACGGTGGGCCAGCCGCGCCGCAGCGACCACGGCCTCGTCGGAGATGCGTACTTTGTGATGCGCCTCGTAACGGTCGCGCAAGCCGTACAGCATGGCGATTGTGTCTTCCACCGAAGGTTCATCCACGAAAACCGGCGCGAAGCGGCGTTCCAATGCGCCGTCTTTTTCGATGTATTGCCGGTATTCATCCAGCGTCGTCGCGCCGATGCACTGCAATTCGCCACGCGCGAGCGCCGGCTTGATCATGTTGGAGGCGTCCAGCGCCCCCTGGGCGTTCCCTGCGCCGACGACGGTGTGCAGCTCATCAATAAACAGGACGATCTCGCCTTGGGCCTTCTGCACTTCTTCGAGGATGGCTTTGAGCCGCTCCTCGAACTCGCCGCGGAAGCGCGTCCCGGCGACCAATGCGCCCAGGTCGAGCAGCAGCAGCCGCTTGCCTTTGAGGATTTCAGGAACGTCGTCGTTGGCGATTTTCTGCGCCAGCCCTTCGACGATGGCCGTCTTGCCCACGCCCGGTTCGCCGATGAGCACGGGGTTGTTCTTGGTGCGCCGCACGAGGATTTGGATGACGCGCTGGATTTCGCTCTCCCGCCCGATGACGGGATCGAGTTTCTGTTCGCGCGCCGCCTGGGTGAGGTCACGGCTGAAGCGCGTCAAGACGCGGAACTGGGACTCGGCCTGCGGGTTGGTGAGCCGCTGACCGCCGCGCATTTTCTTCACCACTTCCAGCGTCCGATCATGGGTGATATTGTTATCCGCCAGGAGCCGCGCAACCGCCGTGTTGCGTTCCAACGTGATCGCCAGAAACAAGTGTTCGGTGGAGATGTACTCATCCTTGAGGTTGGTGACCTCTTCCTGGCTGAGGTCAAGCACGCGCTTGACGCGCGGCGTGATAAAAATCTGCTGCCCGCCGCCGGCACCGTAGATGCCGGGGCGTGAATTCTGCCGCAGCAGCATGTCCAGCGCATCGGCGAGTTGATTGGGGTTGGCCCCCATTTCCAGCAACAGCGCCGGGACGGTCCCCTGCTGTTGTTGGATCAACGCCAGGAGCAGGTGTTCGACATCCACCTGACTGTGACCGTAGCGCGTCATCAGCTCGACGGCCCGTTGTGCGGCTTCTTGAGCACGCTCAGTAAAACGATCGAAACGCATCATAGGGTTTTCCTCAGGGATTAGGGATTAGGGATTGGGGATTAGGGATTGGGAATGAGAAATGAGTAATGGGTAACATTCCCCGATATCCGGTCTCCGGTTCTCGGTATCTGGTTTCCAACATCCAGTTTCCAGCATCCAGCATCCAGTTTCCAGCATCCAGTATCCAGTATCCAGCATCCAGTATCCAGCATCCAGTATCCAGCATCCAGTATCCAGCATCCAGCATCCAGCATCCAGTATCCAGCATCCAGTATCCAGCATCCAGCATCCAGCATCCAGTATCCAGCATCCAGCATCCAGTATCCAGTTTCCAGCACTCAAGACAGAGCATTGAGGGCGGCTTGAGCGGCGGATTGCTCGGCCAGACGTTTGCTGGAACCCTGACCTTCACCGGCCACCTGTCCGCGTAGCAATACCTGAGCGGTAAACAGTTTCGCGTGATCGGGGCCGCTCTCGGCGACGATCCGGTAGGCAGGCGTGATGCCCAGTTTTGCCTGCGCCCATTCTTGAAAGCGCGACTTGGCATCCACGTCGGCGCCGGCGTGCAGGATCGTCTGGATTTCCTGCACAAACCACGGTTCCAGGCTTTGCCAGGCAGCTTCTAAACCACCGTCAAGATAAAGTGCCCCGACGAGGGCTTCCATAGCGTCACAGAGGTTCGCCACCCGCGTCTGCCCGCCGCTTTCCTGCTCCCCACGGCCCAGACGCAACGCCTCGCCGAGTCCCAGGCGTTGCGCCAGCGAGGCCAGCGTCGTCGTACAAACCAGTGTCGCACGTAGACGTGTTAAAGGGCCTTCGGGGAAATCGGGATAGGTGCGATAGAGCCAGGCCGCGACCAGGAAATTCACGACCGCATCGCCCAGGAATTCCAAACGCTGGTTGTGATGTTCCTCGCCCCCCACTTCGGGATGCTCATGAGCATACGAAGGATGCGTCAGGGCAAGTTCCAGCAGTTCGAGTTGTGTAAAATGATAATTCAGCCGCTTTTGGATTTCCAGTAAGGGGTTTTCACCCTCAACCATGGTCTATTCCTTAGTAAAGAAATAACCGCTAATCTTGTACGCGAATCTTTCTTGACGTTTGAATGTTGACACGATACAACGTTTCGGGGTACGCCGTACCCCGATTTTTTCTATTCTACCGCCAAAATCGGGCTTTGCAACAGGTCAGGCGTTACCTTACCACTATGACAAACTTTACCTGACTCTCAGGCAGCCGCCGCCGGTTTTTGGGCCAGGCGTTTGATCTCATCGCCGCTGATGATTTCCTTCTCTTGCAAGATGCGTGCGATCTCGTGCAGGGCGTCTATATGCTGTCGCAACAGTTCCACAGCACGCTGTTGGGCTTCTTCGATGATGCGCCGCGTCTCTTTGTCAATCAACGTTGCCGTTTCCGGGCTGAGGTCTTGCCGCAGCATGTCCGTGCGTCCCAGATAGCCCATGCCAGCTTCCATTGCATAGCGCACCGGACCCAGGGCTTCCGTCATCCCAAACTCCGTCACCATCCGCCGCGCCAACGCGGTAGCCACCTCCAGGTCGTTCGCCGCGCCTGTGGATGTGTCGTTGAAGACGAGCAGTTCCGCCGCGCGTCCACCGAGCATCACCGCCAGACGTTCTTCCAGTTCACGCTTGCTCATCAAGTAGATGTCCTCTTCGGGCATTTGCAGCGTGTAGCCCAACGCCCCTTTGGCCGTGGGAATGATGCTGACTTTGTGCACGGGATCGGTATCCGGCTGCACTTGTGCCACCAGCGCGTGTCCCGCCTCGTGATAGGCCACGCGGCGCTTGAGTTCGGGCTTGAGTGTGACTTTGCGCTGCAAACCGGCGACCACACGCTCGATGGCGAGATCGAAATCGTTCATCGTCACGGCGTCGCGCCCGGCGCGCACCGCCAGCAACGCTGCCTCGTTGACGATGTTCGCCAGGTCGGCGCCCGAGAAACCGGCGGTGATCTGCGCCACGCGGTCCAGGTCCACATCCTGCGCCAGTTGCACATTTTTGGTGTGGATGCTGAGGATTTGCCGCCGTCCGGCCTCGGTCGGCAGGCCCACCTGGATTTGACGATCGAAGCGCCCCGGACGGAGCAGCGCCCGGTCGAGAATTTCCGGCCGGTTCGTCGCGGCCATGATGATGACACCCTGGTTGGGTTGGAAACCGTCCATCTCCGACAAAAGCTGGTTGAGCGTCTGCTCTCGCTCGTCATTGGTGCCGATCGCTCCCACCGTGGTGCGCGATTGCCCGATGGCGTCAATTTCATCAATAAAGACAATGCAGGGCGCGCGGCGTTTGGCCTGCTCAAACAAATCGCGCACGCGCGCCGCACCGACACCCACAAACATCTCCACAAAATCGGAGCCGCTGATGGAAAAGAAAGGTACACCCGCTTCGCCGGCGGTGGCCTTCGCCAACAGGGTCTTGCCCGTGCCCGGCGGCCCGACCAGCAGCACGCCCTTGGGGAGCTTCGCGCCCAGGCGCGTAAAGCGTTCAGGGTCCTTGAGGAAGTCAATGATTTCTTTTAGCTCAACGGCGACTTCCTCCACCCCGCCGACATCCTCGAACTTAATGCCGGTTTTCTCGCCGGTGATTTCCTGCGCTTTGCTCTTGCCGATGGAGAGCACATCCATGCCGGTCTGCCCCATCCGCCGCATACCGTAGTACCAGATCACGGCCAGGGGCAACATCGGGATGATCCATCCCAGGAGCGTGGGCAACAGGGCGTTGGTGGGTGCTTGAGCGGAGAATGTCACGCCGGCGGCCACCAGGCGTTGGATCAAGTCGGGGTCTTCGACGCGCACAACGTTGTTGACACGGGGCGGCTGCCCGGTATCACCGCAGCAGGTGTACATGATGCGATCCGTCGTCAACGTGACTTCGGCGATCTCCCCGGCCTCCAACTGTTTGAGAAACTGGCTATACGGCACTTCTGTCCAACGGATGACCAGAGGACGAAATACCAACTCCTGGAAAAGCACGGTTAACAGAATCGCCACAACCAGGTAGGCTGCGGAGAATCTTGCTTTTTGCTTTGTTTTTTTGTCCATATTTTCCCCTTAAAAGTGATTAGGGATCAGGGGGCGCGAGTGGGAATGTTCACCGGTCCCGAATCCCTTTGTAATAGATTCCATTCCATCACCATCCCCCACATGGTTATTATTACATAGAATTATTAACAAGCCATTAGCACAGGCTTAGAAAATTCTTTGAGGGCACTGGCGTTGTTCAAACCGGGGGGATCTCGCTCTGGCACGCGGCGCGGCTGGCCGATGTCTCGTTGTGTGAAATGGCGCCGTATGCCGCCGCCCAGGGTTTGCACGACGGTGGATGAGGCGATGATTCGAGAGGAACCGGCGTGAGCGTCGTCAACAATGCCGGGAACCATCAACGCAACACGGCGAAGGGGACGAAGCTAAGCCCCCTCGTCAATTTCATCCTCTACCTCTAACGTCACCTCTGTTTTCATCAATTCACGCAGCAACGATGTGGCATACGCGCCTTTAGGTGCGAAAAACGAAAGTGTGAGTGTATCTGCCCCTTCCATTTGCCACGATAATCCCTCAGGATAGTAACGCAATGGACGGCGGCTGCCCTTCGCTTGAAACGGGCGAAAGTCCGCCAGGGCAATGCTGGCCTCTTCCAGGATGCGCGCTTCCAATGCCCCGGCTTCGGCCTGTGCGGCGAGCATCTTGTAGCCGTAAATCGGGCCGGTGGCGCTGATTTCCCATGCTTTGACGCGCGGGCGTTCGGCCTCCGCATCTTCCACGATAAAGATACCGCCGGTATCCTCCTTGCGGGCGACATCGCCGGGGAGCACGTCATCCAGCAAGCCCTGCTCGATCCGGGCTGCAAGCAGGGCATTGAAAAGCGCCGACTGCACTGCACTGATGAGGAACTGCCGCATTTTGTAGGAGAGGTGGTGGATGCCGTGGGTTCTGAGTGCCGCGCGGTCATTGCGCAACAGCAACAATCCCATCTCGTGATTGTTGCCGCGATTACCAAAACGCTGTCGCCCATAGCCATTGGGGACGCCACGTGCAAGCAACTGCCCGGCGATGGCGGACGTGCGCGCCCCGGCGTCCGGCGCCACATCGCGGATGCGCAGCGTGAAGCGATTGCCGCGCAGATGTCCGCTGCGCAGTTTGTTGGTGTGGCGCTTTGCCCAGAGAATCCGCGCTTTGTCCAGGGTGAGCGTCATCAACTTCTCCGGCGGCACCCACTGCACCGAGAAGGTTTGTCGTGCTACGGCGCGCGCGTCCTTCAGCCCGGCGCAACTGATGTCACGTTCGGCAACGCCCAACGCCTGGGCAAGCTGGTGGATGAGTGCGAGTGTGGAGATGTCGCGCTTTTCCACGCCGAAGAAGGTGTGCTCGCCTGTGCCGCATGGTTCGTAGGCCGGCACTTCTTCGACGATGAAATCATCAATCTCGACGCGCAGCTTGCCGCCGGTTCCCGGTAGATCCGGGGTCAGATACGGAATTTGCCAGTTGAGCATCATTCGTCCCCAAGAAATACAGTCAGCATATCCCCCGGTAAATCCTGTTTAGAGTTTCTCCGTGAGAAGGTAGGCAACAAGCAATTGCGCGGTCGCTTTGATGGATTCGCGGTGCGTGCGTTCGTAGGCATGGGAAGCGTCTATCCCCGGCCCCATCAGCGCGACTTTGAGGTCGGCGCCGGCGCGCCAGGCCGCTTCGCCATCGGAGCCGTAATTCGGGTAGGTATCCACGCGGTAAAGAATCCCGTGCTCGCGCGCTAATTCCTCCAGACGACGCCGCAGACCCAGGTGATACGGCCCGCCGGAATCTTTGGCGCAGATGCCCACGCTGAACTCGTTTGAGTTTTGCCCTTCACCGACGGCCGCCATGTCCACGGTCACCAGTTCCTGGACATCTGCCGGAATACCGTGGGCGCCGCCGTGCCCGACTTCCTCGTAATTCGAGATCAGCACGTCCAGCCGATAACGCGGCGCCAGGCCCTCACGGTGCAACGCCAGCAGCGCCCCGTAGATGGCCGCCACACCGGCTTTGTCATCGAGGTGCCGCGAGCGGATAAAGCCGTTGGTCACTTCCACCCGTGGATCGAAGTAGACGAAATCCCCCACGTTAATCCCCAAAGCCTCGGTCATCTTTTGATCGGCGGTCAGGGCGTCAATGCGCACCTCATAGTTCTCTTGACGTCGCTCCATATTGCGCGCTTCGGCGCCGAAAATATGCACCGAGGCCATCAGCGGCAAAATGGTGCCGCGGTAGAGCTGCCCTGACGCCGTGGCGATGGTGCAGCCTTCATCCTCCACGGAATGCCAGTCGAACCCACCGATGGCCGTCAATTCCAGGCGCCCGTTGTTTTTGATCTGCCTGACCATTGCGCCCAGGGTATCCACATGGGCGGTCACGGCGCGCGGACAGGCTGCGTCGCCGGGCCATGTTAAGACCAGACCGCCTTTGAGGGTGCGACTGGCGGTCAACGGCAAGTCGCGGACGGCCTGCTCGACATAGGCGATGGCTTTTTCGGTGTCGCCGGTGGGGCTAGGGGTGTTCAGCAGGCCGACGAGAAATTCAACGGTTTCATCTATGGGAATATCGGGAAGGGTCATCAGTTCCTCCTTTGAGAATAGTTTGATAGTCGTCAGTCAGATAGTCCTGGAAAATAGTCTTGTAGTCGTTAGTCAGATAGTCCTGGAAAATAGTCTTGTAGTCGTTAGTCAGACAGTCCTGGAAAATAGTCTTGTAGTCGTTAGTCAGATAGTCCTACGATTACATTCTTTGCAGAGAATGAATCGTAAAATCGGCGAATCAGCAGATCATTCTGGGTATTGACGTGATTGCCGGGGTTAAAGTCCGGCATCTATTTTCAGTATAGTCCGATCGGGGAAACAGACAAACTGTACCGTTGCGGGGGGCATTTCAGGACGGGGGCACTATTTACCGCCGAGAGTGCAGAGTCCGCAGAGTTGCCAAAGATTTCTCCGCGCTCTCGGCGAACTCTGCGGTTAAATCAGAAGTTTATCCGGCTTTCTCCCAGGCTGAAATGCTCCCATCGCAGCAGTTGAGAAACGCGGATCTGGCGATCCGCTTGCAGCGGTTGAGAAACACGGATCTGGCGATCCGCTTGCAGCGGCTGAGAAACGCGGATCTGGCGATCCGCTTGCAGCGGCTGAGAAACGCGGATCTGGCGATCCGCTTGCAGCGGTTGAGAAACGCGGATCTGGCGATCCGCTCATAGCTAGCTGAAGTCACTGTAACGAGGAATGATAAAGCCCTGTGCATGGATTACCGAAACGTTTGTTGTCGGGTATAATGGGTATAATTGGAGCAGGAGGTACACGCAGTTTGTCCCTTAACCCATTACTCGTTACCAATTTCAAGGATAGGATTGTGTGGAACAGTTGATCGAAGGCGCGCGCGCACTACAGATTCGGCTAACGCCGGAACACCTGGAAGCCCTGCGCATCTACCAGCAAATGCTGGTGGAATTCAACCGGCATTTCAATCTGACGGCCATCACCGATGACGAGGGCATCCAGATACGGCATTTTTTGGATTCGCTTTCCTGTTTCCAGGCACTTGAAAGCGGCGAACGTTTCAGCGGCAAAGCGGTCATTGACGTAGGAACGGGCGCGGGTTTCCCCGGGCTGCCGCTCAAATTGCTGTGTCCCGCTATGAAGTTGACGTTGCTCGAAGCGACGGCCAAAAAGGTCAGCTTTCTGGAGCAGGTCACCGCACGCCTGGGGTTGACAGATGTCGTTATCGTGCATGGACGTGCGGAAGAACTGGGGCAGCAGCCGGCGCATCGTGAACGTTATGACTGGGCGATCGCCCGCGCCGTCGCCGATATGCCTATTCTGGCGGAGTACCTGCTGCCACTGGTCAAAGTGGGGGGGCGCGTGCTGGCGCAAAAAGGTGAAGGCGCGCCTGCCGAAGTGCAGCGCAGTGAGTGGGCCATCCAGCAATTGGGGGGGCGCGTGCGACGACTCGTGCCCGTCGAGCTGCGGGGTTTGGCCGAAACGCGCTATCTCGTCATCCTGGACAAAGTCGCCGCGACGCCACCGCCATATCCCCGCCGTCCCGGCATCCCCAACAAGCGGCCGTTGATGCCGAAGGCGGCATGAAAGCCGGGTGATCAGGGGCATTGGAGGAGGCATGCGTCAACTGGCTTTTGATGAACTCTACCGTGTTTCACAAGCGGCGGTCAACCTGAGCATTGATGAAACCTTTCCGGAGGCTTTCGCCAATACATTGGCCCAAGCAGAGGCATATAACAAACATCTTTTTCGTCCCAATACTTACTTGCATAAGTGGTGGGCGCGGCGGTGTGGCTCCACTTTCCGTACCATTCTGAAGCAGTTTGTTCCTGATCCGGCGCGCCGGGACTATTATGCGCCAGGTGGTCTGGAAGGGAAGATTGTGCTGGACCCGATGATGGGTGGTGGTACCACGTTGCACGAAGCCATCCGTCTGGGTGCTCATGTCATCGGTGTTGATATTGACCCTATCCCGGTTGTACAAGCTCGCGCTACCCTCAATCCCATCGCCTGGGTAGATTTAGAATCAGCTTTTGAAGACTTTTTCACAACGCTGTATGCTGAGATCGGTGCTCTATTCCAAACCGAATGTCCGATATGTGGCCATACTGTGGATATGCAGTATACACTTTATGGTTTGCGTAAGCGTTGTCGGTGTGGTGAAGTTGTCCAGATTGATCAATATATATTACGTGAAAACGGAGAGCATACAATATGCATTTCAGCAGAAACGTGGGCTATTTCAGATACACCAACGTTTATTCAGCCCCACACCCAACGCCTCATTTCCAAAACGGAGCGTGTATGCTCCATCTGCGGTGAAATGTATCAGGAGTTACGTGCTACGCCGTTTTATGCACGTTATGTTCCCTTTGCCGTCGTGGGCGTGTGTCCTCACCATGGACAGTTCTTCCGCGCGCCGGGGGTGGGGGACCTGAATCGCCTCGAAATGGCCAATGTGCGTCGTGAGACTTTAGATTTTGGACCGACGGAGGCTTTTGCTGTACAGAATGGCCCAAAGTCGCGGGATTTGTTACGGCATGGCATTACTTCTTATCTGGATGTATTTTCATCACGCCAATTGATATATCTGAGCGCTGCAATCCGCTATCTGAATACCCATTACCCGGCAACACCGATAAATACATCCTTAACCTCTAAACAAGTTGATCCTATCGGCCTCAATCTGGCTTTGTTAGTCTCTACATCGTTGGAATTCAATGCCATGTTATGCGGATATAAAGGTTGGTTCAAAAGCCGCCCCGGCGCAATCCGTCACGTTTTCACACTGCATGCTTATGGATTGCCTTATACCGCATTGGAGAATAACCCTGTGAATCCCGAACCATGCTCTGGCAATCTACGCCGTCTGTTTAACGATCGCCTCGCGCGTGGGCGAACCTGGGCGGTAGCGCCGATTGAGCGCCGCATCACAGAGGATGGTAAATCACATACCGTAAAAATTCATGGTGAATGGGACGGCGGTATTGAAGTTTTCGATCAAGCCGAACTGACAAAGCACCAGCAGACATTCTGGTTGCTCCACCGAGATGCACGAGAGTTGCCGCTAACCGATCATAGCGTTGATTTCATTGTCACCGATCCGCCATATTATGACAGTGTGCAATATAGCGATCTGGCGGCTTTTTTCCGTGTGTGGTTAGCGCGATTGCTGCCCGGTGTCATGGATTGGACTTATGACACACAACACAGTGCAGTTGCATTTTCCGGTGCCGTCAATGATGCCAATTTTATGCACACGCTAGCTGCCATTTTTCAGGAATGTGCACGTGTTTTGAAGCCAAAGACCGGTCGGATGGTTTTCACTTTTCATCATTGGGATCCTGAAGCCTGGGCAGAACTGACAATTGCACTTAAAACGGCCGGCTTTTATTTGCGCAATCGCTACGTTGTCTTTTCTGAAAATCCAATCTCGGTTCACATCAACAACTTGAACGCCATCAAGCACGACACTATTTTAGTCTTGACCTTGAAGGATTCCACATCGCGCTGGATGCCTCTGGAAGCAATTATGACGGATGACAGTGAAACATTTTGTCGTCAGTGCGGAGCTGCATTGGGGTGGCTGTTGGAAAGTGATATGACTGCAAAGGATATCCATGCTATATGGAATAACCTCATTCAAAGAGGAGAATGGAAAATAATCGCACTGGAAACCGTCCCACAGAAATCTTTGGTTATCCCTTGTACAATCAAACTCCCGAAGCGCAAAAGGCACGCGGACAACAATGGTGTCCCTTTTTAGACAAAAAATGCATCAAGCAAAGCCGCCTTATCCGATACCCTTTTGGTGTCTGCTCGGTAGAGCATCGTGGTGTGATTTGTGCTGTTTGTCCGCAACGATTTGAGGAACTCGACCCGACTACAGGCAGTGCGCGAGTATTGGGGGACATTGCCCGTCATTATTTCGGCAGCACAGATAATGTGCTCGCTTTTCCTGAAGTAAAATTACCCAACATCGGCAGTATTGACTATGTTTTGGTGCGTCATAAACCGCTGCGAGCTGAGGTTGAAGATTTTGTCGCCATAGAGTTTCAAACTGATTCCACCACGGGCACCGGTGCGGTTGTGCGAGGGCTCGAAGACTTTATAAGCGGGCACGATATCACTACACAAACTTACCATTTTGGTATGAACACTTACGATACGCTCAAACGTTCAATGACGCAATTGTTCAACAAAGGCATCGTCTACGAAAAATGGAATACACATTGCTACTGGGTCATTCAAGAATATATTTATGCTAATCTGGTACGGCGTTATGGTTTCAAAACAGAGGGATATGCTGCCGACCATGCATCCCGTTTTGCCCTCTATGAGTTTGTTGTTCAACAAGAACGTCTATGCCTACGTCCAACCCGATTCATTTCTACAACTGTAGATGAGGTGTATCAAGCTATGCGGCATAATCCCGGCCTTCCTGGCAAAGATGATTTTGTTCATACGCTGAACACTAAACTCAAGGCACGGCTTAACATTCAGTTTGAATGATGATGTACTTGTTATACGAGGGCTGGCGCAGCAATGCCTCGACGGTTTGAAGCATGTACACCTCGAGGTGCATGCCGACAATCCCGCGACGCCGTATGGCTATTTAGCCGCGGGGTGTGCCTGTGATCGCAAAGCCGTTGTGGCAGGATACCTCAGATAAGGCCGGAAAATGTCTCGCGGATGGCGACAAACAGGGTTTCGCGTCCGACGAGGGCTTGCTCCACCGTCACATTATGGATGGGGCGCACCGGCGCCTCTATGATCTCCTCGCGCCCGACCTCTGTGCAGCCGTGCAAATCGCAGTGAAAGGTAACGCGCGTATATCCCCGGCGCTGTACCGGCGCATCGGCGGCAGCCGCGAGCGTCGTCACATCCTTGGATGCGGCGACACTCGCTAACTGCGGCGCATCCACGCCGTAGGTGCTTACCTCCAGGGACGTGACATCGGCGAACAAGGGCTGTACGCGCGCCTGTAGCTGCTGCACAAGTTTCGTCACCGCTTGTGGCAGGTTTTTGCCGCGCATGGGTCGGCTACCGACTCTTCTTGAGGGCGTCGAGCGCCGAGGCCGCTGCATCACCGATGGCGCGCAACATCGCCGCGCGGTTCTGCAATGCCTGATTCACCGCCGCCTGATGCATATCCCACACGGCCCCATCAATTTGCCCGCTTTCGTTGACCGGCAGGCATACGATGGTATCGCTGTCAAAGGCGATTCGCGTGTAGGCGCGCAATTGCACCCCTTCGCCCGACAGGACTTTGTCGTTCTTCTTCTTGGGATCGTCGAGTACGGCGGCGAACTTCCCCTCGGTGATGGTGTAAGTGCGCACCTCAAGCTCAGAGATGTCGGTGACGAAACTCTCCACCTTTTCCGCCAGGTCGCTGGCGAATTTTTGCACCGAAGCCTTCAAATCCTTTTGTTTTTCTGTGGAAACATTACTGTCTGGCATTTGAGTACCTCCTGGAAAGAATGAAAAAAATCGGCGAATGGCGAATTACGAATCGCGAATTACGAATGGCGAATTACGAATCCCTAACCTTGCGCTGCATCCCATTCGCGCAAGGCGGCCATCACATCAGAAATGAAGCGCACGGCGGCCGGGATGAGCAGGACTTGTCCACCGGGCGGCAGGGCGATGGATTTGGCGATCAGCCCACCGGCGCCGATAGCCACAACCGAAATCAAGCGCAGCAGTGCCACCCGCGAAGCCAGCACCAGATTCACGTTCTGGCGATGGGTTTCCCGCGAAAGCGTTGCAAGGCCTGAAACCCAAAATGTCTCAAAATCGCCGTCCCAGCTTACGCGCGTCAGGCCGATGCGCTCTCCGGCGATGAGGGTCTCGACCGTCGAGGCGAAGGAGGTCAACTGCCGCACCTGCTCCACAAAGGCCAGCCAGCGGCGATAGGCTTCCTGGAACCCCTCTCGCTCTTGGTCTTCGGCAAACACATCCGCCGCCCCGAAAGCCACTACACCGGTCATCTGGGGCGCTTCCAGCGCGGCGAAACCGCTCAAGGTGTTGCGTAACGCCTGCTTTTGCGGATGAAAACGCTCTTCCGGCGGGATAGAAAACGCATACGTGGTTGCTCCGGCTACAGGCTCTTCGGCGATGGGGGTGATGGTTTCCAATGCCGCGCGCAACTCGGCCTCTGCCTGCGCCAGATGCACCTCCCCGCGCTCCAGGGTCGCCAGGCGCGCGTGAACTGCTTCCAGCCCCGCGGCGGCTTCCGGCAATTCCGCCCGCCACGTCAGTCCCGGCACAGGCGGCGCTTTGATCTCCGCGGCCGGCGCTTCCCACACCCCAAATGGATCGGGGGTCTCAGCGACGGCCAGGCCGGAAAAAGTGAACCGATAATCAGCCATTTCCCTCCCGAATACCCCGGACTACTTAACCTTGAATGTATCCAGCAAGTCGCCGGCCATCTTTGCCAGCGCGCTCACGAACTGCGTGCGGTTGAGCTGCGCCTCGCGCACCATGTCGCGGTGAATCTGCCATAGCTCTTCGTCCACACCTTCGGTTGTCGTGGGAACGTAGTTGCGTATGTCTCCGTCGAAGTCCACAAACGTCACGGCGCGCAATTCGGCATCTTCGGGGTTGTTCACGGCAATGCCCCGCAGGTCATCCCTGGTATACGTGCGCACCTCCAGCGTCAAAATGTCCTGCGTGATTTGTTCGATCGCGCCGGCAATGCGGCTGGCAAACTGTTTCAACGATTCGACGATCTCATTGTACTGGATGGCAAAATCCTGGTTCACCAGTGCCTTGTGCGCTTCATCCACTCTGGTATCGCCACCCGGCGTAGCCACCGTCTCAGCAGCATGAGCGATGCCCGGCTCTGGTGCGAGATCGGCTTGCAGCGTGGTCAAGCGGTCAACGATGACGGGGGGCAGCGCCGCAGGCTCGGCCGCGCGCGTGACGACGGCCTCTTCGGTTGGGGCAAAGGGGATGCACACCGCCGGATCGCCGAGTACGACATAGCTCCGTGCATCGTTGTTCGCCGTCCATAACTGCACCAGTTCCTGGTCGTCCAGATAGGTCGGATCCCGTTGTAGCTCTTTCAGATTGTCGCTCAACACGACGGCCATGTCCGCATACTTCAGGTTGAAGCCGGGATCGGTAGCGAAGCCCACCGGGTCGCCGTTGAGCAGATGGCGCAACGCCGTCACAAATGCCTCAATGGCGATGTTGCTCCCCGCCGAGATGAACGAATGGCCCCAAGCACGGTCCACGTGTCCCAGCACCGCCAGTGCCCCCCGGCGCAACATCTGTTTTGGCAGCGCGCTTGTGAAGCCATACGGCGCGATCTGGTTGCGGGTCCGCGACAGGGGATGATCGAAATAATCGAACTTGGGCGTCCCGGCGCCAAAACAGGCGAAGAAGAAAGCCACCAGCCCCAACAGGTTCACATTGCCCAGGTCTTCCGCTGCAAAGTAATCCTCGCGGCGCAGCGGCATCCCCCTGGCCCACGGTTCACACAGCAACGCGCCTTGCTCACGCAACTGCCGCTGCCATTCGTCTGGCGGGAAAACCATGCCGTGGCTGGCCGTAAACAGCAGTGCCGGCGTCCGTTCCCCGCCGCTTAACAAGCGTTCCAGCTCTGTTCTGACGCCCGACGCAGCCAGGGTGAAGCGCCAATCGAATTTCAACGGCGCATCAGGATCGGGCTGCTGGAGCTGATTGAACAGCGGGCGCACCAGATAACGGTCGCTGATCAGCGTGGCATTGTCGCCGGGATTCCTGACACTGAAGAAAGCCGCCTGACGTGGTAACTGTACCGCGCCGGTTTCTGCCGCGACCACGTTTTGCGCATACCGGGCATACGCCTCCAGCTCGTTGCCGAAGTCGAGCCGCCCCACGCCGCGCATCACGTCAAGCTGATACTGAAACTCGAAAGTGATCTCCTCCGGGCTTCCCACGAGCAGCACGTAGAACGGCATCTGGCGCAAGTGCGCCACGCCCATGCCGGGCGGATTTCGGGTACTTGGCGCTTGTAGAATTCGCGGGTGCTTTCGGGGCGGCCTTTTTCACCCTGCATGCGATAGCCGAATTCCCCCTCGAAGACTTTGTAGAGGTCGCCGGCCTGTTCCTGGCGGCGTTTAAGCAGCGGACTCAACGCCTCTTTGATGGCCTCGCGGCGTTTTTCCTCCATTTCAGCCGGGAAGACAACGGCCCAGCCGGTCTTCGCCAGGTCTTTGCTGTCTTGTACTTCAGGGGGCAATGGATAAGCACGGGCCGGACCTTGTTTGTGCTTCAGGTCGGTCAGATTTTCCGGCGGGGCTGTGCCTTTGATGACGGCAGCCCACGCCGCGCTGGGCAATGGCGGCAGGCTATAATTGCCCGTCGTCCCATCAATACCGTTGACGTAAATCTCTTTGAGCAAATCGGCCGGCAGTTTCTCTTCGATTTCGGTCATCATTCCTCCCCTGGAAAAGTGTTGACACGTTGGAACGTTAGCCCGTTGGGAACGCAAGCGACTAACTTATGATCTGTTTTATGATATACAAGTTAGTAATCCGTTAAAATCCGTTTAGTCCGTTGACAAATCCTGACGCGGTGTGGCCTCGGCGGGGGTCTGGGCTACTTTGAGCCGCACCGCCGGGTCGCCGAGGATGATGTAGCCGCGCGCGTCATGGTTGGCCGTCCATAGCTCGGCCAACTGGTACTCATCCGGTCCGTTGAAGGCATCGAACGCCGCCGTTAGCTCGGTGGAGAGCGCCGCATAACGCGAACCGAAATAATCCATCGCCGCGCCGACGGGGTAACCGTGCAACAGACGATCCACAGCACTCTCGAAGACGGCCAGGTGCTCATCGCGGCGCGCTTTCTCCAGACCACGTCGCTCCTCCGGCCCCAGGTACGAAAGGCTCCACACGCGCTCGATGTGCCCCACGACTGCCAACGCGCCACCCCGCGCCAGGCTTAACATCGCTTTGGGCAGCGCCGCGATGAACGGTTGCTCGGCGATGACCTCCCCCTTATCCATAAAAGCCTGGCGGTAATAATCATCCAGCCGAGGCGTTCCCGCGCCGTAACAGGCGAACAGGAAAGCGATGGACCCCAGCAGATTCACATCGTCCTGCGCCGCCAATGTCTCGCCCGACAGGTAGCAATCCGGCGATACGGGTTGTCCGGGGCCACGCCAATCGGCGCAGACAAGCGCGCCCTGGTATGCCCGCTGTTTTGCCGGATCATCGGGGTCGAACTGCATGCCGTGGCTGGCGGTGAAAAGGAGCGCCGGGGCTTTGCCGTGCTGCAACAGCTCCAGAAGCGCGGCGCGCGTTGTCTGTTCCGGCGGGATGACGCGGATATTCCAGGCAGGCAATTTGTCCTTGTCCGCCGCACGCGCCACCGCGAGACGCTTCTCCACGCGCTCGGCCACAGGCTTGATGAGATGCCCGGCGCTGAGCGCGGTCGCCTCATCCCCCGGATTCGCCACGGGGAAGAAGATCGCTTCCGGCGCCAGGCGAAACGCTTCCTGTTCCGCCGCTACGACGCTGCGCGCGTAAGCGCCATAATCGTCCGGCGTATCGAAATCAATGCGTCCGACGGCGTATTGCACATCCAGACCGTATTGAAATTCAAAGGGAATCTCCTCCGGGCTGCCGACAAGCAACAGGTAGTAGGGTACACCGGTTTCTTTGGGGTTGGCCGGATGGGAAGGATCGGCATGGAAACGCCGCAGGAATGTGCGGGCATCCTCGCCGGGCGCGTAGCCATCTTTGCCGTCGAAGACCCGGTACAGGTCGCCGGCCTGCTTCTTGCGCCACGCCAGTAACGGTTCGAGCGCCCGCTGGATAGCCATCAGGCGTGCCGAGGACATCGTTGCCGGGAAGATGATGCCCCAGCCGGCATCTTCGAGTTTCAGCGGATCGCTCCAGGGGACCAGGCCGGCTCTCTTGGTTGGGCCAAGCACGTGGTTCAGCCAGACGTTCAACGCTTCAAGCAGCGGCCCCCAGGATGCCGACGGCGCCCCCTCGGCCTGGACGATGGGTGTCAGATCGCGTTCCAGCAGATCAATGAGACCGAACCACGTGAAAGACTTCCAGAGGCGCGGTGTGGTGTCGAGGTCGTGGAGTAATTGGGTGAGCCAGGGGGTGCCGGTGTCGGGCAACGCTTGCAATTTCGTGACCAATGGTTTGAGTGAGTCGGCAATGATGTTGCTGTTGTTATTCAACATGCGGAGAGATTCGATCGGCAGTTCACGAAGCTGTTGACACAGCTGCGCCAGCCATACGGCGCGCGCGGCGGGCGTTCTTTCCAGTTCGGTAGCTTTTTCCGAGCTGAGCCAATCTCTGCTGATTGCCAGACCGTTATGTTGTACCAATTGCCACAGGTTCTCCTGGTAATTCTCGGATTCCCCTGTTTTCTGCGGCAAAAGCAAGGCCTTGAGTTCCTGGGGCGTGGATGTCGGCTTGAGGAACACCTTGACGATCAACTCGATTTTCCGTCCGGGGTCCTCCTGCAACTTGCGCGCCAGTTCCCGCACGTTGCCTGCGCCGGCGGCATCACTCCCCAGAAGCGTTGTCAGCAGATGGCGCGCCAAGTCGGTGAACCACGCCTCACGGGAAACCTCCGCGCCATCGAGCCACGCCAGGCTGCGCTCAACGAGGAAATTCACCAGGCCGAGCACTTTATCGGTGCTCTTGAGGGCGCGCTCAAGTTGTTCGGAAAGTCTCTGTGCCCGCTCCCGACCCTTCAAGATGTGGTCCGCCAGGTCTCTGGCCGTCTGCGGCGGCAGTGCGTAACTGCCATCGGGTTTGATGCCGTTGAAATACAAGGGGGTTTCGGTCATGGTTGTTCCTCCATAGCATTGGTTTGTGTTTCCGGTGCACCGGCTACATAGACCGCCGATAAGGCCCACACATTTTCGAAAGGCACCATATAACGCCGAACGGTGCCATCCCACGAACTACTTGCCAGATACTGCCCATCGGGGCTGAACGAGATGCTCCACACCAGATCGGTATGTCCGCCCAGATCGGCAACCAATTGTGGCGGTTTTTTGGGGAAGTCGTCGAGTTGCCAGAGCCGCACGTGTCCATCCCGCGCGCCGGTTGCCAGATACCTGTACCTGCCGCTGTCATCCGCCGGGCTGAAGGCGACACTGTAGACAAAAACATCGTTCGGGTGACGTAACGGCGTTTTCAAGGCCGTCGTCAACGTTTCGGTGCTCCAGATGCGGGTTGTGCCATCCCAGGCCGCCGAAGCCAGGTAGCGGCTATCCGGGCTGAACGCCAGCCCCATAATGTGCGCCGTGTGTTCGGTGAATGTGACCACCGGCGTCACCTGAACCGGCATACCGGCTGCGGGGGCGTCAACGCGCCAGAGTGTGATTTTGCCGCCGGTATAGCCGGTGGCAATCCAGCGCCCATTGGGGCTGTATGCGACATTCCAAATCTGCCCCGGATAGCGAATCCCCGGAATTTTTAATTCGGCCTCGACGCTCCAGGTTGCCGTGTTCCAGAGGATCCCTTTGTGATCGTCACCGCCGGTCACCAGGTAACGTCCGTCACCGCTGAAGTCGGCATCTTCCACATCGGCGGTGTGTCCGGCGAGGACGGCGACCGGCCGGCCGGATGTTTGATTCCAGACATAGGCATTATTATCTGCCGTACACGTCACCAGATACTCGCCGTTGGGGCTGTAGGCGAGGTTCCATACCGTCCCGCCGACCGGTGACAGTTGGCGCGTGGTTTCGCCGGTGCGTACGTCCCAAATGCGTACCTGACCCTCGTCATCGGCCGAGGCCAGATGCAGGCCATCGGGACTGTAGGCCATGCCGCGCACACGCGAGCGATGTCCGCTGAGCGTAGAGAGTCCCCAACGCACGACAAAGTCGCGGTTCCACACGCGCAGTGCCTTATCCCCCGTCCCGGCGACGATAAAGCGGTTATCAGGACTGATGGTGACCGAGAGCACCAGGTTCTTGGGACCCGACGTCAGCACGATCAACGCATTGGGGTTGCGCGCCATCACATCCCATACGCGCACCGTCAAATCGCGGGAGCCGGAAATCAGATAGCGTCCGTCGGCGCTGAAGGCAATCGCTTTGACCTCGGCCGTGTGCCCGGTCAACGTGAGCAGTGCCGCGCCGGTGCGCCTGTCCCAGATGCGGATGGTTTTGTCAGACGAGGCCGTCGCCATAAGCGGCTCGACGGGACTGTAGGCTACCGCGTTGACCGGTCCGGTGTGTGCGGTTAGCGTCATCGCCAGGATAGCGTCCAGGCTACCGGGAGCAGGGGCGGTGATCTGCCAGATGTAGACGTTGTTATCGTTGCAGGCCGCGGCTAAAATGTACGGCTCATTCACCGCCCGTGCAACACTTGGCGGCGTCATAGGGGCGAAGGCCACACCGTTGACCCGCGCGGTCGGCTCGGTCAAGGTCAAAATTGCAGTGGTTTGCAGCGTGTCACCCTGAGATGCCAGTTCCCACAGGCGCACGATGCCGTCCTCCATGCCGCCGGCGTAGTCGCGCCATTTGGAATCAAAGTCGCCACCGGCGGCCAGATAGTAACCGTCAGGGCTGAACGCGACGGTATAGACATCGTCGTGGATTTCGTCGGTTGTGGGCACGCTCAACCAGGGCATCCAGACGCCACGCGCAAGGTCCAGCAGCCCGACAACGCCATCGCGCGTTTGGGTGTTGTCGCCTCCCGCGGCAAGCCAGCGTCCATCCGGGCTAAGCGCCAATGACCAATTGGCGCCGGTCGTTTTGTAGCGTGCTTGCTGACGCAGCGCGACTTTTTGATTAAGTCCATCAGGTGGGGAGATTTCCTCAAGGGCGTAGGCATCTACCGCGCTTGAGGGCAAAGCCGCGTAGAGTGTTTGCCCATCCACGCTATACGCCACACTGTAAGGATTGTCCGGCAAGTTGGCAATCACCTGGGAAGGATAGAAATCTACCAACGCCTGGCGCAAGGCGCTCTGTGCGCGTGTGGTATCCACATTGCCCAGGAGTGCCCGCCAGAAAGGCGTGTCGGCATCGCGGTAGGTGGCCTCGCCGATCAGAATACCCCTGCGCGCCGCGAGGATGCTGTTGATTTGATCTTTCGCCTGATAGTAGTAGAGGGCGTCCGCGGCTGCTTCGCGGGAGTGGGCCTCTAAACGACTGCGTTCGGCGCTCCACGCCAGGAAGGTGATCACCAGCAGGGTGAGGATGCCGACTGCGACCGCAGCAAATTGCACATTGCGCCGCCGCCGCGCCGTTTGTTGGGCCAGGCGGCTGGCTTCAAGGAAGGCTTGCTCGTAGGGTTCCACGTCGTCGGGATGGGTCTGTGCCCAATGCAGCGCCTCGTCCAGCGCCACCCCACGATAGAGCAGGCTGGCTTCTTTCGTCTTCTGCCAGCTTTGGGCGGTTGTGCGCAACGGTGTCTGACGCTGTGCCTCCCAGCTGCGATTGGAGTTGAGAATGGGTGAGATAAGACGGTCGTGGGCGAGTTCGTACCAGCGCGCGCCGGCGCGCACTTCGGAACGGATGATGTAGCAGCGGCTCAGCACATCCACGGCGGCATTGGGCAGGGTGCCGGTCTTCTCCGGGCCACGCAGCACCAGCCCGCGTGTGCGCATCGGCGTGATCAGTTCTTCGCCGAACCAGCGGCGCAACTGTTTCTCGCCGACGCCGGTTTGCTTTTGGGCTGCTTCCAGGGCATCGTTGTAGAAGTCGGTCAATGCCTGATCCACGCGCCCGTATTGTTCCACTTCGTGCCATTGGATGAGGTGGTCTTCCTGTTCCGGCAGATTCTCCCACAGGCGACTGCACACTACCTGCAACTGTACCGGCTCGATGAAGGGGCCAATGCCGGTTTCTTCCCGTTTGCCGGTATAGCTGCGAGATTGCACCCGAATACGGCGCAGGTCATCCACCAGTCGCTCGGCTACACCCTCCTCGAAGCGAATTCCCTGATTCAGCGCCGGCCGGATGATCGCTTCCAGGGCGCCTTCCGGGCCGAGCAATTCCATACGAAACCGCGCCCGCAAGCGTTTAGGCACCAGCGCCTCATACGGATCGAGTTCTGCCACGTAGTCCTCGCGCATCGCAAAGAGGACACCCATGCCGGGGAGCGCCTCCAGCGCGTCGCGTATCTGGATGAAGAAACCCTCGGCATCCTGCCAGTGTTCGCGGTGGGCGGTGAACAACTCCTCGAACTGATCCACAATGAGCAGGAAGGGCATATCGTCCTCGCCCTCGTCATCAGGACGCTGACAAAGCTCCTGCAAAAACGCGGTGAGCGTATGGCCACACCAGCGTTCCGGCGGCACATCCGCACCCGCCAGCGACATCAAGACGCTGCCTACGAAAATGTTCCCCACATCGGCATAGGTCACTCCGGGCGGCAGATCGCTGCTCACGCGCGCGACGGGCAAGACGCGGAATCCCTCTTTCTCCAGGGACGGGATGATTTGCGCGTTCAACAGGGAAGTTTTTCCTGCGCCGGACTTGGCGTAAAACAACACGACCCGTTCTGCAAGCAATAGCGCGAGCAAGTCCCGTGCTTCGCGGTTGCGCCCGTAGAATTTGGGCGCATCGTCGCGTTCGTAGGGACGCGGGCCGACGTAAGGGTTATTTTTCATCGTTTCGCCGCCTCCCAGTATTCCCGAAGTTCTGCGATGAATTGCAGCACCGACCCCGCGTACACGTTCACTTCGTTAGCCTGGAAATAATCCCGCATAAAATCGTGCACGGTGGGCAAGTTCTCCACATCCACATCCTCAGGCTCAAGCTGCACACCGACATGTTTGAATCTACGACGTTGTTGTAGCGGTGCGATCATCCCGCGCATCAGCACACGGAATCCCCAGTCGTTCAGCCGAAAGCCCAGGAACATCAACGAACTGTTCGCCAGCGCCGCCCAGATACAGGGGTGAATACGCTTCAAGTTGGCGGCGATGTTGACCATAAATGCAATGTGCGCGTCTTCGCTCAGTACGATGGAAGCTATTTCCTCCTCGTTCCCAAACAGATGATAGACCAGGGGACGCTCCGGCGTGGGGACGTAATTGGGGTCCTCGTCGAAGATGGAGGGCAATCCCGCCAGATCATCGTTCCAGCGGCAAATCTCGCGCACGGGTTGCTTGCCCTGCGCGGCAAGTGCGGCGGTCATGAAGTTGTCCACGTTCGTCGTCAGATAGAGGGGCAAATCCAGGCTTGCCAGAACCTTATGCACATCATTGGGGCTATCCGCCGTCAACGTTTGCCAGCCGATGGCGTTCACGAGGCCCGTCAATCCCTTATAGCGGAGCCCTTCGCGCAATGATGCCGGCACTTTGCTCGCAAATGCTTTTTCGAGGAATTCCAGCAGTGCGTAGCGCGGGAAGTCTTCCCCCTGGCTGACCGCCAGATATTGGGCCAGGCTGTTGGGATTGGCCTTATCTGAAAAGGGATAGCCATGTTCATCGGCCCAGGTTTGGGCGATGTCGGCGGGATCGGGCAGCCATTGACAGCGCGCCCGCGGCCCGATGATGGGCGTGCATTTTCCCATCTGGATGTACTTGATCAGGCCGCTCCAGAAGACGCGCGGATTGCGGTCGCCGAGCATTTCGCCGCGCGCGTCGGCCTCGTCGCTCCAAAGCTGGCAGGATTCCAGGCGCGTGAGCAGCACAGGGACGGCGGCGTCGGGGCGTCCGGCGGTCAACAGCGTGCTGCGCGCGGCATTGATGGCGCGATCTACCTGCCCGTGTTTGAGCAACTGCCGGTAGAATTCGACATTGAGCTTGCGCGCCGATTCAAATGTGACAAAGTCTTGCATCGCCACCACGGCCGGCACCCCCACGCCGATGAGTTTTGGTCCCAGGCCGAGGAAGGCATCGGCGGTAGCGCGCGTGGCACTCTGGCACGCCGCCAGAAAGACCAACTGCGGACGCACATCCTGCCGGGCGAGCATGGTGACCAGCGCGTCGTCGGTCACAATTTGGGTATCCCCGGCGTCGTTTTGCAGGTAAAGCGCTGCCTGGCGGCGACGGGTGTTGTAAGTGCCGTGCCCCACGAAATGCAAGACGTGGTAGCCCGCACGCAGGGCCGCTTCCAGACGTTCCAATGTGATCGGTGGATCGAGGAAGGTAATGTCGAGGGTATAGTTGGCCTGGGTATCCTGCGCCACGCCCTCCAAGGCGGTGCGTTCCTGCGCCACATCGAGGGCCGGCAAGCCGTGCGCTGTTGCGATGTCCGCCGGATTGGAAATCGCCGCCAGCACGCGAATGACGTTTCCTTCGATGGCGCCGCGCCAGGGCAGTTTGACCGGCAAGAAACGCGCGAAGGGGGTAGCGGCGCTGGCCGAGAGCATGACGCCTTCATCCTCCAAAAGCTCCCACGGCAGAGCGTGCAGTTCGGGCGCTTCTGCATCAATCCACAGGCGGATGCGACGTTGTGGAGCCTGTCCACGGGCTTCGCTCCAGGCGTCACGCAACGCCGGATCGGTCAACAGCTTGTCGTGGAGCGCGCGCCCATCGGCCTGCAGGTCGCCGCTGGGGGTCCAGTCCGTCACGTCTGCCGAGAGATAGCCGCGCGGGAAGACCTGGTGCCTATCCAGCGTGATTTCAACCGGATAGCCCTCCGCCTGTCGGGGAAAGATGCGCAGTTCAAGGTCAGCGTCAGTGTTATGATTCGTCATATCCCGCCTGGGTCAAATCTCGATGACGTGTGGAGAATTATAAAAATTATAGTACACCTTTACAGAAAGCGCAATAGCAATAAACTAGAAGCTGCCTTGCCTACTACCGGCTTACTTGACAGATGTGAATAATCTTCGCTCAACAGGAAGACGATCAGTACCTGCATTTTGGCGAAAACGGGAAAGCTGATATAATAAGAGGGTAGCACTTTCAAAAGCTAACATTGGCCAGGGGAGCCTGAGACGCAGGCTGAGAGGGTATCCGTCTGATACCGACCCTAGAACCTGATCTGGATCATACCAGCGGAGGGAGGCACACTCGATGATAACATCCCTGCACAAGCCTTCCGGCCGGCAGGGATGTTTTTTTGTCAACGGATTTTTTTGTCAACGGATTGAACGGATTTTTTTGTCAACGGATTGAACGGATTTTAACGGATTTTTACCGGACTAACGACTACTGACTACTTGACTAACGACTACTTGACTAACGACTACCAGACTAACGACTACCGGACTAACGACTACTTGACTAACGACTACTTGACTAACGACTACCGGACTAACGACTACCGGACTAACGACCATGCGTATCATTGTCTTTGCCAACGGCATTATCGAGAATCCTGCCGCCGAAGCCGCCCGGTGGGTGCGGCCCGGCGATTGCGCCGTCGCGGCGGACGGGGGGACGCGGCACGCGCTGGCAGCCGGACTCATGCCCGCGCACGTCATCGGCGACCTGGATTCGCTGTCGCCGGATCAGCGCGCACGTCTCGAAGCCGCCGGAACGACGCTGCATGCTCACCCGCCCGCCAAGGACGAGACCGATCTGGAACTGGCGCTCACGTGGGCGGCGGCGCAGTCGGATGTGACGGAGATCGTCATCCTGGGTGCGCTCGGCGGGCGGCCCGATCAGGCACTCGCCAACCTGCTGCTGCTCGCGTTGCCCGCGCTGACAGGCCGAACGGTCATCATCGCCGACGGCGCGTGGACCATTCACTGCCTGCGCGGCGGCGAGACGGCGACCTTTCACGGCCAATCCGGCGACACACTCTCACTCATCCCGCTCGGCGGCGACGCGGTCGGCGTCACGACGGGGGGGCTGGCCTACCCGCTGCGCAACGAGACGCTGCACTTCGGCCTGGGGCGCGGCGTCAGCAACGAGTTCGTCGGCGAGACGGCAACCGTCTCCCTGCAAACCGGCTTGCTTTGGTGTTTACATCAAGGCCGGCGAATTCCTTAAGGAGTGTAACCGGATAATGAAAATGATGGCATGACGATCTGACTGACGACTATCAGACTATTTTCAGAGGGGTCTCCATGTGGGATTCCATACCAACGAGGACGAAAATTGGCGATTCGACTACAAGACTAATGACTATGTGACTATTTTCGAAGGAGGGGTCTCCATGTGGGATTCCACACCCACGAGGACGAAAATTGGCGATTCGACGACAAGACTAATGACTATGTGACTATTTTCAAAGGAGGTTGATATGAAATCGCGTATTGTATGGATTGTGATTGTGCTCACGCTGCTTGCCGGGTGCGCGAAGGCGACGCCGGAAGCGGCGACGGGCGAACCGCGTGTGCTGCGGGTGATGGTCTACGACAGCTTCAGTGTCAGCGAAGAGGTCATCGCGCGTTTCGAGGCGGCGAACAACGCCACGGTGCAGTTCCTCAAGGCCGGGGACGCCGGCAAGATGCTCAATCAGGCGATTCTCTCGCGCGACAATCCGCAGGCCGACGTGCTCTACGGTCTCGACAATACTTTCCTCAGCCGCGCGCTGAACGCCAACATCTTCGAGCCATACAAGGCCAAGAATCTCTCCGCCATCCCCAAAGCGCTGCACCTGGATAGCAAGTACCGCGTCGTCCCCACCGACTTCGGCGACGTGTGCCTCAACTACGACAA
>Ga0116186_1000301_pt1 | contig 61525 bp, 67 predicted proteins | sample AD_JPNNA4_MetaG_FD_89806 | JGI IMG/M metagenome (GOLD analysis project Ga0116186, IMG submission 89806) | Active sludge microbial communities of municipal wastewater-treating anaerobic digesters from Japan - AD_JPNNA4_MetaG | ecosystem: Engineered > Bioreactor > Anaerobic > Digestate | place...
AAATTATTACAAAGATAATGCTGCCCTGCTACATTTCGCTCCGGCTACGCCTGCGCTTCATTTCGCAGGGCAGCATTATCTGGTTACTTTTATGAGTGTTTACACAATCTTTTTTATACTACCCAATTCTTTTTACTGATTTTATCAATTTTTCGCGAATTGCTGAAAATATTACTCCTGAACAATTAGTTTCTAATCTTGACCAATATTTTATTAAGTTTGATTCAATAATAAATAAATATAACCTTGAAAAGATTAAGACAATAGGAGATGCATATATGTGTGCAGGTGGAATTCCTGCTGCCAATAAAAGTAACCCTTTTACTGTTGTTTTAGCCGGCCTTGAGATACAAAAGTATATGAAAGCTCTTCGGGTTAAAACAGAAGATACCGATAATCCTTCGTGGAAATTGAGGCTTGGGATTCATAGTGGCGAATTGGTTACAGGTGTTGTTGGAGAGAAGAAATTTGCATACGATATCTGGGGAGATTCGGTTAATACGGCAAGTCGCATTGAGTCTGCCGGAGAAGCTGAAAAGGTAAATATTTCGGGTTCAACATTTAACATTATTAAAGATTATTTTGATTGTAGTTATCGGGGGAAAATAAAGGTAAAAAATAAAGGGGAGATAGATATGTATTTTGTAAACCGTATTATTCCTGAGTTTTCTGCTGATAAAGAAGGGCTTGAGCCTAATGAAAAATTTATGAATTACCTTAAAAGCCTTGATTTACCAGTTTTAGATGCAGAAAGCTACAAAGATTCCAATAGTATATTTAGGGCTTAGTCATTTAGTGTATGGCCTATGCTAATTATTGTATTTTTGTGTTTTCATTGATACATATAAAAAAGATGGTAATTTGTATAGTCTTGAAAGAAGTTGAATGTATGTTGCCTGTTGTTGTCAGGTTTGTGTTTTATAAGTTATACCAGATTAATCATTAGGAGGCTTTTTAAAGCCGAACTATATGATTTAGTTGGGTAATCATCTCGTTATAAACAGGACAACCTGATTTAAAAATTGTTTGAAAAATTTTATTAAGTTATTGAATTTCAATGCGATATATTAAATTTTTCAGTTTATACACAAATATGTGCATTTTATCGAGACTGGTCAAGGCTTTGTTTGGCTGAATTCTCAGGATGTTGGTCCTTTTTCCATAAATTCGGTAGGGGTAAGCCCAAATTGAAGTTTAAAACAGCGGTTGAAATACGAGATGCTATTGAACCCCACCATAAACGATACTTCTGAGATATTGTACTGGCTATTTGATAAAAGCTCAGCGGCTTTCTTCAACCTGTAAAGCCTGATAAATTCTGTAGCTGATTGGTTTGTCAACGCTTTTAGTTTTATATGCAGGTTACTGCGGCTCATTCCAATTTGGCTGGCAAAATCTTCGGCAGAAAACTCAGTATTGGTAAGGTTTTTCTCTACAATCTCAAATGCTTTGGTTAAGAACTTACTATCAAGCGAATTCTGAGCAAGCTTGTCAGGCTCAGGTTTCATCTCGTCCACAAAACGTTTGATCAGTTTTTTCCTGTTTTCAATAAGATTTATGAGCCTTGCGCGTAAAAGGCTAATATTAAAGGGCTTTGTAATATAATCATCAGCTCCGGTTTCTAATCCTTCAAGCTGATTATCGTAATTATTTAACACAGTTAGGATAACAACAGGGATATGGCTTGTTTTGATATTGGTTTTAATGGCCTTGCATAGCTCTATCCCATTCATTACGGGCATCATCACGTCTGTGATAACAATATCAGGCATGTGGTCGTTCACTAAATCCAAACCTTCTTTGCCATTGGCTGCTTCAAAAATAGTATATGTATCACTTAAGCTGGTGGCCAGAAAATTGCGAAGCTCATAATTATCTTCAGCAATCATAAGCTTAAACTTACGTTTTGAAGCTGAACCAGCAGCAGGCAAAGAATTCTCAGATTCATTAGCTTCTTCATCCTCAACAGTTTCAGAAACTACAAACTCAGGGTTATAAAGTTCCGAAGATTCATTGGCGATGATAATTTCTTCTTTATCAAAATGCTTATTGCCTAAAGGGAGTGTCACAGTAAAAGTACTTCCCTGCCCTGGCTCACTGTCAACTGCAATATGTCCATGGTGCATTTCAATAAATTCATTGGCGATAGAAAGACCAATCCCTGAGCTTGCAGGATTTGCAGAATATTCAGAAGGTACCTGAAAGAACCGGTTGAAAATCTCCTTTTGATGTTCTTTCTTGATACCAATGCCTTTATCTTCGACAATAATCCTGACGATACCTTCTGTATTGCCTTCAGGTTGGGCATGTTCAACTATTATTTTAACAGAATGTCCATCGGGTGTGTATCTGAAAGCATTTGAAATTAGGTTATAAATGACTTTTTCAAGTTTATCAGCATCGAACCAAACATTAAGATGCTCAACATTAGATTCAAATGAGAATTTGATATTATGCTTCTCCGCATAATCCTCAAAGCTCAAGGTTATTTCGCGTACAAAGCTCACTATTTCCTTCTCTGTAACATAAAGTTTAATATTACCAGTATCAATCCTGCGTAAATCCATGATTTGGTTCATCAAACGAGACAAACGCATTGAATTACGGTATATTACCAAATGCAGGTGATTTATTTCACTAAAAGAAAGGCTTTTTGCAGACGACAACAGCTTTTCTACCGGAGATACAATCAATGTCAGAGGCGTCTTAAACTCATGGGCCACATTGATAAAAAACTTGATTTTAGCCTGGTTGATTTCAACAGCCTTTTCTTTCTCCATCCTTTCTATCAGCAAATTATGCTTGTAAACGGTACGAGAATGGATGTAGCTGTACGTAAAGTATGACAACCCGATAAAAAGCAAAATATACAATATGTAAGCAAAAGTAGTTTTATAAAATGCAGGTTTTACAATAATTTTAAGGCTAACCTGATTCTCAAGCCCTGCATTATTAAAGGATTTGACATAGAAAGTATAATTACCCGCTGGCAAATTGGTATAACTGGCATATCGGTTATTGCCAACATTGTTCCACTGGCGGTCGATGCCATCAAGATAATATGAATAATTGTCTTTACTCGAGGTGCTGAAATTAAGCGCTGCAAACCCAATGGTTATAAAGGATTGATTGTATTTCAGTTTTACCTCATCTGTATAAGTAATAGATTTATCAAGGATAGAATTTTTACCAGGCTTTACCACCTGGTTGAAAACCAACAATTCTGTCAGAACCAATGGCATTCTGGCAGAGGATGTTTTTATAATATCAGGGTTGAAGAATGTAAGGCCGCGGATACCTCCAAAATACAACATCCCTTTTTTGCTTTTAAAACATGCTCCATGAAAAAACTCGAGAGAAGCAATACCATCTTGCTTATCATAATTCACCACCCGGAAATTTTCGGGGTCAAACTTACATAGTCCTCTATTGGTGCTAAGCCAGATGAAGCCCCGGTTGTCTCCCAAAATCCCATTAATCACATTGTTGGGCAGGCCATTTTGAGTTGTAAATACTGTGAATGTATTATTAACAGGGTTATAGAGGTTCAATCCATAGTTAGTGCCAACCCAAATCCTGCCTTTAGCATCTGTATATATAGAATATATTACATCTGCGCTTATAGCGCCTGGAGAAGAGCTATTGACAAAGCGGGTTACTTTGAGCGTTTTAGTATCAATTTTGTTGAGCCCGTAATAAGAGCCAACCCAAATGTTGCTTTGAGCATCTTCTTTAACCACCAGGCAATAATCACTGGACAAAGCTGAATTGCCTGTGCGGATATGCTTAAACTTTTGGGTTGCAGGCTGATATATATTTACTCCGCCACCATTGGTAGCTACCCAAATATTACCTTTTGAGTCTTCCAAAATACAATTAACAATATTGTTGTTTAGCGCACCAGAGTCGGCAGGGTTCACCTCAAAAGTCTTATATTGTTGGGTTTTAGGATTATATACTGTCAAACCTCCAAGATACGAGCCTATCCAGATGTTTTTGTTTCTGTCTTCAATTAAAGAAAGGATGGCAGCAGTTTGCGTGCCCACCTGGTTTGATGAAGGAGGTATAAAATACTGAAAGCGCATTGTTTTTGCATCATATTTATTGATGCCTTTCCCATTGGTACCAACCCAAATATTTCCCTGACTGTCTTCAAGCACAGAAGAAACAAAAGCATAGCTAAGGCTTAGCGGGTCATTGGGTTTTCTGACAAAATTGTTAAACTCAATATCATGTAACCTGCTGATATTCAATCCGCTCTCGCCGCTTCCTATCCACAGGTTGTTTTGGGCATCTTCAAATATTGAGTGGATAGAATTGTCGGTAAGTGAGTTGGGGTCGTTATCATCGTGATAATAATTGATAAAGCGCTTGTCTTTTCTGTTGAATTTTGCTAAACCTCCATTTGTCCCAATCCATAAGTTATTGCGGGAGTCTTCCACTATTTTGTTGACCGAAATATGGGGCAAGGCATCATTTCTGCCGGCAACAGGCACATATCGTTCCATTTGCCAGGTATCCTTATTAATTGAAAATAATCCTTCTTCAGTCCCAATCCAGACCGTATGTTGATTATCTTCATACAAGCAAAATATTTTGTTGTTTTGTAATGCGTTTTTCCCATTCAGCATGTAAACTACTGGTTTCGCCACTTTACTTTTCGAATTGAAAGTGAACACTCCGTAATTTCTGCTACCTATCCAGTAATCATTATCTCTGTCTTGCGAAATGGAGGAAATTTCGATAGGCTTTCTTCCAAACTCAACTTCTGAGGGTTTAATAGCATGTTCAAACTCATCATAAATATACAGCCCCATTTGAGTTGCAATCAATAAGTGCCCTTTAAGGTCTTTGAAAATTTTAAAAGCAGCATAACTCTGCTTCAGCCCGTCGTCTAAAATTGGGATATGAGAAAACCTTTCGGTCTTTGAGTTATATCTGTCCACTCCTTTGTTTGTGCAAATCCAAACATTATAGCCTTCACATAAAATATCCTGAATGGTGTTATTTATCAAAGATGTAGAATCTCCGGGGATATAACTGAAATTTTTGAAATATTTGCCATCATAGCGGATAAGCCCGTCGTTAGTGCCAATCCAAATAAAGCCTGTTTTGTCCTGGGCAATGCAATTAATAACCCCGTTGGGAAGGCCATCTTCAACGCCCAAATGAAAAAACAATTGTTTTTGAGAATACCCCAAAGCCTGTATATACAATAACGTAGATACAAGTAGAAACTTAATAATATTGCAGGTTTTCAATATCATATCCGAGATAACAAAGGTAAACAATTCGTACATAAACTACCATGATAATTGCCTGGTAATAAACAAAAAACAAGGCATCATTATTTCTAATGACACCTTAAACCTAACTTACTAGAACTCTCCAAAAGAGATTTATTTTTCGAATTGGTACATCTTAGGCAAATCTCGTTCAAAAACAGTAAACGGGTGATTTTCAAATTTTATAAAGTCTTGAACAGCAGTTTGGCCAGGATAAGGCACAAAAAAATGCTTCGCATCGGCATTACGCCAAACCAGTATCCAAGCAATATTTCTGGCCACGCTATCATTGATAATTGGATATAAAAGGTTTTTTGTCCACCAGGTAGAATCAGTCTGAGCATCTAAACCGGTTTCGGTAAGAGCTGAAATTTTATTCATAGACTTAGCAAGCTCTACAACAATCCGAAGTTGGGCTATACCTTCTGATACTATGTCTTCAGATCTAAAATTGTAATAATTGTCAACCCCCAAAACATCTACATATTCTTCACCCGGAAAACGTTTCAGATAATTCTCTTTTGTTTTGAAAATATCAGGCGAATAGGCATAAAGAAGGTTGTGGACACCTTTTACATCGCGTAAATACGAGACTGTATAGCGAAAAAGTTGAATATATTTGTCATCAGTGCAACTTCTGGCCCCCCACCAAAACCAATGTCCGTTAGCTTCGTGAAAGGGCCTGAAAATAACAGGGATCAACTTCCCGTTTTTTGATTTCAATTGACTGAAAAAATCTGCCAATAAGTCCAACTGACGGTTATATTTATTATGAAACTTTCCGCCCGGTAAAATATGTCTTACCGCCGTTGTTGTGTCCCAGCAAGAGCCATCTGTAACAGGGTTTTGTAGGTGCCAACTTACTGTATTTATACCTCCACGTTCAAAAGCAGACTTAATCCAAAACTTCATCCTGTCGAACCGGACAGAATCAATGTTGTATTCTCCGCCAATTCCCGACACGTCCCATCCATAAACAGCCGGAAAAGAGCCGCAAACCTCGTTTACATCAGACTTTAAATCCTCATCCTTCCAGCCAACACCATAAGCAGTAGCGTCTTGCTGCCCAAACAATATGCCTTTGGAAGTATTTGCCCTTAAATTATGGAACAACGCTTTAGTTTCGTATGTTGCATTTGCATCAACCGTAATATCCGAATCTGCAGGAGACGAACTTTGACGGCAACCTGTCAGACACAAAATAAATGAAGCAAATATTATCTGGTAAAAAGAAGTTGACATAGAAAGATAATTGTAAGCACAAAAGTAAGTAACAGCAATCCGTTCAAATTGCTATAATGTTTAAAATAGGTGAAACTATGTTTAAAATGAAAGAATCTGGTATTACTTCGACAAGCGGGTAATAAGCTCAAAACACACACGGCTGTTGTGATATGGGCATTTCCAGAAACCGGCCCTCATTTCAGATTCAATAGGCTTTCTGTCTTTGGTAAGCTTATTGTGCCATTCGCCACGCTCTTTGTCAACAAAATAATCCTCTATAAACTGCCAGCTTTTTGCAGCATAATCAAGATATTTTTCATTTACCGTGATATCATAAGCATTTATGAAGCCAACAACAGCTTCGGCCTGCGGCCACCAATGTTTATCGGTATCAACAACACCTCTTGGATTACCTTCGTAATACTGGCCTCCATCGGCATCAAAGCTCTCTCGTGAAGCAACATCGACAATATGTAGCACAATTGGCTCGTACTTTTCTTTCATTTCATCAGAACCAGAAGCTAAAATGGCTTCCCACAAAAGCCATGATGTTTCTATATCGTGACCATACGAAACAAGCTCGCCTTTGGCATTCCAATCATCATCAAAGAATAGCTTGAAATGGCCATTCTCAGGATTATAGAATTTTTCGGCCAAAAGCACGATAAGGTTGTCCAAAGCCTCCTTGTATTCAGGCTTTTTGCAAACATTATAAAGATTGGTATAAGCTTCCAGGATATGTAAATGCGTATTGTGGGTTTTGTTTTCGTTCAGGTCTTTGGCACTAATACGGACATTGTCTGTAACTGTCCAGTCACGGGCAAAAGCCTCAAAATAGCCGTTTTGCTTTTTATCACGGGCATATTTTTCAAGCAAATGAAATACCTTGTCTGCCTGCTCTAAAGCAGATGCATCATTGGCAGCCCTGTAATATTCGGTAAGCCCGTAAATATAGAATCCCTGAACGTAACAATATTTCTGGGTATTTATAGGTTTCCCCGTATAATCGAGCTCCCAATAAATGCCATTATACTCCGGATCGCGAAAATATTTTTCCAGGTATTGATATGCCCTTTTGGCCATTTCAAGATATTTAGTATCTCCCAGAACATTGTATGCCCTTGAGAAAGTCCATAAAATACGGGCATTTAGCACTCCTCCCTTTGAAGCCTTTGGGTCAAGCTTCCCATAAAAGTCGATACCTCCGTAAAAACCTCCATTCTCATTGTCCACCATGTTGTTCATCCAGTAAGGCAGGATGTTTTTGGTAACCTCGTGAAATGCAGCTTCTTTCAATATATTAGTCCTATCGTTGAGCATATCTTTATTATTTTAAGCGTATTACAAAAAAACTTCCTGAATATAAAGTTAATATCCAGGAAGTTAAACTAAAAACTTAACTATTACTTTTTAATGATTGAAAGATTTTTTTCAATAAGTTTTTTGAGCGTAGCCACAGACGAATGTGTGCGATATCCGTCAGCAGGGGTATTCAAACAATAATCTACTAATTTGTCAATTGTAGATACCGCCACATGCATGCGGGTATCTGATGAAGCATAGTAAATATATACTTCGCCCTTTTCATTGCTAATCCAACCATTAGAAAACAGGACATTTGAAACATCGCCTACACGTTCTTCGCCTTCCGGGGCCATAAAATGTCCGCCTGGTGTTGCAATAACTTTCCAAGGTTCTTTAAGATCAGTCATGTACATATATAACACATATCTCAAACCAGCAGCACAGCCCCTAACGCCGTGGGCAAGGTGCAACCATCCTTTGCTGGTTTTAATTGGAGCAGGGCCTTCGCCATTTTTAACTTCTTTAATAGTATGATAAACACGAGGTTCAATAATAGTCTCTTCTTTAACCACAGCATTTTCCATTGAGTCAATAAGCGCCCAGCCTATACCTCCACCAGAACCGGCATCAATAAAGCCATCCTGAGGACGTGTATATAAAGCATACTTGCCATTGATGAATTCAGGGTGTAGCACGACGTTACGTTGCTGGCTTTTGGTTTTCAGGTCAGGCAAACGCTCCCATTTTTTGAGGTCTTTGGTACGAACAATACCTGCTTTAGCCACAGCAGAAGACAAGTCGCCCGCAGGGGCATTCGGGTCTTTACGTTCTGAACAGAAAATACCATAAATCCAGCCATCTTCATGCTTAACCAGACGCATATCATACACATTAGTCTCCTCTTTGTCAGTATCAGGAAGGTCAACAGGGTAATCCCAGAACCTCCATTGGTCAATGCCATTGGGGCTTTCAGCAACAGCAAAGAATGACTTTCTGTCCCAGCCTTCAACACGAACAACCAACAAATAGCGTCCATCCAGCAGTATAGCCCCAGAGTTGAATGCACAACTTACGCCAATACGTTGCAATAACAAAGGATTAGTTTTATAATCCAGGTCATATCTCCAGAATACCGGGGCATGTTCTCCCGTAAGGATTGGATACTGATAGCGGACATAGATACCATTTTTATCTTCGCAAGCAACATTCTTACGCATGATAAACTTGTCATGTTCGGCAAAAAGCTGTTTTACTTTCTCGTCAAATTGAACATTAGTCATATATTTCTCTCTTTTTAATTAATTCGGTTTGCAAATTTAGCGTTACTCTCTCTTTCAGAAATTTCACCTATGTATAAAAGTATAGCACAGATGTTCATTATATAAAGTTAAACCAATTGAATTATTAAATTTAGTGCAAAAATTGACGCTAAATCAATTAAGTTGCTATCAATAATTCAAAACTTAACACATTGATAATACAGTATTAACAAACAAATCTTTAGCTTTTGTGACATTTGAACTAATTAAAAGATAAACCTATGTCATTTTTACATATTGATTACAAAAGATACATTTTCTTAATGTTTATGGGATTTCAAATAAGTATATTTTGCCAAGATAATTTGAATAATAACTTGGAACAACCCAAAGATTGTAATATACAGCAATACCAAAGACTATACATTAACCGATGAATACAATCAACTTATCAAATATTGCAAAAAGGTTGGTAAAAAATCATGGCCACTATTGTTTGATAAATTTGAAAATGGAGATTTTATAGCAATAGAGGCAATTAAAGATCTTACATTTGAAGAGTATAAATACGTATATGTAAAAGTAATAAATGATTGCAAAAAAAAAGTAAAAACAACCCAATCTGGTGCTTTTATTGTCAGACCTTCTAAAGCAATTGCAATGAGATATATAAAAGAACTGCTGCGAACATTTGATTACGATTATATAAAAACAGAAGAGATTATTACATACAGCAATTCTTTTAAATTCAGCATCTTCCCCAATCCCGTATCTTCCACAAGTATAATTTGTTTTAACATGCAAAACACAGCAAAAGTTTCTGCAGAGATATTAGACTTAGAAGGTAAAACCATATCAATTTGCATTAAAGAACAAATGTTAAACGCTGGCAAACATGAATATCCATTAGGCTTACCCTCAAAAATTAAAGGTAATTTTCTTGTCAGGCTTTGGGTTAATAATGTTGTAAATGTCCAACTAATTACAAAATATGCAAATTGATTTAATTATTAAGTATCTGAAAAGCTAATGAAAAAAGTATTGTCAATTTTGTCCAATTCCTACCTTATGAATGAGCCTGAATTAGTAAACAAAACAAAATATATACTTCTTTATATTTCAAATAATCTATTAATAAGGTTATATTGCGTGTGTATGTGTTTCTTGTATTCTTGCGAACCAGAGAACAACAGTGTGTTTAAAATTCATTTTTCTGATGGCAACAGAATAACCGATTCCGATATTATATTCTATGACAGTTCTTCTCATTGTTTATTTTTAAAGAATGAAATAAAAATTAAAGCAAAAACGGACTTTTCAGTTATTGTAAATAAACAAACAATTTATAGAGGGGTTGTTCAATCTAAACTTGATTCTAACTCTCCATTTTCTCCATTTTACATTAATGAAGTAAATTCTATATTTGGCAAAAATATCATTGAGATACAATATAATAAAAATTATCCTCCGGATTTGAGAAATGACCCACAGATAATCAATTCCCTGAAAAGCCGAAACTTTTTACGTAATGGTATTAGCTGCAATATTGATAGCATAGTAATAGAAAATGCTGCCATAGGAAACGTAAATGTTTCATACAATTTAACAATAATCAATAATGATAATTACAATTATTACGTAATTAATAAAGGATTTGTTGATGTTATGTTCATGAATATTGACACTTACGCTTTATGGTATTTAAAGTCAAATCCCACTCAGGAAGAAATGCCAGTTTATACCCTAAATAACTTTTCCCTTCTTAAAAGTAACTCAAAATTAACCCGAACAGTTAAATTTTTAAACTCTTATAGAATGGAGCCAGGATATTATCAAGTTACTTGCACAATTCTTCATGGAGGATTTGAAAACTTAAGTATAAATCAGGATAGTGGGCGCATTTGGTTAGGAAAAGCCATATCGGTAATAGATAGCCTAAGGATAGATTGAAGCCTGTTCCAAACATAAATTTATACTATTAAAACATTGCAAGGATTAAAAGGCTGTATATTCTTTTCACGATGAAAAAACTGTGATTCAAAAACACAATAACAGAAATAGACCTGAAAAATTTTACCTTTGCAGCTTGATAATTTGCAATTGAAGATGGAAAAAAAGATTGACCAGAAATTTACTCCTTTAAAGGAACTTGGCGAGTTTGGCCTGATAAACCATTTGACCAAAGATGTTATTATTCACCAGCCAAATACTGTAAAAGGAATTGGAGATGATGCTGCTGTCCTTGATACTGGTACTGTTTACCAGGTTATCACTACAGACTTACTGGCAGAAGGCATTCATTTCAACCTGGTTTATACTCCGTTGAAACACCTGGGATATAAGGCTGTGGCAGTGAACCTGTCTGACATTTGTGCCATGAATGCCAAGCCAAAGCAGATTACGGTTGCTTTAGCCATTTCTTCAAAGTTTTCTGTCGAGCACCTCAACGAACTTTATTCGGGCATCAAGCTTGCCTGCCAAAAATATGGCGTTGACCTTATTGGCGGCGACACTACATCATCATTAACCGGGCTAACCATCTGCATTACAGCCATTGGCGAAGTAGAAAAAGATAAAGTAACCTATCGCAACGGGGCAAAAAATACAAACCTGCTTTGTGTAAGTGGCAATGTTGGTGCGGCATATCTGGGATTGCAAATTCTCGAGCGTGAGCGCAAATTGTTTGAAAAAGAAGGGATAACACAACCAGACTTTGGCAACTATACCTATTTAATTGAAAGACAGCTCAAACCCGAGCCTCGCACAGACATTGTCAAATGGCTTGAAGAGAAAAACATTGTCCCTACTGCTATGATTGACATTTCAGATGGTTTGTCCAGCGAAATTCTTCATATATGTAAATCATCCAACACCGGATGCAGGATTTACCAGGAAAAAATTCCATTGCATGAGCAAACAGCCGATTTTGCCGAAGAAGTAAACATGCACCCAATAAATGCCGCCCTTAATGGTGGTGAAGACTACGAACTACTGTTTACAGTTGATATCAAGCATTACGAAGCATTGCTGCAAAATGACCAAATACGCATCATTGGGCACATAACAGAGCAAGTAGAAGGGACAAACCTTGTATTAGAAAACAACGAATTCGTCAACCTGGCCTCAGGCGGTTGGAATGCTCTTAATTAAAAACATTTCTAAAATTCTAAATTCTCTTAAAAATACTTCGACTCCGCTCAGTATGACCAAATTACGTCACATTGAGCGGAGTCGAAATGTTTCAAACCTTAAAATCTTTCGTATTCCGAGTCTTTTCCGGCATCGTCATCAAACATTTTTAAGTTAAAGCCGGAATTCTTTGTTTCAGGTTTTGTTGGTTCTTTTTTTGAGGTAACTTTCAGGGCTGCAGGTTTTTCTGCAACAGGGGTATTTTCGATAGCTTTATCTTTTTCGGCTATAGGCTTTTCTTCTTCTATGCCAATTACAGAACTGCGGATATCTGATTTTAACTTTTCAAGGCGTTCATGCCTTGCAGAAGCTATTTCATCAAGTTTCTTATCAATCTTTTTGATAATCTTAGGTTCTTCTTTTTTTATTTCTTTTTTCAATTCCTCTTCAACTTTGGCTTTCTTTTTAGAGTCGAGCCTAAAGAATGTAGTGATTTCTTTAAGGTTTTCAGATTCTTTGGTAAGCTCAATAGCGCTTTGGGCTAATGAATCTGAAGATACAGCATTTTGCTGTATAACATGGTTCAAGCGTTGAAGGGCATTGTTAATCTGCTCTGCCCCCGCATTTTGCTCAATACTGGCAGCAGTAATATCCTGAACCAGTTTTGCTGTTTTTTCAATCTCGGGGGCAATAGAATTGAGGTTCATGGCTGCTGTTTCAGATATAGTTACTCCTTGTCTTGAAAGTTCGTTGATTTGGTCTGCAGCAACTTTGCTATGTTCGGCTAATTTTCGCACCTCAGCAGCTACAACCGCAAAACCACGGCCATGTTCGCCGGCACGAGCAGCTTCTACTGCAGCATTAAGAGCTAATATATTAGTCTGGAAAGCGATATCGCCAATAACAGAAATCTTTTCAGCAATCTTTTTCATCGAATCAGCAGCAGTAATAACAGACTCATTACCCTTCTTTATGCCATTAGCAGACTCTGTAGCTATTTTTTCGGTTTGCTTAGAGTTATCGGTATTTTGCTGAATATTAGCTACCATTTCTTCCATGCTCGATGAAACCTCCTGGGCTGAAGCTGCCTGATCTGAAGCCCCAGAAGATAATTGGTCTGCTCCTTGTTTTATTTTGTCACTTAAATTTACTAATGAGTCAGAGCTTTTTAGGATATTCTCAGCTATTTGTTGTAATTGTGCTGTAAGTTTTTCAATGGATTTGGCAATATCTCCAATTTCATTTTCCTGTGCCGCAATATTTTTATCTACTTCTATTTTGATATTCCCATTGGTAAGCTCATCAATATTTTCTTTCAACCCTATAATTGGCTTTTGTATAATTTTAATTAACATTATATTACTGCTGAGCAACCAAATAATCATGACAGGTAATACCCAAATTAAAGCTTTCAACCCTAACTGGCCATTGACAAAGGCAAGAAAAGCCACACCGGCCGATACAACATATACAACTCTGGCAATTTTGGCAACAACAGTTTTTTTAAAAAGCAAATGAATAACAACTGTTGCTACCGGGAAACTTCCTAATAATATCAAAAGAAAAACTAAAATCGGACTCATGTTTGCGAAATTTTTTCTTAGTTAAAAATCAGTTCAAAAACATTTTAGCTGTTTTACGACAACTAACATTTTAAGTTTTAAATTTACTAAATATATTCTTATAAAAAGAAAATATCTTAATTAAATATGGCCAAACTACCGTCAATTAATCAAATATACGCAATTTTTTCTGAAAGAAACCATTGAATATAAAGCAGTTTATTGTAAATTTACCATAAACGCCCCCTCGGATGAAAAAATGGTTTTTTAAAATTATCCCTTCAGAAGAATGGCACTTTACTGCCATTGTAACGCTTGGAATTGTTTTTGGCCTTGGTTTTTATATTTTTTATATTTCAAAAGCCTGGTCATACCTGTCTGACAGACCCGAGACTTGCGTAAACTGCCATGTTATGGCTACTGAATATGTTACATGGTTTCACAGTTCGCACAAGAGAGGTGTTTGCAACGACTGTCATGTTCCTCATCAAAACTTTTTGGTTAGGTACCTTTTCAAAGCAAAAGATGGCTTGCGCCATGCCACTATTTTCACACTCAGGCTTGAGCCTCAAACCATAAAAATGAATGAAGCAGGAGTTGAAGTTGTAGGCGAAAACTGCCTGAGGTGCCATAAAGCTGTTTTTGGCAGGTTGTTTCAAAATGCCAAACAAACCCAGGAAATAAAAAGCCGAGACTGTTGGAATTGTCATAGGGAAACGCCCCATGGAAGGGTAAAAAGCTTATCGTCTGTGCCTAATGCCAGGGTTCCACTGCCTGAAAGCCCTGTTCCGGAATGGTTGAGCCATTTATTGAAGAACTAAACCAAAATAAATAATATGAAAGCTGTAAACCAAATAATCAAAGAAAAGCCCTGGATGGGATGGGTTATATTTTTCATTACCATGGTAGTTACTTTTTTTATAGGCTTATTGGCATCCTCCATCATGGAACGTCGTACCGAAGCAATTATAATAAACAAACCTAAAGCTGACATTAAAGCTTTTGAAAGCGACAACAAAGTTTGGGGGCAATATTATAAAGATGAGTATCAGAGCTATCTGCAGACCGCCGACACCAGCTTTAAAAGCAAATATGGTGGAAGTGCAACCATTGATATGTTAGAAGAAGCTCCGGAAATGGTCGTCCTGTGGGCTGGTTATCCTTTTAGCAAGGATTACAGGCAAGGACGCGGGCACTATTATGCCGTGGACGACATTATTACTACACTTAGAACTGCTGCTCCTGCAAAGCCAGGTACAGACCCTATGCCCGCCACATGCTGGACATGCAAAAGCCCGGATGTTCCCAGGTTAATGAATAAAATGGGTATTGATAGTTTTTATCATCAAAAATGGTCCACTTTCATAACAGAAATCAAAAACCCCATTGGCTGTGCAGACTGCCATGACCCGGCTACAATGGATCTTCAAATTACCCGTCCGGCGCTGCTCGAAGCTTTCAAACGAAATGGCAAAGACATTGCCAAAGTTAGCCAACAAGAGATGCGAAGCCTCGTTTGCGCCCAATGCCATGTTGAGTATTACTTTAAAGGTGATGGAAAATACCTGACATTTCCGTGGGACAAAGGAATGGACGTTGATAACATTGAAAAATATTACGATGCTATAGAATTTTCAGACTGGACACACAGCATCAGCAAAGCAAACATGATTAAAGCCCAGCACCCTGACTATGAAATATATTCGATGGGCATACATGCCCAAAGGGGATTGGCTTGTGCTGATTGTCACATGCCTTATAAGAGTGAAGGCGGAAGAAAATTCACTGACCACCATATACAAAGCCCGCTCAACAACATTTCTAACACTTGCCAGATATGCCACCGCGAAAGTGAGGCAGAACTACTAAGAACAGTATATGAACGTCAGGATAAAATTGCCGAACAAAAACAAATCCTTGAAAAACTGTTGGTAAAAGCCCATTACGAAGCTAAGGCAGCATGGGACAATGGCGCTACAGCGACAGACATGAAACCTGCCTTAACCGAAATCAGGCATGCCCAATGGAGATGGGACTTTGCAGCAGCCAGTCATGGTGCAGCTTTTCACGCCCCTATTGAAGTTATGCGTATTATAGCTACAGGTATTGAAAAAACACAGCAAGCCAGGCTTATTTTGTCAAAAATATCAGCTAAAAAAGGCATCATAGAAGATATTGCTATTCCGGATATTAGCACCAAAGCTAATGCACAGAAAGCAGTTGGGCTTGACATGCCCACTATAGAAAAAGAAAAACAATTATTTTTGAAGAAATTAAAGACCGATTGGAAATAGTTTTTGAAAGTTTGTAACCAATTACCCGGAGGCAAAGGGAGCAATTTACGAGACACTACCGAACGTGGTTTGTGATACGGCAGATTGCGCTTCGTTCGTCTGAGGTTTCAGCTTCAGACACCCTTAATAGACTACAGCCTGATAAAATACTTATGGCTATGGCAGAGCGTTAGCCGAACGGAGGCACTAACAGCCACTGAGGCCAACAAAAACAACAACGGTATTGACTCCACCGATGAGCTGCGCGAATACGTGAGTGTACAGGAAGCCAAGGCCAGCGGGAGCATACAACATCCTGCTGTGGATAGGGATAATATTTACCAGAAGTTTGGGTTTCCGTTGAAGTAACAAGTAATAAATAAAAAAGCCTTTCGGTGACAAAAAATCTGAAAGGCTTTTGGTTTTATAACAGAAAAATAATTTTATCTTATTTCAAAAACAGTGCCACTGTTCAAGAGGTCATCTACACATTTGATGTCTGAGCTTTTCTTGGCCGACTCTATTTGTTCATAAAAAAGGTCGTCATAGGTATCACGCTTTGCAGCCCTGATAATGCCAACTGCAACAGGGAAATGAGGAGGGGCCATTTCTATTAGCATAATCTGTAAGCCGGGATTGTCATCGTACATATCATGAACAAGTATGTCGCTTTCTTTTACGCCATCTTTACCAACCTCAACAACTAACAATTTACCATTTTTGAACATGAGTCCTTTTTTCATGTTTTTACCAAAAAGCATTGGCTTGCCATGCTCAAGCACTAACATGTTTTCTTCACGGGCTTCTTTGCCTACCCATGCTTCGTGAGCCTTATCATTAAAGATAATACAGTTTTGAAGTACCTCAACAACTGAGGTGCCGTCATGTTTAGCTGCAGCATATACTGCTTCGCCTAATAAATGAGCATTGTTGTCAGGAACACGGGCAAAGAAAGAGCCACCAACTCCAAGCACTAATTTGCCAGGGTTTACAGGAGGTTCAATAGTGCCAAAAGGTGATGTTTTTGTAACAGAGCCCATTGGCGAAGTAGGCGAAAACTGTCCTTTAGTAAGCCCATATATTTGGTTGTTGAACAATATAATATTTAAATCGATGTTACGACGAACGGCGTGCATAAAGTGGTTGCCTCCAATGGCAAGCGAGTCGCCATCGCCAGTAGCAACCCATACACTAAGACCAGGATTGGCGAGCTTTACACCAGTTGCAATAGCAGAAGCCCTCCCATGAATGCCATGAAAACCATACGTGTTTATATAATAAGGGAAACGTGAAGAACAGCCTATTCCTGAAACAAAAACAAACTTATCTTGGTTGTACCCAATTTTAGGGAATGTATTGAGAATAGAAGCCAGGATAACATGAGCTCCACAACCGGGGCACCATTTTACCATCTGGCCACTTTGAAAGTCTTCTTTAGTAAGCTCTTTGCTTGATTTTTCGATAGAATTATATATTGCATCCATTATTTCTTTTCCTTTAACGTCTTACAATAACTTGCTGATAACATTTTTAATTTCGGTTTCGGTAAAAGGCAGCCCTTGTACTTTGTTGTATTGCTCGTACTGAAAAGCAGGATGGGCCATACGGAGGTAATTCACAAACTGTCCCATATTTTGCTCGGCAACAATGATTTTTTTGAAATTGTTAAAAATTTCATCCACATTGGTTGGCAAAGGCATGATGTAGTTGAAATGGGCATGGCCTACTTTCTTCCCATCGGCTGCCATAGATTCAACTACGGTTTGTATAACCCCTTCAGAACTACCCCATGAAACAATTAGCAAATCCCCTTGTTGAGCTCCTGTTACTGTCTGTTTTGGGATACGTGAAGATATTTTGTTTACCTTCTCTGCCCTTAATTTGACCATCAGCTCGTGATTAGCGGCATCAGTAGTAACAACTCCGGTAACATTTTCCTTTTCGAGGCCCCCAATACGGTGGCGCAAACCCGGGGTACCCGGAAATGCCCAGCGGCGAACAAGTGTGTCGGGGTTGCGGCGATAAGGTTTATAATCGGGTTCGTTTGGCGCTGCAATTGGAGGATTTATGACAGGCAAATCGGCCATTTTGGGTATCCTGAAAAGCTGAGAACCATTGCCTAAGAAACCGTCTGTTAAAAGGATAACAGGGGTCATGTGTTCTAATGCAATACGGGCAGCTTCAAAAGCATAATAAAAGCAGTTGGCTGAAGAAGATGCTGCAATTACAGGAATGGGGGCATCGCCATTACGGCTAAACAATGCCTGATATAAGTCGCTTTGCTCCGACTTGGTAGGCATGCCAGTTGAAGGCCCCGCCCTCTGTACGTCAATGATAACAAGTGGGAGTTCAGTAATTACAGCTAACCCCATAGCTTCTACTTTTAATGAAAGCCCTGGCCCGGAGGTAGTTGTAACTGCAAGGTTGCCGGCAAAGGCCGCACCAATAGCCGATGTAATACCGGCAATTTCATCTTCTGCCTGAAAAACCTTAGCTCCTAATGATTTATGTTTGCTTAATTCAACTAAAATATCTGTAGCCGGCGTGATTGGGTACGAACCGAGGTACAAAGGCAAATTGGCCTTCTCGGCAGCAGCTAACAATCCCCAGGCTGCAGCTACATTACCAGTGATATTGCGGTATTTGCCTTTTTCGAGTTTTGCTGGTGAAACCTGGAATGTAGAATCCAGCGCTTCAATAGTATCTGCAAAATCATAACCAGCCTGAAGTACCTTTTTGTTAGCTTCAAGCATTTCTCCTTTTTCAGAAAACTTATCTGACAAATATTCAATTGTGTGCTGCAAATCGCGGTTGAACAAATAATATATCATGCCAAGGGCAAACATATTTTTGGTTTTGTCCACCTGCTTTTTGTTGAGCCCTGAATCTGCCAAAGCTCCCCTGGTCAGGGTAGTAATAGGGGCTTTAATAAGGTTGTAGCCTTCCAGGCTTTTGTCTTCAAGCGGATTTGACAGGTAACCTGCTTTTTTTATGGCTTCTTCGTCAAATGCATCAACATCAACAATGATAGTAGCACCACGTTCGGCTACTTTCAGGTTTGCTTTGAGCGATGCAGGGTTCATGGCCACAAGTACATGGCATAAGTCCCCAAAAGAATTGACTTTGCTTTTGCCAATGTGTACCTGAAAGCCCGATACTCCGGCTACTGTATTGTGCGGGGCCCTGATTTCGGCTGGGTAATCCGGGAAAGTGGCCAGATCATTACCAAATACCGCAGCGCTATCAGAGAAAAGTGTCCCTGTAAGCTGCATCCCATCACCCGAGTCGCCAACAAACTTAACAACTACGTTGTCTAATTCCTTAACTTTTGTCTTTTTAGTCATTTTCAACCTCTCTGGAAATCCACCAATTAAAAAATTATGAATATTTATACAATACGTGTGAATAATTATAGCATGCAAAGGTATTAAAAAAATTAAAGTAGCAAACCTTTTCAGGGGTTTTTTGTTAAAAAAATAACAGTAGTAAACTCAATGTCGTTTAGTTAATTATTAAAAAAAACGCCGGCAGGTCTGAAAGACGCTGTCGGGTTAGTACCACTCTGACCTGACAGCGTTTGCAAAACCTGTCAGAGTCTTGACTAAACGATATTGGTAGTAAATTCTTTAAAACCATCTTCGCAAAATACTGCTGTAAAAGGTTTTGCTATTTTCGTTTTTCTAATGAAACGAGCATGTTTCGTTAAACACAAACAAGGATAAATCCCGAATCGAATAGTCGGGACGAGTTTTCTTTCGCATAGCTTTTCGGGGTTCATCTGACCTTGATAAAAAAATTATTTACGGATGAAATAATTAACCATTCCTTAATATTTAGCTTTTTTTGAGGTAGCATTAGAGGCTTTTCTTTGCTCTATAACTAATCTTAAAAAAGATGATAATGGATTCAAACAACCCAATGCCTAATTTCAGGGAGCTTGAACAAAACAGCCTCGAAAAAGCATTTTTGAAAAACCTTAACCATGAATTGCGTACCCCAATGAATGCTATCATTGGCTTTGCCAACCTCATCCAAAACCATTGTCATGGAGATAAAGAAATAGCTGAACTTGTAGAAGCTATGAATTTCTCATGTTTTCAACTCCTAAATCTTGTTAATGATTTGGTTGACTTGTCAAAACTTGAAACCAATAAGCTTCATCTACACCCGGTAAAATGCGACCTTAACGAACTAATGGAATCGCTTTACATTGATTATCAAAAACAACTGGATAAAGATAATAAGCCTATTGAACTTTTAATATATAAAGACGATTGCTATAGAGATATATTTATCGATATAGACCGGGCAAGGTTTACTCAAATATGGAAATATATCATAGATAATGCCATGAAATTTACGCATATAGGTAAAATTGAATTTGGCTATATGATAAGAGGCCGGGGAGTGCATTGCTATGTGAAAGATACAGGGATAGGAATGCCCCAATCGTCAGTAAAAATGGTATTTGAGCAATTTGTCCGAAATAGCAATTGTGAATATGGAGGACTGGGCATTGGGCTTACTATTGCCAGAAAACTCATTGAACTTATGGAAGGACATATTTGGATTGACTCAGAACAAGGCAAAGGTACTATTGTATATTTTACAGTGCCTGTAGAACCCGAAAACAAAAAAAAGAAAAAAGATGAACTTATTGATAAACTTATCATTATTGACCAAAAACAATTGCAATAACCTATAAAATGGTTTTTTGATAAAAAGGTGTGTTATTCCTCCCGGCTAATTTACAATTAGTTAATACTCCGTTAACGCTTACAAAATATACCAAGGATACTTTTACCACAGCAAAAAATGTATAACCAAATTTTATTTTTTATGAAAAAAACATTACTCGTATCAATTTTAGCCATTGCTTCTGTTATTGGAGCCAATGCTCAAAGTATTAACGACCCTTTCTTTGAAAAAGTAAGCTATGTTGGCGCTTTTGGAAATGAAGACTGGACAAAAGGCTGGGCAAATTTTGACCCACAAAATACAGATTATCCTGAAACTACAACTACACTTGGCAATGGAGAACTTTCTTACGCTGCCGGATATAAAATTACAAGCAACACAAGTATTAGTGGCGTTGTAAAACTTAGTGGTTGGGTTTATGTCAAAGATGGCGCTACCCTTACAATAGAAAAAGGAACTATAATAAGGGGTGAGTCTTCGGCTGCTTTGATAGTAGAAAGAGGGGGCAAACTTATTGCCGAGGGAACTGTCGATAAACCTATCGTATTTACATCAATCAAACCAAAAGGTTCAAGAGCTGCCAGTGACTGGGCCGGTGTAATTATTTGCGGAAAAGCAACCAATAACAAATCTAACAATACCCTGATTGAAGGTGGTGTAGGTGCTTATTTTGGTGCTGGTGACCAGGCAGTTGAAAATGACAATTCGGGCATATTGAAATATGTTCGTATTGAGTTTCCCGGGTATGATATTGATGGCGCCGGCAACGAAATCAATGGACTTACTATGGGTAGTGTTGGTAGCGGAACAACAATTGACTATGTTCAGGTTTCATTTAGTGGAGACGATGCTTTTGAATGGTTTGGCGGAAGCGTAAATTGCAAACACCTCATTGCATTGGCTACTGAAGATGATGACTTTGATACAGACAATGGATATGTAGGAAAGGTGCAATTTGCTTTAGCTGTCCGTGACCCAAAAGTATGCGATACCGATGGCGCTCGTGGTTTTGAATCAGACAATGATGCTAACTCAAGCTATAACAAGCCTTACACTGCCGCAGTTTTTAGTAATGTCAGCCTTTTTGGGCCAAAAACAGATGAATCTGCCAATCAAAAGCATGATGTAGCTATGTTACTTCGCCGTAACACCCGCTTGCAGATATACAACCTGTTCTCAACCGGTTTTGTAAAAGGCGGTGTAGTTATTGATGGTGATGTAACCCAAAAAGCTGCGGGTGAAGACTCTTTGGTGATTAAGAACAGTATTTTTGCCGGATACAGCAAGTTTATCTCTACAAAAGGGACCAATAACCCTTTAAGCAATGCTAAAGCATGGTTAGTTAATGGTAAAAATGATACTTTAAACAACCTCGATAATGTAAAAGTACAATTTCCAATAGTAGTAACAGCTCCTGTGTTTATCCCCGAATCAGGTTCTGTGCTCTTGACTAAAGGTTCTTCATTTGGCGCTGCTGTAACATCTATAGTTATAAGTGCTGCTGGCAACGTTACATCCATTAAAACTACTGAAACACTTCAGCTTTCGGCTACAGTGACCCCAGACAATGCAGTATCTAAAGAAGTTAGCTGGAGTATTGAATCTGGAAGCGACGTTGCTTCGGTAAGCGAAAGCGGATTAGTAACCCCTCTAAAAGCAGGTAATGTGACCATCAAAGCTGTTGCTAAAGACGGTTCAGGTATAAGTTCAACGTTTGCCTTAGAAGTAAAAAGCAATGTTGCTGTTGGAAGTACATCTGTTGCAACAGCAAGCATCTGGCCTAACCCGGCAATGGATTTGGTTCAGGTTAAATGCGAAAACGAAATTTCTTCATTGGAAGTATTGAACAATGTTGGACAAATTGTATTGAAAGTAGCTAATATTAACAGTAACAACTCCAGTGCAAATATTAGTAACCTCAACAGCGGGATATATTTCATGAAATTGACTATGAGCAATGGCGCTGTAAGTGTAAACAAGATAGTAAAAAAATAACTCTATTCCCTTCACATTTCATTGAAAAGGTTGTCCTTTCGGGGATAACCTTTTTATTTATATAATATGGACAGCATAAGCAAAGCATAAAAAAATTATTTTAAAAGGAATGATAGCCTGCACCCTTTAATAAATTTCTTTGTGTTTATTCTCTATATACATGATGTCACTTAGCTTAGGGTTGAAAAGCCAAGGGTGTTTCAAACTTTAATTTTCTGTATTTTTAATTCCAAAAAACTTTTTCTTCAGCCTTAAAAACCTTAACTTTAGTTTTACACTAAACCAAACAGGTATGGCTGAAAACACAAATATTCAGTTGGAGCTAAGAAAGTTTGTAGCCCCCGAGTTTATTTTTGGGCTTGATGCACGCATGTTAGCCGGAAGATATGTAAAAAAACTTGGGGCAAAAAAAGTTTTGGTAGTTACAGATGCCGGAATTCATACAGCCGGTTGGGCCAATGACGTTCTCGAAACGTTGGATGATGAAAAGCTTTCTTATCAAATATTTTCTGAAGTCAGCCCCAATCCTCGTTCAGCCGAGGTGATGAAAGGCGCAGAGGTTTACAAAAACTCCAATTGTGATGCTATTGTTGCCATTGGAGGGGGTAGTGTAATGGACTGTGCCAAAGGTATTGGCATTGTATCTTCAAATGATAAAAATATCCTTCAGTATGAAGGAGTTGATAAAGTTGATATTCCAATTCCCCCGCTGGTATGCATTCCTACCACTGCTGGAACATCGGCCGATGTATCGCAGTTTGCCATTATAAACAATGAGCATGACAAGGTCAAAATTGCCATTATCAGTAAAGCCGTTGTGCCAGACGTGGCATTGATAGACCCGGCTGTACTTGTTACAATGGATTCATACCTGACCGCATGTACTGGCATGGATGCTCTCGTTCATGCCATCGAGGCGTTTGTTTCCACTGCCAGCTCGCCTTTCACCGACCTCAATGCTTTAGAAGCCATTCGGTTGATAAACGAGAATTTGGTTTCTTCTATCAATCTTCCAAATGATTATGAATTGCGTGGCAAGGTGATGCTGGGTAGTTTGTATGCCGGATTGGCTTTTTCCAATGCCAGTTTGGGGTGTGTGCATGCTATGGCTCACAGTCTTGGTGGTTTTCTTGATTTGCCTCATGGCGAATGCAACGCCATTCTGCTTCCTCATGTTATGAGCTACAATTTTGAATCTGCTACGGCTAAGTTTGCGAAGATAGGAGAGGTGCTTGGCCTTGAAATGAAAGGCCTTTTAATGAATGAAAAGCGAAAAATGCTGATTGAACATATCATGCAGCTTAAGACAAAAACTGGTATTCTAAAAACACTTAGGGAAAGAGGGGTTGGCAGTTCAGATATACCGTTGCTGGCATCAAAAGCAATTAAGGACCCGTGTCAGATAACCAATCCGCGTACTCCGTCAAAAGAGGATATTGAAGTTATTTATAGTGAAGCTATGTAATATGGGCGATTTGCAGGATAGAGATTCTTTGAGGGATAAAATCATTGGCTTGGGTGAAAACTCAGCCCGTAAAAGCTATTACCCTGAGCTCCAAAAAAAGATTAAAGAACTGGAGGAGAGGGAGCAAAGCCTGTATGATTTGATTAACAATATCTTCGATGCCATTATTATTCACGATGAAGAAGGAACTGTACTGGCTGTAAATGAAGGGATGCTGGCGATGTATCGTATGCCTGATAAGGAAACCGCCCTTCAATATACGATTATGGACTATTCTTTTGGGTACGAGCCTGATGTAGTGAAAGAAGTGTTTAAAAAAACCTTAGGAGGCAAGCCTCAAATTTTTGAATGGAGAGCACGTCGTCCGCTGGATAATAGCTCGTTTGAATCTGAAGTATCTGCCAGAACTGCAACCTGGCAGGGCAAAAAGGTCATTATTGCTACTGTCCGGGATATTACCGAACGTCTGCAGACGCAGCTTAAACTGATTGAGAGAGAACAACAACTGGAATGCCAGAATGAAGAGCTGATTTCGCTCAATGAAGAACTTGCAGAACAGAATGTACGAATAGAACAGTTTAATGAGCAGTTGAAAATAGCTAATAATAAGGCTGTTGAGAGCGACCGCCTGAAAACGGCCTTTTTGGCCAACATGAGCCATGAAATCCGTACCCCGTTGAACGGTATTCTTGGCTTTACCAGCTTGTTACCAGAAGCGAGAAACTCTGATGAAGCGTTTGAGAAGTACATTTCTATTATTCAAACCTGTTCTAATCAACTACTTACACTAATTGATGATATTATAGACCTTTCAAAAATTGAGGCAGGCATGATGAATTTCAACCCTCAGTTGCTCAATATCAATAATTTCATGCAACAATTATGTGCTTATTACAAGAGTACACCCTCTAAGGCTGAATTAATCTGCGATATCGAAAGTCGAAACGATGAATTGACCATTTTTGTTGATCAGGAGCGGTTGCGCCAAGTTTTTAATAACTTATTGAATAATGCTATAAAATTTACCAGTTCTGGTAAAATTACATTTGGGTATCATATTAAAAATCAAGAGGTTGAATTTTATGTTTCTGACACTGGCATTGGCATTGCTCCTGAAAATACCGAAATTATTTTTGAACATTTCAGGCAGGTTGATGTTGGTTTTACCAAGAAATATAGAGGGACTGGTTTAGGATTGGCTATTTGCAAGGCCTTATTAGAATTGATGGGAGGCAGGATTTGGGTTGAATCTGTTTTGGACAAAGGTTCTACTTTTTATTTTACCGTGCCACTTTCTTTTGAAAAAGAGGACGCCAATGTTCCTGAAGCTAATAAAGCATTTTCAGTTGAAGCGTTAAAAGGGAAGACCATTTTAGTTGCAGAAGATGAAGAGTTTAATTATATGTTTATCAATGAATTGCTCTCTAAGGCTGATGCTAAGCTCATTCATGTCCTTGATGGGGCCAAGGCAGTTGAGACGGTGAAGCAGAACCCCAGCATTGACCTGATATTGATGGATATTAAAATGCCTGTTATGAATGGTATAGATGCTACCCGGATAATAAAAAAGACGTATCCTCAAATACCTGTTATTGCTGTTACTGCGTATGCTATGGCTGATGACAAAGAAAAAGCCCTGGAGGCTGGTTGTGACGGATATTTGGCCAAACCAATCAACAAGGCTGCTTTGTTTGCGGCTATCAATCAGTGTATTAAATAAAATAGATTTTTATTTAGAAAAATACTTTTCTGCAAACTTTATAAACGTTGGCCAATTGGGAATAACTGTGTGCCCTCCGGCATGCTGTCTGAAAGCTATATCCCCGTCAATTAAAGGGGGTTAAATAGGAGGGAAAGTTGTGGTGCTTATATTAGTGAATTGTAAATTTTTATTTTATTATTATGAAATAAAAATTATAATTATAGTATTTAATAAAAAGTTATAGTATATTTGTATGTAAATTTTTGATTATGAAAGAAATTACCAAAGCTCAGGAAGATATATTACAAGCCCTTTGGCAAATTAATGATGGCGCAGTTAGCGATGTGCTTGACATTTTGCCGGAACCAAAACCTGCATACAACACGGTTGCGACGGTGATTAAAGTGTTGGAGAAAAAAGGCTACGTTTCGCATAAAACCTATGGTAAGACTAATGTTTATTACCCTTTGGTTTCAAAGCAGGACTATGCCCGCAATGTTTTGAAAAACTCAGTAAAAGGTTTGTTTAACGGGTCATTCAAACAGGCTGTATCGTTCTTTGTCAGGGAAAACAAGGAAGTTAGCTTGGCAGAGCTCGAAGAACTCAGGAATTATATAGAAGAAGAGATTAAGAATAAGAAAAACTAAGCCATGGAAAGTTTTTGTATTATTTAGCCGGGTCATCCCTTTGCCTTACCCTGTTTTATTGCGTCTATTATTTTCTTTTCAGTAAAGAAAGCGGACACAGGTTTGTTCGTTTCTACCTGCTTTTTTCTGTGCTGGTATCATTGCTTTTGCCACTTAGTAGTTATTCTATTCGTCTAAATAATGTATATATAGAAACTCCAAAAACTGAAAGCGCTATAAAATCTGATATAAAAAACGATAATGTTGCAATTTCTCCTATTAAAGAGGAAGTTTCAGCAGTATATCATTCTCCAGATAAACCTGTGAATTATTGGGTTATTGTTGTTTGGGCTTATTGGCTGATATCTGCAGTGGTTTTCTTATATTTTATTATTGGAATTATCAATATTTACTGGCATTACAGACAATCTAAAAAGGAACAAATCGGGAATGTTGTTATTTTAAGAAATGAAAGCCTAAGTAATTCATTCTCTTTTATGAATTTAATTTTCCTGAACCCAAACGGGCTTTCAGAAAAAGAGACAGATAGCATTGTAGCACACGAAAATATTCATGTTTCGCAATACCATACCATTGACTTATTGTTGATTGAGCTCGTAGCGGCCGTAATGTGGTTCAATCCTTTTGTGTGGTTGTTTCGGAAATCATTTAGGCAGGTTCATGAATACCTGGCTGATGAAGGAGTACTCAATATCGGTTTTGACAGGCTCGAATATCAAGCACTCCTAATCAATCAGGTTGCCCAGGGAAGGCTGTTAAGCCTTGCTTGTAACTTTAATCAATCACTAATAAAAAAGCGTATTATGATGATGACAAAAATTAAATCGGGCAACAAAGCAAAATTAAAACTTTTGGCTATTGTTCCGCTCACTTTAGGGTTATTTCTGATGATTGCCTGTGCCAATGGGCACAATATAAATAAAGTAACTGCTGTAGAAACGGTTCGTATGAATGTGCTTTACCTTGGAGTTGATAACCCTATAAAAATTGCAGCTTCGGGTTATGATCCTTCGGAACTTGATGTAACAATTGACAATGGAAAAATTTTCGGTAAGAATGGACAGTATATAGTGCGTCCGGAAAAAGATGGGCAGGCTTGGCTTACTGTTAGTTGTAAAGGGAAGGTTGTTCAGTTGACATCGTTTAGAGTGAAAATTGTTCCTGACCCGGCAGCAATGATTCCAGTTCAAGAACAATCTGGATATCTTTTTAGAATGCTGAAGAGTGGAGAAATTTCAAAAAAGGAATTACTTTCCGCTACAGGCCTAATGGCCGGAATGGAGAATTTCGATTTTGATATAGAATTTAAGGTTGCGTCTTTTGTATTGAGTGTTACAGTCCCTAATTCTATGGAGGTTAAAGAAGAAATTTCCAACTCGGAGAAGTTTTCGAAAGGTCAAATTGATTTAATCAAATCATTGGTTGTAAACCAAAAACTTACAGTTGAGAATATTACTGTTGTTGGGTCTGATGGCACCAAAAGAAAACTAAGTCCTTTAGTCTTTACTATTGTGGCTGATAAATAAATTCTATAAACGCTTTGCTTTTCTGAAAAAGCAAAGCGTTTTACTTCGGGTATCCTACGGGGTGCGCAATTATAACCCTTTGCCTGCTAGAAAGATGAAGTAAACTATCGATTTTAGGCCTGTTAATCCACCCAACAGCAACAGTAGCAAGGTTTTCGGATGCACAATACAGATAGATGTTCTGACTGATATAGCCTGCATCTATGGTTTCATAATCATTTCGCGTGGTATCGCCTTCAAAGGCTTTATTCAAATCGGCAACAAGAATAAGAGTAAGCGGTACAATCTTATGAAAATCCTGGTCACCAATTTCGGCACGGATGTCTTTATCTGATTGCTTAATAAGTTTTTGGTTGTCAGCGTCAAAAAGGTAAACCCCCGATTTCATCGCTACATAAATGTCCAACTCTTGTCTGTTCCTTGCAGTTGGGGCTGTATGCCTTTTTTCGGCCGGCCGGTTTATGCCATTGGCAGCCCACAGCAGGTCTGAAATTTGCTGTAATGACAGCTCTTTGTCAGAAAAGTCGCGGGTTGTTTTTCTATCACGCAAAGCAAGCATAAGAGGCTTGCCGCCTTTGATTTGTGGCGCTGGCAAATTGTCAATACTGGCCGATGGCTGCTGATTGTTAGTGCACGAAATAGCTGTAAATATTACAACTGTGGCAAATAGTTTTATAAATTTCATGATTTGTTTGATTTATAAATTAAAGTATTTCTATTTCTTGGTTCTTGACTCTTGATTCTTTATTCTTTAATTAGCCTCTTTTCTTCCAAATACACCTTTGCCGTATCTTTTACAGATTGGGCTATTGGAGTAAATTTAAACCGCAAAGTATCGGTAATCTTCTTATTAGAATAGGCATGAGAACTGAAGCCACTATCTACTGTTTCGCGGGTTATTTGTGGTGCTTTCCCTGTAATTTTCGACAAAATCCAGATGGCACGCCATCCAAACTCAGCCATCCAGCGACTTACCTCAATGGAAGGGGCTTTTTTGCCCAATGAATGGGCGACAAGGCTGAAGAAATCTTTGTAACTCAGGTTTTCAGAGTTTAATATAAAACGTTCCCCTTTAATGGACGAATTGGTAAGCATAATCATGACATTTACCACGTCACGTACATCTACAAATCCTGATGCGCCCGGGGTATAGAATCTCATTCCTTTATACACGGCATCAAACATGGCTGTGCTGCTTTTGCCCCATATTCCGGGGCCAACAATAATAGAAGGGTTAACTATTACAGCGCTAAGGCCTTCTTCAATTCCCCGCCAAACCTCCATTTCGGCATGGAACTTACTTACCGAATACGTCGAACGCTCTTTAGATGGTGTCCATATCATTTCTTCGTTGATAAGCTCGCCATTGCCAGCGTGGCCTATTGCTGCAACAGAACTCATATAACACAAGCGTTTCACCCCTTTATTAAGGCAGGCATTTACTACATTGGCAGTACCATTGATGTTATTTTCCAGCATCCGTCGTTTCCCAGACGAGGAAAATGACACCTGTGCCGCACAGTGATAGACAGTGGAAGCTCCTTCGAGTATTTCTTCAAGAATAGTAAGGTTTTCAATGTCGCCCTGCACCCATTCGATGTGTCGCGAAAGCTTTTCAATATCATCATAGTAGAAAGAAAAGATACGGTAAGCATTATCGATGCTTTCTTTGTTGCGGTACATGGCTTTTACCATGTTGCCGTTGACGGCAAGTTCATAAATAAGGTGTGCCCCAACCAAGCCTGTGCCTCCCAATACTACTATCATGGTTTAATATTTTAATGTCAGTTTTACAAAAATTGATATAATATAAGTACTATAACATCAGTTCGATATAAGAGAAGCTGATATTAAAGGCTTTAAATGTAATAGCCTTACTTTTGCCTTAAAGCAAAAGTAACAAAAATTCAAGGCTTGCCGTAAATTGGCTAAAAAAAGCTTTATCGACGGCTCCGGGCAACAACTCGCTTCGCTCAAACAGTTGCCCTCACTTCGCCGATAAAGCTTTTTTCTTAACGCCATTTACGTCAGGCCAATAGTAGAAAAGATTCAATGAAAACGGCGATACCTTTAACAGAAAGATTCCGTTTCATCGCCTTTTTGTTTGATTTCGGCCGAGAAGCCTAAAGCTTCTATTGTTTGCATATTGCAACATTACAAGGCTTCGAGGGTGGAAGAGTTAAGACGATAAGAGTTTTTGAGCAACTTTTTTCGACAAAAAAGTTGCAGATAAATAAAGCAAGCATTTTCAAGCCATATATAACAATGCTTTAATCAGGTTTTATTTAAAAAAACTTTTAATTAACCTTTCTGCCAGGTCAGCTTTTTGCCGAAGCCCAGCGTATTGTCGGTAAATTTAATAAATTCTGGTTCAAAAGCCCATAAGTTCAGGTCCATAACAGAGGCATACGGAAACCGCTTCAAATATGCTTTTGAAAGTTGTAAGCCCTGAGTGTCTACTATTATCTTGCCAGACATCTGAACCCCCTGAAGTTTGCCTATAATTTTGGTTTCTAAAGCTATGGCTACTGAAACTATTTCATTCTTCTCAAATTCCTTAACATGACGTGTTTCTGGCGAAGAAGAGAATATAAGTTGCAATGGGTCCTCTGAAACAGCATAGAAACAGCTGCAACTCCAGGGAATGTTGTTCTGGCATGTAGCCAGGGTAAGCACATGGTGCTTTTTGATAAATGAAACTATTTTTTTATCTGGCAACACAATATTTTGTCCTTCTGAATGGCTCATTTTTCTCTCTTTTTCATTTTCCCGAATAAGTAATTTCTTTATCATTAAGGTTAATGGCTATCATTTCCCGTGCAATCAGGTTAATTAAAGCATCTTCTGTTTGACGTATAGTCAAATGCAACAGGCGCGAAAGTTTTGAAATGGAGACATGTTTATAGTCGCTTATATTGGCAAGTATCAATTGTTCTGTTTCTGTAACTTTAGATAATTTAATGTTTTTGTTTCGCTTAATTTTTTGTGCTTCTACATAAACGCGGTTTGCAACTATATTTTGGTCATTAATCCGAACAATGACAATCCATTTGTTGTTTTCGTCTTTGGCGTAGCAGAGTTTTGGATTTTTCTCAACAATGACTTCAAGCACTGTCTTTTGTTCTATGAGCCAGGGCCTGACCACAATGTGAATTTCGGGTTTGCAGTACATCGAGGCTGCGGCTTCTATCATATAAAATTCTTCTTCAGACCTGACACCTGCAATGGCACCATTGTCTTTAACGCCAATCAATAAACGCCCTCCTTGCGTATTGGCAAAAGCTACAAGGGTACGGGCTATTTTTCGCGAATTGCTGATTTCGAATTTAAAATCGAGAGTAGTATGTTCTCCTTCACTAATAAGCTTTTTGATATATGTATAACCTTCTGTTGCCTGAAAATTCTTGGCCATATTAATGAAGTTGTTGCTAATCTGTTCTAAGGCGCTTTTCTCTGATGCAGATTGTTTCGTGGGCCAGAGCTCTTACGCCTTTTAAAGATCCTTTAAGTTTCAAAATATCTTTATCTTCCTCAAAATGCAGTTTACAGTTGTAGGTATTCCCACTTTCCGGGTCATAAATGGTACCTACCCACTTATTTTTATCCTTCAAAAATACAATATTATCTGAAATTACTAATTGAAGAAACTTCCTGTTGCGCAGATTAGGATTAGGATTGTTTGCATCTGTGCGGTCTTTTTTTATACGCAACCATACAATAGTAATGCTATAGAGCCCATTTTCGTTTTTTGTTATATGAAATTGTGTATTTCCTTTGAGTGTACGCCAGTATCCACATATATCATCGGCATTTTGTGCGTTGACGATATATGAAAAAAATAAAACAAGAGTAATAGCACCAATTTTCTTCCACATAGTATTTTCTTTTGTCGCAATGTAAACAACAAAGATTAAGCCAATGTTTAGAAATCATTAAATTGGAACATGCTTGACTTCGTTTTTTCGTTATAACCCGAGAAAACATTGTTGATGAGCAAGCCAAACATGCCATAACCGTCTGAATAACCAAGTTTTAAAGAAAAAGATTTGATAAGTTGTAAATGAATCCCGGCATCATAGCTGCCATGCAGTTGTTGGGCACGATAAAACCTTTTGTTGATAAATGCATCATGGGTAGAGTATAGTGTTGTATAAGCTATACCTGCATAAACACGGTGTGTTATCCTGTATCCTATAGAAACAGAGCTTCCTGTCAATATGCCTTTATAATTTTCATCATTGATAACACTCGAATAAAAACGGCATTGTGGAGTTATTTTAATTCCTAATCTGTGCGTGGCTGATATATATGTTTGCCACGGGATCCTTATTTTTAAAGATTGTTGTTCTTTTTCTATTTCTGAATATACAGAAAAATTAAGTGTTTTGAATTTATTGTATGAAAATCCCCCTTGTCCTCCCTGAAAATTGTTGTCATACAGTATGGGAAGAACAAAAAAGTTAAAGTTTTTCACGCCTGCATCTTCGTGATTGATTATAAAACCCGGGGTATGGCTTTGGTAATAATACCTATGCTTAACTATCTCTGGCTTTACAGGAGGTAAATCTTCTCTTCCTTCTAAAAAGTCTGCTGCATATTTTTTTTGTTCGGCCAAAAGCCGGGTGGCATGCTCACTATTAAAGTGGCCTCTGAACTTTATCGGGTATTTGTATCCCGAATAAAGCAAAAACTGAGTAAAATAATAAGCTGCCGAATCATTGTTCGACAAATTGAGGTGAGCATAAGCAATCCAAAAGTCAATATCAGAAAAACCTCCAGCCCCATTCAGCTTTGATTTAAAGGTCTTGGCTTCTGACAATGAAATTTGGTATTCTTTATTTAGTATATTTTGAATGACCTTATTATATGAATCAAGCAACTCTTTATCTTTTTTGGAAACCACCCAGTCAGGCTGATAAAGAAGATTGTTGTTGTCGGCATACCTATAACTGGCTATAAACTGTATGAATGCCTGGATATTATCTTTATTTACAAGCCTTTTATCAGGTAATATAACAGGAACGCTTTTATCATACTTATAAAAACCAGTACTGTCATCATAACTCAGCTTTCTGACTTTAAATGTAGGTCGGCATGAGCATATAGTAACAGCAATGATAAGCAATAGATAAATTTTTACCTTCAAAATGTCTGAAAATAAAGAACTTTTTTTAATAAAAATTGTAAAAACTCTTCCTATACTTAAAGAGGCATTAGTCCAAGTCCCCTTTAGGGGATTTAGTGGCATTTTTACTTGGGTGGTATCATTCATACTCCGGCAATATTTCTGTTTTGCTGGCTTTTTGTTTCTTTATTACCAAAAATATGCCGGTTAGTACAACTATTGCACCAATAATTTCTATAAATGACAATGTTTCGCCTAACACGGGTATTGCAATAATTGCAGTTACAATGCTTTGACTAAGAAGCGTAACGCTGGCTGTTGTAGAATTAATATATGCAAGCGCCCAGTTTATAGCTATCCAGCCCAGGAACTGCGATACAAAGCCTAAGCCTGCCAACGCCATCCATGATTTGGTACTGTACCCTGTAAGTTTGCTCTCTGAAACCATACAAAATATGAGCAACACAACACTGCTTGCTATCATAGATACTGCTGTAAAAGAAATTGTATCTACTTTTCCTCGCACACGTGGTGTAATTAAAAGGTATGCAGCATAAAAAAAACTTGCCATTATGGCCAATATTGCCCCCCATGAAAACATGGACGCTGAGATACTTGTAATGCCTGTAATTAGTGATACTCCAATGATAGAAATGATGCAGCCAATCCAGAAATTGCGCCCTGCTTTTTCTTTCAGGATAAAATAGCTGCCAAGCCCTACCCAAACCGGGGCCATATTAGCTAACAGAGTGGCTATAGCGGCTTTCGACAGCATTATTGAGGTATTCCACAAGGCTATGTCGCAGGCAAAAAGCACTCCACACAGCACGGCAATGCGAAATGAGCCTGCATCTATTTTCCATGATTTGTGGCGTAACAGCCATAAGGGCATTATTGAAATGGCTCCTATAAACATGCGGTAAAATCCCGAAACTAAGCCACTGACATCAGCCAACTTCACAAAAACAGCCGACCACCCAATACACAATAATCCAAATGCCAGTAATATGTAGGGCAGGTATTTTTTAGATTTCTTCATTTTATTGTTGATAGATGTTGGTTGATAGTTATTGGCATTCATAATAACCAAAATCTTCAACCTTTTTTCCTTTTTCCTTGCTCCGTTAAATATACTGCGGTTTAATAGGTTTCTGTGTTGACTTTCTTTGTATTAGGCTTGTTTCAAGCACCTCGGTGATAGGAGGGTAGTCGTCATGTCTGATAAGGCGGTCGAGCATAAGTGTCATGGCTACTTGTCCCATTTTATAACCGTTTTGTTCAACAGTGGTAATTGGAGGATCGGTAAACATTGAATACAGCCCATTTCCAAAGCCTGCTACGCATATATCATCCGGGACACGCATCTTACATTCTTTTATTGTCTGTAATGCCCCAATGGCGGTGAGGTCATTAACGGCAAATATCCCATCGGGCGGATTTAGCTCATATACAAGACGCTTGGTGGCTATTTGTGCAGATTGCATGGTATCGCAACGAAGGATAAGCTTGTCATCTATCGGCAAATTGTGGTCTTTGAGTGCTTTCAGGTAGCCGTTTAGCCTGTTGCGCCCAATAAGTAAATCTTGCACTGTACCTAAGTGGGCTATGCGTTTGCAACCCACTTCTATCAAATGTGATACGATTTTATAAGCTCCTTCAAAGTCGTCCACAATGACCCGGTCGGCTTCCATTTCGTCGCATACCCTGTCAAAAAACACTACTGGGATATTGAGCTCTTTTACACCCCGCAAATGCGAAAAGTCCCTGGTTTCTTTAGATACAGAAACGAGCAGGCCTTCAATTCTTGACAAAAGAAGGGCTTGGGTGTTTTTTACCTCACGTTGGTAAAGCTCATTGCTTTGACAAACCATTACCTGGTAACCAGCATCATAAGCTACGTCTTCAATGCCCGATATGACAGAAGAAAAGAAATGGTGTACTATTTCGGGGATAATGACGCCGATAATGTTGCTTCGGCTATTGCGCAAACTTATGGCCATGGCATTGGGCTTATAATTAAGCTCAACAGCCAGGTCTTTCACGGCTTTTTTAGTGTCTGCGCCGATGTCGGGATGGTCTTTCAGTGCCCTCGAAACTGTTGAGGGAGAAAGCCCTAAGCGCGAGGCTATGTCTTTTATTGTTGTTTGTGCTGTTCTCATGTGGTGAAAGTAGCTTCATTTTTGTTTTTGTCAAAGCATAAAACCTTAAAAAACAAATATTTTATGCCCTTTTTATGCAAACGTTTGAAATGCCTTATAGCATCTCAAAATTATGACTGAAAAGTACCATTTTTTACATTAGCTTCCAAATGCTTTGTTGGTTTCCCTTGTTTTGTCCAATAACTTCGTGTCAAAGATTCTTTTTTACAAACTAAATTAACTTAATTATGAAAAAACATGTACTTCTTCTAATGATTGCAGCTTTAATGATAAAAGGCTTAACAATTGCTCAAAATGCTAAAATTACTTTCATTGCAGACATGACCTATATGATTAAAGCTGGTAAGTTTGACAAAACAAATGACTTTGTTGATATTGCCGGGACCCTGAACGGCTGGGATGGATCTAATTCGCATCTTGCCCCTATGCCAGGTAACGACAGCCTTTACGCTATTACTATTGATACCTTTACGGCTGGCACTGTTGTAGAGTATAAGTTTAGGATTAACGGCAGCTGGGACAACGACAAACATGAGTTTCCTTCGGGTGGCCCAAACAGGAAAATCACTGTCCGAAAAGATAGTATCGGGGTTAAAAAGATTTTTAACAATTACCGCCCGGGCTACGTTCCTGTACAAATTTCGGTAAACATGAGCGTTGCTAAAGAAAAAGGTAAGTTCGACCCTGAAACCAACTTTTTAGATGTTGCTGGTACGTTCAACGATTGGGGAGCTTCTCCTGATGAGTTGTTTGGAACTGAAGACGTATATTCGGCAACCATATTGTGCCCTATAGGAGAGATTCAGTTTAAATGCCGTATTGATGGTAGCTGGGACGATGCAAAACACGAATTCCCTGCCGGAGGTGCTGCACGTACATATAATGTATTTGACACTACCGGGGTTAAGTCAACCAATGTTATTCCTGTTTTTTATTTCAACAATGAAAAGCCTGCACAAACCTCTATCAGCACTGTTTCGGCAAATATGGCCTGTTATCCTAATCCTTGTTACGATGTTCTGAATATCAAGGCTGTTAATGAAGTGAATAGCATCGCCATTTTTGATATTACCGGAAAGCAATTGATTAATTATTATGGTAACATCAAATCTGTAAATGTTAGTGGCTTAAATGCCGGGACATACATTGTTAAAATTTCGGAAAGCAGCGGAAAGGCTTTTACTCAAAGGATTGTTAAAAAGTAAAGGTTAGTTTTTGTATATATTAAGTAGGTTTCGAAAAATTGCCGGCATTTGTATAAACGAATGTCGGCTTTCTTAATATTCTGACTATAAACTTTGTAACTTTATTTCTATAAAAATCTAAACACATGAAGACAAAAACTACATTATTGGTACTCTTTGTATTGTGGATAAGCCATTTTTCGGCCAATGCCCAAATAATTGAGTGCAGTCCCGCATTTCCAAAGGTTACCGATTCGGTTACCATTACCTTTCATGCCGATATGGGCTCAAAAGGCCTGATGGATTATACTGGTGATGTGTATGCCCATACGGGAGTGCTTATTTCGTCAAGCTCTTCGCCAGGCGATTGGAAACATGCCCCTACATGGCCTACTAATACTGCGAAGTATAAGCTTACAAAAATTGCTGACAATACCTATCAGTTGAAAATAAAGCCTTCCATTAGTGAGTATTATGGTGTAGCCCAGTCCGAGACGGTTACAAAGCTGGCTTTTGTGTTTAGGAATGCTGATGGCTCTAAAACTGGCAAAGGTAATGGAGAAACAGATATTTTTTACGATGTTTTTTCTGTTGCCGGCCTGAAAATGGTTGTGCTTAACCCTTTGAGCAAAATTAATGTCGGAAAAATCAACGATTCATTTGAGGTGAAAGTTATTACTTCTGAAGCTGATTCTACGGTAGTGTTTAAAGATGGAACGCCTGTTTTAACAAATAAAACAGAAAGATTTACCTATACAGTAACGATTTCAAAAACAGGTGTCTCGAAAATTGTCGTCAGGGCTTATAAGGGCGTTGAAACATTGTCAGATACCCTTAGCTTCTATTGTGCTGAGAGTACAAAAGTTAAGGATTTGCCTGCCGGTATTGTTAATGGTGTAAATCTTATCAGCGAATCTTCTGTTTTACTTACACTCACAGCTCCCGGGAAAGATAAAGTCACTGTTATCGGGGATTTCAACAACTGGATTCCGGACACAACTTATCAAATGTTCAAAACCTCTGATGGGAATAAATTCTGGGTTCAGATTGATAACCTGGAAGCCGGGAAGGAATATGCCTACCAGTTTGTTGTTGACAGCTTGGTCGTTGCCGACCCTTATTGTCACAAGGTTCTTGACCCGGATAACGATAAAGGTATAACTTTTGCTGTTTATCCTAACTTAAAGGCTTATCCTTTGGGCAAAACAACAGGCATTGTTTCTGTACTTCAAACCAAACCTGCCGAATACAATTGGAAGTACAATTCCAACCCTATGCCTGAAAGCCAAAAGCTGGTCATATACGAATTGTTGGTCCGCGATTTTGCTGCCCAACACTCATATAATGCGGTGATTGATTCGCTAAATTACCTGAAAACGTTGGGTATTAATGCCATTGAGCTGATGCCTGTGATGGAGTTTGAAGGCAATAGCAGCTGGGGCTACAATCCTTCATACCACATGGCTTTGGACAAATATTACGGTACCCCCGAAGCGTTGAAAAAGCTCATAGATACCTGCCATGCAAATGGGATAGCTGTTATTTTGGATGTTGTGCTAAACCATGCTTTTGGCCAGAACCCTATGGTGCAAATGTATTGGGATGCAAACAATTCAAGGCCTGCAGCAAACAGCCCCTGGTTTAATCCTGTTGCTAAGCATGATTTCAACGTGGGTTACGATTTTAACCACGAAAGTGCTTATACTAAACAGTATGTTGCTGATGTATTGCGCTATTGGCTTACTGAGTATAATATTGACGGGTATCGTTTCGACCTTTCTAAAGGCTTTACTCAAAAGAATACCCTTGGAAATACCTCTGCTTGGGGGACTAAGGATGACTCGCGTATTGCAATCCTTAAGAATATTTCTGATACCATTCGTAAATATAAGCAAGATGCCTATATTATCTTGGAACATTTTGCCAATAATGACGAAGAACAAGTGCTTGCTGACTATGGCTTTATGCTATGGGCAAACATGAACCAGCAATACCGCGATGCAGCTATGGGCTGGACTGAAAGTGGCAAAGCTAACTTTACCGGCGTTTCGTATCTCAGTCGTAGCATGACAAAGCCTGCCCTTGTTGCCTACATGGAAAGCCACGACGAAGAAAGAATAGGCTATAGTAACCCAACCTGGGGAAACACAAGCAATCCATTGTATGCAACTCGCAAACTCCCCGTAGCCTGCCAGCGTGCTGAGTTAGGTGCTGCATTTTTCTTTACCATTCCCGGACCTAAAATGGTATGGCAGTTTGGAGAGCTTAATTATGATTACAAAATTGAATACAATGGACGTACAGGTGAAAAGCCTATAAAATGGGATTACTATTATAATCCCAATCGTCAAAGGCTCTACGAAGCTTATGCCGCCTTGATTGCATTGAAGACCAAACTCAACGCTTTTAATTCGTCCAATTACACGCTCAATTTGGCTGCTAAAGTCAAAACTATTGCTATTGACGATACTGTGGTGAAAGTCAGGATAATTGGCAACTTTGATTTGTATGCACAAGCTGGCGTTCTGACGTTCCCAAGTACCGGATACTGGTACAACTACATGACCGGCGACAGTATTAATGTCACTTCGGCTGAAACAACATTTAATCTGCAAGCCGGCGAATACCTGATATTGACCAACATCAGGCTCAAGAACCCTAACATTATTGATGCCCCTAAGGCTATGGATGTCAATATTGCCGGAGATATTATGGTCAAAAAATCAGCAACTGAAAGCACTGACCAAGACTTGGTAGCATTTTACACTTATTTTGATGCAAATAAGGATGTGGAAGGTGCTTCAAAATATCAATGGTATCGGTCAACAGCTTCTACCGGGTTAAATATGGTGGCAATTGATGGGGCTACTTCTCTTAATTACAATGTTACTACAGACGATTTTGGCTATTATTTGATTTTTGAAGTTACTCCTGTTGCGGCAACTGGTTTTATCTTCGAAGGATTGCCACAGTATGCTACTATTGGGATACGAACTGCTATCAATTCTGTTGATGCTACTAAAATCAGCATCTATCCAAATCCAGCCTCAGATTATATTAATATTTCATCTGGTTCGCCAATTAAAAGTATTGATATTTATGATATCAACGGGCGGATTGTGCTGAAATCTGTTAATATTGTTGATTCAGAAAGTGTAAACGTTTCAAATCTTAAATCAGGACTGTATTTCGTAAATGCTTATACTTCAAAAGGTACTATAAAAGCTAAATTTTTGAAGAAATAAGCGTATTTCACATAATTTTAAAGCCTTTCAACATTTATTGTTGGAAGGCTTTTTTATTTTAAAGACTTTCTAAAATTTTATCAGCGTAAATTCTATCCCCATCGGGGATAAATATTTGTAGAAATGTTTCAAATATAGTGAACAGTGCGCCAGAAAAATGTTGGAAAATGATACTGCCATATTTGGCGCGCAATAGAAGAAATGATTGTAAAAGTGCTTTTACAGCTTATTCTATTGAGTTTAGAATTTCTTTTACTTTCTCTTTCAATTCGGGCAGGTCACTCTTTATTAAAGTGGAATCAACGCCAAAATATTCGTGAACAAACACATTTCTCATCCCAACAATTTGATCCCACTCTATTTCTGAAAATTGTTGTTTTATTTCCTCTGACACATGGTTGCTTGCTTCGCCTATTATTTCCATTTGCTTTATACAAGCAAACCTCATCATCGAATCATTCATAAACTTATCAAAATCAGCTCCAATCAGGTAACTCTCAATTCAATAATGGCATCATAAATATGCTGTATCCTGACTTTGTCGCCTAGTTTACTTCGCATATATTAGAAGTTTTTCTTTATCTACAATGGGTTTGATGTACTTAGATAATCCATTCTCCGAAACTAAATCAACTTTTGCACTTAAAAGTTGCTCTAAATCAATTTTCATTTGAATAAACTGCAACCCGATTTTTTGCGAATAATCAAGGTCAACTAAAATATCAATGTCACTTTTTTCATCCGCATCCCCTCGAACATAAGAACCAAAAAGGTATGCTTTCAAAACCGGCCTGGCTTTGAAATATCCCTTTATTGTTTCTATTTTTTTATCATCAAGCTTCATATAGCAAATAAAAACGAACAGCTTTTTTAATCTAAATCTTAAAAAACTTAATTGCCTTCTCCAATTGTTCAGCACTTTCATTTAGCCTGTGGGCGCTGTTGTTCATTGTATCAACATTAGCAATGTTTTGTTGGGTGCGGTTGTTCAATTGCTGAATAGAATTATTTATCTGTTCAGCTCCGCTTGATTGCTCAATACTGCTTGCCGTAATTTCCTGCACAAGTCTGGACGTATCTTTTATTTCGGGGAGTAATTCTTCAACGAGAGCATTGGCTGCCCCGGTTTCATTAACAGTGGTTTGCACAATTTGTACAATCTCATCAGCCGCGGCCTTGCTTCTTTCAGCAAGCTTACGCACCTCAGCAGCCACAACAGCAAAGCCTTTACCATGTTCTCCTGCACGGGCTGCTTCAACAGCGGCATTCAAAGCAAGTATGTTGGTCTGGAAAGCAATGTCGTTAATGACACTTATTTTCTGCGATATGTTTTGAACAGCCTTCTGGCTCTTTTGAGAAGTTATACCAACTTTTTCTACTGTATCACTGGCCTTTTTCGAACGCACTTCTGTCTCTTTTGCATTATTGGCCGAGTGTTGGATATTGGCCGATATTTCTTCCATTGAGGCCGATATTTCTTCAATAGAAGCTGCCTGATCATTGGCAGCCTCAGTCAGTATAGCCGATGCTTTATTTAAGTTTTTTGCCTCATTTACAAGTGTTTCGCTGCTCGACTTTACTGAATATATTACGTTTCGGAAGTTTTCCTGCATCAGTTCCATCGAACGGTTTATTTTTCCTACTTCATCATTAAGGTTGAGGGCATCAGGATCAAGTTCTATATTTAAGTTCCCCCTCGATAAAGACGCAAGGTCTTCTGTAGCTTTATGCAACAGCTTCAAAATTTTTGCTGCCCTTACAAATAAAATTATGGAAAGTATTATTCCCACTGGAACTGATATATATTGTGGGTAAAGACTTTTAAACTCACACGCAGCCGTTGTGTTAGCAACTATTAACAACAGGTTTATGACCCAAATTATCCCGATCCTTTTAAATACTGACTCCTTAAACAGTCTTCGTAATATAAAAATATGCTACCGGAACCCCAACTACAAATGAAGGCAATACATTTAATAAATATTCTCCAAAGCTCATAACATCTAAATATTTTGTTTATCTCTATTCAAACAAAGTTAAAATTTCTTGACATTCTTTTGCTATTAAATCTTCATCTTTAGCAGAAAAAAAATTTAAGTCCTTTACCTGTAACTTACTTCAACTAATTAAAATAGTTCGACAAAGAATTACCTTCTAATATTTAATTTGAGTGTAATTAATCTTTAAAGTTTCATTAAACTAACTTTAAGGCAAATCTTCAAAAAAGTGCAATACGATTCTTTTTATTACCTTCATTTCTTTATTTTTGCCTTTCGGACTTAAAACTCTTTATTATTTACCTTAGTTATATATGGTTCAAAAATTAAATCTTTTTGCAAAGTTTATTGCCTTCCCAATTGCTATAATATATGGAGTAATTGTATGGTTCCGCAATTTGCTTTTCGATTTCAATATCTTACGTTCTCGCGAATTTGATATTCCGGTTATTTCGGTAGGCAACATTACTGTTGGAGGTACTGGGAAAACCCCCCATGTCGAGTATCTTGTCGAGCTCCTCGGCGCTGAATTTGAGGTTGCCACATTGAGCAGGGGCTACAAAAGAAAAACTATAGGCTTTCGTCTTGTCAATCCTGAGTCAACCCCTGTTGAGGCCGGAGACGAACCTTGTCAAATCAAACGTAAGTTTGAAAATATTACTGTTGCTGTTGATGCTATTCGTGTAAGGGGTATTGAAAAACTACAACAGCTTAACCCTCTGCTTAAAGTTGTTATTCTTGACGATGCATACCAACACCGCTACGTTAAACCTGGCATTAATATACTGTTAGTAGATTATAACAGGCCTATTTATGAAGACCAAATCATCCCATTGGGGCGGCTTCGCGAGTTTGCAGGCGATCGTGATCGAGCTGATTATATTATTGTTACTAAATGCCCGGATACAATTAAGCCTATCGATCAACGGCTCATTGAAAAGCGCCTAAAATTGTATGCTTATCAAACTGTATTGTTTACAAAAATGGTTTACAAAGAGCCTAAACCTGTTTTCCCTGCTCTGAAACCTGCTTTCACAATTGACAGCTTTGAAAAAGACAAATTTGCAGCTGTTGTGGTGACTGCTGTTGCCACAAATACTTCTTATATAGAATTCTTAGAAAAAAAATTTAATATTATAAAGGTTTTGGCCTACCCCGACCATTATATGTTCAAAGCAACCGACATTCACAATTTAATTGAAATTTACTGCAATATCGACCACCCTAAAAAGGTTATCATTACTACCGAAAAGGATGCTGTGCGTTTTACTACTTTTGAAAATCTTGAAGATGAAGTGAAAAGTGCTATGTATTATTATCCTATTGGGGTAGAATTCCTACATGGAGCCGAAAAAATGTTTAACCAGGAAATGATTTCGTATGTTAGAAACAATAAACCAGACAGTCTCCTTCATTTGTCAAAAAACAAAAAGTAAGCCCAAAATTGGCATTATCCTTGGCACTGGTTTATCTGGCCTTGCCAATGAAATCAAACAGGATGTTGTTATATCTTATAAAGATATCCCCAATTTTCCTGTTTCTACTGTTGAAAGCCATCCTGGTAGACTCATTTTTGGGACGCTTGGCAAGCATCAGGTTGTTGCTATGCAAGGCCGTTTCCACTATTACGAAGGGTATTCGACCCAACAAATAGCTTTTCCAATAAGGGTTTTAAAAGCTTTAGGTATCGAGTTTCTTTTCTTATCCAATGCCTGTGGCGGCCTTAACCCTTCTTTTGAAGTTGGCGACCTTATGATTATTGATGATCACATCAACCTTATTCCCAATCCCCTTATAGGCAAACATTATGAAGAGTTTGGCCCACGTTTCCCTGATATGAGTTGCCCTTATGACTTACAACTAATAAATAAAGCCATAAATATTGCCAAAACATTGAACCTCAAAATTCACAAAGGTTGTTATGTTGCAGTTACGGGCCCTTCTCTCGAAACTCCCAAAGAATATCATTTTTTGCGTGTTATCGGAGGCGATGCAGTTGGGATGTCCACTGTACCTGAGGTGATAACCGCTCGTCAGATGAATATCACTTGCTTTGCAATTTCTATTATTACCGATCTGGGAGTTCCCGGAAAAATCAAAGAAGTGAGCCTCGACGAAATCATTAAAGCTTCAGAAACCGCTGAACCTAAGATGACTGCCATTTTTCGCGAATTAATTAATGATATTGAATAAAATCCTTCTTTTTTTTTCTCATTCAAGGAAAGAGTTTTAAATTTGCTGCCTTTTTCAGCAGAAAAATAACCTTGTTTTGTCTGAGCAGAAATTAAGCTTCTCAGCTATACAAAAAGTTGACAATCTGATTTTTGTATGATACAAAAAACATCTTTATACTAATGCTAAAAAAGAAATTTAGAAAAAAATAAAAAATATATAGTGGTAGATATTTGATATTAGAAAAAAAAATCTACCTTTGCAACCCATTTTATTAACAATTTATTTGTAAATACTTGATTGTATGCCAACAATACAACAGTTAGTTCGAAAAGGAAGAAAGAAACTTGAGGACAAGAGCAAGGCTCCTGCACTAAGTAGTTGCCCACAAAAACGTGGAGTTTGTACACGTGTTTATACTACAACTCCTAAAAAACCTAACTCAGCAATGCGTAAAGTTGCCCGTGTGAGGTTAACACACGGAATTGAAGTTACTGCATATATTCCTGGCGAAGGACACAATTTGCAAGAACACTCAATAGTACTTGTTCGTGGTGGTCGTGTTAAAGACCTCCCTGGTGTTCGCTACCACCTGGTTCGTGGGACACTTGACGCAAGCGGTGTTGAAGGTCGCAAAAGAAGTCGTTCGCTTTATGGTGCTAAACGTCCAAAACCAGGTGCTGCTGCAGCTCCTGCTAAAAAGAAATAATAATAATTAACAGATAATTTTTGCTGACCGATGAGAAAAGCAAAACCAAAAAAAAGAATTTTGTTGCCTGACCCAAAATTTGGCGACACACTGGTTACCAGGTTTGTTAACAGTTTAATGAGTGACGGTAAGAAAAATATAGCTTATAAAGTATTTTATCAAGCTATTGATGCCGTAGCTGAAAAAAATAAAGATGCAGAAAAATCTCCACTCGAAATCTGGAGAAAAGCATTGGAAAATATTACCCCACAGGTAGAAGTCAAAAGTCGCCGTATTGGGGGGGCTACTTTTCAAGTACCACAAGAAGTCAGACCTGACAGAAAGATAGCTTTAGCTATTAAACATATGATTTTGTTCGCTCGCAAAAGAAGTGGCAAATCAATGGCCGAAAAACTTTCTGCAGAAATTCTTGCAGGTTACAATAATGAAGGTGGTGCATTCAAAAAGAAAGAAGATATGCACAAAATGGCTGAAGCTAATAAAGCTTTTGCATTCTTCAGGTTTTAAAATGTATAGTGTAGAGTTAGTGTAAATTTTTATGTAAAAATTTTTTAATGGCAAGAGACCTTTCATATACCAGAAACATAGGCATCATGGCTCACATTGATGCTGGTAAAACTACAACAACAGAACGAATTTTGTATTATACCGGTGTTAATTATAAAATTGGCGAGGTTCATGATGGAGCTGCTACAATGGACTGGATGGTGCAGGAGCAAGAAAGAGGTATTACTATTACCTCAGCAGCTACAACTTGTTTTTGGAAGTACAATAACCAGGAATATAAAATAAATATTATAGACACTCCGGGTCACGTTGACTTTACTGTTGAAGTAGAGCGTTCATTGCGTGTTCTCGACGGAGCTGTTGCTCTTTTTTGTGCAGTAGGAGGAGTTGAACCTCAATCTGAAACTGTTTGGCGCCAAGCTAATAAATACAATGTACCCCGTATCGGTTTTGTCAATAAAATGGACCGTACGGGTGCCGATTTTTTTGAAGTGGTTCAGCAAGTAAAAGATCGTCTCGGAGCAAATGCTGTGCCTTTTCAAATTCCTATTGGGGCTGAAGATAAATTTATTGGTGTTGTTGACCTTTTTGAAAATAAAGCACACATCTATGACCCAGCTGACCCTAAAGGTGAAAAATTCAATATTGTTGATGTCCCGGCTGATCTAAAAGAAACAGTTGAAGAATATCGTGATAAGCTTCTCGAAGCTATCTGCGAAATGGATGATGCACTGCTCGAAAAATTCTTTGAAAATAAAGATGCTCTTACAGTAGAAGAATTAAAAGGTGTTGCTCGTAAAGCTACTATTGCAATGAAGATTACCCCTATTATGTGTGGGGCTTCATTTAAAAATAAAGGTGTTCAGCAATTACTTGATGCAGTTGCTGCATATCTTCCTAGTCCTCTTGATGTGCCTAATATTGAAGGAAAAAATCCTGAAACTGACGAAATAGTTGTACGTACACCCGATGAGAAAGAACCTCTTTCTGCTTTGGCCTTTAAGATTGCTACCGATCCTTTTGTTGGTCGTCTTTGCTATGTTCGTGTATATTCTGGTACAATTACTGCAGGTTCCTATGTTTTGAACAGCAGGACAGGAAAAAAAGAACGTATCTCTCGGCTTTTTCAAATGCACGTAAACAAACAAAATCCACGCGATATAATTGAAGCAGGAGATATTTGTGCGGTTGTTGGTTTTAAAGAAATCCGTACCGGAGATACGCTTTGTGACGAAAAAGCTCCTATTGCTCTTGAATCAATGACTTTCCCCGAACCAGTTATCGGTATTGCTGTTGAGCCAAAAACTCAAAATGACCTTGATAAGATGGGCATGGCTCTTGCAAAATTGGCCGAAGAAGATCCAACCTTCCGTGTAAATACTGACGAAGACTCTGGGCAAACTGTTATCAGTGGAATGGGTGAACTACATCTTGAGATTATCATCGACCGTTTAAAACGCGAATTTAAAATAGAATGCAACCAAGGCGCTCCACAAGTTGCTTATAAAGAAGCTATCAATGGAAGTGTTCAACACCGCGAAGTATTCAAAAAACAAAGTGGTGGACGTGGTAAGTTTGCTGATATAATTGTTAAAGTTGAACCTGCAGATCCAGGAGTTGTTGGCCTCCAATTTATTAATGAAGTTAAAGGTGGCAACATCCCTAAAGAATATATCCCATCTGTTGAAAAAGGTTTCAAAGAAGCTATGCGTAATGGCGTGTTAGCCGGATATACAATGGATAGCTTAAAAGTAACTTTGCTCGATGGTTCATATCACCCAGTAGACTCTGATGCTCTTTCTTTTGAAATTTGTGCAAAAATGGCATTCAAAGAAGCCTGCTCTAAAGCAAATCCTATCTTACTTGAACCTATCATGAAACTTGAGGTTGTTACACCTGAAGAATACATGGGTGATGTTATTGGCGACTTAAACAAACGCCGTGGCAATGTTGAAGGTATGGAAATGAAAGCAGGGGGCCGCGTTATCAAAGCTAAAGTACCTCTTGCTGAGCAATTCGGATACGTAACAGTATTGCGGACCTTAAGTTCAGGGCGTGCAACCAGTAGCATGGAGTTCTCACATTACGAACAAGTATCGCAAAATATGGCGAAAGAGATACTAGAAAAAGTAAAAGGTAAATCTGCAGCAAATTAAAATATATTACTAATGAGCCAGAAGATTAGAATTAAATTAAAATCTTACGATTACAATCTGGTAGATAAATCTGCCGATAAGATTGTAAAAACAGTAAAAGCTACGGGTGCAGTTGTCAGTGGCCCAATTCCATTACCTACGCACAAAAGAATTTTTACTGTAAACCGTTCAACATTCGTCAACAAAAAATCACGCGAACAGTTTGAACTCAGTTCATACAAACGTCTGCTCGATATTTATAGTTCTACTCCAAAAACTATCGATGCGTTGATGAAGTTAGAGCTGCCTAGTGGAGTTGAAGTTGAAATAAAAGTATAACTATAAAATTTGTACGGCAATGCCAGGATTAATTGGTAAAAAGGTAGGGATGACTTCTTTTATCTCAGAAGAAGGAAAACAAATCCCTGTAACAGTTGTCGAAGCTGGTCCTTGTGTTATAACACAAGTGAAGACTGTAGAAAAAGATGGCTACCAGGCTGTTCAGTTAGCTTATGATGACAAAAAAGAAAAGCATACTACAAAAGCACTTTTAAATCATTTCAAAAAAGCAAATACTGCCCCAAAACGTAAGGTTGTTGAATTTGAAGGATTTGAAGATGCAAAATTGGGAGATGTAATTAGCACTGATTTGTTTCAAGTTAACGATTTTGTTGATATTAAAGGACAATCAAAAGGCAAAGGTTTTCAAGGGGTTGTTAAACGTCATGGTTTCAGCGGGGTTGGAGGACAAACTCATGGTCAACATAACCGGTTAAGGGCCCCTGGTTCTATGGGAGCATCATCTTTCCCGTCCCGGGTTTGGAGAGGTAAACGTATGGCAGGACATACTGGAAATGTTAATGTTAAAGCGCTTAACCTTCAAATTGTTAAAATAATTCCTGAAAATAACCTTCTTTTAATAAAAGGCTCTATTCCGGGTGCAAAGGGTGGTTACGTCATCATTGAAAAGTAAAATTTACTCTAGATAAAAATTTAAGAGAATGAAAATTTCAGTAGTTAATATATCAGGTGCTGACACTGGTCGTAGCGTTGAGCTCAAAGACGAGATTTTTGCTATAGAGCCAAATGACCATGCCATTTATCTTGATGTGAAACAATACCTTGCAAATCAACGTCAAGGAACACATAAAGCTAAAGAAAGAGCTGAAGTTGCCTATAGTACAAAAAAGATCAAAAAACAAAAAGGTACAGGAGGTGCACGTGCAGGTAGCATTAAATCTCCGGTTTTTGTAGGTGGAGGTAGAGTATTCGGGCCTCGTCCTCGTACTTATGGCTTCAAACTGAACAAAAAAGTAAAAGATTTGGCTCGCTTTTCTGCTTTATCTTACAAAGCAAAAGAAAATAGTTTAGTTGTTTTGGAAGACTTTTCATTTGATGTTCCCAAAACAAAAGATTTCATAAAAATGAGAAGTAATTTAAAAATTGACAATAAAAAAATGCTTCTTGTGCTTAGCGAACCAAATAAAAATGTATATTTGTCGTCCCGAAATTTACAGGATGCAAAGGTTGTAACTGTTTCTGAATTAAACACTTACGATATTGTCAATGCTGGAATTTTGGTATTAAGTGAGAAAACAATTGGTGCGTTGCAAACAAATGCATAACAAAGAAAAAAGATGGATATTTTAATTAAGCCCATAGTAACTGAAAAAATGACCAAAATAGGCGAGAAACAAAATATGTACGCCTTTAAGGTTAAAAAAAATGCCAACAAGCTGCAAATTAAAAAAGCAGTTGAAGATATGTATGGTGTTTCAGTTGAATCTGTCAATACTTTAATAGTAGGTGGCAAAAATAAATCGAGGTACACCAAAACCGGTTTTATCCAGGGAAGGAGTTCCTCATACAAAAAAGCTATTATTACTGTAGCTAATAATGACAAAATAGATTTCTTTAGCAATATATAGTTTAAAATAGACAATGGGATTAAAAAAGTTTAAACCGGTTACACCTGGTCAAAGAGGAAAAATTCTTGTAGATTTTACGGAGATTACAAAATCAACTCCTGAAAAATCTTTGTTGACTAGTGTGAAGAGCAGCGGTGGTCGAAACAATACCGGGAAAATGACCATGCGCTATATTGGCGGAGGAAACAAAAAGATGTATCGTATCATCGACTTCGCCCGTAATAAAGATGGTATTGTTGCCACTGTAAAAGGCATAGAGTATGATCCTAACCGTACTGCGCGTATTGCATTGTTAGTTTACGCAGATGGGGAAAAAAGATATATTCTTGCTCCTGAAGGGCTTAAAGAAGGACAGAAAGTTATAAGTGGAGCTGGTGTTGAGCCAGAATTAGGAAATGCACTTCCATTAAGTGATATTCCACTGGGTACAATTATTCATAACATTGAACTTAGGCCAGGACAAGGTGGTGCCATGGCAAGAAGCGCTGGTTCCTACGCACAGCTTACTTCAAGAGATGGTAAATTTGCAATAATAAAATTGCCATCAGGTGAGACCCGCATGGTACTTGTTACTTGTAAAGCTACTATTGGAGCAGTTTCTAATTCTGACCATTCAAATCAAAAATTAGGAAAAGCAGGTCGTAAGCGCTGGTTAGGGCGTCGTCCAAGAAACCGTGGTGTTGTTATGAACCCTGTTGATCACCCAATGGGTGGTGGAGAAGGAAGGGCTTCCGGAGGACATCCACGTTCAAGAAAAGGCTTACCAGCTAAAGGATATAAGACTCGTTGGAAAAACAAAGATTCCAATAAGTATATTATTGAAAGAAGAAAGTAGTATAAAAATACATATACAGAAATATGAGTCGTTCATTAAAAAAAGGACCATACATTAATTTCAAACTCGAACAAAAAGTTCTTGCTTTGAATAATGAAAATAAAAAGAGTGTTGTTAAAACATGGGCCCGAGCTTCAGTAATATCACCAGACTTTGTAGGGCATACTATTGCTGTACACAATGGGAATAAATTTATCCCGGTGTATATAACTGAAAACATGGTTGGACATAAATTAGGCGAATTTGCCCCAACACGTACCTTCCGTGGTCACAGTGGTAACAGAAAAGAATAATTTAAACATTTGTAAATCGATACTTTCAAATGGGAACTCGTAAACGTAAGATGGCCGAAAGCTTAAAAGAAGCTAAAAGGAATAAGGCTATTGCAGTATTAAATAATTGTCCAAGTTCACCTCGCAAAATGAGGTTAGTTGTAGATCTTATCAGGGGGGTTGAAGTGAATAAAGCATTACATATACTTAAATATTCACCAAAAGAAGCTTCAAAGAAAGTAGAAAAGCTTTTATTATCAGCCATTGCTAATTGGCAAGCTAAAAATGAAGGGGTACGCCTTGAAGATGCAAATTTGCTTGTTAAAACAGCTTTTGTTGATGGTGGACGTATGCTTAAGAGATTACGCCCTGCTCCTCAGGGAAGGGGATACAGAGTTAGAAAAAGATCTAATCATGTTACTTTAGTTTTAGAATCGGCTAATGTTGCAAGTCAAACAAAATAAGTAAATGGGACAGAAAGTAAATCCAATATCAAATAGGTTAGGAATCATCAAAGGATGGGATTCTAATTGGTACGGTGGAAAGAATTATTCAGCTAAACTTGTTGAAGATGCTGAAATTAGAAAATATTTAAATACCCGATTAGCCAAAGCAAGTATTTCTAAGATTATCATAGAACGTACTTTAAAGCTTATCACAATTACTGTTAATACTGCTCGTCCTGGTATTATTATTGGGAAAGGCGGACAGGAAGTTGATAAACTGAAAGAAGAGTTGAAAAAAATTACCAACAAAGAGGTTCAGATTAACATCTTCGAAGTAAAACGCCCTGAGTTAGATGCAAATATTGTAGCTTATAATATTGCACGTCAGGTTGAAGGCCGTGTATCATATCGTAGAGCCATCAAAATGGCAATAGCTTCTACTATGCGTATGGGGGCTGAAGGTATAAAAGTGATGATAGCCGGGCGTTTAGGAGGGGCAGAAATGGCTCGTACCGAAATGATCAAAGAAGGTCGAATCCCTTTGCATACTTTTCGTGCTGATATAGACTATGCATTAGCCGAAGCTCATACTAAAGTAGGCTGTTTGGGGATCAAAGTTTGGATATGCAATGGGGAAGTTTATGGGAAACGTGATTTGTCCCCCAACATTCAAAGCAAAGCTCCTAAGGCTATAAAAAGTCAATCAGGAGAAAGTAAAAGAAAAAGAAAGTAACAATATATAATCATATTTGAACAATGTTACAGCCAAAGAAAACAAAATATAGAAGGCAACAAAAAGGACGTATGAAAGGCAATGCCCAACGTGGGAACACCATAGCCTTTGGGTCTTTTGCAATCAAAACTGAAGAGAGTTGTTGGATTAATGGCCGGCAATTAGAAGCTGCCCGTCAGGCAGTAAGCCGTTATATGAAACGTGAAGGTCAAATTTGGATTAGGATTTTCCCTGACAAGCCTATCACAAAGAAACCTGCTGAAGTTCGTATGGGTAAAGGTAAAGGAGCCCCGGAAGGATTTGTATATCCTATTACACCAGGGCGCATTATTATTGAGGTTGAAGGCGTTTCACAAGAAGTTGCTAAAGAAGCATTGCGACTTGGAGCTCAAAAATTACCTGTTAGTACTAAATTTATAACCAGGAGAGATTACTCCGAAACAATCTGATAGATAATGAAAACATCCGAAATCAGAGAATTAAGCACAAAAGAACTGCAAGAAAGAATTGATGCAGAAAAAAGCATGTTAACCAAGCTTAGAATCAATCATGCAGTTACACCATTGGAAAACCCAATGAAAATTAGGCATACTCGTCGTGACATAGCCCGTATGGCCACAGAGTTATCCATGAGAGAATTAAGCGATATTAAGAAATAGTTCAATACGATGGAAGAAAGAAATCTACGAAAAGAACGTATTGGGGTTGTAGTTAGCAACAAAATGGATAAGACCATAGTAGTATCCGTAAAGCGTAAAATGAAACACCCTATTTATCATAAATTTGTGAATAAAACCTCAAAATTTTACGCACAAGATGATAATAATATATGCAGTATTGGAGATACTGTACGTATTATGGAAACAAGGCCTTTGTCCAAATCAAAAAGATGGAGATTAGTAGAAATAATTGAGAAAGTTAAATAGTCATGATACAACAAGAATCTCGACTGACTGTTGCCGATAACAGTGGAGCCAAAGAAGTGCTCTGCATCAGGGTACTTGGAGGCACCCGCAGAAGGTATGCCAGCGTTGGCGATAAAATAGTAGTTAGTATTAAAAGCGCTTTGCCTTCAGGAGAAGTAAAAAAAGGCAGCGTTAGCAAGGCCGTTATTGTACGGACAAAAAAAGAAATACGTCGGGCTGACGGTTCATACATTCGCTTTGATGACAATGCTGTGGTATTGTTGAATAATGCTGATGAAATTAGAGGCACACGTATTTTTGGTCCGGTAGCTCGTGAACTACGTGATAAATATATGAAAATTGTTTCTCTGGCACCAGAAGTGCTTTAATTTTAAAAACACAAAGCGATGCAAAAAAAGTTGCATATAAAAAAGGGTGATATAGTAAAAGTTATTGCAGGAGACGATAAAGGAAGAAGCGGTAGAATACTAGAAGTAAACCGCGAAAAAGAAACTGCAATTGTTGAAAGTATCAATATGGTTTCAAAGCATACCAAGCCTAATGCTAAAAACCCACAAGGTGGGATTGTTAAGCAAGAAGCTCCGGTTCATATTTCAAATTTAATGCTTATTGATCCGAAGAGCAGTGTGCCTACACGTATAGGCCGTCGTTTAAACGCTGAAGGGAAATTGGTTAGATATGCTAAAAAATCTGGGGAGGAAATAAAATAATGAAATACATTCCAAACTTAAAGACAAAGTATACAAACGATATTGTTCCTGCATTAAAGAAGGAATTCAATTACACTAGTGTAATGCAAGTTCCACGCTTGAACAAAATTGTTATTAACCAAGGGGTTGGAGCTGCTGTGGCTGATAAAAAGCTTATTGAAGTTGCTTTGAATGAGCTTACTCAAATTTCAGGACAAAAAGCAGTTCAAACTGTTGCAAAGAAAGATATTTCAAACTTTAAGCTTCGTAGTAAAATGCCTATTGGAGCAAAAGTTACCTTGCGTGGCGATCGGATGTATGAATTTCTGGAACGTCTTATTGCAGTTGCTTTACCTCGTATTCGTGACTTTAAAGGGGTTAATGCTAAGTTTGACGGTCGGGGGAATTATACACTTGGTTTGACTGAGCAAATTATTTTTCCTGAAATTGATATTGACAAGATTACAAAAATGATGGGACTTGAAATCAGCTTTGTTACAACAGCAACAAGCGATGAAGAAGGCCTTGCATTATTACGTGAATTTGGAATTCCTTTTAAATCTGCAAAAAAGAAATAAGTTATGGCAAAAGAATCAATGAAAGCTCGCGAGAAGAGAAGAATGAAACTCGTAGAAAAATATGCCGCAAAAAGAGCACAGTTAAAAGCAGAAGGAGACTTTGTTGGATTACAACTATTGCCACCAAATTCAAATCCAATCCGTGTTCACAATCGATGCATGTTGACAGGAAGGCCACGTGGTTATATGCGTCAATTTGGAATAAGCCGTATTCAATTCCGTGAAATGGCTTCCAAAGGTTTGATTCCTGGAGTTAAAAAAGCAAGTTGGTAATTTGTAAATCATTATTATAATAAAATGACAGATTCAATAGCAGATTTTCTTACTCGTATAAGAAATGCCATCAGAGCAAAGCATCGTATTGTCGAAATACCTGCTTCAAACTTGAAAAAAGAGATAACAAAAATACTTTTTGATAAGGGGTATATTTTGAATTATAAATTCGAAGATAATGGTCCTCAAGGTGTTATAAAAATAGCACTGAAATACAACCCTGCAGACAAATCTTCAGCCATTAAATGTATTAAGCGTGTCAGCCGTCCCGGTTTACGTAACTATAAAAGTTGTGAAGATATGCCACGCGTTTTGAATGGTTTGGGTATTGCTATCGTTTCAACATCTCAAGGCGTGTTGACCGATAAAGAAGCTCGGTTAAGGAACATTGGAGGCGAAGTTTTGTGTTACGTTTATTAATACTGGTATAATATGTCTCGTATAGGAAAATTACCAATAAATCTTCCAAAAGGTGTGGCTATCAATGTTAGCCCATCCAATGAAGTTACCGTAAAAGGGCCACTTGGAGAGTTAAAACAACAAGTAGATGCTGATATTAAAGTTGAAGTTGTTGAAAATCAGGTTGTTGTAACTCGCCCGACTGATCAAAAAAGGCATAAAGCTATGCATGGGTTATATCGTGCGTTATTGGCTAATATGATAAAAGGAGTTTCAGAAGGTTTCAAAGTTGAGCAGGAGTTGGTTGGCGTTGGTTATAGGGCTGAAGTAAAAGGTCAACATCTTGAAATGAGTTTAGGATATTCTCATGAAATTTTGATGGTATTGCCTAAAGAAATCAAAGCTGAAGCTCGTACAGAAAAGAGGGCAAATCCTATTATCACTCTGCAATGTGCTGATAAACAATTATTAGGTGTAGTCGCTGCCAAGATTCGTTCATTACGTAAACCAGAACCATATAAAGGTAAAGGTATTAAGTTTGTTAATGAAAATATTAGGCGTAAGGCCGGGAAAACTGCTGGTAAATAAGTAAAATTTTAAGATATGTCTTTGACGAAACAAGAAAGAAGAGCCAGAATAAAACATCGCATTCGTAAAGTTGTTTTCGGGACTGCCGAAAAGCCTAGGATGACTGTTTTTAGGAGCAATAAACAAATTTATGTTCAATGCATTGATGATAGTCAGGGTATTACACTTTTAGCTGCTTCGTCGCTGCAAAAAGAAATTGCTGAGGCTTCAAAAGGCAAAAAGATTGATCAGGCTCAATTAGTAGGCAAAAAGATTGCCGAATTATGTAAGCAAAAAGGAATAGCCGAAGTTGTATTTGACAGAAATGGCTATTTATACCATGGTAGAGTAAAAGTATTAGCAGATGCTGCCCGTGAAGGTGGTTTAAAATTCTAGAATTATGTCAGAAAGCATACGCAAAATAAAAACTAGTGATCTTGAATTAAAAGACAGGTTAGTAAGCATCCAACGTGTTACCAAAGTTACAAAAGGTGGACGTGCATTTAGTTTTTCTGCAATAGTTGTTGTAGGTAATGAAAATGGAATTGTTGGCTATGGGCTTGGTAAAGCAAATGAGGTAACTACTGCAATTTCGAAAGGAATTGAAGATGCCAAGAAAAACTTAATAAAAGTACCTATTTATAAAGGGACAATACCCCATGAACAATTTGCCAAATTTGGTGGAGCATCTGTGTTTATTAAGCCTGCTTCAAGTGGTACTGGAGTAAAAGCTGGTGGTGCAATGCGTGCAGTTCTAGAAAGTGTTGGCATTCATGATGTACTTGCTAAGGCAAAAGGGTCATCAAACCCTCACAACCTTGTAAAGGCTACATTTCAGGCTTTGTTGGAATTGCGTGATCCAATGGCAGTTGCAGCTTCCAGAGGTATATCTGTTGAAAAAGTATTTAAAGGATAATAAAATATACTATGAGCAAATTAAAAGTTACCTTGGTAAAAAGTAAAAGCAGGGTTTGCGAAAGACAACTAAGAACTATTAAAGCTTTAGGATTAGGACGTCGTACCAGCAGTGTCGTAGTTGAGTCAAATGATGTTTTCAAAGGAATGATATCAAAGGTTCATCATTTAGTAAAAGTAGAAGAAGTATAATTATCTGAATAAGAGCATATACATAAAATTATGAATTTAAGTAATTTAAAGCCAGCACAAGGTTCTGTTAGGACAAACAAAAGGTTAGGTCGAGGACAAGGATCAACTGATGGAGGAACTGCCGGCAGAGGGCATAAAGGAGCTAAGTCTCGTTCAGGATATTCTCGAAAAAGAGGTTTTGAAGGGGGACAAATGCCTATGCAACGGCGTTTACCTAAGTTTGGGTTTACTAACCCCAACAGAATTGAGTTTAAAGCGATTAACCTTGAGGTTATTCAAAAATTAGCAGAGGCAGGTTTGACTGTTATTTCTCCTGAGTTATTACTAGAAAAAGGATTGATAAATAAAAACAGTTTAGTGAAAATTTTAGGCAAGGGAGAATTAAAAGCAAAAGTTGAAGTTACTGCTCATGCTTTCTCTAAATCAGCTGAAGAAGCAATAAAAGCTGCTAATGGTACAATTGTTAAAATTGAAGCTCAATGAAACAACTTATTGATACGCTGAAGAATATTTGGAAAATAGAGGATCTTAAAGCTAGGATATTATATACTTTAGGAATTATTTTGATTTATCGTTTAGGTTCATTTATAGTTCTCCCTGGTATAGACCCTGTAATGTTAAGTGATCTTAAAAGACAAACAGCTCAAGGGGTAATGGGTTTGCTTGACATGTTTTCGGGTGGGGCTTTTTCTAATGCTTCTATTTTTGCGCTTGGGGTTATGCCTTATATTTCTGCTTCTATTGTGATGCAGTTATTGGGAATGGCTGTTCCTTATTATCAGCGTATGCAAAAAGAGGGTGAAAGTGGGCGTCGTAAAATGAACCAGCACACAAGGCTTTTAACAGTTATTATATTATTGTTGCAAGCACCGGCCTATTTAACTAACCTACATGTCCAATATCAGGGGGCAATTTACGGAGGACGGATGTTTGATATTACTGGAGTAATCCTGTTAGCTGCCGGAACAATTTTTATCATGTGGTTAGGGGAGCGTATTACAGAAAATGGTATTGGCAACGGTATTTCCATGTTGATTATGGTGGGTATTATTGCCCGGTTGCCAGAATCATTTTTGCAAGAATTTGCTTCACGTCTTGATCAAAAAGGTGGCGGGTTGGTAGTATTATTACTTGAAATCATTATACTGTTTGTTGTTTTTGCCGGAACAATTTTGTTAATACAAGGGACAAGAAAAATTCCTGTGCAATATGCCAAACGTATCATTGGAAATAAACAATACGGAGGAGTTCGTCAATATATTCCTTTGAAAGTAAATGCTGCAGGGGTAATGCCTATTATATTTGCTCAGGCATTAATGTTTATACCTATTACAGTAGCTGGCTTTGCAAATTCAGAAAAAGCTTCTGGTTTTGTAGCAGCTTTTGCAAATTATACCGGATTTTGGTACAATTTTACATTTGGGTTATTAATTTTGGTATTCACTTATTTTTATACTGCAATTACTGTGAACCCTAACCAGATGGCTGAAGATATGAAAAGAAACGGAGGTTTCATTCCAGGTGTTAAACCTGGTAAAAAGACAGCCGAATTTATTGATAGTGTAATGTCAAAAATCACTTTACCAGGAGCTATATTTTTAGCTATAGTTGCTATTCTTCCTGCATTTGCAATGAAAGCAGGTATGACAAGTGGATTTGCGCATTTTTATGGTGGAACCAGTTTGTTAATTATGGTAGGTGTTATTTTAGACACTTTACAACAAATAGAAAGTCATCTGTTGATGAGACATTATGATGGCCTTATGAAAACCGGCCGGATCAAAGGCAGATCGGGAATATAAGATCTGAAAAAGCGAGAGTTCTTTATTTGATGATAGCAATACGCACACAAGAAGAGATTGAAAAACTCAGGGCAAGTAACGAATTAGTTGCCAAGACCTTAGGTGAGCTTGCAAAATATATCAAAGCCGGGGTTTCAACAAATTATCTTGATAAGATTGCAGAAGAGTATATCAGGGACCATGGTGGTATTCCTGCTTTTTTAGGGTATGGAGGATTTCCAAAAACTTTATGCACTAGTCTCAATAGCGCGGTTGTACATGGGATTCCTGATGATAAAACAATACTCAACGAAGGAGACATTATTTCGGTTGATTGTGGAGTTGTTTTAAACGAATATTATGGAGATTCTGCATACACTTTTGCAGTTGGAGAAATTACTGAGCGTGTAAAGCATTTGCTTAAGGTTACCAAAAATAGTTTATTTGAAGGTATTTCAGAAGCAAGAGAAGGTAAGAGAATTGGTGATATTGGGTTTAAGGTTCAAACTTATTGCGAGAATGCTGGTTTTTCTGTAGTTAGAGAAATGGTTGGTCATGGAATTGGAAGAAAACTTCATGAAGCACCTGAGGTGCCAAATTATGGCAAGAAAGGAACTGGACCAATGATGAAAACAGGAATGGTAATTTGTATTGAACCAATGATAAACATGGGAACAAGAAAAATTCACCAGGAAAGAGATGGATGGACAATTAGGACTTGGGACAACTTACCTTCAGCACATTTTGAATTAGCTGTTGCTATTGAAAAAGAAAAAGGAGATATTTTAGGAACTTTTAAATATATAGAAGAAGTTTTAGGAGATAAGGAGTTTTAATATGTCAAAACAAGCATCTATAGAGCAAGATGGTACTATTACCGAAGCATTGTCCAATGCAATGTTCCGGGTAGAGTTAGAAAATGGGCACATTATTACCGCACATATTTCCGGGAAAATGAGGATGCATTATATAAAACTTTTGCCTGGGGATAAAGTAAAAGTTGAAATGTCTCCATACGATTTATCAAAAGGAAGAATTTCATTTAGATATAAGTAAAATAACTGATATATGAAAGTTAGAACATCAATTAAAAAAAGGAGCGAAGACTGTAAAATTGTTAGGCGTAAAGGGAGACTTTATGTTATTAACAAAAAAAATCCAAAATTTAAGCAGCGTCAAGGATAAATTATTAATTTTGCACTTCCAAAAAAATAGAATATGGCAAGAATTGCAGGTGTCGATTTACCTAAAAACAAACGAGGAGTAATAGGGTTGACCTATATTTATGGTATTGGGGTTAGTTCTGCGAAGGACATTTTGTCTCAAGCTGGAATTGATGAAGATACAAAAGTGAAAGACTGGAATGATGATCAGCTTTCAAAAATTCGTAGTATTATCAACGAACAGTATAAAGTTGAAGGAGAGCTTCGTTCGATGGTTCAATTAAATATCAAACGTTTAATGGATATTGGTTGTTATCGTGGGCTTCGCCACCGGGTAGGATTACCTGTTAATGGGCAACGAACCAAAAACAATGCTCGAACCAGAAAAGGTAAAAAGAAAACAATTGCTAATAAGAAAAAAGCTACTAAAGGATAATAACTAATTTGACATGGCAAAAAAGACGGGAACATCCAAAAAGAAAGTTGTTAAAGTAGAGTCAACCGGTCAGGCTCATATACATGCGTCCTTCAACAACATTATAATTTCATTGACCAATAATGAAGGACAAGTTATTGCATGGTCATCAGCCGGGAAAATGGGGTTCAAAGGTTCAAAAAAGAACACTCCTTATGCAGCTCAAACAGCAGCTGAAACATGTGGTAAAACTGCTTATGATGCAGGTTTAAGACGTGTAAAAGTGTTTGTTAAAGGTCCGGGTGCCGGGCGAGAATCTGCGATTCGTTCAATACATGCTTGTGGTATTGAGGTTACAGAAATTGTTGATGTAACACCTATGCCTCACAATGGATGTCGTCCTCCAAGCCGTAGAAGAGTTTAATTTCTTTAATAATTATTGCATAATATATTTACAATACAATGGCAAGATATACAGGACCAAAGACAAAAATAGCCAGAATATTTGGGGAGCCTATTTTTGGACCAGATAAAAATCTTGAAAAACGTAATTATCCTCCAGGACAACATGGTTTAGCTCGTAAACGCAAAAAGGTTTCTGAGTATGGGTTGCAATTACGTGAAAAACAAAAAGCCAAATACACTTATGGTGTTTTAGAACGTCAGTTTTCAAACTTGTTTGTTAAGGCACAAGCGAGTAAAGGTGTTACAGGCGAAGTGTTATTACAATTACTTGAGTCAAGGCTCGATAATGTAGTTTATCGTTTGAGTTTGGCTAATACTCGTAATGGGGCACGTCAGCTTGTTTTACACAAACATATTACTGTAAATGGGGAAATTGTTAATATTCCTTCATATATAGTTAAACCTGGAGATGTTATTTCTGTAAGAGAAAAATCAAAATCTTTGGAAGTAATCAATGATGCGCTTAAAGTTGCCAGATATAACAGGTTTTCATGGTTAGAGTGGAATAAAGACACCTTTAGCGGGAAATATATGAACGTTCCACAACGCAGTGATATTCCTGAAAATATTAAGGAACAACTTATTGTAGAATTGTACTCGAAATAACATTATATATGGCAATATTAGCATTTCAAAAACCCGACAGGGTTATCATGGTGAGTGCTACCGAAACATCGGGGCAATTTGAATTTAGGCCACTCGAGCCCGGTTATGGTATCACTATTGGTAACGCATTAAGAAGAATATTACTTTCTTCTTTGGAAGGTTTTGCAATCACTTCAATAAAAATTGAGGGTGTTGATCATGAATTTTCCACAATTAAGGGCGTCATTGAAGATGTGACCGAGATTATTTTGAACCTGAAACAAGTAAGGTTCAAAAGGGTTGTTGAAGATGTTGATCATGAAAAGATTCATGTAAACTTTGCTGGTGGCAGTGTTTTCAAGGCTGGGGATCTTAATAAATTTTTAAATGGTTTTCAAGTTCTTAATACAGAACAAGTTATTTGTCATTTAGACCCTTCTGTTAAGTTGCAAATGGAACTTAACATTAATAAAGGCCGTGGGTATGTAGCATCTGAGGAGAATAAACCTGTAAATAGTGAAATAGGTTTAATAGCAATAGATTCAATTTTTACTCCTATTAAGAATGTAAAATATGCTATAGAAAACTATCGTGTAGAGCAGAAAACAGACTATGAAAAGTTAGTTTTTGAAATTACTACAGATGGTTCAATTCATCCCAAGGATGCATTAAAAGAGGCTGCGAAGATTCTCATTCATCATTTTATGCTATTTTCTGATGAAAAAATCACACTTGATTCCGATGAAAAATCTGCAAATGATGAATTTGATGAAGAAGTATTACATATGCGCCAGTTGTTAAAAACTAAGTTGGTTGACTTAGACCTATCAGTAAGGGCGTTAAACTGCTTGAAAGCTGCAGAAGTTGAAACATTAGGAGACTTAGTTAAATTTAACAAGAACGATTTGCTAAAATTCAGGAATTTCGGAAAGAAATCACTTACAGAGCTTGACGAATTGTTAGAAAATATGAACCTGAGTTTTGGTATGGATGTAGTAAAATATAAATTAGACAAAGAATAAATTCCATGAGACACAACAAAGCTGTTAATCATTTAGGC